>JABLTO010241701.1_pt1 | contig 52276 bp, 50 predicted proteins | sample 7160091 | NCBI WGS metagenome assembly JABLTO01 (sample SAMN14651225, study PRJNA627086) | human gut metagenome | isolation source: feces | host: Homo sapiens
AAGAAATATTCAGCCTCCACTATTATCACAAAGAAACAGAAGCTTTATCCACATTGGGTAAAAAGATACAAAATTAATACTAATTATTTTGTTCCCATGGGATTAAGCTTTGATGATTTAGTCGATTTTCAAAAATATTATGGTTCTATGACTGTATTAAAGGAAAATATAAAAAAGAATATTTTTCCTGGTGTTGTAAAATGTAAAACAGCATCCGAAGATATTCTCAACTTTTTAGTAATGGAATCCTCTGATGAAGATAAAGATAAACCTTTTTCTTATTCAATTCAATATGCTAATTGTAAATTAAAAAATGTAATTAATATCAAAAAAACAACTTCTATGAATGTTTTTCTAAAAAAACTTGGTGTAAAACAATATAATTACAATTCAAAAAAGCATACAATAGATTTTATATGTGGAAAATGTTATTGTAAGTTTGATGATGATGATGACGATGCAGAATATGAAGATATTTGGTGGACAATCAAAATGAATGATAAAAATCAACTTACTCCTGATACCATTGTTAATTTTCAACGTATAACAGATTGGGAAGTATGGTAATATTTTCCCTTACTTATTTCAGGTCTGCCACTTTCATGGCAGACCTGTTTTTTATATTTTGTCATCTACTTCTTCATCTTCGCTGTTGCATGTATTTAATATTTCTTTTAAACACTGGTTTATTTCGTTATTGTCTTTTATTTCTCTTTTAGTTTCTCTCTCACACATTGGCGGTTCCAGTTCCAGTGGTTTTACATCGTTTAATAACAAGTCTCCCTCTACGAATTTAAGGCAAGGATTGCTTTCTGCTTCGTGGGTGTTCATTTTCGGTGGCATTGTTTTTCCTAATGAGTTGAATTTGTATGCCTGATAATAAACTGTTCTAAGGTATAATGTTATTCCGGCAGACATTGTTCCCGTTGTGGGATTAAATTCCATAACTTTCGCAACTGCATTCATATTTAAACCATTTTCTACCGTATTGTCATACATATTAAAGCCTACGTAGTTGATATAGTATTCTTCGTATGAATTGTAAACTGTTGATGCTCCATAAGGTGCATACATGTCAACGGTTACACTTCTTGGATTTGTGTCCGGATTGTAGTTTGTTGTTCCAACTGCCGGCAAATATACTGCTTCTAATGAAACTGTTGTAATGTATTTCTTACAATTATCGTATAGTCTGATTTTAAATACTACTCTTAGGTTTGTAAGTTTTACACGCAGGCAGTTTGCTCTTCCCGGTATGGTTGATACTGTTGAAAAAGTAGGTGGATTTCCCATTTCTGCCAATTCCTCTTCAGTATATTCAACTGTTTCTTCTTCACCTGTAAAATAGCCTTTTCCTGAATATATTTTTATATCCGCCGCCAAAAGCTGAACGTAAGTTGTTGTTGGATAAAGTGTTAAAACATTCTCAGGTATGGTTATTGTTCTACACAGATTTATTCCTACCTCATCATATATTATAGGGGAATATATAGACAAGTTTTCAGGTTCACCACATCCGGGGCTTACACATACATCACAATCTTTTCCGGTATGGCAACACTGATTGCACGACATCATTTTATAATCTGACATTTTTATCTCCTCTTTTTGTTTATTATATTTTATGCCATATTACTCATAATGTTGCTTACACTTTTATATTTTTATTTATTGTTGATAATAGTAAAAAATGCTATACTAACTCATATGATTAAGTAAAGGATTTTATTATGAAACATAAATTATTTAATTTTATTAAAAAAGCATATGACTTTATTGACACTATTGGGCAAGACAAAGTAGGTATCTATACAGCTCAGGCTTCTTTCTTTATTATTTTGTCCATTTTTCCATTTATACTTTTGTTTTTTAATTTAATAGGTCATGCTTCAATTAATCAGAATACTATTATTTATTTGATTCATTCATATGCACCTGATTTTCTTAAGCCTTTATTTGTTCAGGCTGTTAGTGAAATATATGAACATGTATCAAGCACTGCTGTGTCCATTACAGCCATTGCTGCAATATGGTCAGCATCTAAAGGCGTGTTGTCTGTAATGTTTGGCTTGTACGAAATAGCAAAAATTCACCAGAAACGTAATTATTTCATATCAAGATTTGTATCAATGCTTTATACAATAATATTTACTGTTGCATTGGCTTCTACAATGGTACTACTTGTTTTTGGTAATAAGCTCTTTAACCTTGCCATGTCACTGGCTCCATGGTTAAGACAGATATCTATTGTTACATTAATGCTTAGATATCTTTTGGTATTCTTACTTCTGGTGCTTTTCTTCTCATTAATATACAGACTTGCCAATTTTAAGCTTGCTACTTTTGGAAAAGTATTTCCGGGTGCTTTTTTCTCAGCACTTGGCTGGGTTGTTTTTTCCTATATCTTTTCTATTTATGTAGACAGCTTTTCAGGAATGTCTTATATGTATGGAAGTTTTACCGCTGTAATCGTATTTATGTTATGGATTTATTTTTTGATTTATATAATGTTTATTGGTGCGGAAATCAATAAGCTTCTCTTCCCTGAAACTGAAGCTACAGTTACTGTAAAGATGTAATTTCAACGTCATTATAAAAGGTTGCAAGTATTTCCTTGTAACCTTTTCCTTTTTTTGCCATTTGGCAGGCAGCACTTTGGCTCATTCCACTTCCGTGTCCAAATCCACCTCCGTATATTTTTATTCCATCCAATTTGTTGTTTTTGTACACACTTTTTATTGAAATAAACGCACTTGGAAGCATGCTTAATTTTGTTCTCTTGGTTTTATCGCTTAGTTTTATTGTTGAGTAATATGAGCTTAGTATTTTTCTAATCTGATTTTGATTTACAATAGATATTTGTCTCTTATCTCCATAAATAGTCATTTGGGCAACTATTCCCCCTGCCCCTCTTTTGTTTATTTCAATTCGGTTTATTGTGCCTATATTTACTGCCATATTTTTGTATATGGAATTTTCTATCTGCTTAGTTGTCAGATATGTTGTCCATCTATAAAAGGGTGATTTTTTCTCTACAGATTTAGGTTTTTCTTTTATGTATTTATCAAAGATTTTTTCATCTGATATGTTTTCTGTGATTTTTGTAAGATTGGTTTCTTTTAAATATTTCTGTTTCTTTTTTCCCCATATTCTATAGTCTGTTGTGTATCCCCATGACGTAGAAAAATAATATGCATTTATTAATTTTCCTTTATACTTCATTACCATGCCTTTTGTTTCATTTGCTGCTTGTATGCTATTTTCTCCTGGAGTGTTTTTGTTATACACCTGATAGCTTACGCTGTCGTCTCCCTTGGCATTATATTTTTTATATTTTTTGCCCTGACTTTTCATAATATATGTTCTGGCACAAACTGCCTGTGCCTTAAGGGCTTCTTTTGGCGATTCATCCCCTATTTCGCTGGAAATTACCGCTGCAACATAATCTTCCATGCCAACCTGATTAACTAACACAAGGCCACTGCTTTCTTTATATATGTAGAAAATCCCCTTATAACTTTGCATATTCTTTTCATCTTTCAGTATTGATATTTCACCTTTAGGCTCCACTTTTATAACATTGCTTTGTTTAAAATATTTACTGCCTGTTCCAATATCAATCTGCTTCTTTATGCTCTTTTTATTCTTAAAATTTTCTCCAAAATATATGTTTAATACTGATGCCTTGGCTACAAATTTTGAATAGTGCCTTGTGATATAATTATTATTTAGAATAACAATTCTAACTGTGTTGTCTTTTTTGCTTTCTTCATTTGTTGTGGTCTCTGCTTCTGTTTTTATTTCAGTAATATTTTCGCTATTGACCGCCTGCAGGTACTTTCCTCCTGAATCATATTCAGGAATATACTCTACCTGATTAACTTTAAAAATAACCGCTGACAAAAACACTGCCACAAAAATACATACTGCTAGTTTTAATTTCATACTTCCCCCATTATTTCTTCTGATAAGATTTCTCAGAAAAAAAACGTAGTATAAAAAAATATACTACGTTTCTCATCTGTTATAATTGTTTCTCGCACATTCAAGTCATGCTTCGCATAAGGTGCTCGAAGTTATAATCAATCACTTCGTGATTGGTTATAAAATATGTACCTGAAATGCCGGCCTGCGTTTTGAGTCCTAGCAAACGCCAGGTGGGCAACCGCATCTAAAGTTCTGCCTTCCACCTGATAATGAGGCTTGACATCCCTTTAGAGATTAGGAATCCCTTTATTCAAACTGTAGGTTCAAAATAGGCAGGATTCACGAACATTTCAGGTCAAAACAATTAATAAACATTAATTATTTTGATAATGTAATTATAGTTTATCATTGCAATTTTTGCAATCACTTTTCGTTTACATTTTATGATTATTTTTTCTTTATGATGTTGTTTTTGTCTTTAAAAATATGTCCTTCAGGAATAACTCCACGAACACTTGATAATGGATAAACATTACAGTGTCTTCCGATTACTGTTCCCGGATTTAATACTGAATTACAACCAACTTCTACATAGTCTCCAAGCATTGCACCGAACTTTTTAAGTCCTGTTTCAATCTGCTCATCGCCGTTCTTTACTACTACTAATGTTTTGTCTGATTTTACATTAGATGTAATTGAACCTGCCCCCATATGAGAATGTGTTCCAAGTATACTGTCACCAACATAGTTGTAATGTGGAACCTGTACTGTATTAAATAAAACAACGTTCTTTAATTCTGTAGAATTTCCAACTACACAGTTCTTCCCAACAATTGCCTTTCCTCTAACGAAAGCTGATGGTCTTATTTCTGTGTCAGCGTCAACAATCAAAGGACCCGTTAAGCTTGCTGTTGGAGCAATCTTAACTGTTTTGTGAACCCAGATGTTATCTTCAATCTGATTAAATTCATCCTTTGGAAGTGTTGGCCCAAGTTTCATAATAAAGTCTCCAATATCAGCTAAAACTTCCCATGGGTATGTTTTTCCTTCAAATAATTTCGCAGCTATTGTTTCATTTAAATCATATAAATCCTTTATTGTATACATTTGGTTTTCTCCTTTATTCTACTGTTACGGATTTTGCAAGGTTTCTAGGCTTATCTACGTTTAATCCCTTAAGTACTGTTGTGTAGTATGCAATTAACTGTAAAGGAATTACTGTTAACATAGGCATTAAAACATCTTCCATTGCAGGTACTTCGATAGCTTCATCGATTACGCCCTCACTAAATTCTGTTCCTTCCTTACATACGGCAATTGTAAATGCTCCTCTTGACTTAACTTCAACAATGTTGCTTACTGTCTTTTCTAATAATTCTGTTTGAGTAGCTACGCCGATTACTGGCATTCCATCTTCTACTAATGATATTGTTCCATGCTTTAATTCACCTGCTGCATATGATTCTGAATGAATGTATGAAATCTCTTTTAACTTAAGTGAACCTTCCATACTTAATGCATAGTCTAAACCTCTACCAATGTATAATAAGCTCTGTGCTGTAATTAACTTACTTGAAACATATTTACATTTCTTTTCACATTCCATTGTCTTTTCAATAATGTCAGGGATTTCAGCAAGCTTAGCTGTTAATCTCTTACATTCATTTTCATCAATGTGCCCTTTTGCATATGCCATTTCAAATGCAAGAAGGTACATTACTGACATCTGTACTGAAAATGCCTTAGTTGAAGCAACCGAAATTTCAGGACCTGCATGTGTGTAAAGAACCATATCTGATTCTCTTGCAATCGATGAGCCCTTAACGTTAACAACTGATAAAACCTTGGCACCTCTCTCGTGTGCAAGATGAAGTGCTGCCTTAGTATCTGCTGTTTCACCTGACTGTGAAACTACAATAACTAAATCTTCAGGTGTTATAATTGGATCTCTGTATCTAAATTCAGATGCAATATCTACTGTTACTTCTGTTCTCGCAAGCTTTTCGATTACGTATTTTCCAACCATACCGGCATGCATTGCTGTACCACAGGCTACAATAAATAACTTTCTGTAATTCTTTAAAGCTTCTAATGTTAAACCACATTCTGAAAGGTCCGGCATTCCATTTACAATTCTTGGTGTGATTGTTGTCTTTACTGCGTTAGGCTGTTCATGAATCTCTTTTAACATAAAATGTTCATATCCGCCTTTTTCTGCAGCATCCATATCAAGGTTAGAAACCTGAACTTCTTTCTTGACAGGTAATTTATGCATATCACAGAACTCAACTCTGTCTGACTTAATTGTTGCAATTTCGTTTTCTTCTAAAAGATAGTAATTTCTTGTATATTTCAAAATTGCAGGTACATCTGATGCAATAAAGTTCTCTTCGTCGCCGGCACCGATTATAAGTGGGCTATCTTTTCTTACTGCAAAAATTCTGTCAGGAAAATCTTTAAATACAATACCAAGTGCATATGCTCCTCTTACATCTTTAAGAGTCTTGATAATTGCATCTACAGGATCACCTTCGTAATAATAATCTAATAATTTAGCTACTGTTTCTGTATCTGTTTCACTAATAAATGTGTATCCCTTCTCAATAAGGAAATTCTTAATATCTTTGTAGTTTTCAATAATACCATTGTGTACAATTGATACTCTCTTATTTCCATGAGGATGTGAGTTAATATCTGATGGTTCACCATGAGTTGCCCATCTTGTATGACCAATACCACAATGTCCCATTGGCTTGTGTTCAGCTACTTTCTCTCTTAAGTTCTTTAACTCGCCTTTAGCCTTTTCTACTGTTATTTCTCCATTTTCAAATACGGCAATACCTGCTGAGTCATATCCTCTATACTCTAACTTAGATAATGAATCTAATAAAACGTCTGTACAGTCTCTTTCACCTACATAACCTACTATTCCACACATTACTTATTGTTCCTCCTATAAAATTGCGACACATAATTATAATAATTAGTCATCTGACCTGCGTTATTTAAATTAATAACGTTATTAAATCTGCCCCTGATAAAATCATCCAGCTTTTTCATATATTCCTCTGATGTTATTTTTCCTTCCGCTACCTGGGTAAGGCCCAGTTCCCAACTGGCTGTCAATTCAGGATTAAGCAATGATTTAATTGAACCGTGAACTACTCCAAAAATCATTTCTCCCAACTGAGTCGGAGTAATTACCTGTGTCTTCTTATTTAATGATATGTACTTAATATTCACCAGTTTCTTTATTATTTCTGCTCTTGTTGCGCTGGTTCCGATTCCCGAGCCTTTAATCTGTGCTCTCAAATCTTCATCTTCAATAAGCTGACCTGCATTCTCCATAGCAAGAATAATCGAACCTGATGTGTACCTTTTAGGTGGTGTTGTCTCACCTTCTTTTATACTCATCTCATTAACGGTAATTTTACCACCTTTGGGCATATTATACAACAATTTAAAGAATTCTTCATCTAATTCTGCCTCTTCGTTGATAATATTTTCATTTTCAAGCTCTTCTTTAGCTTTTTCTTCATTAGTTTTTTTGTCTGATTTGTTGTCTGTCTTATTATCGGCAGCTTTCTTTTTGCTAGGAATTCCTGCTATTTCAAGATAACCTTTTTGAGCCAAAATCTTAAAATTGGATGAAAACTGCTCTGTAGTTGTTGTTCCATCACTAAATGTTGCCGGCATAACTCCTACCAAAGTAGCTTTTTTGTATATTGCCGGTGGATAGAATATGCTTAAGAAACGTCTCACTATAAGCATATACACTTTCTGATTAATTGGTTTCTGCTTAGCCAAACCGTTTAATCCCTGACCTGTCGGTATTATGGCATAATGGTCTGTTATCTTTTTGTCATCCACATACTTAGTCTTTGCAAGATTCTTGTATGACTGCTGCTTTAAAATATTCTGTGCAAAAACGCTACATGGCTGATAATATTGCAAGCCCGAAATATTCTTGCTAATCTCCTTTGCAACTGCCGTTGAAAGAACTCTGGCATCTGTTCTTGGGTAAGTTACAAGCTTGCTTTCGTACAACTGCTGCACCACATTTAATGTTTCATCAGGACTAATCTTAAACATCTTTGAACAGTCATTCTGCAATTCCGCTAAGTTGTATAATAACGGCGCCTGTTTTTTTTCATCCTTCATAGTGATAGACTTAATGGTCATTTCTAATGGATATTTTTCAATATTCATATCACTATTATTTTCTAAATTATTACCTGATGCACTATTTGTTTCATTATTATTTGTATTGTCTGATGGAATCCCTGTAGCATTATTGTTTACACCATTACCTGATGGAATATTTGCAACGTTGTTGTTTGCTGATATTTCATCATTGCTATTGGCTGGTCCATTTTCTTCTAAAGCTTTTATCAGTGCCTGGGCTGTTGTCTTTTCCTTAAAGCCATTTTCTTTATACAAAAGTGGAGATTCAAAGAATTTTGATGTTTTCTGTGACTTCCATTCTGTATCTATTTTTCGTCCGTGTATGTCAGTCTTTGCCATAACTCTGTAGAAAGGTGTTTTTTCGAAACCTCTTATTTCACGTTCTCTGTTGCATACCATTCCAAGAACGCAGGTCATTACTCTGCCAACATTAATTGACTTCCACTCTCCCTTTAAATAATTGGTTATGGAATTTCCGTATTTTAAAGTTAAAAGTCTTGAAAAATTAATTCCCATTAGATAATCTTCTTTTGCTCTAAGATATGCTGCATCTGAAAGATTGTCATATTCTTTCAGGTCTTTTGCCTCTTTTATTCCTCGAAGAATTTCTTCTTCAGTCTGAGAATCAATCCACACTCGCTTTTCCTTTTTGCCTTTAACACCCGCTTCCTGGGCAACTAATCTGTATATGTATTCTCCCTCTCGTCCCGAGTCGGTACAAACATATATTGTGTCCACATCATCACGGTTTAAAATCTCTTTTACTATATTAAATTGTTTTTTTACCCCGGGAATCACTTCATATTTCCATTCTCCCTGTGGAATGAACGGCAAATCCCTAAGATTCCATTTTTTGTATTTTTCATCATAACATTCCGGATAACTCATTGTTACAAGATGACCTACGCACCATGTAACTATGGCATTTTCACTTTCCATGTATCCGTCTCTCCTAGTTGTCTTTAGCTTTAATGCCTTGGCAAACTCTGCTGCCACACTAGGTTTTTCTGCAATAAATACTGCTTTCATACAGCTCTCCTATGTTCTATTTGCTGATTTCGTTTTTATGTACATTTGGATTTGTTTTTTGTTTGATTTACTATATACATTTTTTATTTTGCTTTTTCTATAAGTTTTATTTGCTGATTTCGTCTAATGTTTTAGTGTAGGCTGGAAGAAACATTTCAATAAATTTCTCAATTTCTTCCATATGCATTTCATCCAAAGCCTTCTTTATTGTTTCCTCAGCTTTTGCAAAATCAGTGTTTCCTGTATTTCTTTCTTCTATGCACTTAATATATGCAGACATCTTATCTGCTGCCTTTACATATTTCCAATTAATGTCATCATTCTCAATTAATATGTCTTCATATGCATTCTGCATTTCTTCCGGCAACTCTGAAATCAACTGGCAGGCCGCCACATTTTCAACCTTCTTGTATGCATCTCTTATTTCAGGTGCATAATACTTAATCGGTGTTGGCAAATCCCCTGTTATAATTTCTGTTGTGTCATGCATAATTCCAAGCATTGCTATATGCTCAGCATCCAACTCTTTTCCAAAATAAGCATTACCTATAACTGCCAAAGCATGAGCTATAATAGCAACTTCCAAGCTATGCTCCGCAATATTTTCAGTTTTTGTATTTCTCATCAATCCCCAGCGATTGATGTATTTCATTCTGGCTAACATACCAAAGAAATTATTCATGGTGTAACTCCTATTCTTCTGTGTGATATCTATTATCTATGGATTATCTATTATCTGTGTTTTTTCCATATATTTCATATATAGATTTCTGTAAATTCTTCAATCTAATCACTTCAACAATCATATCTTGCATTGTATCTGTTAAAATTTAATGTAACTTTTATATTATAGCAAACTTTTAGTAATAATGCTAATATTTGAATGTGATAAATACCTATTATTGAAATTTAATTTTGTTCCGGTTGCCAAAAGCATTGTATAGAACGAAAATATTCTGAGTACTGTAATTTATTGAAATTAATTTGACTTTCGGCTTCCAAAAGCATTGCGTAAAACGATAATGTTTTGTGGACTGTAATTTATTGAAATTAATTTAATTTTCCGCTTCCAAAAGCATTGCGTAGAACGATAATGTTTCGTGGACTGTAATTTATTGAAATTAATTTGTCTTTCCGTTTCCGAAAACATACTGTGGAATCAAATTGTTCTACTGTAATGTAAAGTATCGTCCCCCAACATATTTTGTACCACCACAGCCTTACGCCATGGTGGTACTTTCTTTAGAACAAACTTTTTAATCAACTTCCGATGCTGAATTACAACTACTTATGCAACTACTTATACAATTACTCACACAACTGCTCATATAACTACTAATATAACTAACTATCCCTTTAATCAACAGTAACAATCTACTTATTACTTTCCCTATCAACCATCTCATACAGTTTCTTCATTGCATCTTTCAGCCCGCCGATTTCATCTATTATGCCTTCCTTAACTGTTTGCTTTCCAACAAGAATGCTACCTACATCTTTTGTTAATATTTCTGTTTCATTCATTAATTCTGAAAATCTGTTTTCACGAATGTGACAGTGATTGATTACGAAATCATTTATTCTTTCCTGTATTTTTTTGAAATATTCGTAGGTCTGCGGCACTCCTATAAACATACCATTCATTCTTACCGGATGTATAACCATTGTTCCTGTTGGCACAATAAATGAATAATCAGCGGATACCGCTAACGGCACTCCTATTGAATGACTTCCTCCAAGTACAAGTGAAACTGTTGGTTTGCTTAGACTTGCAATCATTTCTGCAATGGCAAGCCCACACTCCACATCTCCACCAACTGTATTTAATATAATTAGCAAACCGTCTATGTCCTGGTCGTCTTCGATTTTTGCAAGCATTGGCAAGATGTGTTCATATTTGGTAGCCTTAGTACCTGATGCCACATTTTCGTGCCCCTCTATTTCTCCGATTATGCTTAACAAAAATATATTCTTGTGATTATTATTGTGATCAAGTTTTACCTGACCATATTCTTTAATTTCATCCATAAAAAAACCTCCATACTACTCTCTATGTAGTATGGAAGCTTTTTCAAAAAATATTATAAGAGATTATTTATTATACTCCTCTACGATTTCATCATAGCTTAGCTTTCCACCAAACAAATCAAGTGCACTGCCAATTGTAAAATCCAGATTGCCCTGTGAAATTTCAGCAAACTTCTCAATCTGTTCTTTTGAACCTATTCCGCCGGCATATGTTATCGGAATGTCTGTGAACTTAGACAACATTGCAACAAGTTCTTCTTCCATTCCACCTGATTTGCCTTCCACATCAACACCGTGTACAAGAAATTCATCACAATATTCTGACAGCTTTTTCAATGTTTCAAGGTTTACCACTTCATCAGTAAACTTTTGCCATCTGTCTGTAACTATATAATATTGCCCATCTTTCTTTCGACAACTTAAATCCAAAACAATATGTTCTTTTCCAACAGCTTTTACAAGGCTTTTAAAATTGCCGTAATTAACTCTTCCGTCCTTAAAAACAAAAGATGTTACTATTACGTGAGTCGCACCAGCTCTTATGTAGTCGTCTGCATTAATTGCCGTAACGCCACCGCCTATCTGCATTCCATTAGGATATGCCTTAAGTGCAGCCAATGCCTGCTTTTTTGATTCCTTAAAGAACTCAGAACCTCCGGCATTTAAAATTATAATATGACCGCCTTTTATCCCATCTTTTTTGTAAAGATTAGCATAATAGGCTGCATCTTTTTCTGATACAAAATTTTCATCTGCCTGATTTCCTTTATCCTTAAGGCTTCCGCCTACTAACTGTTTTACTTTTCCATTATGTATGTCTATACACGGTCTGAATTTCATAATCTATGCTCCTTGATTAGTAACTTATAATTTAGATTTTCTTATGATACCGCTCCTGGCAAGAGTTTATAATCAAATTCTTTAATTTTATGCATTTAGTGCCTGCTCTAAATCTGCGATTATATCTTCTGCATCTTCAATTCCTACAGAAAATCTAATTAAATCAGGCTGTACACCTGCTTCGATTAACTGCTCGTCTGTCATCTGTCTGTGAGTATGACTTGCCGGATGAAGTACGCATGAACGTGCATCTGCTACGTGTGTAACAATTGCCACGAATTTAAGGTTGTCCATAAACTTAATTGACGCTTCACGTCCACCCTTAATTCCAAATGTTAATACTCCACAAGTTCCGTTAGGCATATATTTCTGTGCCAAATCGTAGTATTTGTCTCCTTCAAGTCCCGGATAGTTAACCCAAGCCACCTTGTCATTATTCTTAAGCCACTTAGCTACCTTTAATGCATTTTCGCAATGTTTAGGCATTCTAAGGTGTAATGTTTCAAGTCCTACATTAAGCAGGAATGAGTTCATTGGTGCTGGAATTGAGCCTAAATCTCTCATTACCTGTGCTGTAGCTTTTGTAATATATCCTGCCTTACCGAATTTTTCTGCATAAACAATTCCATGATATGAATCATCCGGTTCAGTCATTCCAGGAAACTTGTCTGCGTGTGCTTTCCAGTCAAAATTTCCACTGTCTACAATTGCTCCGCCTACTGCCATAGCATGACCATCCATATATTTTGTAGTTGAATGTGTAACAATGTCAACTCCATATTCAAAAGGTCTGCAATTAATAGGTGTTGGGAAAGTATTGTCAACAATAAGTGGCACTCCATGAGCGTGGGCTGCCTTGCTGAATTTTTCAAAATCAAATACAACAAGAGACGGATTTGAAATTGATTCTCCAAAAACACATTTTGTATTTGGTCTGAACTCTTTTTCCAAATCTTCCGGTGAAATATCAGGATCAACAAATGTTACATCTATTCCCATCTTCTTCATTGTTACTCCAAAAAGATTAAAGGTTCCTCCGTAAACATTTGAAGAGCAGATAAAATGATCTCCCGCTTCACAAATGTTAAATACAGCGTAAAAATTAGCTGCCTGACCTGACGATGTAAGCATTGCTGCAGCTCCACCTTCAAGTTCACAAATCTTTGATGCCACCGCATCGTTAGTTGGGTTCTGTAATCTTGTGTAGAAATATCCGCTGTCTTCTAAATCGAATAGTCTTCCCATCTGTTCAGATGTGTCATACTTAAAAGTTGTACTCTGGTAAATTGGAAGAACTCTTGGCTCACCCTTAGTTGGCTTCCATCCACCCTGAACACAAATTGTACCTTTGTTGTTTTCCATTTTTTTGCTCCTTAAATAAATATCTTTTTTTATTATATAAATAGAATTGCAAGAGCTAAATTTTCATTAATTCATGCTTGCAATCCTTTAACCGGAACATTTATTCCGGTTTATAATCTTTTAATAAAATATGACTTGTGATACTGCATATGGCAAATAGAATTGCTATAATTACAACTGATGTTATAAAAAATCTTTTGTTCATTATAGGCATAACACAAGTATCTATAAAAAAAAGAACAAAAAGCACCGTGGCTATTTTGTTGCATAATTTTCCAATCTTGATCTTTTTGTCTTCTGTCATAAAGCGTTCTCCATGTATTGTTATATATTTAACTATAATCTTCTTATCACTCCGGTTAATGTTATAATTATCTAACTATTATAACATTAGCTAATCTTTATATCAATCTCAACCACACTGGTAGGAATAAGATGAGGGGCAATCGCACTAGCAGTTCATAACGCAAAACGATAGCCCCTTAACATAACAAATTTTAAATTGTTTTATTTTTCTAATAAATATTATCCTTAATTAAATCCAAAGAATTTGTTTACAACCTTATATCCTACTACAGAACACTTTCTACCAAACTTTCCCGGAAGATTCATTGTTCTTCCAAGAAGTGAATTTCTTACTATTCCATATAATTCAGGATTTGTTTCTTCAAGCTGTTTCCAAAGCTTTTCTTTGTCCTTTAATCTTTCCTCAGAGCCTTCTCTAATTGAAAGAATTGAAGATACACACATCATCATATCAAAATAATGAATCATTGCATCATTTGCGTTCTTCTGGTCCTTTGGACTGCTATTGTAGATTTCAAGCATAAGCTTTGTAACCCTGTACTGCTGGTCAAGTCTTTTAATCATAACTGATTCATGAACTGACTGGTCATCTCTTCCGATAAAATATTTGTAAAGGCAAACATCTAAGTAATAGATATTCTTTACATATGGCAACGGCTGGAATACATAAATGTTGTCAACATAGAATGTATGCTTTGGAAGTTCCATTCCACATTCTCTAAGAATCTTTGTTCTGTAAATAACAGAATGCATTAACAAATACTGTGTTCTTCCAAAATGAATATCTTCCCAACCAAGCATTTTGCCCGGTGTCATGGCACTTCTGTATCTCATAATCTTCTTGTGCCTTGCACCCTGCTTGTCATACATAAAATTAGACACAAGCATATCAAGACCTGCATCTTTTGCAACCATTTCTTCCAAAAGATTTAATACTTTTTCAAGTGCTTTTCTTCCAAGGCAGTCATCGCTGTCAACAACCTTAAAATACAAACCTGTTGCATTCTTAATTCCTGTGTTTACAGCTTCTCCATGTCCACCGTTTTCCTGATGAATTACTCTTACAATGTTAGGAAACTTTTCTTCATACTTCTTTGCAATCTGCAATGTGTTATCTGATGAACCGTCATCTACAATAATAATTTCAACTCTGTCTCCACCTGTTAACGCACTACAAATACTTTTTTCCATGTAATCCTGTGAATTATAACATGGAATTGTAATCGTCAATAATTTCATTACCTGTCCTCCTAATCTGTACCGCCCCTCCCCTTTGTTTGGGCAATTGTCGGGAAATATGCTTTTTAATTTATTTCCTCTGGTACTACTTTTTTGTTGATTACTCTATATAATAAAAATGTTAATAAACCTGTTATTATTACAAAAACTATAAGCACAATTAAGTCCTGTACTGAGTAAGTAATATGCTGATCAACCACGCTTTCTCCTGAAATTGTTGCAAAAAAAGTTATTAATATTGCAACAAAGTTGGCTGTTCCATGCAAAATCATTGGTGCAATTATGCTCTTGTATCTTTCATATACATAAACACATGCCATGCCTAACAAAAATGCATATGGTGCCTGTATCCAGTTTCCGTGATATACACCAAAAAGCAATGATACGATAATTGCTGACGGAATTACTCCGGCCATTCTTCTAAGTCTTCTATAAATAACACCTCTAAACATTAATTCTTCTACAATAGGCGCACCAACGGCCGTTGCCAATGCCTGTATTATAAACGGACCGCTTGTAAGTGCCTCTGATGTGCCTACATATGAATCAATCATAAATTTCGGCATAAACATCTGTAGAATAGAAACAAAATAATTGGCACAAAACATTATTGTTATTCCAAAAGGAATTATAAGTAAAAATTTAAATGCTGATGTTCTTTTAAACTTCTTAAAAAATCCTGTTTCTTTATCCAAATTTATGTCATCTTTTAACCATTTAATTAATACCGGTGCTGTTATAATCTGTGATATTAACAACTCAAGTAAAATATTTTCCTCTGCTATTTTCATGCCAATCTTTGATGCTGAAAAAGTAGCATAATCATGTAACACAAAATTAGCTGCAAATATAATTCCAAATGTTACTATCCCTGATACTACTACTTGAACTACCATATACAAAACCATTGGGCTAATCAATCCCCAAAGTCTTCCTGCTGTTATTTTCTGTCTCATCTTTTTTCCTCAATTCTGATCTGTATGCATTTATATATTATATCTATATATTGTTACCTTTTTGTGTCTTTGTATGAAAACAATTATCTATGCTCTTCTGTGCAATTTAATTACGTTTTAAAATTTGTATAATTAAATTCTATCTTAAAATTTGTATGATTTAATTCTATTTAAAATTCTTTATAATTTTTATTTTAACAACATATTGCATAGTTCTGTGGCAGAATAAGCTATGGCTTTAGCTCCATGAGCCAGCATTTCGTCCTTGTCGCCAAATCCGTAATCAACACCTATTGAATCAATACCAACAGTATTAGCGCCATCAATGTCAAAACATGTATCACCTATCATAATACACTGCTTCTTAGTTATGCTGTCAGGCATCTCATCAAACAATGCTTCAAGTACATCAACTTTGCTCTGTCTTGGTCCTTTAAGCTCAGCTCCCATAACTTTATCAAAATAGCTGTAAATCTTTAAATACTTAAGAACTTCCTCAGCCATAGGAAGTGGTTTAGAAGTTGCCAATGCAATATACTTACCATTACCCTTTAACATCTCAAGCATTTCTTCAGTTCCCGGATATATTTCTGTTTCATATATCCCTATAGGCTTGTATCTTTCTCTATAAAATTCAACACCTTCCAACGCCTGTTCTCTCGTAAAATCATAACTTTTCATTAATTCATCAACCAATGGAGGGCCTATAAAATGCTCTAATTTATCTAAATCAGGCTCTTCAATTCCAAACTTTGAGAGAGCATATTGAACTGACTTGGTAATTCCCTCTTTTGAATTACTTAATGTTCCATCTAAGTCAAAAATAATCACATTGTAGTTATTCATATATTTCTCCTGTGTTTTAAAACAATCTCTGTTTAATTGTTTTAATGTAACTTGTTTTTAACAAGTTTAGTATAAACTTATCTTTTCTTAATTAATTTTTAATATAACTTATCTTTTTTCTAAAATTACTGTTTATAGCATTATTTGTAGTATAACATAGTTTGCCCTTGTTTTACAGTAACTTTTGATTTATAATATTTTAAGAATTTATTAAATTTTTGTGAGGTACATATAATGAGTCAGGCAAAAGTAGACAAGCATAAACAGGAAAAATACAACAGAAAGAAAAATGTTAAGAAGCGTAACTTTAAAAAGATTGCAGCATACGTTGTTGCAACACTTATTGCTATAGCATTTATTGGTTATATCGGATATTCTGTTGCTATTGACACAGGACTTTATACTCCTGCCACAACAACACAGGGAAGCACCCTTTCAAAAGAAGCTATTGAAAGTTTAAGACAGCAGTTAATTAAAAACGGCGACTCAAACGTTCAGGGCAAAACAAGTGATGCTTCAACTGAAGCTGCTACAACAGCTACAAGTGCTGAAACAAGCGCTTCTAAATAAGATTATTGAAAATAAAAATCCTTACAGTTTCTTTTATTGAAGCTGTGGGGATTTTTTAATGTCTCGGCGTATCATTTCTGACTGGATTTTATTTGCATTTTGACGGGAAAGTATTGGTGTCCCCCGAAAAAGTATTGGTGTATAACAAAAAGTATTGTTGTACTACAAAAAATATAGGCGTACCCCGAAAATTTCAATTTTTCATTTATCGGGGTACGAAATCAATAATATTTCTGGTTTATATGTAATATATTGTATGTGTCAGTGATTGAAATACCCCGTCATATGAATTTCTTCAAAAATCGGGGTACGTTTCGTCATTCTGTGCAGGTTTTCTTGTATCATATTGATTGTGTTAATTGAAAATGTACCCCGATATATAAAATTGCTTGTTTTTCGGGGTACATTGCTACAATTCCAGCTTCTATTTACGTTGCATATTGTTTAAGTTTGCAAGAAACGTACCCAGATATTTCATTTTTTATCATTTCTGGGGTACACCGTCCAAATTCAAGCCTCTATTTATGTTACATATCGTTTAAGTTTACAGTAAATGTGATCAAACATTTCAAATTTCAACATTCTTGGGGTACATAAGTCAATATTTCGCTCACATTTGCAGGCGTACACCACAACATATTCAATTATACTTATTTGTTGTGGTGTGCTTTCACTTTATGTAAACTCGATATGTCACTTATTCTTGCTTTAATTTCAATTTATCACATATTATTATATATATTTGTTATGTAAACCAGTATGTCACTTATACTGAGTATGTTTCTCTTTAAACACCACAACAAACATAATATTTTTCAATCTTTGTGGTATATGTTTTTACATTAAAGAAATTCCGTATATTATGTAAACTTGATAGCTTTATTTCCCCAAAAACAAAATACAAAATAATATATTTACAACAATTTAAGTCCTAATCACATATCTATAATAATTCAATTCAGAATCTCTCTAGCTTTTCTACGCTCTACTCCCTCCTTAAGCTTCTCTGGGAACTTGCTACAAATCTTACACGCTTTTCTTTTCTCCACCACAAAAAAACACCAACCCTGTAGTCAATTAATTACAATAATGTAATCAACTACAGGATTGATGTTTATATTTCTATATTTCTATGTTATGCATTTCTACAATATTTCAATATTCTATATTTCTACAATATTTATACTCCATATTGTACTTCTGCAATACTTCTATGTTCCTTCCCATTATATGAAGCAGGTGCACTGAATCCTAACATTACATACGATCAGGTGCACTAAATCCTAACAAGTCTATGCACTGTTCAAGTACATTAATTGTAAGATTGATTAATGCAATGTATCCTGCCTTCTTAGTCTGATCTTCTTCAGCAAGTATCTTTGTTTCGTGATAGAATCTGTTAAATGCATTAGATAAATCGTATACATATGAACAAATCTTATGTGGTGCAAGTTCTTCTGCTACATTTTCAATTATTTCATTAAACTTAGCTACTTCAAGCATTAACTGCATCTGTGAGCCGTTATCTGTGCTGATTACAGGAAGGTTTACATCTGCGTTTCCGCTTTCAGCTTTGTATTTTTCAAGAATTGATTTAATACGTACTATTGTGTAAAGAATGTATGGGCCTGTATTTCCTTCAAATGAAGCAAATCTGTCAATATCAAAGATATAGTCCTTTGATGCCTGGTTTGACAAATCGCCATACTTAAGTGCTGCAAGTCCTACAATCTTAGCTGTGTTATTAGCTTCTTCCTCACTTACTGTACGATTTTCCATAATCTTATCGTATACAGCTTTATTAATCTGTGCAATAAGGTTTTCAAGACGCATTACACCACCATCTCTTGTTTTAAATGGCTTGCCGTCTTTGCCGTTCATTGTACCAAAACCTAAAAATTCCATCTTAGTATTTTCGTCTACAATGTTAGCTTTCTTAGATACACGGAATACCTGTGTAAAATGTAATTCCTGACGCTTGTCAGCTACATAAATATAGTGGTTAGGCTTGTAATCCTGTTCTCTCTGGATAATTGTTGCAAGATCTGATGTTGCATATAAAGCCGCGCCATCTGACTTTCTAACGATACATGGTGGAAGTTCCTTTGTGTCATCTTCCTTTGAAATGTCAACAACTAAAGCTCCCTGACTTTCATAAGCTAACTTCTTGTCAATTAAATTCTGAATAAGTCCCGGAATATATGGCTGAGCATCACTTTCACCCTTCCATAAATCAAAATCAACATTTAAGTTTCCATAATTCTTCTTTAAATCTTCAACAGAAACTTTCATAATATGTTTCCAAATAGCTGTATATGGAGCATATCCACTCTGAAGCTTTAATGTTGCCTGATGTGCTTTTTCTTTAAACTCTTCATCAACTTTAGACTTAGCACTGGCACATGGATAAATCTCTTCTAATTCAGAAATTGTAAATGGTGCCTCTTCAGGGTATTCTCCTGTGTATGATTCATCAAAATAAACTAAATCAGGTTTACGACATTCAAGCTCTGTAATAATAAGTCCCATCTGAAGTCCCCAGTCTCCCAAATGAACGTCAGAAATAACTTTATTACCCATAAATCTTTCAATACGTTTAACACTTTCACCAATAACTGCTGAACGCAAATGTCCAACATGTAGAGGCTTAGCTACATTAGCTCCACCGTAATCAATTACAATAGTTTCAGGTGCCTTGTTTTCGCATCCATACTTGTCAGCTTCCTTCATATCGTTAAGATATTTAGCTACGAATTCACTATTTAATTTAATATTAATGAATCCCGGCATAACTGCTTCAACTGATTCAAACATTTCATTGTCCTGTAATGACTCAACAACCTGATTGGCAATCATAATAGGTGCCTTGTGGTAAAGCTTTGCACCTGCCATTGCCCCATTACACTGATACTGACAAAGATCAGGTCTGTTAGATACAACAACCTTACCTAATTTTTTGTCATATTCATTCTTTTCAAAAGCTTTTTCAAACTCTTCTGTAATAAGTTCTAATAATTTTTTCATTATAATGTTACTCCGTTTAATTTAAGTAATTCACGGGCTGATTCAACAGAATCAACACCAGTTTTATTCTTGATAGGTGCAAATTCTTTCTCTCTTACAACTTCGTAAGCAAGACAATTATCCATCATATGTACCATATCAAGTACTAATGTTTCAAACTTGAATCCGTTTTCAGTTTCAGGTTTTACTGCATTACCATTTTCATCAATATGAGCAATCTTCTTCTTTACAACGTGAACTGAAAGATTATTTTTCATATTCTTTTCTAAATCTTCAATATTAAATAAATAATTTAAGATAACACCATACTTGTATGCAAGCTCTCCGTCTGCCTTAGTCTGGTATCTCATATCTTCAGTTAATTCATAATATTCAACAATAGATGGCTTTCCATCTTCTAAGCATAATACACCAACCTTTTCTTCAGGTGTAGCCTTAGAAACAACCTTTGCTGCTGAACGGTATCCGCCATCAATCATGGCACCTACGAAACAAGGATCAGCCATTCTCTGGCAAACATTATCAACTGCAAAAATATTAATATATTCAACTCCTGCCTTCTTAGCTTTTTCACAAAGACCTGCCTTAACGAATGAGATAAACCATCCGCCATTGCCGTTAGGTGATGTTGAAATTCTATCTTTATCTTCTAAGAAAATCTTGCCATCAAAAGATGCTGCAGGAGCCATTTCCTGTACAAAGAAATCAACATAATTCTTATCATAACCAAAATAGTTCATTTCTTCAAAGAACTTAACTGTGTCATCGTTGTTCTTTTCACTTGTCATAATATAAAGTGGAACCCACGCACCTGTCTGATTAACAACATCCATTAAATTCTTAATAAGCATTTCAAAAATATATACGTCCCTAGTAAGACCAATATTGTACATTCCCTTAGGCTTATCTGAGCCAAGTCTTGTACCCATTCCACCTGCTAAAAGTAAAGCTGCAACTTTTCCCTCTTTAATTGCTTCCGTACCTATAGCTGTGTATTTATCTTTGTTTGCTTCAATGTCTGCAATACTTACTGCATCATCGAGAGGTGTGATAACACCTTTTTCAATTTCTTTTCCGCCATCTTCAATTAACTTAAGCAAATCAAAATCAATTTCATCTATCTGCTTTAATAAAGACTGTCTCTGGTTTTCATCAAGTTCATCATAATACTTTAATAACTGAGACTGATTATACTTTTCCAATTTTGCTTTTGTTTCCTGTAAATTCATTCATTACCTCCATTGGCTTCCCATTTTTTCATATTTTCATACTATAAAGAATAAATTATTTTCCAATAATATGCAAGGTTTTAATGCTACAAAGTATTTCAATACAGCTCTGATATCTTAAATCAGGATTATTTCTTGTACATTTTTTTATTATTTTTCTAAGTTTATGGCTTGTCTTAAAATAGTCTTTAAAACTGTAAAGTGATTTACTGCCTGTCACTGAATTATATGTTTTTGCAGTTTTTAAATAGTACATTGTTGTACCTATTCCATATATGTCTGCCCTAATGTCAGTATTATAAAGCCCCTTCCCTTTGCTATCGCCAAACTGCTCCGGTGCCGCAAAGCCCTTACTTCCCAAGGCAAGCTTATCCACATCAATATCTGTTCTGTATCTTTTTGCTATGCCAAAATCAATAAGCTTAATTCTTCCATCTTTGCACAAAATAATATTAGCCGGCTTTAAATCTCTATAAACTATTGCCGGCGACAAACTATGAAGATAATAAAAGCCACTGCATACCTGTTCCATAACTTTTACAAGCGTTTTTGTAGATAATGTTCCATATTCATCCACATATTTCTTTAAATCAATCCCATCTATATATTCCATTACCAGAAAAAATGCATCTTCAATCTTTATTAAGTCAAAAATTTTTGGAAGGACCGGATGAGTGCAGTTCTTTAAAACTTCAAGTTCTCTTTCCATTCCTTCCAATAATCTTTTTCTGTTGGCAGGATCAGATGTTATATACTTCTTAAGAGCATAAATTCCACCATTGTGAATATCCCTTGCCTTGTAGACAATAGCACTTCCTCCTCTGCCTATAAGTTCAAGTATATAATATCTTCCTCCAACAATATTATTTATAATATCTGCCATAAACACAACCTTTCCGATGTGTTTCTCTCCAAGGCTTTTTTTATTACAATGTCATTATCCCACCATTGTGCAAGCACAGGTGAAATAAGACCTTAGTCCACTAGTAATCTTAGATGGTTGCAATATCAACTAATGTTAAGTTTTCTTTTGCATTGCTTTCTAAGCTTGTAAGTAATGCATCAACTGTGTCTAAGCTTGTAAAGCAGTTAACACCTGTTTCGATTGATGTTCTTCTGATTAAGAAACCGTCACGGTTCTTATCACGTCCCTGTGTTGGTGTATCAATAACAATATCAATCTTATGTTCAAGAAGTAAGTCCATAACTGTTGGTGCTTCCTGATGAATCTTGTTAACCTTAATTGCATCTACACCATTCTGACGTAATACATCTGCTGTACTTCTTGTAGCATAAACTTCATATCCAAGCTTTTCAAATCTCTGTGCAAGTGGAACAACTTCCTGCTTATCAGCATCCTTAACAGAAATAATAATCTTCTTATGTTTTGGAAGAACAACTCCTGCTCCAAGGAATGCCTTGTAAAGTGCTTCGTTAAATGTCTTTGCAATACCAAGACATTCACCTGTTGACTTCATTTCAGGTCCTAAGCTTGTTTCTGCGCCACGGATTTTTTCAAATGAGAATACAGGCATCTTAATTGCAATGTAATCTGCATTAGGCTGTAATCCCGGTTTGTAACCCATTTCCTTAATTGTATGTCCAATAATACATTTTGTAGCAAGTTTTACAATTGGAATACCTGTAACCTTACTAATGTATGGAACTGTTCTTGATGAACGTGGGTTAACTTCGATTACATAAACCTTACCGTCACAAACGATAAACTGAATGTTAATCATACCTTTTACGTGAAGTGAACGTGCAAGCTTTTCTGTGTAATCTTCAATTGTATCAATAATCTCTTTTGAAAGTGAGTATGCAGGATAAACTGAAATACTGTCACCTGAATGAACTCCGGCTCTTTCAATATGTTCCATTACACCAGGAATAAGAATGTCTGTGCCGTCGCAAATTGCGTCAACTTCAACTTCTGTTCCCTGTAAATATTTATCTACCAAAATTGGATGATCCTGAGCAATTCTGTTGATGATTTCCATAAATTCTTCTACTTCTTCATCACATGTTGCAATCTGCATTCCCTGACCACCAAGTACGTAAGAAGGTCTTACAAGAACAGGATATCCTAATCTGTTAGCAACTTCCTTAGCTTCTTCTGCTGTAAATACAGTTCCACCTGTAGGTCTTGGAATACTACATTTTTCAAGGATTTCATCAAATAATTCTCTATCTTCTGCAGCATCTACGTCTTCTGCCTTTGTTCCAAGAATAGGAACGCCCATCTTCATAAGTGCTTCAGTAAGCTTAATGGCTGTCTGACCACCGAACTGAACAACTGCACCGTCAGGTTTTTCAATGTTTACAATATTTTCAACATCTTCCGGTGTTAATGGTTCAAAATAAAGCTTGTCAGCAATATCAAAGTCAGTTGATACTGTTTCAGGGTTATTATTTACAATAATTGTTTCATAACCTTCTTCTTTAAATGCCCATGTACAATGTACTGAACAGAAGTCAAATTCAATACCCTGTCCGATTCTGATAGGACCTGAACCAAGTACAAGTACCTTCTTTGGCGGATTAGTTTCTACTGATTCGTTTTCACCACCATATACTGAATAATAGTAAGGTGTTGCAGCTTCAAATTCTGCTGCACATGTATCAACCATCTTGTAAGAAGCTACAATGTTATTATCATAACGCATCTGCTTAATTTCGTCTTCTGACTTGCCTGTTAATCTGCTAATAACTGTGTCAGGAAATTCAATTCTCTTAGCTGCCTTTAATAATTCAGGTGTTAAAGGTTCATTCTTAAGTGAATTTTCCATTTCAACGATAATAGCAATCTTATCAATAAACCACTTATCAATCTTTGTGATTTCATGAATTTTGTCATAGCTTACGCCTCTTCTAAGTGCCTCAGCAATAACCCAGATTCTTCTATCATCTACTACGTGAAGCTGATCTTCTAACTGATCATCTGTAAGTTCTGTAAAATCATAATCCATAAGGCATTCAACATGCTGTTCCAAAGAACGGATAGCTTTCATTAAAGCACCTTCAAAGTTGTTACAGATACTCATTACTTCACCTGTAGCCTTCATCTGTGTTGTCAGCTTTCTGCTGGCTGTAATAAATTTGTCAAATGGAAGTCTTGGAATCTTAACTACACAATAGTCAAGTGTTGGTTCAAAACTTGCATATGTTTTCTTAGTAATTGCATTCTTGATTTCATCAAGTGTATAACCTAACGCAATCTTTGCTGCAACCTTTGCAATCGGATAACCTGTAGCCTTAGAAGCCAAAGCTGATGAACGGCTTACACGAGGGTTAACTTCGATTACACAATATTCAAAACTTTCAGGATGAAGTGCGTACTGAACGTTACATCCACCTGTAATATTTAATTCGTTAATAATGTTTAATGCTGATGTACGAAGCATCTGATGTTCCTTATCACCTAAAGTCTGTGAAGGAGCAACTACAATACTGTCACCTGTATGAACACCAACAGGATCAATATTTTCCATGTTACATACTGTGATGCAGTTTCCTGCGCTATCACGCATAACTTCGTATTCTACTTCTTTCCATCCTGCAATACATCTTTCAACAAGAACCTGACCTACACGGCTAAGTCTTAATCCGTTTTCAAGGATTTCAACTAATTCTACCTGGTTGTGAGCGATACCACCGCCGCTACCACCTAATGTGTAAGCCGGACGAAGAACTACCGGGTAACCGATTTTGTTAGTAAATGCAATACCATCTTCAACATTTTCTACTACCAAAGATGGAGCACATGGCTCACCGATTTTTTCCATAGTCTCTTTAAACTCAAGACGGTCTTCTGCCTTCTTAATTGTTTCTGATGTTGTACCAATAAGACGACATTCATGTTTTTCAAGGAAATCTGTTTCTGCGATTTCCATTGCAAGGTTAAGTCCTGCCTGTCCACCAAGTGTCGGTAAGATACTGTCAGGTTTTTCCTTTTCTATAATCTTTTCAAGTACAGGTACAGTAAGTGGTTCAATATATACCTTATCTGCAATATCCTTATCTGTCATAATTGTTGCCGGGTTAGAGTTTACAAGTACAACTTCCAAACCTTCTTCTTTTAAAGAACGGCAGGCCTGTGTTCCTGCGTAGTCAAACTCTGCAGCCTGTCCAATAACGATTGGACCTGAACCTATTACTAAAACTTTCTTAATTCTTGGATCTCTAGGCATTCTTCTTCACCTCCATCATTTGAATAAATTCGTCAAACAGTCTGTCCGAATCCTGTGGACCAGGGCATGCTTCCGGATGGAACTGAACTGTAAAAATACTCTTGTTTTTATATCTTAAACCTTCTACGGTTTTATCATTTACATTTATGAAAGCTACTTCTGCAACTTCAGGATTTACTGTCTCTCCGTCAACCATATATCCGTGGTTCTGTGAAGATATGTATACATGTCCTGATGCAAGGTCTTTAACAGGGTGGTTACCACCTCTATGACCATATTTCATCTTCTTTGTATCTGCTCCTGTAGCAAGTGCCATAAGCTGATGTCCAAGGCAGATTGCAAAAATTGGAATATCTGTATTGTATAATTTTCTAATCTGTTCAATCTGATATTCACACTCTTTTGGATCCCCGGGACCATTAGATAACATAATTCCGTCAGGGTTTGACGCAATAATTTCTTCTGCCGGTGTGTCACATGGATAAATAGTAACGTCACAACCTCTTTCGTTAAGAGATTTTCCAATATTGTTCTTTGCACCAATATCTAATAAAGCTACCTTAAATCCATCTCCCTTTAATTCTTTCTTTTCAGTGCAACTAACTTTCTTAACAACTCCTGTTACTCTGTATTCCTTAATCTTAGGAAGTATTTCGTCAAGGTTGTAATTCTCGTTAGTTGTAATCATTCCGTTCATTGTTCCTTTTTCACGAAGAATCTTTGTTAAAGCTCTTGTGTCGATTCCCGCAATACCAGGAATATCATGTTCTTCTAAGAAATTCTGAATAGTATCGTCACTTCTAAAGTTACTTGGCATTCTGCTAAGTTCGTTAACAATATATCCGTCCGGCCATGGTCTAAGTGATTCCATGTCCTCGTGGCAAATTCCGTAGTTACCAATCAATGGGTAAGTCATACATACTGCCTGACCTGCATATGAAGGATCAGTTAATACTTCTAAATAACCCCACATTGATGTATTAAATACAATTTCACTAATTATCTCTCTTGTTGATCCAATAGATGTTCCTTTGAAAACTGTACCGTCTTCTAAGATTAGAAAAGCGTTCATAAATGTGTCTTCCTTTCTTCATTTCATTAAGTGAGTCAAAGTATCTTTCAATATTTTTGCTCAAATTGTAAAGATTATACCAAAAAAAGTGACGTAATTCAACAAAATATCTAAAACAATTTAGATTTTTTTTAATACTTAAAAATATAAAGTAAATTACTATCTGATTTTGAATTTAATTTAAAATTCATACATATAAATCTGTTAACAATTCTACCTACTATGTTATAATAATTTTTGTAATTAATCAATTTGAAACGGAGACTTTATGAGAAAAAAAGAATTAGCAAAAATTATTATAGAAAGATTAAAAGAAGAATACCCTGACGCAGACTGCACTTTGGACTACAATGACGCTTGGAAATTGTTAATAAGCGTAAGACTTGCTGCTCAGTGTACTGACGCAAGGGTAAACGTTGTAGTGCCTCATTTGTACGAGAAATTTCCAACAATTGATGCTTTGGCAAAGGCTGATGTTAGCGAAATTGAAGAAATTGTAAGACCTTGCGGTCTTGGAAGGAGCAAGGCTAGGGATATTAGTCTTTGCATGAGAATGCTTAGAGATGAATTTGACAGCAAAGTTCCTGACGACTTTAACCAATTATTAAAACTTCCGGGAGTTGGACGAAAAAGTGCCAACCTTATAATGGGTGATGTTTTTGGCAAGCCTGCCATTGTAACTGACACTCACTGCATAAGACTTGTAAACCGAATGGGACTTGTAGACAACATTAAGGAGCCTAAGAAAGTTGAAATGGCTCTCTGGAAAATTATCCCTCCCGAGGAAGGCAGTGACTTCTGCCACCGACTTGTATATCACGGAAGGGAAATCTGTACTGCAAGAACAGCACCTCATTGCGACCGTTGCTGTTTAAATGATGTGTGTAAAAAGAATATAAAATAAAACATTATAAAAAGGAGCATATCCACTTTGCATTTTTCACCTTTTCTGAGAAATATAGCAAATGAATATGCTTCTTTATTTTTATCCTCTGGGGATTCCTTCTGCTATTCTTGTTATGCCAACGTAAATCTGAGATATTTTGTACCACGTACTAAAATCTACCACACCTGTTTGTGGCAAATCAAAAATCTTTTGGAATGCCCTCACCGAAGCCTGAGTACCTTCACCGAAAACTCCATCTGCTGAAACTCTTGGAATGGCTGTGTAAACTCTGGCAATGGTATCCAGCTGTTCCTGCATCTGCATAACCTTCTGACCACTTGCACCTATAGTCAGGTCGTAGCCGGGCCATGATGCAGGAATGCCTGAAATCTGTTCAGCAGTGTTAATATACATATCATCGCCATAATAGTTTCGTATGATTTCTAACGTTCCAAAGCCCTGCTCACCTAAATTGCAGGACCCCCACTGGCTAAGCCAATTAGGACAGGTAACTCTTTTTCCATCGCAATACTGAGTAAGAATTGGCTGCCTTACATCAGGTCTTGAAAGATATTGGTCGAAAATCTCGTCAACAACCTCATCAATAGATTGAAAAATATTTCTACCATATATCCATTTTTGATCATAGGCTGTAGAAGATGTAATTGTAAAATCATAGCCTTTATTTCTGTACCATTCAGTATATACACGATTTAGAGTAAATGACATTATTGCAAGTACATTAGCCTCTATTGTTGCTCTTGGCCAGGTCGCATATATTTCTGAGGAAGCAACATTCTTTATATAATCCTTATATGTTACATAATAATCCCTGGCATTGCTTGAAGGCGTACCATTGTGAACCACAACATATTCAGGTATAACAACTCTGCTTAAAACAATTTCCCCCGGTTCATTTACATCTTTAATTTCGTCCTCAGGAATCTTTTCCGGATACTCAGCATAAAGGGTATGGGGATCAATATCTATATTCTCCACCTGTTCACCTTCACGCCTTCTCATACGCACATTTTGAAGTGATAGTGAATCAGGCAAAATCTCCACATTACTAATATTTTCCGTTTCATAGCCCGGTACCTCAATTTGAATATTATAATTGGCATAAGGCATATTCTCATTATTTTCATTAAGACTATATTCCAATGGCGGAGTATTTAAATCCACAATCTGAGTCTGCCCGGAAACATCTGTTTCAAGCCTTTCAATGGGACTGTTGGGATTAATGGCTGTTTCAGGCTCACTGATAGTTACCCTTGCATCCCTAATGGGAGCATTGTCAGAATCCGTTACATTAACCTGCAACTCACCTCTGTCCTGCTCTCCTACCTGCATTTTTATTAACATAAAATTACCATACAAACTTAATCTTTATAATATATGCAGATAACAAAATTATATTACAATGTCAAAAGGCCGTTTTCCCACCTGTGTTTGCACAATGGTGGAGAAACGACCTTGGGACACGCCCGGATATGTATTTTAATAATTATTTTCTTTTATATGTTCTAAAGAAATATTCAATATCAAAATAAGTATTTTCGTCACTTTCATCAGCCAAAACCCAGTCAACCTCTTTATCCAAATTAGGTATGAAAGTATCTGCTGAATATGCCTGATTAATATATGTTACATAAGCTGTATTGCAGTATGGAAGCATAGCTTTGTAAATACTTCCACCACCAATTACAAAAACGTCATTTTCGTCGTATTTTGAAGCTTCCTTCACTGCTTCTTCAACGCTGTGAACAACAACTGCTCCGTCAACTTCATAATCTTCTTTCTTAGTAATAACAATATTCACTCTGTTCTTTAATGGACGACCTCCCGGAAAACTTTCCAAAGTCTTTCTTCCCATAATAACAACCTTGCCTGTTGTTGTTTCTCTAAAAAACTTCATATCATCAGGAATGCTTACAAGTAACTCATTGTTATAACCAATAGCCCAATTCTCATCAACTGCTACAATTAAATTCATTGTGTTTTCTCCTTCATAAATTCACTAACAAGCATAATATTTATGCTAAAACTTTGTGTGATTATATTGTCAAAATATCAAGCTCTTGTTAAACAGCTACAGGAATATTTTTAATCTGTGGACCTGTAACGTAATCTTCAAGTTTCAAATCATCTACTGTAAAATCGTAGAAATTCTTAATTTCCGGATTAATCCAAAGCTTAGGTGCCGGATGCTGCTCTCTTGTAATCAACTCTTCAATTAAAGGAACGTGCTTGTCATAAATATGTGCATCAGCAATAACGTGAATAAATTCGCCGACTTCCATATCATTAACCTGAGCAAACATATGAATTAACGCTGCATACTGACAAACATTCCAGTTGTTAGCAGTCAAAACATCCTGTGAACGCTGGTTTAAAATACCATTAAGCACAAGATTGCCTGTTTCTTCATTCTTTGTAACATTAAAAGTCATACTATATGCACATGGATATAAATTCATTTCGTGCAAATCCTCATGATTATAAATATTAGTCATAATTCTTCTGCTATATGGATTGTGTTTCAAATCATATAAAACACGGTCAACCTGATCCATATCACCTTCTTTATAATGATGCTTAATTCCCAACTGATAACCGTAAGCCTTTCCAATAGAACCTGTTTCGTCAGCCCATGCATCCCAAATATGGCTGTTTAAATCATGTACATTATTAGACTTCTTCTGCCAAATCCAAAGAAGTTCATCAAGACAATTCTTAAAGCCTGTCTTTCTAAGTGTAATAGCCGGAAATTCCTTTTTTAAATCATATCTGTTAACTACACCAAACTTCTTAATAGTGTATGCAAAAGATCCGTCGTCCCACTTAGGTCTAACCTTTTCGCCTTTTGTATCTGTACCATTATCCAAAATATTCCTACACATATCAACAAATATTTTATCTGCGTAACTCATATCCACTCTCCAATCAATTTATTACTAAAAAATAATTGCAGAACAACTTGAAACATTCTGCAATTACTTTTGTTTGTCTTTTCAATAGTATAACATATAAATAAAATAAAAAACATTGATTAAAAATTTTTATTTAAACTTTTTACTGACCTTTAACTTTGTCTGTCAATTTTTTTATTGCACCTTAACTTCGCCTGCCAGAACTTTTTTGTAATCTTCCAGATTTTTTCTAAGCAAAGCAGGTGTATCAAGTTTGTAAGGACACTTGCTCTTGCACTGTCCGCAATTAATGCAATCCTCAATCTTCATCATTTCCTTCTGCATATCTTCCGTTAACCATGCTTTTGAAGGAGCCCGACGAAGCATAAGAGACATTCTTGCACAGTTGTTAATCTTTATTTCCTTTGGACAAGGCATACAATAACCGCATCCTCTGCAGAAATCCCCAACTAACTCTTTTCTCTCTTTTTCAATATATTCACTTATTTCATCATTCAAAACCGGCTCTTCATCCATAAACTTAAGCCACTCTTCCAACTCACTCATCTTCTGAATGCCCCAAATTGGAAGAACATTGTCGTATTTTGAAATGTAAGCCATAGCAGCTTTAGAATTGTGAATAAGACCTCCTGCCAAGCCTTTCATGGCTATAAAGCCAACATTCTTTTCCCTGCATAAATTAACAAGTTCAATCTCTCTTTCAGAGCAAAGATAACTGAAAGGAAACTGCATAGTCTCATAAAGTCCTGACTGAACACATTGAAAAGCTGTCTCAATATTGTGGGCAGTAATTCCAATATGTTTAATAATCCCCTGCTCCTTAGCCTTAAGCATGCACTCATACATACCTGTTCCATCATCCGGCTTGTAGCACTGTGGCACGCAGTGAAGCTGATAAATATCAAGATAATCAGTCTTTAAATTATTCAGAGATGTATCAAGTTGCTTCCAAAACTCATCAGGAGTTTTCGCCATTGTCTTTGAGGCAATAAAAATCTTATCTCTCATTCCCTCAAACGCCTGTCCCAGCTTCTCCTCGCTGTCACTGTAAGCTCTTGCAGTATCAAAAAAAGTCATTCCACCCTCATATGCTCTCTGCAAAATCTTTACAGCTTCATCCATTGTAACTCTCTGAATAGGCAAAGCTCCAAAAGCGTTCTGTGGAGTTTTAATACCTGTTTTTCCTAAAGTAATCTCCTTCATATCAATTCTCCTTTGTGAATTTCTCTGTGTCCAATATTTCATTTAAAAGAGCTGTGCATCCCTTTAACACATCATCATAAGTTGCATCAAAATTTCCCGTGTACCAAGGATCTGCTATGTTCCTTTCTTCTCCTGCAAAATGTAGTAACTTGTAAACCTTTCCGTCCCGGTCATTTCCTACAATTCTTCCTATGTTTCTAATATTAGCACTATCCATTCCAATAATATAGTCAAATTCGTTATAATCACTCTTCTCCATATGTCTTGCTCTGTGATTACCACATGGAATGCCTTCACTTTTTAATTTATTTCTTGTTCCCGGATGAACTCCGTTGCCAATCTCTTCATAACTTGTGGCTGCCGAATCAATGTAAAAACGGTCAGCAATGCCCTGGTTGTTAACCATGTCCTGAAGGACATACTGGGCCATAGTTGATCTACAAATATTGCCGTGGCATACAAATAGTATTTTAATCATATCTTAAAAACTCCATATTTCCTTTATATTCAAGGGTTTTCCCCTTTTTGTTTCTGTTGATTTCAAGCATATCTTTTTAAATCTTCACGTATTTTCTTATATTTTTGTTTGCAAAAGTGGTAAATTAAGGGGTAATTTTTTTCGTTTTACCCTTTGCTTTTATTCACTTGCAATACGTTTCATTTCATCTTTTACATCATCAAATCCAATGTGGGTGTAAGTATTTAATGTAACACTTATATCTGAATGTCCCATTATATATTGTAATGTTTTTGGATTCATTCCACTTTTAGCCATATTTGAACAAAAAGTATGTCTGCATACGTGAGGTGTAATTTTAGGCAACTGCATTCTATATATACGATTATATTTTTCTCTAATGTGTTGCATATATTTTTCCCAATGCAATGCCACCATAGGCATATCGTTTTTATCCAAAAATAGAAATCCTGTATGACCATCTACAACAGGTTCTTTTACTGGAGTAATACGATTATCTATGATTTTATGAAAACATTGTTCCACCTCATCTGTCATTGGTACATATCGCACACCTTTTTCCGTTTTGGGAACTTGTATAATATATTGCATTTTACTTGTACGTTGTAACTGATGATTTACTCTAATACGCTTTTTGTCAAATTCAATATCTTCTAACGTAAGTCCACAAAATTCAGAAATTCGTAACCCTGTATAAAACAATATATATATTGCTTCATAGTATTTACAAAAATGCTTGTCCTCTTTAATAAAACGTAAATATTCTCTTTGTTGTTTTCTAGTTATTGCTTCTCTTGTAACACTATCGTTTACCACAACCGAAACTAATTCAAACTGAAAAGGATTCTTCCTGATTAAATCATCATTTTCTGCCATTTGAAACGCTGGTCTTAACACACCTCTTATGGAATGAATTGAACTATATCCTCTGCCATCTATTTGTTGCAATTTTATAAGCCAAGCCTTTGCGTCAGATAATTTCACTTTATCGATTCTTACACTTCCAAAAGGGTCTTTTTTCAGTATATTAATAACCGTCTTATATCCTGCTTCTGTGTTATGTCTTACACCTGTTTTTAAGGACACATATTTTTCCACCAAAGTAAGTACAGTATAGTTTCCACCATTTGATGCAATCTTATTAAAGATATCCTGTTCTATCTGCTTTTCTTTCTCCCTTAAAGATAGGTCTTTTCTCTTTCCTTTTGGATATGGGTCATTGTGGTCTAGTCTCCAACTGTAAACACACTTTTCTTTTCCATCTGTATTAATGTATTTAAAACGATAACGTCCGTCTTTTCTTTGGGTCTCACCATTATGTAAAATTCTATTTCTTTTATCTCTTCTTTTCTCACTCATAGTTTATTCTCCTTTCAAAAAAGAGACCCAAACTCGTGATAGTATAATAACACAAATTACGGTCTCTTTCTATGACAAATCAGCCTTTATACAACGTCATATTTTATACAACTGTTGCGTTGTCTAAAAATTTTTCAAACTTTTGTCGCTTGAATAGTACACGATTGCCATTCATAATAATAAAATCCTCCTTTATGTGCTCCTCTGCAATCATTCGCAGTTTGTTCTCTCCTATATGGTAATAATTCGATGCTTCTGTAATTGTCAGCACATATCTTTCCCATACAGGAATTATTTCTTTTTGATATTCCTGTTTTTTCATTAAGTATCTCCTCTATTATATTTATGTATTTCCCAGTATCTTGATTTTAAAAACTGTACCATAGTTACTGTTCCATTATCACATAGAACCCGAAACCAATCCTTACGGTTATCTTTTGCATATAATAAGAGTTGTGCATAACTTTCAATACAATTCTGAATGCAAAAATCTATCATTTCCCCTATAGCTGAATATTTATCACTTGCAAGACTAATCATTGTATTATAATCTGCTCCTGACAAAGCCTGCACATCATCAATTTTATAATGTGTTTTATCAGGATTATCTAAATGACACAGGTATCTGGCATAAGCACGTACACTTTTAATTGGTTCTGAACCAACACCACCAATTAAATCAAATATTTCTTGTGCCTGTTCCTTAGTCTTTGGACCATCAAACATTATTATTACGTGATAATGTTCTTTCTTTAACTCTCCATCAGAATTTATGTCTTTGTTATGAATTGGAGATATTAATGCAGGAACACATTGTTCCTGTAGAATTACCTTCCAATTTTCTACCGCTGATTCTGGATAAATTACCGTTGCGTAATTCCTTGTTCTTTTTTTCTCCATTATCTCCTCTTGTACATTGAACATTGTCCCCTAGGGTGTGTCGTAGTGACACCCTAGGGGATGTGGATGGCAACGCTCCGCTTCCTTTCTCCGAAATATTGCCATCCACCTCTACAACTTACCTGCTCAATACTCCTTGTTTAATAAAAGGAGCAATAAATTCCCTTGGTTTGGTGTCTACTCCCTGTCGATAAATCAACCCTGCTCCAATCTCATTTCGATAATTTCTTATATGTGCAAAATCTGTACCAAAAGACATTTTATAAGCAGTATCACTCATTTTTCCCATACAAATTCTACAACATAAGTTATCACGTATTGCACCCTCCACAAAACTTGTATCAGGTCTTTGTAAAATCATTCCTGCATAAATTCGCTTACTTCTACCTGTAACAACTATGGTTGCAAGACGTTTCGCTGTTTCCTCATAAGTCTTTTTGCTTGCAGTTTTTGAAAAAGCAATTAATTCATCAAACATTAGAAATACTGGGTTAAATTCTGCCTCTTCGATTCCTATATTTTTCAGTTCTTTCTCTCTTGAACGCACTTCTTCCTCTGTTTCCCTAACCAATTTTGCAATTTCATTTTCTTTTGTTGCATAAGTTAAGGCTGGCTTACTTTGTGCAAAAAGTCTCATATCGTCATCATTTTTAGGGTCAAGATAAATCACTCTTACTCCCTGATTAATTAAACACGTAATAATATACTGACATAATACAGTTTTTCCCGAACCTGTTGTTCCTGTAAGCAAAAGATGTGGAGTTTTCTTCCAATCCCATACTATATCTTTTGAAAAAATAATCTCACTTTTTCCTGAAAGCAAAATATCATTTTCTGATTCAATCATCATTTGTTCCTGTTGTTCTAATTCAAAGCAATATGTAATATAACCTCTTGTTTCTATTATATCTGTGCTAATTGTACAAAACATATCTGATAAAGGTTGTTCCAAATCTCTGAATTTTTGAGCTATTGAACTTCCATCTAATCTAAACCTAAGACTAAATACATTACTGCTTACGTTATTCTTGTATTCTATTTGTGGATAATAGTCTAAAACTTTCACTTCTTTTTCTCCTAATAAAGTACGTTTCACTTCATAATGAAACTGACAGAGATTATTCTTATTGATAAACTCTTCAATCATATTTGAAATTTTATTAATAGTACGAATTTTCTTTTGAAATACAACCTTATAAAAAATACCAATAATTATCATTGCAACAATTCCAAGTAATAACCAGTTATTTTTTAGATTAACAAAAAGAATAACAAAAACAATTGTGCTTACATACCATAAACATATTAAATATTTTACCCACGCAAATTGGTGTGGTTTTAGTTTTGTTTCTTTCATTCTTTACCTCCAGCACTCATTTTAAGACGTGCCTTTTCATTAACTGGCATAATACTCTTTGCTGTTAAAGAAAGTTTCACTTCTCCACCATTTTTAAAGTCTTGCCATAATTTACCCTCTAACCCTTGAAATGTAACTGGTATAGGCTCATCTTCGTATTTTACTTGTGGTTCTATTGCTCCTGAAACTTTTACGGACATCTTTTCAAAATCCAATCCCTGAAACAAACAAGGATATGACAACCCGCCAGGACCTGTCTTTACACCATCCTCATATTTTTCAAATATTCTAGGTTTTCCTATAAGAAGCACTGTACCTTCTTCCATCATTTTTTCAGTGTCAACTTTCACTAATTTCAAAATATTGCTCATAAATTTTCTCCTTTAAAAATTAATAACTTTTCTTTGGATATTCGTTTAAATAAATACCCAACTTTAATCAACTTTTTCTTACCGTACGGCGAATACAAACCTATGTACACTTAGCTCATATTCTGCCGTAACTATAGCATTTTTCTCCTTTAAAATGTGATAAATTCTGAATCCCGAATTTCGAATTTTCTATATATATATAGAAATTTTCTAAAAAATTTCAAAAAAATTCGAAAAAAAGGAGATAAAGAAATGAAATCATCACGTTATTTTGACAGTTTAGACAGTATGGAAAAGAAAGCAATAAGAGGACTACAACACCCATGGCAACAAACCTTTATTATTCGTTTTTATGAACTACTTGAGGAATACAATTTGCGAAAAAAGGATATTCCTATCCTACTGAACAACAATCCCAATAAAGAAAAATTGCTATGTAATGGCTATGTATTACCTGAAAGTACATTATCAGAATCTACGAACTTTTATTCCCCAAATATGCGGATACCAAGCATTGATACTTTAGTCGCTATTGCGCTTGCACTTGGAGTATCAACCGATTATCTTTTAGGCTTTGATACTTTAAAACTTTCTAATGAGAAATATAACAATACCGTACCGAAACTTATATACGAAATTTGGGAATATATAATAGCAAATTCACAAGATATTTCAGATAAAAATATAAAGCGAAAAATACATCAATTAGAACAACATAAAAAGGATGCTTCTATTAATTTAGAGCATCCTTTTTTATTGCCTTAAAATAAGGTATCTTTTATTTTTGAGGAAATTTTTTATCATTGTCTAACTCATCCAGTACATACTCACACGCTTGTAAGACAAATCCAGTAAAGGAAACATCTTTTTCCCTCATTACTTCTTCGATTCGTGAAATCAAATCTACAGGAAAACGTATTGTTTTATTCTCTGTTTCTTTTCTGTCAGATTTTATTTGAATTGCCATATTCCGTACCTCCTGTAAGATAATTGTATTACAAAATATATTCTTTTTCAGCGAACCATTTATATGTACATTCGTATTGCATTTGTCTTGCTAATAATTACAAATTTTGATAAAATCATATAGAAATAATTTTTAAACAGGAGGTATATTATGAAAACAACAAAAAAATTATTAGCATTAATATTTGCAGTAGTATTATCTTTTTCTATGATTCCTACCACAAATACAAATGCTGCAAACAAAGTGAAACTAAGTAAAACCAAAGCAACTATTTATGTTGGAAAAACAGTTACATTAAAATTGAAAAATAATAAGAAAAAAGTTAAATGGACTACTTCCAACAAAAAAATTGCAACTGTCAGTAAGAAAGGGAAAGTAAAAGGTAAAAAAGCAGGCAAGGTTACAATTACAGCTAAAGTTAGAAAGAAAAAATATAAATGTAAGATTACAGTAAAGAAAAAACAAACTATAAAACCAACTGTGAAACCTACAGAGCAACCAACTACAAAGCCAGCAGAAACACCAACTTCCACTATAGAACAACCAACTACAAAACCAGCAGAGACACCGACTACTCAACCTGTTGAAGAGCCAACTACTCCTTCTGATGACAGCAACAAAAAACTATTAAATCCACAAATTGGAAAAAATGTGGAAAAGCTTAAAGAAATTTCTGACAAGCAGAAAAATCATGAAACAATTGACCAAAATGTTTTAAACCAAATCAATGAAACTAACGAAGCTGAAGCAGACAATATGTGGTCTAAGAAATTTAACATCAACGATGCAATACAAGCTATTATAAATGATACAACTCAATATAATAAATATATTAATTCTCACGGTGGTTATTATGATGGCGAATATGACGACGATGACGATGATTACAATGCTATATTTAAGTATAATGATGCAATAGTAAAATACCTCTATGATGGTACACCATTCGAACCTATGAATAGTAATATTACTTGCGATGAATATAGTAATATTTACAAATATTTTATGTTTTATAATGATAGCTACAATGCGAAATTTACTAATTTAGATCGTAACTATCAATATAAAGAAATATTTTCTAATTATATGAAATTAGGGCATCCTCAAATTGATTCTATTGATACGTTTATTTTAGAGACTGGTCCTGGTCAACACTATTATGTTTTTAGTACTGGAGATAATGGCTACGATTCAATAATTCTTGATGACCAGATTTGTTCCTATGTTGTTACATTCTCCTCAAATGGGAAAGTTTATAATGCTTATATGTCATTTGCTGAGGGATGCGATGAGGACGAAAATGAATTTTGTGAATATCGACTGTTAGATTTATCTGATGTATCTGAAATGAAAAATCATTGGAATTATGATAAAAATGAAGCCAATGCATTAAAAGAAATAATTACTAAACAAAGAAAACAAGGTGCTAATATAAGTGAAGATCTTTCTAATTTAGAAGAATATTCTTGGTTTGAAGGAAAATTAATAGGTATTAATTGGCATGATAAAAATCTAATGGGAGATTTAGATACCAGTGCCTTTTCTTCCTTAAAATATTTACTATGTGATAATAATCAATTATCTAATTTAGATGTATCTAAAAATACTAATTTGACATACTTAAACTGCAATAGCAATCAACTTACAAATTTTGATGTATCGAAGAATGTTAATTTAACAAGCTTAGATTTTGGCAACAATCAACTTACAGATTTAGATGTATCGAAGAATGTTAATTTAACAGACTTAGATTTTGGCAACAATCAACTTACAGATTTAGATGTATCGAAGAATGTTAATTTAACAGACTTAAAATGCAATAACAACCAACTTACAGATGTGGATGTATCGAAGAATGTTAATTTAACAAGCTTAGATTTTGGTAGCAATCAACTTACAAATTTAGATGTATCTAAGAATATTAATTTAACAGACCTAAAATGCTACAGCAACCAGCTTCCAAATTTAGATGTATCTAAAAATGTTAATTTAACATACTTAGACTGTGACAGCAATCAGCTTACAGTTTTAGATGTATCTAAGAATGTTAATTTAACATACTTAGATTTTGGTAGCAATCAACTTACAGATTTAGATGTATCGAAGAATGTTAATTTAACATACTTAGATTTTGGTAGCAATCAACTTACAGATTTAGATGTATCGAAGAATGATAATTTAACATACTTATACTGCAATAACAACCAACTTACAGATGTGGATGTATCGAAGAATGTTAATTTAACAAGCTTAGCTTTTGATAACAATCAACTTACAAATTTAGATGTATCGAATAATATTAATTTGACATTCTTAGTATGCAACGCCAATCAACTTACAGATTTAGATTTATCTAATAATGTTAATTTGACATTCTTAGAATGCTGCTACAATCAACTTACAGATTTAGATTTATCTAATAATGTTAATTTAACATACTTATACTGTGATAATACAGTAACCGTTATTGGTTACTATGAAAAATCACAAAATGAAAATTAGTAACTATATGAGGAGGTATATTATGAAAATAGCAAAAAAATTATTTTTAGTATGCTTTATTTTTCTAACTTTATTTTGTTGTTGTACAATATTTACACAAAATACTATCTATGCATCAAATAAAGCTAAACTTAGTAGCGCAAAAATTACCATTACAAAGGGTAATACTAAAGTTCTTAAAATTAAAAATTCAAAAAGAAATGCTAAATGGAAAATTATATCTGGTAGCAAATGCATTTCTTTAAAAAAGAAGAAATCACATTCCATTATAATAGCAGCCAAAAAAAAAGGAACTGCTAAAATTCAAGCAACCATAGGAAAGAAGCATTTAATTTGCAAAATAGTTGTAAAAAATTCATCAACGAAACTTTGTACAACACAATTAGCCGAAACCGTTGCTTGTCCTCAATTTCATTTCAGATATCCTAGTAACTGGAAAATAACACGAGATATGCCTAACCAAGGTCCTATTGCTGAGCGAATTGTCCTAAAAAACTCTAGAGGTGTCACCGTTATATATATGGAATACAGTAACTTAAACGGATTAGAAAATAGTGGTAGATTTATGGATCAAATCAAAGCTACTAAAGTTGCAGACGCTAACTTTATTCCTGGACAATTACCAGCTTCATCAGTAGATTACTCAAAACTTGGAAGATTCATTATTGCTGAATTAAAAACTGTAGGAACTTTATATATGGACCAAGACTCAGATTTCAAAAAAATAAATGGTGGTATTGCATATGCACTTGTTCCCAAATCGTATCTTGGACTCCATGAAGTAGTCGGAGATGGATTTTATTCGGAGTTTTCTTTTAGATATGCTGGTTTGTATTCATTTACTGCTCAAGCACCTAAGGGCAAATTTACCTTAAAAGAGAAAAAACAAGTATTTAACATTCTTAAAAGCTTTAATTTTTAAATTGGTCACCCTAAAATGAAAGGAACATTATGCTTAATAAATTTAATTCATACTTAAAAGAACTCGTTGCTTACCCAATAGAAAATGCTAGTTATGCTTTTTCTATTCTAACACAAATAATATCTTTGATTTTTTCTATAGGCGTTTATGTCAAATTTTTAAGACAAGGTGATATTTTAGAAAGTTTTAAAAATAATTACTATGATTCTAATTTTAATAGTGCAATTATTCTATTAATCGGATTATTTGTCTCTTCAATAATCTGCTATATCGTTTATATTAAGTACGAACGAGGAATTAGAAAATTTCTAGCCATTATAGTATTTGTATTAATTTTAATTCCATTAACTCTTATGGCAGTGCTTATTGTATTAACCGAAACTTCACATAATTATTACAACAAAGGTATAATAATAGCCTTTATGATACTATACATATGTAATATTGTTTTTCTGATAATATCATCTATCAAAGAACATAGTGTAAGTAAAAAGAAAATTAAATATTTGTTTGTGTCTTTAATAAATACATTTGTAGTAATTCCACTTATACTTATATTGATGCAAAACATTATCTCTTTAGCATCTGTTTTAATATTTTTTATAGCATTTTTGACAATGGCTCTTGTAAGACGATGTCCATCCTGTAAAAAATTATATGCTTTACAGAATGTCGGTACAGATGTAATAAGCAGAGAAAATATTTCTGTAACTGTTGAAAATGAAATTAGAAACGCTTACAGTGGAAAAGTAACAGAAATTGCAGAGCAACGTATTCCTGGTACAAAAACAACCTATGATGTAATTTATCAATGTAAACATTGTAAATACATAGTTCGTAAAAGACGTGTTGATAAAAGTGCTAATGTATAATTTCTAATAAAATTAAGATACCTTGTAAACTAAAACTACAAGGTATCTTTTTTTCGAGTTTGGGTCTTTATTTAATACTAAAAAAGGGTAAATCTGTGGTAAATTTTCTAATTTACCCTCTACAATTCTTGATTTTATAGGGAAATTTGAAATTTGTTAAAATGTTCCCATGGCAGATGAAAAGTATTTTTATCATGTTCTTATATCTCCTTATATTGTCATATTTCCTTATATTTAAAGGCTTTTCACAACTTTCATTTTTCTTGTAGTTTCTATATCTTTTTATAAATTCTCATGTTTTGGCAGTCAAAAGTTGTAAAATAAGTTGTAAAACCACCTCTATTTTACAACTTTACAACTTACCGATTGCAGACTTCTTTCATTTCTTTTTGAATATCATCAAAGTCCAAGTGCGTGTATGTATTCAGCGTGACACCTATATCTGAATGTCCCATAATCTTCTGTAATGTTTTAGGGTTCATTCCCGACTTTGCCATATTAGAACAAAAAGTATGTCGGCAAACATGAGGTGTGATTTTAGGTAATTCTTGTCTATATATTTTATTATACTTCTCGCAAATATGCTGAAAATATTTTTCCCAATGCAAAGCAACCATTGGCATATCATTTTTATCTAAATACAGGAAACCACTTTTACCGTCTATCACAGGTTCTGATTTTAACTTTTTACGATTTTGAATAATCTTATGAAAACACGCTTTTACCTCATCAGTCATAGGTACAAGCCTTGTACCGCTGTCTGTCTTTGTGTCCTCAATGATATATTCCATGTTTCGCTTACGTTGCAACTGATGGTTGACATTGATAACACCTTTTTCTAAATCAATATCAGAAATCGTCAGTCCAACAAATTCAGAAATCCGAAGTCCTGTCTTAAATAGAATGTAAATTCCCTCATAATACTTACTAAAGTGCCTGTCCTGCTTCACAAACTCAAGAAAAGCTCTCTCCTGCTTTCTTGTAATCGCTTCTCTTGTTACGCTGTCATTGACAACTACCGTTGCAAGCTGAAATTCAAAAGGATTTTTTCGTATCAAATCATCATCAACAGCCATTTGAAATGCTGGTCTTACAACACCACGGATAGAGTGAATACTGCTATACCCTCTACCGTCTGCCTGTAATTTAATGAGCCAGCCTTTTGCGTCTGATAGTTTTACCTTGTCAATTCGTTTCTTTCCAAAGGCTTCTTTGGCAATGATATTGATAACAAATTTATAGTTTGCTTCTGTATTATGCCTTACACCTGTTTTCTGTGAAATATATTTTTTCACAAGTTCCAAGACTGTCATATCTCCACCCGAAGAAACAATATCATCTTCTAAATCCTTGTGTATCTGTTTCTCTTTATCCCGTAAAGGAATATCGTCTTTTGCTCCCTGTGGAACGGTATCAGTTTTTACCAGTTTCCAACTATACACATATTTCACATTTCCAGCATTATCTACATACTTATACATATATCTTCCGTCTTTACGTTGACTCTCCCCATTGCGTAAAACACGGTTTTTATTGTCCCGTCTTTTCTCGCTCATTTTCTCTCCTTTCCACTTCTGGAAGAGTCCCGATATGACTTGTTCTCATCATAACATATGCCAGCTCCTTTTTCACTAGATTGCGTCCAATTTATCAATGACCTGTTCAAACTGTCGGCGTTTAATCTGTATGCGATTACCATTCATAATGAGCCAGCCAGCGTCCTTGTTTTCCTCTGCTAATCGTCTTAACTTATTTTCTCCGATACGGAAATATTTTGATGCTTCTTCAATGGTAAGCGTGTATTTTTCCCATACGGGAATATCCCGTGCATTACTCATAAAACACCCCCTCGCTTTCGATTACGTCTGCTATACCCGTACACATCTGCTTCACAAGCATTTCCTGCTTTTCAGAGAGGTGGGTACATTCATCAATCGTTTTCATATATTCTGAGCCTGTCAGTCTGTCAATTTCCTCTATCATCACAATGGACGACATCACCTGTCTTTTCAGCCATTGCAGAGTACGCTCCATGTTGACAGGTATGGGGTTCATTTCAAAAGGTAAACTGTCATGTGAAATGAATATCTCCCACAACGGATAGTCAGGAAATTCCACGAAATTAGTAATGAGATAAAACACCAGCCCATGAGGGTTATAGGTCAATAACAATTCCTCAACTGCCTGTACTGCCTTTTTGTCACGCAGACGAATTTCAAAACGGTTGATGATATCCGTATGTTTCTTTTTCGTTGCCTGTTCCTTTTGCTTTTCATACAAGCAGAAATATTTCGTACTTGCCTTTGAACCGATATAAAGTGTGCTTGCTAAATCACATTTTTTTCTGCTTAGTTTACCGCCTTGCACATTTTCATAGTTTTTACACCGACATTCGGCACCACCACTTTTATATTTTTCAGACAAGACGGGAATATCCAGCAGACCGCACATATCGTTGATTGCCAAATCAAAACGTCGGATAACACCGCCACAGTCAAGACAACGATTTAAGAATGAATACCAATCCCTGCTCTGTGCCTGTAAGACATATTCCATGTTGCGTGAGCCTGCTCCTTTTAATTCCAAGAATACGCCCACGTGTTCATCATCAGAAGCCATGACCTTGATTTCCCCGTAAGCGTAATGCTCCTTATAGCCATAATACCCATAGTCATAGTGGATAAAATAGTCTGCTTTTATGCCAAGCACCTTTCGGATAATTTCCAATGCGTCAGTCGTTGGAAAACGGACAGACAGATAATCAACAAGCAGATAAAAAGGCTTATCACAGACATAGTAATTCAGACAACGCAGAATAATATTTTGTGTTTCCTTGCTGGCATTGGCTTTTCCATTCTCAAAGCGATTGATACTATATCTTGATACATGGGTAAGACTTGCAAGTTCTCTTTGTGAAAGACCGCTGGCAAGACGTTTGTTCTTCATTTCAAGTGCAAATTCTAAATTGTCCATTGTATTCCTCCAATCCCACAATAGCCTTGAAATACCTGTAAACTGCCTTTCAAAAAATGTGATATGCACCATCTTCTTAAAACTCCTTATTATTTCGTACAGCTTTGGGGTTGTATGGTTTTGACTTGTCTTTTGTAAAATAGTGCCCCCCTGTTAGATAACGGGGGCACAGATAAGGCTCGCAAGCTCGCCAGCAGACAAAGCATTTCTTCCCCTTGACACAAATTGTCATGGCGGTAAGCCTAAAAGGCTTCCGCCACCGTGTCAGAAATACTTTGTCATCCAGTTCTGTTTTTGCCATTTCCAACAAGTTCCATTTCAACCAATATTCATATCTACAGGTTTAATTAGATGTATATTTCTTTTTAAATATTTTTTGTATTTCATTCTATTGTGCTTATTTATTTTCAAGAACATAGTAATTCTTATATGCTTATTTGTCAATATCTTTTTTTATCTTTACAAATTATATTAAGCATGATAGACTTACAGCAATGAAGATATAACGAGATATGGAGGGTTATGCAATGAAAATAAGCTATTTAGGAAATAATATACAAACCATAAGAAAATTTAGAGGAATGAAACAACAAGAGCTTGCGGACAAAATCGGTATCAATATGCAGAGCCTTTCCAAGATTGAAAGAGGATTAAATTATCCTGCTTATGAAACACTGGAAAAGATAATGGAAGTGTTAGACGTAACCCCAAATGAATTGTTGTCGGGAGAATGGAAGTATGTCAATCAATCGGAAAAAGAAGTCTGTAAGTTTTTAAAAGCCGAAGAACGTCTAAATACAGAATTGAAGCATGGACACTATGATAACTTCTTTGACAGCGAGAAAGAATGGCAGGAATATGAAGTAAAAAAGCTACAGGAATATATTACCGACTACATTAGCGGAAAGAACATCGAAGCGTCCGATCTTTATCCCATCAAAGAATTTATTCAACATTTGAAGTTTCAAAAATTGTTAAACCGCTATGATGATTTATACAGCATGGATATGTTTGGAGAAAGCATAGAGGGACATAAGTATAAGACGCCTTATCAAGCCGTGAAAATGATAAATCCAAACTCAAAAGAGGATATGGAAGTGTTATCAAAATTACCATGGGTAACAGGTATATTTGATGATGACAAGTAATATTTCCTCCTCTTGCCATAAGATACAGAAAATGAAAAGCCCAATCAAGAGTGCAAAGCACCACCTATGGTGGCAAAGCTCTTGACAGGGCTTTTCATTTTCTGTGGTGCGTAATCAAGAGGAAGAAAGAACATGTATACTTTATTCTTGACATCATAATGTCATGTTTTATATGATGAATGAAAGGAAGTGAAAAATTATGCAGGAAAGCAGATTATTTAAAATTGTTTATTACTTAATTGAAAAAGGAAAATCAACAGCCCCAGAATTAGCTCAAAAATTTGAAGTATCAGTAAGAACAATTTATCGAGATATTGACGTTATTAGCAGTGCAGGTATTCCTATTTATGCTACACAAGGGAAAAATGGTGGGATTATCATTGATGAAAATTTTACCTTAGACAGGTCAATGCTATCATCAAAAGAAAAAGAGCAGATATTAAGTGGTTTGCAGGCATTGTTTGTCGCAAATAGCAATAATACAAATGAATTATTAACAAAATTAGGAGCACTTTTCCATATGAAAACAACGAACTGGATTGAAGTTGATTTTTCGGATTGGATACAAGGACAACCTGCACAAAACATTTTTAATGATATTAAAACTGCCATTTTGGATAAGTATATTATTTCTTTTGAATATTGTAGCAATAGCGAACACACTGTTTTCCGTTATATCCAACCTCTAAAACTCATTTTTAAAAGTAAATCGTGGTATGTGTATGGATTTTGTATGCTCAGAAAAGACTATCGACTTTTTAAGCTCGCAAGAATTGAACATCTTAACATTACAGAAGAACATTTCACACCACCCGATACTATTCCTTCAATCAATACATCTATAAAGCAAGAAAACCTTATTACCGTAACTTTGAAGTTTGACAAAAACATGGCTTTTCGCATATATGATGAATTTCCACGGGACAGTATCATAGAACAAAATGATTTTTTATTTGTAACAACTTTATTACCAAACAGCAACATACTTTACTCATATATTCTTTCTTTTGGCGAATATGTAGAAATCATAGAACCACAAGAAATAAGGAAGAATATTCAATCTCAACTAAAAATAATCCAAGAAAAATATCAAACATGACAGAGGTTGTCAAGTTATGTTTTGTATAATCTTCTTAACCAAGATAAGGAGAAGCAAATATGAAACATGAATGGAAGAAACACGAAAAGGATTTATACGGAATAAAACAATCTCCACGCATAGTAGACATTCCTATGCAACAATTTATTATGATTAAGGGAAAAGGAAACCCGAACGACAAAGAATTTTCAGATAAAGTATCCGCTTTATATTCATTGGCTTATGGCATCAAAATGATGTATAAAAATACTAATTCTACCAATGAAATTAGCGATTATACCGTATATCCATTAGAGGCAATTTGGAACGATATAGGCGATACCCAGCAGTTAGATAAGAACCAGTTAGAATACACAATTATGATACGTCAGCCCGATGTTATTACAAAAGACATCGTTTTCAACGCATTAGAACGATTGAAAATCAAAAAGCCAAACAGTCTATATGAACAAATATTTTTCGACACAATGCAGGACGCAAAAAGTATAGAAGTTCTACATATAGGTGCATATGACGACGAACCTATATCTTTTCAAAAGATGAATCTACTTGCTGGAGAAAATGGTTTGGTTCGTTCTACCAATTACCATAGGGAAATTTACTTGAATAATGCTAATCGTGTTCTTAAAAGTAAGTTAAAAACAATTTTGCGTTATTGTGTCGAGTAACAACGAATATAATAAATCAAACCGTCTTTCTTGAAAAAAGAATATTTTTGTAATGTCAATGCTCGTACAATAGGTTATTTTGTATGGGCTTTTTTAATGCTCACTTTTTCGTATTTCTAAAAGATATAGGCAGTATTTCCGTTTATATCTTTCAGCATATGCAGAGATAAGATTATGAACACATCTTCTTTCGAGCATATCGTTAGAATACAGTTTAATGCTTTGATGATGACTGTTATCAAATGCACAGTAAAAAGCAGAAACAGACAGTTTGTAAGACGTTCCAAGCGTGAAATTTTATTCTGTGAATTATCAGATACGAAAAATCTTGAATGTGAAACTACGGATAAATATTCTTGTGATTACATTTCTTTTTGAAGTCCTGAATTTCACAATGCAAATATCAAATGAGGAACTGGCTGTTGCTTTATATAAGTTATCGAGTAAAGAACGTGATGTAATTTTATTACACTATTTTCAAAACATGAGCGACCAAGAAATCGCAGAATTATATCATGTATCACGTTCTGCTGTTTATCGCAGAAGAAGTAACGGATTGAAGAAATTAAAGGTACTATTGAAAAAGAGGAATTGAACCAATGAAAAAAGGATATGGCTATCCCACACTAGAAGTAATATATAAAGCGTCTGCCGGAAACGAAACTGCCATAAGAGAGATTTTAATGTTTTATGACGCTTATATCTGTAAATTATGCTTGCGTCCATTTTACCACTCTGAAAGTGGTAAAATCACTATGCAGGTTGATGAAGAATTAAAAGGTCAAATTCATACAGAAATGATAAAAGCAATCTTGAAATTTGAAATCAGAGTGAAATAATCATATTACATGAATGAAAAACGGGAGATACACAGATGTTGTGCATCTCCCATTTAGTCATATCGGAACACTTTCCAAAAGTTGTAAAATCGTTGTAATGTGCTTTCCTATTGTGAGGAAAACCGCATAAAATAAGGAGATTTAGGCAAAAGAGAAACTCCTGCCGTGGCAGATGAATAAAACTTTAATCATTGTTTTGTTTCTCCTTATATCTTCTTAGAAAACCCTTTATTTAAAGGCCTTCTAAAAGGTTTGACTTTATAAGTTTTTATTTTTTCTTGTAACTTTTTCGTCTTTTGGACCAAATTTGGACCAATTTAATTATAAAGTTTCTCTAATTTTTTGAACTCAATGTTAGTTTGTTTTTGTATATTGGTTATACAATTTTTGAATTCATTTTTCCTATTTTCATTCTCTCCAATTCATCTTTTGCATCCTCAAAACCAATATGGGTGTATGTATTTAAAGTTACACCAATTTCTGAATGTCCCATAAGGTACTGAAGTGTTTTCGGATTAATTCCTGCTTTTGCCATATTGCTGCAATAGGTATGTCGGCATACATGAGGTGTAATCGTTGGAAGCTGTAATTTATGTCCTTCATTGTACTTTTCCACCGCTCTTTTCATATACTTTTCCCAATGTAATGCAACAATAGGTTTGTTATTTTTGTCGAGAAAAAGAAAGCCTGCATAGCCATCAACCATTGGTTCAATTTTAGGCGTTTTTCTGTTTTCTATAATTCTCTTAAAAGCATTTTTGACGTCATCGTCCATTGGAATCTTTCTTGTTCCTGCTGTTGTCTTTGTTTTTTCAATAACATAAACCATATCCCTTGTTCTCTGTAACTGATGATCCACATTAATATAATTATTCTTAAAATCAATATCATTTATGGTAAGTCCACAAAACTCACTTATACGAAGTCCTGTATTAAACAAAAGATAGAATGCATCATAATAACGCGAGTAATGCTTATCACACTTGATAAATTCAAGAAATCTCTTCTCATCAGCTTTTGTTAATGCCTGTCTTGGAACAGTATCATTAACAATTACAGAGCTTAATTCAAACTGAAATGGATTTTTAAGAATGTTATCATCATCTACAGCCATTTGAAATGCCGGTCGTAAAACTCCGCGAATTACATGAATTGTGCTGTATCTTCTTCCTTCTTTCTGCAGTTTGATTAAAAATAACTTTGCATCGGATATTTTAATCCTTTTGATTTTCATTTTGCCAAAGGGTTCTTTTGCCAGAATATTTTGCACAAATCTGTAATTGGCTTTTGTGTTATGCCTAACACCTGTTTTCGTCTTTAGATATTTCTCCACTAACTGAATAACAGTCATGTCAGATTGAGTGATGCCCTGTAGGATTTCTTTTTGAATTTCTGTCTCAATCTCCCTTAATGGTCTTTCTAATTTCTTTCCATCAGGCATTTTGTCAGCCTTCGTCAATCTCCAACTGTAAATAGTTCTTCGACAACCAAGACCATCGCTATACCTGTATTTATATCGTCCGTTCTTTTCCTGGGTTTCTCCAACAAAAAGAATACGGCCTTTTGAATCACGTCTCTTTGAATAACTCATATTCCTCCTATTCAAGAAACTGTGATGTGATGTATTGTTAGTATAACATACTTCTCACTCATATGTTTATAGATTTCATTCATCACATCACTTTCTTACAGTTATTTTTTCCTTAATTGAATATATAAATTACTTTTATATTGCATCAATTTCATCTATGTATTTTTCAAACAATACTCTTTTAATCTGAACTCTGTTTCCATTCCAAAGCAAATAATCTGCTGTTCTATCCTCATCCACTATCTTTCTTAATTTATTCTCACCAATGCGAAAATAAGCTGCGGCTTCTTCAATAGATAATGTGTACTTTTTCCAATATGGAATTGTCATTTTGTCACTCATGCTGCCCTCCCTGCAAAATTTCTGCTATTAATCGTTTGTTATATCCCTTATCTAAATTAGAATTTTCCTTAAAAAGAATTGGAACATAATTTTCCTCAATTCTACAATATATTCTTGCCAGTTCTCTGCTTTCCGGATGCTTAATTTCATCCAATGTTAAATTGGTTGTGATAATCATAGGTTTCTGATGAGTCAATCTGTCATCAATAATTTTATAAATAATTTCAAGATTATACTCTGTCTTTTTCTCAATTCCTAAATCATCAATAATCAGTAAATCATACTCCTGCAGCCTGTCAAGAAAACTGTTCTTATCAATTTCTTTAAATACATCTTTTATGGTATCTGATAGTTTTATAATCTTGGCTGTATAACCCTGTCCCATAATATAATTTGCTACTGCACAAGCCATATAAGTCTTGCCGGTTCTAAACTTTCCCCAAAACAATATTCCTGCACTTGTATCATTATATTTATCAAAATTCTTTGCTAATCTTTTAGCGTAATCAAAAGTTTCTGATTCATCAGCCGAAGACTCAAAAGTACAATTATAAAGAGAAGTAAATTTTCCAAAGCAATCCTTCTGTCTATTCTTAAACTCCTGCTCTTCTTTCTTTGCTTTCATAATACGCTCCTTCTCTGCAATTCTATTTCTAGTACACAGGCAATTCCTTGCAACCAAGAATGTATGTCCACTAAAGAATTTTTTTCTTATAGACTGAACCGGTTCATTACAAGTTATACAATATTTAAGGCCATCTTCACCTAAATATGTATTTTCATGGTTGTGAACCTTTTCATTTTCTATTTGATTCTCAATTAACTTATTTATAGCCTTTTCCACTTAAAATCCATCCCCCTTTGTATAATTAAACTCATCTTCAAAACTATATAAATTATTTATATTCTTATTGTTATTATTCTTATTGTTAGTGTACGGTTTTTTATAGGTGTCATATGTAGTTTCTGACTTATTAAATCTATTATTTATAGTTGGTGTAATATCCACATTTTCGCATGTACACGTTTCATTATTCATAGCCTCAACAAGCTTTACATAAATATGATTAACCCTGTCAAATCCATTTCTAACACGCTTAATTAAATCGTTATTCTCCAAACTTCTAAGAGACTTAAACACTGTAGATTCCGACTTTCCAACATACCTTGCCAGCTTTGCCACTTCAAATGCAATGAATATATGTCCTTCTTTATCAATCCACTTATTCTTTTGAGATAAGGTAGTTCTTCCAAGAAGTGCAACGTATACCAGCTTATCCGTATCACTTAAATCCATATGCCAAATGTATTTAGGTAAAGGGTCAAAAGTTGGAAGTTTTGTGTTTTCCATTATAAATTTAGTCATTTTCATTCACCTCGCTTTTGCCGTGTTACTTATTTTTAAATCATCAAGAAACAATGGCATTATTCTGGATTTTGGCATCTTACTAATAATATTTATTTTTTCAAATTCCATTAATATCCTCCTGTTTTGTTGTATTACAATTGCAATTGTGTGGTTCAAAGTTACCTTTGATGTTAAATATCATATATTAGTCTTCAACTACTTAAAAGGTAGCACCACTACTACTTTTAAGATGTCAAAAATAACTTTGATAGGACGATTTTAAAATAGATTTGGTGATAGAAACAGTAAGTGGTACTATACCTTTTGATGCTAAATTGAGTTGTTTTAGAATTTTGGGTGTTAGTAGATTTTTTAATAGAATGTAAGATTTCACTGATTTGACGACTTTGTGACATGATGTCGCAAAGTTGATATTTGATTGTTTGTATTATGTTTTTTGTAGTTTGCAAGATACGCATATGTAGCTACAATTCCGTCTTGCAAACACACTCTTAAGCGACGTGATGTTCATTTGCAAGATACGCAATTGTAATACAATCTTGTTAGGGGATCCCCTAAGACCCTTGGTAGTTTATATATATTTTTTTACCTTTATGTTAATAATTTGCATTATGAGAAGTTCCAAGATGGAACCGTGAAATGTATCGAGGACGAGATACCATTTGAGGTGCCGGAGGGATGGGTGTGGTGTAGG
>JABLTO010060853.1_pt1 | contig 52227 bp, 47 predicted proteins | sample 7160091 | NCBI WGS metagenome assembly JABLTO01 (sample SAMN14651225, study PRJNA627086) | human gut metagenome | isolation source: feces | host: Homo sapiens
GCGCGGGCGTATGCAACGGGGCGTGACGTCTATTTTGGCGAAGGCGGGTTTGACCCAGCAGTTGCAGCCCATGAGCTGGTGCATACGGCACAGCAGGGGGCAGTGGATAGCGGGATGTCCACAGTAAGCGCACCTATGGGCGGTGTACAGATGATGCCCAAGCTTCTCAGCAAGATTGGTTCTGGAATTAAGAAGGCAGGTTCTGCTATCGGAAGAGCAGCGTCTTGGGTAGGCAACAAGGTGAAAGGTTTATTCAGCAAACCCCCTGTACCGTATGGCCCACCGAATCCTACGCCACAACAACTTGCGCAGGGGAAGCAAGCTAACGATAAGCTGATACAGCAGCAGGCCCTTAAGCAGAGCGCTATGCCAGGTTTGGACTATCGGCTACAAGCAACCTTGGATAGCGCGATAGCAGATGATCGTTTTACGAGTGTCCCAAGTATACCGATCGTAAAGCAAGCACGTATTTTGGATCTTGCCGAGCAGAGAAAGGAAGAAAAGACAGAGCGCTATTTGGCAGCTCAAGAGGGAACAAAGCAAAAATACGGTGATGAGAAGCACTTTGGTGATTTCGGTCGACGCGTAGAAGCCTTATGGGATACGGATGATGATGCGTATAACGACAGCATGATGGATGTGATCGATAAGCTATTTGGAATAAAACAAGACTTGGCTGGCAAAGGCATTACCTCTGGCCCTCAACTGACAGCCGCATATGCGAATCAGTCCTATAGTGATGATTTTAAACAAAAGTTGCAACAGATGGTTGCGCCCGTAATGCAAGAAGTTATGGGGGAAGACTTGTCTACCGCGCAACAAAGGGGCGAAGAGGATTACTATGGAACGGCACACCTTACGGGGAAAATCCATGCGCTTGGAGACTTGCTACGACCACTGCCGGAGGATTTGCGCAATGAGGCCTTTGGCGGCGCAGATGCTCATGCAGCATACCAAGACAAGGCTAAGATGTTGGTAGGCGGCGTATTGTCCAACGGAACTACTATAAAGCAAGGACTCTATGATCAAGGCGCCATCTCTGGTGCCCAAAAGTTTGGCTATGGAGGAAACAATACAAGAATGCTGCAGGTCTTAAGAGACTATATGCGTTAGAATAGAGCGCATTAAAGTTGCTTTGCCATGTGCATTCAATTTAACAATTTTGCTGTATATTGAGGCGAAATATGAAGGAAAATGGCGCATGAACAAAGAAAATAATTAAGAAGTGCTAGAAACTAGCATATAAGCGGATGCCGCCAGGAGCATCAAGCCTCCTGGCGGCGGATAGCATGGTTGTTTAAACACCCAAACGGGCTACATAGCGCTTTAAAAATAAAAAAGATACTTTGGCAAGCAATAGGATGATGCAGGCCTTCCATAAGGAAGAAAACGGGCCTGCAAATGCCTTTTAGAGATAGAGGGAGAAAAGAGCGGCGGGAAGCAAATGCCGTTCGGAGAGGTTACAAATGAAAGAAAAGCAATACAAGCGGATTCTGATTTTGGGTGTGCTGTGTTTACTTTTGGGCGGGATATGCTTCTTTTTCCGACCAATGTTCACGGCTGTACCTTTTACTAACACTTATGTTTTTGATGGGCCGTCCGGCGTGTATCCAGGTGCCAGCGGCCGTTTGTATGTCATTGACGCGGGAAAAAAATCCGTGCTGATAACTGACGGGGATGGAAATCTGATTCGAAGTATAACGGCTGGAGCCGATAATGATGTTAAACCCTATTATGCTTCCCTGGTGGCGGAAGGCGCGGATGGGAGCATCTATATAGCCGATGTCCGCTATGCAGGCCAAGGCACCTTGATTCGCCAAGAGCGCATTTTCCGGTACGATGCGGATGGCGGAAACGGGAGCCTGCTTTATACCATAGATTATGAACAGGAGGACCGCAAGGCACCGCTGCAATATGGCAACATACTCTCCCTCCGCGAAGAGGAAGGGGAGTTGGTGTTCACCATAAAAACCGAAACCGGGCTGGCTGTGTGCCAAATGGATCTTGAGACAGGCGAGCTCCAAAGCACAACCTATGATTTGCCCGGCCAATATATTTCCGATGCGGATGCGGAACCGGGAACGCTGCGCCCTATTTTTACCAACCGGCTGGGCCAAGTTTGCACGGTTACGGAAGGTGTAGTAGAGGTGCTGCTGGACGAAGGACGTACCTCGTGGATGCTGTGCGCCGAAGAGGGCCAAATTTACTATACGGATCTTGCTACAAACACGGTTTTGCGCTATGAGTTGGAAAGCGGCTTTGAGGAAGTAGTCCTGGAAGCGCCGGATATCATTTATGCGGTGCAGACCGCAGGCGGCAGGCTCTATGCTACGGACTATATGGGCTATTACCGGCTTGTGGACGGTGAAGCAGAGTATGTGGATACCCTCGCGTATACCGAGCCCGTGCTGCGTTATGCCCTATGGGGAGCCTTGTTCCTCGCGGGGCTGCTGCTGCTTGCAGTGCTGTTCCTGCTTTTTGCGCCGGCGTTGCGTAAACCCAAAAGCGCGCTCTTTCAGCGGATGGCCATCGTTCTGGGCGTCTCGCTCTGCATGGGCGGGTTGGTGGGCTATATCACCATCAACCAGATGATTGTGAACCAAAACGCTTCCGTGATGGAGCAGCTGAACCTGTTCGCGGACATCCTGGTAGAAACGACCGATCTTGAGGCGTTTCAACGGATCGACAGCATTGATGACTACCGAAATGAGGATTACAGCCAGGTAAAAGAACCGCTGGATGGCCTTGCGGACATGACCTATGTAAACGACCTCAATTATTACTATATCCTCTATGCTGCAGATGAAACTACCATTTATGTGGTGATGGACTATGAGGATTCCTCGGTAGCTAAGCATCCTGTATATGCCTGGGGCACAGAAGGATATACGGATGTATTTGTAGATGGGGAACCTATCGAGGTCAGCTCTGATGTGAGCTCTTATGGCTCTTGGTCTTTTGTGCTCAAACCGGTGTTCGATGAAGAAGGCCAAGTTGCCGCAGTCATGGAAGTGGGCGTGAACCTGGATCAACAGGTGCAGGAAAACCGGGATTTGGTCATCAACGTAGTGTTCACGGTGCTATCCACTACGCTGGTGTTGTTGATGGTCATCATTGAAACCATTTTCTATGCTGAACATCGAGAGCGCAAGATGAGCCTGCCGGAGAGCGAATTGATCCCCAGCCGGCGTTTTCCGCTGCGTACTATGGCTTTCCTGTTGTTCCTTGCGGATTGCATGCAGGATCCCTTTGTATCCATTCTGGCCAACCGGCTTTATACACCTATTCTGGGCATCCCGCAGAGCGTTGGCGCGGCTCTACCGCTTTCTGCCCAGGTGCTTTGTGCAGCGCTTTCCGCTTTCGCCTGTGGCAGCATTATTCGCAAGACTGGCGCGAAGCGGATGCTTACAATTGGGTTTATTATCCAGATGGCAGGCTTTGTGCTCTGCGGCGCCCTTATGCAGTATATTGGATTGCTGATTGGTAAGATGGTTATCGGCATTGGTATTGGTGCTTTGCTGGTAAGTTTAAATTCCATCGCAGCTGCTGGCCGCAACGAAAATGAAACCGCAGAAGCCTTTACCGCCGTCAATGCGGGCACGCTGGCCGGCATTACGGTAGGTGCCGGCGTGGGCGCACTTTTGATGTATGTGTCCGATTTCTCGATGGTGTATTATGTGAGCGCCTTGATACTGGTGATAGGGCTGCTGATGTCCGTCTTTGGCGAGGATTATCGGCTGCCGCAGGCACCGCGTCAGCGTCAGCGTCAACGCCATGGGCTGGAAGTATTTCAATTCATTGGGCAGCGGAAGGTCTGGAGCTTCCTTCTTCTGCTGTTGATGCCTTTCCTATGCGCGATCTCTTACCGGGAATACTTCTTCCCCCTGTATGCAGCGGAAATGGGCATAACCGAATCGGACATTGGCCGGATCTATTTGATATGCGGCTTATTGGTGATTTACATGGGCCCATTCTTTACCAGGGTACTCGTGGGGCGGTTAGGCGGAAAATGGACGGCTGTGTTGGCAAGCGGCCTAATGATTGTGGCTACGTTGCTTTTCGCGGTTGTGCCTACCATTACAGCTGCAGTGCTGGGCATCTTGTTACTCTCCATTGCGATTTCCTTTGGGTATGCTGCTCAATCCACTTATTATTCCAGCCTATCTCAAGTGCAAACCTATGGCGAGAGCCGAGCTATGGGGGTTTACTCTTTGTTTGATAACGGCGGGCAGACCCTTGGACCGGTGCTATATGGTTTGGCATTGCTGGCGGGATATCGGCAAGGGATTATGATCATTGGTATCTTATTGTTGCTGCTATTGGGCTTGTTCTTGCTAACAAGTGTGCGCACAAAGAAAGAAAAGCTGCAAGCAGGACAAAAGACCGTCGAAGAAGACTGTTGAGGGAGAATAAAATAACATGCTGGAATATAAACCACTAACGCAAGAAGATTTGCCGGACATGGCGGAGATTTTCCGCAAGTTTTTAAATGATGGACCCGAGGTGGAAGCCTATTTACGTCAAGGAATGGAAATGCCGGGTTATGTAGGCATAAAATGTACGGATGGGCCGATACTGGCTGCGGTGCTTACGGCTCGGCCTGGGGTAGAATTCACGTACCCCAAACCAGAGCTGGAAAACATGATTCTAGAACGCTGGAAGGGCAAGCGATTCTATACAGGGGAGATGGTAACCGTGCTGCCCGCCTATCGCGGGCAGGGGGTCGCCCGAACGATGACGCTGCAGTGGGCGCAAGCCATGCGGGAAAGCGGGGGCGAATATTTGATGCTGGAGCTTTGGGACAAAAAAGATGGAGACGTTCCGGCAAGCGGTATGATAAAATATATAGGGACCTTGGAGGAATCCTGGGTTATTCCGGATTTCTATAAGGATCTGCATAAATACGGCATGACTTGTCCCGACTGCAGCCCAGGCCCTTGTACTTGTGGGGCAACAGTGGCGGTAATTCGTCTGTAAAAAGTCTGGGCGGTAGACCGGCTAAAATAGGGAAAGTAGGATGACATGGATAGAGGAACAAGATTTAAGAGCATAGGGTCCAAATTTACCATTCTATTCACCATTATGGCGCTGGTACTGTGTATAGGCTTATGCGCATTCAGTGGGTATATTTCTTGGCGAGAGTATACCAACTTTTTCTGGCAAAAAGCCTTGGAATCGGCGAAGCTTGCTGCATGCTATGTAGATGGAGACCATATCGGCTCTTATTTGGAAACCGGAGAGATTGATCAAGCATACAAGGAACTTTACAGAACCTTGCAAGCTATCAAAAAAGAACACAATATTAAATACTTGTATATCTTTGCTCCCGAATCCAATCATTTTACCTATATCATGGATGTAGCACTGGAGGATGAATCTTCGCTTTCCTTCTCCAACTTGGGCGATATCTACGAATATACCGAGCTGGAGTATGAATACCTTCTGCCGGATGTTGAAGCTAAGCGGGCAAGCCAGGAAAAAATTGTTTTGCTGCAAAATGCTTATGGCCCCGGGGTGTCGGCATGGGCACCTGTGTTAGACAGCGAGGGAAATGTAGCGGCTTATGTCGAGGCAGATCTGGCGTTGGATCTAGTGGTAGATGCCCTAAAAGGATTCTTGTGGTCTGCAGCACTGGTATGCTGCGCTTTAGCTGTGCTAACGGTATTCTGTATGGCTATGATCACCCGCAAGATGGTATCGACACCAGTGGCAGAGCTGACCAATCATGTATTGGAGTTTGCAAGCGGTGAAAGCCTTGCCTATCCTACCAACACTCTAAAAACCGGGGACGAAATGCAGGCTTTATCGGAAGCCTTTGGGAAGATGGCCAAGGACATTGATAACTATACGCAGAATTTGGCGGCAGTGGCAGCTGACAAGGAGCGGATTGCCACAGAGCTGAGCCTTGCTACGGACATCCAAATTTCCCTGCTGCCTCGCGCTTTCCCGGCATTCCCCAAGCGGGATGAGTTTGACATTTATGCCCAGCTTCAACCCGCCAAGGTGATGGGAGGCGATTTCTATGACTTTTTCTTGATCGATCAGCAGCATCTTGGGGTCGTAACAGGCAGCGTATCGGGCAAGGGAATTCCGGCAGCACTGTTTATGGTGGTGGCAAAAACCATCATTAAGAACCAGATGATGACCGGAATGGACATCGAGGATGCGATGAGCGTTATCAATGCCCGGCTGTATGAAAGCAAGACGCCAGGTGTTGTTGTGCGGGCGTTTGTTGGGGTGCTCAACACTGCAACTGGCCGGTTCTGCTATGTGAATGCAGGGCAGCAAATGCCACTGTTTATGCGTAAGGACCGGGTGTTTGAATATCTGCGCAATCAAGAGATGGTCCCACTGGCAGAAACGGAGAATATCCGCTACCGCAAGATGGAGCTTAACTTCCGACAAGGGGACAGCTTGGTCCTATGCACCAACGGGATTTTCCAAGCGAAAAACCGGCAAGGAGAGGAGTTCGGAGCAGAGCGGCTGCGCAAGGATCTCAATAGCCGGCGCGCTATGCTGAACAATCTGAAAGAACTGGTATCCACCATTTGTGAGGATGTAAGTTTCTACGAGGGAACGAGCCAACACGAGGATGACTTAACCATATTGGCTCTGCGTTACTATAAAGGTGATCGTGCTTGCGCAGAAATAACGGTGCAAGCACAAGAGGGGGAATTCCAACAAGCACAGCGGTTTTTGCGGCGCCAATTGGAGGAAAACAACTTGAGCGGTTTCTTCTATGCAAAGATGGCCGTGGCGGCGGAGGAAGCCTTTGCGTTGGCGGTGCATAGCTTAAAAGGAAGCGGAGAGATCGTGGTGCGGTGCGCAGTGGATGATGAAGTGGCGGATATGGCATCGGCTAAACTTGTAACAGTATCCATTGTGTACGCTGGCTCTCAAGAGAATCCGCTGGAAGAATGCGCACCTACCCAGCAGGAGGCCGTAGCTTTTATGCGGCGCGCTATGGACGTTGTGGAGTATTTCTATCAAGAGGGTAAAAATGAAATTTGCCTGCGGAAGCGTGTGGCAGAATCTGCATCCGTTAACAAATAACGAAAGCATAAGGAATCCAGTTTTAGAAAAGAGGCGGAAAACCTCCGCTTCTTTTCTTAATGTTTTTTGTAATAAACTTGGAGAAATAACTCTGAAATTAAGCCAGTAAAAAAGTTAGCACAGATCCAATAGGCATGGCTCTTAGGCCAATGCATTGCTTAGATAAAAGCGTTTTGACCCAAGGCGAGCATTAACATTTATTACACCATAAACTTAAAGCTTTAATAATACCTAAAAGTCAACAGGGATATGCAGTTTTTTAAACAATATCTGTACAAAAATAGAAATATAAAAGTATAGCTTTGGAGAAGATAAAGTATCATCCAACTACTATTAGAAGTTGTATTATTGTGTATTATGATGGAACAATATCCATTTTTAAGGGAATAGGAGAATCCCCATAACTTGATTATTTAGGAAGTGCCTACTGGGGATGGAATCGATATCTAAATGCTTTTTTTAGATTATGAACGCTCTCCTATGATAAAGCCTCTAGAAGTGTTAGAACTACGAAGAGGAGGTGTAGTATTCTTTGCTATGTGGCAGGAAGAACGTAAAATTTTCAATAATTCTATTTATAACTAAAAAACAATAGAATTAAAATGGAAAAAGTCGAATGGTATAGGTACGAAGAGATGATAGATATAAAGATATAACAGGAAATTTTAAAGAAGGATACATCAATATATTACGGTAAAATTCCTAAGAAAAATCAGAGATAAGTTTTTGTATTGTTGGCGATGGCGCGCTTGAAAATGCTCGAAAAGCAATATGTGCAGGCTGACTTTTGTGGATGCAAAGCCATCCAAACGATTGGGCGGCAGATGCGCTCCCAGCGTGCTGCGGTGACCTATGGCGAATCTGAATAGGACACACGTGTTTAGCCAGCAGGTCGATATTGAAAAAAGAGGATTTATTGCCTTTGGAGTTGCATGGATGCGGTACAGAGAAGTGCTACTCGTTAATAAAATGGAACGCCGCTTTATCAAATTGCTGTAGGAGTCTTCTGCGGCGCTGCGCTGAAGGAGTATGGCGCGGCACTTTTGGACTCTCAAAAGCTTAAAAACAAAGGAAGGATGAGCTTAGACAGCCTGCCATGCTCATCCTTCTTTTTATCAGTATTATACTGTTTTGCAGGATATTTCTCGCTTATAGAAGGCAATCGAAACGATTGTGGCAACCGTCCAGCCAATCGGCCAGGCACACCATATCCCGGTTGACGCAAGCGCTGTTTGTGACAGCAGGAATGCCAAGCCTACGCGGAGGATTAGGTCCGTAAAGGTTGCAACCATAAATTGACGCATCAACCCAGCTCCTCTTAAAATTCCATCAGTCACAAGCTTTGCAGAGACTATGAAGTAGAAGGGCGAGAGAATTTTTAAGAACATAAGCCCGCAGGATAAGGCCTCTGCTGTGGGGCTTTCGATGAAGAAGGGTATTAAATATCTGCCGCCGATGAAGTAGAGCAAAACAAGCGGCAGCGAAAGCAGCCATATCATTTTCAATCCTGCACGGAAGCCCTGCTTTACGCGCTCCGGTTTGTTGGCCCCAAGGTTCTGCGCTGTGTAGTTCGAAATCCCATTTCCAACGGTTGTGAACGATGTAATTACGAGGTTATTCAATTTAACGGAGGCCGAATATCCTGCAATGATTGCAGGGCCAAAGCCGTTGATTATGCCTTGAATCACGATATTTCCAATGGAAATAAAGCTTTGCTGCAATGTGCTCGGGACAGCGATCTTTGCGATTTTACCGAGAATCCTTCGGTCAAAGAAACAGTGTGGCGCATCGGAAGGAACTTGCTTCAAACGCTTGAACACGAATATTACAGCAAGCAGGCAACTGATGCCTTGGCACATAAAAGTTGCCCACGCAACGCCAGCGACCCCCATCCCGAAGCCTTTTACAAACCAAATATCGGCCGCAATATTGGAGGTAGACGATGCAGCCAGGAAAATAAACGGTGTTTTAGAATCCCCCAAAGCTGAAAATATCCCGGTGCTGATGTTGTAAAAGAACACAAATGGAAGCCCATATACATAAATGTCAAGATAGAGCGCTGAATCCGCAAAAATCTCAGAAGGCGTATTGATCCAATGCAACAGAGAATTGCATCCGAAAATGCCGATCAGCATGAGAATAAGGCAGATTACGCCACTTGCGAGAAAGGCTGTATAAACGGTCGTTTTGACATCCGCATAGCGTTTTGCCCCAAAAAACTCTGATACAACTACCGAGCAACCGATGTTACACCCAAATGCAAATGCAATAAAAATCAGCGTTATTTCATAGCTGTTGCCAACCGCTGCAAGGGCATTTTCGCTGATGAACTTTCCAGCCACAAAGCTGTCGGCTATATTATAAAGCTGCTGAAAAATGATGCTGCCGAATAACGGCATGCAGAAAAGCCACAGTATTTTTGTTGGATTTCCAACGGTCAAATCTTTATTCATATATAGGCTGCCAAATCCTTATAGATTTCGTTTCGTAAATGGAACCGCCTCTGCAAATGGCAATGCTACACAGTTTCGTAAAAGCGGTTGAGGAAGTTGCTGCAAAGCTTGGGTGGACCCCTAGAATCCGCTCGCTTCCATGATGCTATGCATCATATCCAGTTTAGCGGATACAAATAGGCGAACTGATTCGAACGAATCTTTAAATGAGCTCACCATATACCATACACTTCCTCCGTTGCGTTTTTGCACGCCTACCATTATACTAGCTTTATAGATATATGTAAAATATATAGTGAGAATATGAATTATGATGAAAAGGAATGGGCAAAGATGAGAATTTCATATGACTATTACCGGATCTTTTATTATGTGGCGCGATATGGAAGCTTTTCAAAAGCAGCCGAAGCTTTGCTTTGTGGCCAACCAAACATAACGAAAACGATAAACAATCTAGAAGCTCAGCTTGGATGCAAATTGTTTTTGCGGTCGAATAAAGGCGTAACCTTGACACCCGAGGGAGAGAAGCTGTTCGAGCACGCTGAAATCGCATTTGAGAATTTAAGCAAAGCGGAAAGAGAGATTATATCGGAACGAAATTTGGATGGCGGGCTTGTCTCCATTGCTACCACGGAGATCGGGCTTTATGGCTCCTTACTTCCAGCGTTAGCGGCTTTTAATCAAGACTATCCAAGTGTGCGCATTAGGATCGCAAACCTTAACTCCCCGCAGGCAATCGAAGCTGTCCAAAAACGGGTAGCGGATTTTGCCGTTGTAACACTTCATGATAAGATGGATAGCAGCTGTTACACAAAAAAGATACGCGACTTTGCGGAAATTCTCTGCTGTAAAAAAGGTTATATGGATGGATATGAGGGGGATGTTTTTTCGCGCCCCTATATTTCGATTAATCGCAGCTCCTATACGTATCAATTTTATCAAGAATACCTTTTGTCCCAAGGCATCCATAAAGAACCAGACATTGAAGTAGCCACTGCCGATCAAGTTTTACCTCTGGTGCAAGCGGGAATGGGTATTGGCTTTATATCTGAATTTTTAGCCGCTGATGCCCTAAAAAATGGATTTATTGAAGAAATTCCGTTGTCCATTCCCCCAAGAAATAGAAGCATTTATTTGGTGGAAGACAAGAAACGCGGCTTAAGCCTGGTAGCGAAAGAGCTCGTTAAATATTTGCACAATCCAAATTAAATGACGTTCTTCCGTACAATGCAACTTCTGAACCTACAAAGGAGTTGATCCATATGGCAGAAGGGGGATCGGAAATTATAAAATACACAAGCGTGTTCTATCGTAAATGAACATGCAGTAAAAGGATGATCATAGTGAAAGCTTCGATAAAAGCTTAATAATCGGGAATTTCGATCGATTCAAATCGGTTTTTTAGAAATGATTGTAGCCAAAGAGCATTGTGTATTTTCCAATATTATAAAAGTCTTGCCTTTTCTGCAATAATATAATATAGTATTAATGCAATATAGTAGTATTATAGTTATCGTTATCTAGTTATCGTTATCTAATAATATATTAAATAAAAAGGAAAGTGCGATACACCCATCTCCCGTCATGTGTATTGTACAACATAGGGTATGGTATGAAGAAAATTGTTGGTATAGCTGCTTCCTCCGGCAAGGCAATGGCAAAATGTATAGGGCTTGATCAATACTTAGAGTGTGATAAATCGAAGCTGACGGAACATTTTATCATAGTTTCAGATGCTTTGCCCCCGTATATCACATCTATGGACGAGCATGTGGTTGGAATAATTGCAGAAGACGGGGGAATTTTATCGCATGCTGCGTGTATTGCGCGCGAGTTTTGCATACCGTGTATAGTGTCTGTCGACGATGCAAAGGAGATGCTTATTGGGAAAACAGTTGAAATTGATGGAAGCGAGGGAACAATATGTATATTGACTATGTGAAAGAACTAGATAGAATCAGCTTCATCTATTCTGAAATATACAAATGGATTTTTGAAGTCAGCCCTGCATTTAACAAGCGAGTAGAAGCGGAAACCACAGAGTTCATGAATCCTAAGTGCGCAGCAGAATCTGTAGAGGTAAAATACAGCCTGGCATATGAAATTGCAAAGGCATGGCTCGAGCAGCTTATTGGTTTTTTTGAACATTTAGAGACCTATGAGGGAAAGGATGGGATGCTGAAGCTTCGCTTATACACGGAGTTGCTGTTCTTTTTATATCGGGATATTCAGCAGGAGTTATTTTTATATAACACTTTATACAACAAACTACTGTTCGAGAAGAAGTTTGAAAAGGTATATGAGCAAGTAGCGCAAGGGAGAAACATCACCGTGATAGAGTTTCTTGAGTATATCGAACTTCATACAAAATATAAGTATCTTGATAATCCCAGAATCGCAAGCAAGCCTAATTTTGAGCGCATAGAAAGAGCTGTAGATGGTGCTGTTGTCGGTAATTTTATAGAGCTGCTCACAACACAGAAAAAATGGGAGCGCAAATTCAGTGATTTTATGTTGAATGATTTTTCTGAAGCGTTTATCAAAATACGGTCTGCAATTCATTCGATACTGGATAAGATGGGGATTCAAATTGATGAAGAAAGCAAGTATTGCGGGTGGACGTTATTGCGTGAGCTAAAACGCATATGTGCCTAAATTACGCTGCATTTTTAATGGTGTTGGTATTATGATAGCACAAAAGGCTAGGCGCTTAATTGAACTAGAGGCATTTGGAATCAGAGTTCCGAGATTCGCTGCGTTTACTGTTCCGTGCAGTGAGGATGGGGAAATCTCTTTGCTAAAATCTCTGTATCATGATAGAGTTTCTGAGGTTGTTGCAACGTGCAAAGAATACGTTATCATAAGGCCGTGCCTACAGCAAGAGGACGATGTGAAAGCATCTTATGCGGGAATTCTCGATTCGCCGATATTCCACAAAACCTGTATAGATGCGGATGGTTTCGCCCGCATCGTATCCTCTGTTAATGGCGATATACTGAACAACAAGCGCATAGCGGAATATTGTAAAAAGAATAAAATTCCGTTCTCGCCGCCAAGCGAAGTAAGCTATATCGTGCAGCACTTCGTTGAAGGCGAATCATCCGGTATTATGTTTACCCAAAATCCGGTTAATCGCAGAGATGAGATTGTAATAGAGTCTACCATAGGGCTGAACTGCGCATTAACTGACGGGATAGTATCTCCGGATATGTATGTCATCAATAAAAATGATTTGGATAAGTACGAGGCGACATTAGGCAGCAAAAAAAGATTCGCAGCAATTTCAGACCATGAAATTGTCATTGAAAGCAGAAGCAACGAGACAAACCGACTCTCATTAACAGAAAGACAAATCAAGGAACTGGCCCTAATCGGAATCCGGCTGCAGAAGGTATATAACGCTCCGCAAGATATCGAGTGGACATATAGTGGCAATAAGCTTTACATATTGCAGACTCGGCCGATTGTGTTATAAAAAAGTAGGGGATCAATTTACCATATTGCAACTCATCCGATTTTGCTATAAGAAGCTAAGACGAAATCCAGTTTGCGCACGCTTCCTCTTGCCAGTCAATTCAGAGAGTATTTTCTTTCTGTTTAGGAAGCACAAAAGGAAAACAAAAAGTATGCGGAAACAGTTATGATTACAGTCATGATGGATATGTATTTGTTGATGCGTTGGGTAGAAGAATGAAACCTAACTATATCAGCAGCACGTTCTCGGTACTGTTGGAAAAGAAAGGATTAAAGCGCATCCGTTTTCGTGATCTTCGCCACAGTTGTGCATCGTTGCTTCTTGACAATGGCGTACCGATGAAGCAAATCCAAGAATGGCTAAGTCACAGCGATTTTAATACTACTGCAAACATTTATGCTCACTTAGACTATTCCTCGAAAGTAACTTCCGCACTAGCTATGGAGAAAGGGTTGCCACTTCCGGCAGGATGTAACACCAATGGTTGGAATGGAGTTGTATCGATATAATGTCTGCCCAAAAATCACATGGGTAATAAACGCTTGACGAGATTTTGAAAAAGAAAAAAGCCAGTAAACCCGCAATGTTTACTGGCTTTTTGGCGGAGCGGGTGGGATTCGAACCCACGTGACGCTCAACACGTCAAACTGATTTCGAGTCAGCCCCGTTATGACCTCTTCGATACCGCTCCATGATTATCTTCACTGAATGCCGCTTAGAAAAAGGGCAGACATTCAAGGCAGACACTAAAATGATTATGAAATTTTCAAAGGCTGAAAACCCGCATAACTACTGGGTTTTCAACGGACACCGCGTCCGAATACATAGCGGATTTCGAGTCAGCCCCGTTATGACCACTTCGATACCACTCCGTGTTTATCCTTGTTGATGAATGCGCTCTAAAAGAACAAACATTCCATGCGGATACCAAGCGTTATGAACTTTTTAAAGCCATAAAACCCATTTGAAATGGGATTCCCGATGGATACACCACGTTTGCTGCATCGAGCATTTCATCGCTTAGACGCAATGTACTGGCTTTTTACCTGTGTGCCCATTAAGCGCCGAGAATTTTCAAAGGAGATTCCCAGATTGCTTATGAGCGCATCCCCTTAGGGCGTAACAACACATTCTCGCCAAGAAAAGCACAGCGCTTCGCAGAAAAAGCCCTACCTTGCTTCCAATAGAAAGCTGGTGGCAGCAAACTAAAATGTATTATAGCGCAACTCTGAGGGAATTGCAATTGCTTTGTGCTAAAGGCCGTTCCCGTTCATGCGCTTTATCTGAGAAAAACCATCTTGTTATAGGCAGAATCACGAAAAGAACACAAACAGCAAAAGGGCAATGCCATGAAAGACGCATGCCCTCCTGCAGAAAACTTTGCATCCCGAGTCTGCGTAAAAAGGAAAAAGGCAGGTGGGGTGCTACATCCAGCACGCGACAGGTTGAGCAACGCAACTATGCGCACGCTGGATGCGTATTCTTACGATCCCGCCTGTGCAGCAACTACGGATTCGGCGAAGCTGTTGTCCACCAATTCCGAAAAGTCTACGCGCGTTCCAAGTTCGCCAGCGCTTTCCATGATGTCCTGCAGGCGAGTGAAAGAATCCTCGGTCATGATAGGCGTTTGCGTCCAAGAGTCGGTTGCCCGATAGCTTTGCGCTACAATAGAGAGCGTTTCAATCGAAGAATCGGGGAAGAAGGGCTGCATTGCCTCAGCGATCTCCGCATCGCTTGCAGCTTGCACCCAAAGCTGCGCACGGTACAACGCCCGCACGAATGCTTCTACGAATTCAGGATCGTTTTCAATGGTTTCCGGCGCGACCATAAAAGCAGTATATGGTACTTCGCCGGATTCCAGTCCAACATTGGCAACGATATAGCCCTTGCCAGCTGCCTCAAATTCGGATGCTGTGGGCTCAAAGAGTGTAACAAAATCGCCAGTACCACTTTCAAACGCGCCGCCCATCAAATTGAATTGCACGTTATTAATCACTTCAACATCGACTCCCGGCGTGAGCCCGTGTTGCTTGAGAACATATTCAAGAGTCATAAATGGCATACCGCCAGGTCTACCAGCAATAATAGATTTGCCTTTCAACGACTCCCAGCTAAAGGCATCGTCTGCTTCGCGGCCGACAAGGAAAGAGCCATCCCGCTTGGTAAGCTGCGCGACAATCATCGGGTGATCTTCCTTGCCTTCTGCTACTACATATACGCCGGTTTCCGGCCCCATTAATGCGACGTCTGCTTCCCCTGCGAGCAGGGCTGTCATGCTTTTATCGCTGCCACCACCGGTAACGATTTCGAGTTCCATTCCTTCATCTTCAAAATAGCCGAGAGAAACAGCAACGTAGAGTGGGGCATAGAAAACCGAACGAGTGACTTCATTGAGCGTAACATGGCGCAGTTCATTCTGCTTATCGCAACCGCACAACAGGAGCACGGCGCTCAAAACCAGGCACAGCGAAAAACATACGAGTTTTTTCATAGCAACCTCCTTAATTTTCGGGCTGCTCCATCCTATTCATACCAACTGGATTTTGGAACCATTTGAAGATATAAATAAAAGCAGGACATGCCTGCTCTGCTTTATACAATGCACCGAACGAGTTAGGAATTCTTCTTCCTCATGCGTGAAAACACCTGTATTTTAGCGTAGTGTACAAGCGCGACGAGCGCAAGAACGATTGCAACAGCCAGCACGATGATATCCAACATGCCGATCTGCGGGAAAAATCGTTTTGCCAGCGTAAGCGCAACGCTGGCATTAAAAAAGCCAGAAGCCAGCTTCCCAAACCAGTCAGAATAAACCACGACTTTCTTGCGGAACAGGATCGCACCACCGATAATCATGGTGAGCTCCTTCGCAAAAACGATAAGTATCATATAAAGCGGAAGCCAGCCACGCGTTGCAAAACACACAAGCGCAGTGAGCAGCATCAGCTTGTCCGCAAGGGGATCAAGCACTTTCCCAACGTTTGAGATCCAGTGGTTGCGACGCGCCAGAAAACCGTCCAAAAGGTCGGTCAAAAAAGCGGTGATGTATGTGATAAGGCATGCAAAATACTGTGCCCTCGTAAAAAAATATATAAAAACGCCTACCATTAAAATGCGTAGCGCCGAAAGTATGTTGGGAATATGCCGCATGCAGACCTCACTTTGTTTTACTAAAATCAATCCTAATATCACCAATTATACCATACTTCAAATAAATCACCAGAGAATTTTTAGGAATACGTTGCTTTTGAGCGCGTAGAGAAGCAATTTGCATTTGATTTTTCTTGATGCGTTGACAGCATGGGGTTGGAAGGATACAATAGAGAAAGTCAGTTTAAACTGGGCGTTATTTTAGTGCGCCTTTTACAAAGGAGAATGAGAATGCAAAACAAACGCAGCGGCATGCGCGCCGCCCTGTTCACGTTGACACTTGCGCTGATTTTCGCAGCTTTTGCGGGTTGCAACGCCAGGGTTACAGACCCGGTGGTTGGCAAAGTGGGCGATATGGAGATCCGCTTCCAAACATATTACAGCGTTTACGTTAACAATATGTATATGGATCAGTATATTTATGGCACGTACGATGTTTCCACTACAGAGGCATATCGCGCATATCAAGATAAGATATTCGATACCATCATCAACAGCCTGCTGCCGGTCTATGTTGCCAAGCAGCAAGGCATTACGCTGACGGATGAAGAGGAAGCGCAGGTACAAGCCGACTTGCAGGAGCAGATCGATAGCCTTTATGAGAGTTATGCGAGCGAAGTCGACGAAACGATTACCGATGAAGCGGAGATCCGTGCCGAAGAGGAAAAACTCTTATTGGCGGACCTCAAAGCCAACGGTTTGACGTATGAAGGCTACATTGCGGATGTGGAGGAGAGCTTGCGCGATCAAGCGATCGGCGATAAGTATGTGGATAGCCTGCTCGCAGACGTGACCGTGAGCGAAGAGGAAATCCAAGCTTATTATGATGAAAAGGTCGCGTATTATGAAGACCGTTATGAGGAAGATGCCGGAAACTATTATGATGACTATTCTTCCTATATTACCAACGGCGGGCTGCAACCCCTTGTTGTTCCGGAAGGATACAATTATTACAAACACATCCTTGTGATGAACCCGGAAGAAGGGGAAGACAAGGATGTGGATGCGATCATCGCTGAAATTTATGAGAAAATTGAAGCGGGCGAAGATTTCGATGCATTGATCGAAGAATATGGAGAAGATCCCGGCATGCAGAGTGAGCCCTATAAAACGGAAGGCTACATCTTGAGCGAAGCGAATGCTTCCGATTATTATGAGGAGTTTTCTGAGGCTGCCCTTGCGCTGGAGAATGAAGGCGATATTACGCCCGAAGCGGTAGAATCCACTTCCGGAAAACACATCATCAAGAAGCTTGGGCCTGTAGAGGCGAAAACGATTTCCCTTGATGAAGTGCGGGAGAAGATCGAAGAGCTTGTGCAGCAGGAGAAGGAAGATGCGCTGTATGCGGATTACCTTGCGCAATGGAAGGAAGAAGTCAAGATCGTAAAATACTATGACCGCGTAAACGGCGTTAAATGAGCTATGAATGAGAAGCAGCTTACCGCAGGGATTTACCGGGCGTTTGATCCGAAATCGGGCGAATCACTGGTTGGATATACGCTCAATTTTGAAGGAACACGCAAACGTCTCAAATTCGAGCTTGCGCTCAACGCCTGCTCCTACAAACCGTTGCAAATGTTTTGGAACGAAAAAGGCGGGCTTGAAATTGAGCTTCTTGAAGCATATGTGCCCGATGTAGCCATGTCCGATCTTGAGATCGATGCCCATCTGCATGCGAAGCTGTTCGCATGGCAGGAGCGCCTCGGCGCGGGCACGCGGTTGTTGCAGACGCAGATTGAATGAGGAAAAGGGCGGGGGAATCCCCGCCCTTTAGCTTGCAACAATCCACTTGCATTTGGGATGCAAACAATTGAATTCGGCGGTGCAATAGATTCCCGAGAAAGGGCTGCCGGCAAGAGAACGCGCTGAGGTTCTTAGGTTGCAAGAAAGCCCAAGACAGCTTGTGGCGGTGACCTAGGGAAACATTGCCATGGAGGGGCATATTTTGGCAATTGCATTATCCTCGCCGGGAGAAATCCTACGCGGGCATGCCTCCCTTTTTTGCGCATCTACCGCAGATCCGCCCACTTGAGTGGCATTTTCCATGTTTTGCCGGCTTAAAGGGCAAATGATGCCTGTGACTTGCGCTCCAAAAACAAATGGCAACAGTATTATAGCCCACGGAAAAGGTACGCCGGCACTGCCGTCCGCCGATTGCTGTTAAAGGTTTGTGATGAAATGAATAACCAATTGTTTTCAGCCCCTTTTCAACATCGCTTTTCCGCAGTGGCACCTCCAGATGCGCCTTGCAAACACAGGGGTGTAAATTGCAAACCAGTGAGCAGCTTTTGCAGCGGAGCAAAGCGCGAATCCGCCTTGCTTTGGTTTGCGCGCAATGCTTGGCAGCCGCGGCTTTTTCAATGTTGGCAAACGTGAGCAGCTTTTGCCTTTCTGGGGGCGGATGCACACCTGTAAAATGGAGCATTTCCATGCTATAGATGGATAATGGCATGCTGCGAAAGGCAAGGAGGCAGCAAACAACCAAGAAGTTATGCCGTAGAAACACATATAGCATGCGGCTCTGGCTCCCAAACGGCGTAACGGTCAATTGTAAAATTTATATGAACGCAATGCTTTCCCTGTTTTATGTACATGAAGATGGGTGCGCCTTCCGAGAAGATATGCTATAATTCTTCCCATAGATACACAATATGGCAGGAAGCGCAGAAAATGACGAAAAAGCTTTACTATGATCCAAAGTGTACCACCTGCTCAGCGGTGGTGCTTGCATGTGAAAAAGCAGGGGAAGCATATGAGGCCCTGCTGGATGCAACGGTAATTTATCCGGAAGGCGGGGGTCAGCTTTCGGATACAGGGCGAATCGAGGACGCCGTAGTTTCCCATGCGCGCGAGGCGGCGGATGGGATTTGGCACCGCATAGACCGTCCGCTTGCCGTCGGGACGACTGTGCAGGTCATGTTTGATCCAGAACCGCGGTTGGACCATACGCAGCAGCATACGGGTGAACATATCCTTTCCGGCCTTGCCAAAACCATGTTTGGCGCAAGCAATGTGGGATTTCATATGGCTGAGACATATGCGACCATAGATTTAGACATGCCTTTGACAGAGGAACAATTGCAGCGCCTCGAAACGGAAGCCAACCGTGCGGTGCAGCGCAATACCCCAACAGAGACGCGCGTTGTAACGGAGCAGGAGCTCGAAAGTATAGCGCTGCGCAAACGGGCTAAGGGGCTAAAGGGGGATGAGATCCGCGTGGTATGGTGCGGCGGTGTGGACTCATGCACCTGCTGCGGTACACATTGCGCACAAAGCGGAGAAGTGGGCATGATCCGCATCACGGCGCATATGAACTATAAGGGCGGAACCCGGCTTTGGTTTGCTTGCGGCATGCGCGCTTTGCAGGAAGCGGAGGAAAATGCAGCTCTTGTGGACAAGCTTGCCCGGCGCTTTAGCACGAAGCCGGAAAGCGTACTGGAAGCCGTAATCAAGCAGGGCGACGAGCTTGCGGCGCTGAAACGCACGCTGCGCGCACGCACGGAAGCACTGCTTGCATACCGGTCGCAGGCGCTGCTGGAAGCAGCGGAACCCGTGTGCGGGGTGAAAGCTGTCGTTCATGCGGAGGAGGGCTTTACGGCGCAAGAACTCAAGCTGTTTGCGGAAAAGCTCTGTGCAGGCGAGCCGGCTGTCGTGGCGCTGTTTTCCGAAAATGGAGAGACGGTGCAATATCATCTCCAGCGCGCGGAAGGCGTGCAGCTTAGTATGCGGGAAGCATGTGAAGCGCTTAACGCCATAACGGGTGGCAAAGGCGGCGGCAGAGATGCTGCCGCACAGGGCAGTGCGAAAGCGCAAGCTGGCTTTGCGGAGCTTCTCTGCCAGTATGAAGGATATCTAAAGCAGCGTTTGAAAGGGTTATAAGCGTGTGGTGCAAAAGGTATCTCGCGGCGATGGCCGCGGTGTGTATTGCGCTGTTTGCCTGCGGCTGCGCAAGGCAAACGTTAAGGGATATGCCGATTACGATCACGCCGAAAGCAGAGCAACCTCTCCCTGCGCTAACAAGTATTCCGGAGGCATCGCCCGTTGGCCGCTTTACACCGCCACCGGAAATGCAGGAATGTACCGTAGCGTGCGATGACGCGGTTAATTTGCGCGATGGCGCATCTTCCCATGCAGAGCTGGTCGGAACGGTTGAGGAAGGAGCGCGCGTACGCGTTATCGAATTTCAAGAGCGCTATGCGTATGTGGAGGTGCTTGCAAGCGGCCAGAAAGGCTATATGGTAGCAGGGTACCTGCAGCCGGAAACGGATGTGCTTGGGCTGGATGTGGTTTCCATAACGGATGCATACAGCTATGATCAAATGCGGGAGGATATGCGTGCCCTTACGGAGATTTACGGGGAAACAATAAAAATTGTGATTGCGGGGGAAAGCGCAAACGGCCTTGAATTGCCCGTGATGGTGCTAGGAAATCCGCAGGCGCCGCACCATGTTTTTGTGCAAGCTGCGATCCATGCGCGCGAACATATGACCGCGCTGCTTGCAATGGCGCTTTCCGAGGCTTGGCTCAAAGCCGGCGCAAGCCAGGAAGTATGCTTTCATGTGATGCCCATGGCCAATCCGGATGGAATTCAAATCAGCCAAGGGCTGGTTTACGATGCGCATATCCAGCAGATTCAAGCAAGCGATGCTGCAGCAGCGGGAGAGCAGCCAGATGAGGCTGAATATCTGCGGGAATGGAAAGCAAACTACAATGGCGTTGACCTCAATCGCAATTTTGATGCGCTTTGGGAAAAGGTGGAAGCATCAACCTCCCCTTCTTCAGAAGGATACCGAGGTACGGCTCCGGAAAGCGAACCAGAAACGCAGGTACTTGTTTCTTATACAAAGAGCCGTGATTTTGATGCAACTATCAGCTACCATGCTACAGGCAGCATGATCTACTGGCAGTTTGGCGATGCAACCCAAGCGGATCGCGCTGCATATGCCTTGGCGAAGGTGATCGGTGAACTTTCTGGCTATTCGATAGAGCCGGATGATGGCACGTCGTTTGGTGGATATAAGGATTGGGCGAGCAGCAAATGCGGCATTCCCTCTCTCACCATAGAGATCGGAACCCGTTCCGCGCCGTTGCCGGAAACAGACTTTTACAATATTTGGATGCGCAACCGCTTCGTATTCCGAACGGTCGCAGAATGGGTGAAAAACGCTTGACAAAGCGCGTGTGCCCGCTTATAATATGAACGTTGCAAAGCAGAAGCCCCGCTTCTCACCCGCCAGCGTAGCGCTAGGCGCGGTTTATGGAATAACGCTTATCCCCTTGTTGGGGTGCATCGAGCTGTTTTGTCCGGAGTGGGTGTTCTGTACCCACTCATTTATTTTATACGGAGGTGTCCACCATAGCCAGCCAAGAACTCTTGATCAACGAGGAGATCCGGGATAGGGAAGTCCGCTTAATCGATGAAAAGGGAAACCAGCAGGGCGTAGTGACATTGGATGTTGCACTGCGCATGGCAGAGGAAGCAGACCTTGATCTGGTCAAAATCGCACCGCAAGCCGTGCCGCCCGTATGCAAGATCATGGATTACGGCAAGTATCGTTTTGAGCAGGGCAAGCGCGAAAAAGAGCAGCGAAAAAACCAAAAGGTGATCGAGATCAAGGAAATCCGCCTTTCGGCAACCATTGACCAGCACGATATGGAGGTCAAGGCAAAGGCTTGCACCAAATTCTTAAGCGATGGAAACAAGGTGAAAGTCTCCATTCGCTTCCGTGGCCGCCAGGCAAAACACGGCGATATTGGGCTGGATGTGATGAACGCATTTTGTGAAATGGTCAAGGACAGTGCTGCGGTTGACCGCCCTGCCAAGCAGGAAGGACGCAATATGTTCATGATACTTGCACCGAAAGCAAACTAAACTATTTTCCAAGAGGAGGAAATACCCCATGCCAAAAATTAAAACCCACAGGGGTGCTGCCAAGAGATTCAGCCTTACAAAAAACGGCAAGATCAAACGGGGCAAGGCTTATAAGAGCCATATCTTAACAAAGAAAACCACCAAGCGTCTGCGCGGCCTGCGCCAAACTGGCTATATTGCTGCGTGCGAAGCTAAAAAGGTCCACGAGCTCATCCCGTATAAGTAAGGAGGAACACCAACAATGGCAAGGATTAAAAGGGCGGTAAACGCCGTTAAAAAACGTCGCAAAGTGTTTAAGCTCGCAAAGGGCTATTATGGTGCAAAGAGCAAGCAATACCGTGCTGCCTCGCAGCAGGTCATGAAGTCCATGGCCTATGCGTATGTGGGCCGTAAACTTAAAAAGCGCGAATACCGCAAGCTTTGGATCGCGCGCATCAACGCGGGTGCTCGCATCTGCGGCACAACTTACAGCCGCATGATCAATGGCCTCAAGCTGGCCGGCGTGGATGTGAACCGCAAGGTTCTTGCGGATCTCGCCGTAAACGATATGAACGCGTTCCGCGAGCTCGTAAACGTTGCCAACCAGGCGCGTGCGTAAATTGCAATGGAAGGCGCAACCGGATGGCTGCGCCTTTTCTGTTATCAAGAGAACCATTGATCATGGATACAGGCAAGGTAAAAATGCGTTGACGGCGGCGAGCAAAAGCCTCATGCAAAGCTGGAACTGCGGCCCACCTTGTGCGGCTGTATGTTTGCAGAGCGATGAGAAAAGCAGCTGACGAAAAACCGGCGTGCCGGCGACAGCCGGTGCCAGGTATTTTTCGGGGATGCATACCCCATGCTGCCGGCGGCTTGGATTTCCATTGAGATTGTTTTATTCCAAAGGAGGGCGGCAATGATCATTGAAAGCACGCGCAATGAAGCTGTGAAGCGGGCGCGAGCGCTTGCGCAGCGCAAGGCCAGGCTGGAGCAGGGCGTGCACTTCATAGAAGGAGAAAAGCTGGTGCGCGAGGCTGTGGTGTCCGGCGCGCAGCTTGTGGATGCTTTTATTGAAGAAGGACATGATTTAATGGCGGCTGTGCTTGCAGGCAGCGGTGCAAACGTGCACGTCGTGCGCCGGAGCGTCATGGAAAGCTTAACCCAAACCGGAACGCCGCAATGGGTTTGCGCAACGGTGAAAACGCCCGATCAGCCAATCCCAGAGTATTATCCAGAAGGCTTGATCGTTGCGCTGGACTGCGTGCAGGATCCTGGGAACCTTGGAACGATTCTGCGCACGGCGGATGCGATGGGTGCGCGTGGGCTGCTTTTGGGAGCGGGCTGTGCGGATCCTTGCGCGCCAAAGCCGCTGCGCGCTGCGATGGGATCGATTTACCACATTCCGGTTTGGCAGGGCGATCTGGAACAGGAGATTGGCCGTTTGGCAGAGCAAGGCTTTGTATGCATCTGCGGGCATCTTAAAGGTGGAGATAGGCTACCGGATCCCGGGAAGAAATGCGTACTCGTAATTGGCAATGAAGGCAATGGCGTTTCGGATGCGATTGCTGCGCAATGCGAAAAATATCGCCTGCCAATGTATGGCTTTGCAGAATCGCTCAACGCCTCCGTGGCTGCGGGCATTCTAATTTATGAGCTTGCACGCAGAATGCACGGGGCGCATTGAACGGTGCATCTACGACGGCTCCCATACAGGCGGAAGCTATGTTCATCTGGGCCTGTTGTGCATTTTGATCCGCAATATATTTGCATATGGGCGCTTTATGCACAAACCATTGCTCTGAACATTCAACAAACGGATGAAAAAAACGCTGAATGCCAACCAGATAAAAACCATCGCCATCGCAGCGATGACGCTTGACCATGTGGCGTGGCTGCTTTTCCCAGGATATCCACGGGAGCCGCTGCCGCTTATTCTTCATATCCTGGGCCGAATCACATGCCCTATCATGTGCTTTTTTGTCGCGGAAGGATACTATCATACAAGAAACATCAAAAAATATACTGTACGCCTGTTCCTGTTTGCCTTGCTGTCGCATTTTGCTTATGTGTTCGCCTTGGCAGACTTTGTGGATTGGCATTCGTTCATCCCGTTTTATTACGGCAGCATCCTAAATCAGACCAGCGTAATGTGGTCGCTCGCCTGCGGGCTTGTTATGCTGCGTGTGGCAAACAGCTCTGTGATACGGCGCAACAGCATAAAGGTATTGTTGATCGTACTGCTTTGTATTGTGAGCTTTCCAAGCGATTGGAGCTGTATTGCCGGGCTGTGCATCCTGTCTTTTGGAACCAACCGGGGCAAATGCAGGGCGCAGGTGCTATGGATGCTGTTTTATGTTGGGATCTATGCCGCCGTGTATAGCTGGGCGATTGATCCACTCTATGGCGTATTACAAATGGCAGTAGTTCTGGCGGTTCCCATTCTGTGGCTATACAATGGGCAGCGGAGCAGTAAGCGTGCACGGAGCAGCTGGGAAAAGTGGTTCTTTTATGCGTACTATCCCGTGCATCTTGGAATCATCGGCTGGCTCCAGTATATGCGGTAACCTTTATGCTGGATTCCATGTGTGCCGATACTGCATCCAGCCAGCGTGCAATATCTGCCCTTTGTAAAAGCTTTGGGCAGCGTTCCACCCATAAAAGCATTCTGCTTCAAGCCAACCGCAAAAGCACATTAGGAAAAGCTCGCCATCCATTGCGGCAGTACGCCCACGGAGCGCAGCGCCCGGTACAGCTTGGGGTTTGGCATGCCGATTACTGTAAAATAGCAGCCGGAAATGCGCTCAACCAGAAGCGATCCGGGCCCTTGAATGCCGTAGGCCCCCGCTTTATCGAGTGGCTCGCCGGTCTCGATATAGGCGCGAATCTCTGCATCTGAAAGCGGGCAAAAGGTAACTTCCGCGGTATCGTGGAAAAGGATGCTCTGGCTGTGGGTTAACACCGAAACCCCCGTATAGACCGTATGCGTGCGCCCACTGAGAAGCCGCAGGGTCTGGAACGCTTCCGTTTCATCTTTGGGCTTTCCGATGATGGCGCCGTCAAGATAGACGATTGTGTCCGCACCAACAACACAGCAATCCCGATGGGAATCAAAAACGGCGGAGGCTTTGCGCAGCGCCAGCTTTTCTACGAATTCGCCTGGCTCGCAGGGAGGCACATGCTCGTCCGCGTCGCTTCGGATCACTTCATATTCATATCCCATCAGCGCAAGCATTTCGCGCCGCCTTGGGGATTGCGATGCAAGAATTAAACGCATAAGGCAGCCTCTTTCATCATGAAGATACCTGTATAGTATAACATAAAGGTGTATAACATGCACGAAAACAGGCAATACTTTCCATCATTCCAGAACTGTGGAAAACGGGAGGTATGTTAAGGATGTGTTTTCATTTTTCCAGGATGTTGATGCGAAACATCGCAATTGACTTTGGAACTGTAAATACACTTATCGCCATTAAGGGACGCGGCATCGTGCTGCGCGAACCCAGTGCCGTAGCAATTGCATCGGATGGACAGAGAGAACCGCTCGCCTTTGGCGGGGAGGCTATGCAGATGCTTGGCCGCACGCCGGGCGGCATCAACGTAATCTACCCTATGCGGGATGGCGTTGTGGCGGATTATGAACTCTCAGCTGAGATGCTGAAATATTTTATCCAGATGGCGCTTGGGCATAAGGTGGGGGCGCTTGGGGTTCGCCTTGTGCTTTGCCTGCCGCTTTGCGTCACTGAAGTGGAGCGCCGTGCACTTGCAGAAGCTGCCCGCGGTGCGGGTGCGCGCGATGTGCTCATGCTGGATGAACCGCTTGCAGCAGCTGTTGGGGCGGAGCTTCCGGTATTTGAACCGGTTGGCTCCATGGTGGCGGATATTGGTGGCGGGACGACGGATGTAGCCGTGCTTGCCCTCGGAGGAATCGCTGCATCCGCCTCTGTTCGCACAGGGGGTACGCATTTGGATGCAGCAATCCGCGAGCATGTGCAGAAAGCCCACGGCGTCATGATCGGCGAACGCATGGCGGAGGAAATTAAAATAACGATAGGAAATGCCATGCCTGGCGGCACGCAGCGCATGCAGGTGCGTGGGAGAAAACTCGATACGGGCCTGCCTACTAGCTTAATCTTAAATGCAGGCGAAATTGCGCATGCAATTGCCCCCGCAGTATCGCGAATCATCGCGGCGATCAAAGATGCCCTCAGCGTAACCCCACCGGAGCTTGCGGGAGATCTCTATTCTAGCGGCATTACATTAACCGGGGGCGGCGCACAGCTGCAAGGGCTCGACAAACTGGTTGCGCAGGAAACAGGCATGCCTGTATATGTGGAGGAAAGCCCGCTTGATTGTGTGGCGCTTGGCGCATTGCGCATGCTGGACCGGCAGGAGGCGTTTACGGAAGTTGCGCATCCCTTGGAAGCATGAGGCTTTCTTAACATACTGTGACGTTTTCCCGCAATGCCTTGCAAGCGCCGCGCCTTGCAAGTATAATAGGGGAGCAAGAACTTATGCGGATGCGCTGCGGTTCTGTGTTGTTCAAGGAGGAACCTTTGCGCGGTTTATTTAAAAACAAACCTTTTGTCATCATGCTCATTGCCATTGTGCTTTTGGGCATTTTGGCGTTTGTAACTGCGGGCGAACGTTCGGTTTCCTGGCTGGAGAGCACAGTTGGTGCGGTCGTGCAGCCGGTGCAGACATTTGCCTCTAAAGCCTCGAATAGCATCATTGATTTTGTGCAGCGCATTTTTAAAACCACGGATGCGGACAAAGAATTGGAGCAGCTTTCTGCGCGTCTTGCGCAGCTCGAAGGTATTGAAGCAGAAAATGAGCGACTTCGCGCAGAAATCGAGCGGCTTCAAGCGCTTTTAAATTATACAGAAGTTTCCTCTGATTATACGTTCGTAACCGCGGCTGTTATCGGAAATAGTCAAGGCGTATGGTTTGATGTGTTCACAATCAATGCTGGCCGCAATATGGGAATCGAAAAGGACATGGCCGTTGTGAATGCGGATGGCCTTGTGGGCAAGGTAACGGAAGTCGGCGCAACTTGGAGCAAGGTGACTTCGATCATCGATTCCAGCACAGAGGTTTCCGTTATGGTGGAGCGGACACGCGATATTGGCTTGACGCGCGGTACGCTTACCGCTGGGTCGGATGAAATGCTCGAACTGTATTTTCTGGCCTCCGGATATGATCTTGTCCCGGGTGATGTTATTATTACAAATGGAATGGGGAGCGTCTATCCCCGTGGTATCACGGTCGGTACCGTTACAGAAGTTGCACGCAATGTGGAAGGATCCACATCGGATTACAATGCAATACTCCAACCCAGCGTAGACTTTGGCCATTTGGAAGAGGTCATGGTGATCACAGGCACGGTTGCCGAAGAAGAGGAGGCAGAATAAAATGCGCAGGCTTGCCTTGCCTCTCTCCCTCCTTGTAGCAGTATACCTTGATTCTATTCTGTTTTGCAGACTCAATATAGAAGGCATTCGGCCAGACGCTATTTTGGCAGTTGTTGTATCTGCCGGCGTGCTGCTTGGCAGCATCAAAGGCGGTTTGATTGGGCTTGGAATGGGGTTGTTTGTAGACGTGTTGTTCAGCCCTTGCGTTGGACTTTCTGCAATCGGCTATATGGTCGCAGGAGTAGCGGGGGGACTGTTTTACCAAAAATTTTATGCGGATAATGTGATCGTTCCCGCTGCGGTTGCAGCAGCCAGCGCACTTTTGAAAGAGCATATCATGATGCTGGCTGTGCGCCTTCTTGGTGGGACATTTTCTTACCCTGAGATGTTGGGCACCTACGTTTTGCCCTGCATGCTTTTGAGCGTGGCGCTTACGATGCCCGTGCATATGCTCCTCAAGCGAGCACTTGCGCGCCAGGTGCGCACGGAGCAGCGCGCTGGCAGGGCATAAAGTGCCAAAGGAGGTACGTTAGAAAAGTATGAAGAAGCCGATTGGCCGTTTTTTAATTGTTGCAGTTGTTATGCTTTGCATGATGGGTGCCTTGATTTACCGCCTCGGCACGCTTACCATCGCCGAAGGGCAAACCTGGTTGGAAGAAGCTTCCGGCCGTAAGGTGCGTTCCATTGCAGTGAAAGGCGAACGCGGACGCATCCTGGATCGCAATGGCGTTGTGCTTGCTTACAGTGAAACATGCTATAATGTGGAGTTTCTGCGCGATGCAGACAACCGAACGGATTACGATTCTGCTGTTTATACGGAATCCCTTATTAAAGCGATTGAGATCATCGAACGCAGTGGTGGCACAACGATTGATACCTCCTATCTGGCGATGGATGAAAATGGAGAGATTGTTTATGATTGGGGCGTGACCAGCGATTCAGCAATTCGTGCGCGCTTTAAGAACTTCTGTGAGGCAGTGGGCCTTAACATCCAGCGCCGTGATCCCAATTATAAGGATTACCCCAACGATTCTTCCAAGTGGGATCTTTCCAAATGGCCTACTGCGGAATACGCTTATAACTATTTGCGCCGCGCCTGGTTTATCCCGGAAGAATATACGTTTGAACAGGCAAACAAGATCATTTCCATTCGCCAGGAAGTCAGCTTAAATAACTATAGAGCCTATACGCCCATTACGATTGCTTATGATGTGGACTTTGAGGTTGTAGCGGAAATCAAGCAGCACAGCGACGAACTGGTGGGTGTGCAGGTATCTCAGAGCACCACGCGCATTTACCCGCGTGGCGAAACAGCCGCCCATATTTTGGGGTATCTTTCCCGTACGGTAGATACCGTGAGCGTGGATACGCTTCTTGCAAAAGGATATACGGAAGAAGAACTGGAGCCGCTTTATAAATATGAAACGACAACCGACGACGACGGAAACACGGTGCCACTTTTGGATGAAAACGGCGATATTGTATATGTTTACGATGAAGACGGAAACCATGTCATCGATATGACGGCAAGCTCCGGCCTTGCATATTCCTACAGCGATTATATTGGCGTGTCCGGGATCGAATCCTCCATGGAAGCCTATTTGACCGGCGCGACAAAAGAGCATCAAGGCGTGCGCGAGGTGGAGATCAACAAAAACGGCAGCATCATTCGGGAGCTTTCACAAACGAGCGCCACCAATGGCAGCGATGTGATGCTTACAATTGACATTGAATTCCAGGCTGTTTGCGAAACTGCACTGAAGAACATCATTGAAAAACTCAGCGCAGATGAGATGGACCATATGCTCCAGGATATCGCGGACAATGAGGCTGAGGGAGAAGTCAGCGAATACGCAGATAAACTGGATTCCATTGAAACCGCAAAAACGGGTGCGATCGTTGCTATGGATCCGCGCACAGGGGATGTGCTTGCACTTGCTTCCTACCCGGGGTTTGATCCAAACTGGTTTGTCCAGGGCCTTTCGGAGGAGCAGGCTGCATATCTCAACGATGAGGAAACAACGCCGCTGCGCAACAAAGCCATCTCTGCAAAATATACGCCGGGCTCCATCTTTAAGATGGTCACAGGCGTCGCGGGGGTTGCGGAAGATGTGGTTGAAATTGAGGAGCTCGTGAATGACAGGGGCGACGGGGGTTATTATTACATCTATACAACCGATGAAGACGGAAAGGAAAGCGTGCTTAAAACAAACGCGCCGCGTTGCTGGGATTGGCAGAGCGGTCATGTAGACCATGTAAATCTAACGCTTACGCAGGCGCTTGCGCAATCCTGCAACTATTACTTCTGCGAATTGGCCTACCGCATGGGTATCGATACACTCAACGAATGGGCTGGCTACTTTGGGCTTACGAGCTCTACGGGCATTGAGCTGCCTGGCGAAGCTACAGGCATCTGCGGCGGCCAGCAGGTACTTTTTGATAACACTTTGACCAATTCCGATGGCGTACTAAGCATCAGCGGGCAGAAAACGAGCCTGCCCTCGCTGGTATATCGCCGCCTATGCACACTTTTGCGTGAGTGTATGGACCAGCGCATGATGGAAATTGATGAAGACGCCGTCAGCGCCTGCGCGTTGCGTCTCATGCAGATTCAAGATGGTATGGGCCTTGACGGAAAGGGTCCGGAGATTCGCCGCATCATCAGCGAGGAGATCGGCATTCCAGAAGGTTATACCCAAACCCAGAACTGGACCAGCGAAATCGTTTCGCTGCTCAACGAAATTCAATGGAAACCGACACAGACCATCCGCGCAGGATTTGGTCAAGGCGTTTCCCTGGTGACGCCGGTGGCTGTTGCACGCTACATCTCCGCAATCGCCAACGAAGGTACGGTGTATGAAGCGCATATCGTGGATAAGATCGTAGACCAGGAAGGCGATGTTGTAAAGGAGGTTGAACCCGTAGTCGTCAACGAAATCGGGGATGATTCTGCCGAATGGGACGCGATTTGGGATGCGATCAAAGCGGGCATGCAGGGCGTTGTGTCGTTGGAGGACCGCGGCACGGCCGCTAAAAAATTCAGCGATGAATTCACAGAACTGTATTTGGACCGCCTCACGGGTAAAACAGGTACGGCGCAGATCGGTATTGCCAGCATCGATATTGAAAACACGGCGTGGTTCGTTACCTATACTCCGCGCGAGGATCCGGAGCTTGTGCTTGTGATCTGCGTTCCCAACGGTTATTCCGGCTCCTGGACCATCCCAGCTGCTGAAGAAATCTATACCTGGTATTTTAATAAGCAGGATTCCGCTGCCCCGGAAACGCTTGCTGCTGTTGACGGCATCGTTCCTTAAATTTCCAGCTTTACATTCCATGCAGAAGTGCTATACTATAAAATAGAACAAATGTTCCGGCGCATAAAAGGAACAGTATGAGCATTCTGCATGTCGACCTCAATTCGTTTTATGCAAGCTGTGCCGTAGCGGACAGTTGCGGTAAATATACCACCGAAACTCCGCTCATCGTGTGCGGTGACCCCCAAAAACGCCATGGCATCGTGCTTGCGGCAACGTATCCCGTCAAGCGGCGGGGCGTGCGCGCAGGCATGCCGGTTTGGCAGGCATTGGCACTTTGCCCCAAAGCCATAACCGTCGCCCCCGAATATGGGCGATATATTGAGTATTCGGAAGCTTTTATGCAGATCATTCGAAGTTACTCCCCGGTTACCATGCGCTATGGGATTGATGAATCCTATCTCGATTATGCTGGCTGTGAGCACCTGTTTGGCGCCCCGGAAAAAGCGGCAAATTTGATTCGCGAGCGGGTCAAACGAGAGCTTTCGCTTACGGTTTCCGTTGGCGTGGGAGAAAACATGATCATGGCGAAAATGGGGAGCGATTATAAAAAACCAGATGCCGTTACGGTAGTCAATGCCCAGAACTGGGAACGCTTGATGTTCCCGTTGCCGGTAGAAAACTTGATGTATGTCGGAAGAGCCAGCACGAAACGGCTCCATGCCATGGGAGTGCAGACCATTGGCGACTTGGCGCGGCAGGATCAAGCGGCGCTCCAGGCGCTTTTTGGCGTAAATGGACGTGCCATGTGGGAGCGCGCCCATGGGCGGGATGATACCCGCCTAACGAGCGAGCCGGAACCGCAAAAATCCGTGAGCCATTCCACTACGCTGGCACAGGATGCCTTCGGAGATGCAGCGGTTTGTGCTGCACTCTTGCAGCAGACCGAGTATGCCGCCTACCGCTTGCGCCGTTTGGGGTTGCGCGCCAGTCTGGCGGGCGTATCGCTGCGCTATGCGGATCTGCGGTATGAAAGTGCGCAAAAGCGTTTGCCGCGCGCTACAGATGTGACCGATGAGCTTTACAGCGCACTGCGTCCGCTTGCGCTTGCGTTGCACCATGGCCGTGCAGTGCGGCAGGTTGGCGTTTCGCTTGGGCGGCTTACGGGAGAGGCAGAGCAGCTTTCTATGTTTGAAGATGCGCGGCATATGCGTATGTGTGCGCTTGACGGCACAACAGACGCCCTGCGCAATAAGTATGGGTTTGACGTGGTGCGCCGCATGCGTACCATGAACTTTACGCATACGGAAAAGGACGATTTTACGCCATTTGCACGCCATTTCAATTGATTTTTCTTTATGAGGGGGGGCAGCTGCTTCCCCTTTTTGCGGTCTGGAAAATATGCTATAATTTATAACAAAAGGATGAAACGTTAATCTTTTTCTAATCGAGATTGCTGGGCGCCTTTAATCTTAGGCTGTTATCCTTAAGCTGCACGGCTGGATGAGGTTGTGCAAAGCAAAGGTGAGGAGAGAAAAACGATGGAACACATAGAAATGGTCGAAAAGCTTATGAGCAAGGCAAATGTCAGCTATGCGGAGGCAAAGCAGGCGCTTGAAAATAACAATTGGGATATGCTGGATGCGTTGATTGACTTGGAACGGCAAGGAAAAGTGCGCACAGGGCAAGGGGCAGCACATTATACCACAGAGCCTGAAAAGGAACAGCAGAAAACACGGGAGGAAAAGCAAGATACCCGCAGCGGCTGGGATGAATTCTGGAGCGGTTTTTGCGGGCTGATCCGAAGAGGTATGCAGAACAGTTTTGTGGCGCAGAGACGCGGGGAAACCATCATCAGCATTCCGGTACTTTTGTTGATCGTACTGCTATGCGTCGGGTTTTGGATCATTTTGCCGCTGATGATCGTTGGGCTTTTCTGCGAATGCAGATATTCCTTCCGAGGGCCAGATCTTGGGCGCAAGGATGTGAACGATGCGATGGGGAAGGCTTCTGAATATGCAGATGATCTCAAAAACAGTGTGAAAAACGGAATGGACGAAGAAAAAAAGCGCCAGTAAGCACGTGGCGCATTACCGGGAGGAGAACCGATGGCAAAGATCCTTGTGGTAGAGGATGAAGAGAAGATCGCACGTTTCATCGAATTGGAATTGCAGCACGAGGGATATGAAACGGATAAGGCGGCAGATGGGCGTACCGGCCTTGAGAAAGCGGAAAGCGGCGCGTATGATCTCATGTTGCTCGATATTATGCTCCCCGGCCTCAACGGGCTTGAGGTTCTGCGCAGGCTGAGAAAAAGTTCGAGCATGCCCGTCATCATGCTGACCGCCCGGGATGCGGTAATGGATAAAGTAAGCGGCCTTGACATGGGGGCGGACGATTACATCACAAAGCCGTTTGCGATCGAGGAGCTCCTAGCCCGCATCCGGGTTACGCTGCGCAAAGGTGGCAGGCAGGAAAACGCGTCGGGCGTACTATCTGCCTGTGGCGTGGAGATGCATGTTGCCGCGCATACGGTAAGCTGCTGCGGAGAGGAAGTTGCCTTGACGACCAAGGAGTTCGCGCTGCTTCAAACGCTCCTTGAGAACAAGAACATCGTCCTTTCGCGCGAAACGCTCCTCACGCGCGTATGGAGTTATGATTACATCGGCGAAACAAACGTGGTGGATGTATATGTACGCTATCTACGCCAGAAGCTGGATGACGCATTTGGCATCAAGCTGATCCAAACCGTGCGCGGCGTGGGGTATGTGATAAAGGATGAGACGCCATGAGCCAAATGGAAAAAACGCGCTCCACTTCAATCGCGCGCAGGCTGAACCGGCATTTCCGCCTTCAGCAGCTTGGCGGTATTTTTGCATCGGATTTGGCGTTGATCGTGTTTGCCGTATGCTTCTGGTGCTATCTTGCGGAGGCGGAACGCGTTGCGCATTGGACGATCTGGATGGACCGGAGTTTTGCGCTTGGTTCTGGCGGGACGCTTTGGGAGATGCTACAGGGCGCAACCTATACGTTTGCCTTGCGCGGGGCACAGGAGCAGGTTTTTACCGTATCAGCTGGGCATTTCCTAAGCGTATTTGCAGCGCTGATGGCCGTTATCGCTGTTTGCCAGCTGATCGGCTGGATTGGAAAGTGTGCTTCTGGGGCGGCGGAGATCCGGCGCTATTTGAAGCCGATAGACGATTTTGCGCAAGCGGCCGAACGGGCTTCCACGCAACAGTTTGACGAAAGCAAGTTCCGGGATCTGGAGGATGCAATCGACCATATCAATGCCGCGCGGCCCGATGCAAAGCTGAATATTGGCGATGCAGAGCTTGCCGGGCTTGAAGCTGCGGTTAACAATTTAATGAAGCGCATGCACGAAAGCTATCGGCAGCAAGTGCGCTTTGTAGACGATGCAAGCCATGAGTTGCGCACGCCGATTGCCGTGATCCAGGGCTATGCAAACATGCTGGACCGCTGGGGAAAAGATGATGAAACCGTGCTCAATGAATCCATCGCTGCAATCAAGGCTGAATCCGATCATATGAAAACGCTGGTGGAGCAGCTCCTGTTTCTTGCGCGCGGCGATATGGGGCGCCAGAAATTCCAGCCGGAGCCGCTATCCCTTGGAGAAATGCTGCGCGAGATCCACGAGGAATCGGAAATGATTGATAAGGCGCACCCGTATGCGCTGTGCATCGATTGTGAGAGCACAATTTCAGCAGACCCTGCCATGTTTAAGCAGGCCGTTCGGATTCTGGTGGACAATGCTGCAAAATATACACCGGAAGGGCAGCGGATTACCCTGCGCCTGCGCATGGATGCAGCGGGCGCGCCATGCATCGACGTGCAGGATGCGGGCATCGGCGTGGCGCAGAAGGACATTGCGCATATGTTTGAGCGGTTTTATCGTAGCGATGCAGCCCGCAGCCAGGCAGGCGGCAGCGGGCTGGGGCTTTCCATTGCAAAATGGATCATAGATCAGCACAAAGGATATTTTGAGGTGATCAGCGCAGAGCAGGTTGGCACGCGCATTTCCATCCATCTGCCACAGCAGGGGGGATCAGACTAGTGCATCCATCAAGAGCGCATAGCGGTGCGTTACATAAAGCAGCGTATGCTTGAGCTGGGCGGAAAATCCAACGGTGCTGTCATAGGAACCGCCAGAGAGCGATTGTAGCGCGGCTTTGGCATCGCGGTAAGCATCAAGAAGCTGAGAAAGCGTGCCATCCGTTCCGTCAAAGGAGAGCAGGCCTCCCATATCGGATTCCAGCGTGGAGAGGATTTCAAGGGCAAGCGATTGCCCTTCCTCTACGCTCATGCTATTCTTGTCAAAGTCGATCGCAGCTGTAGAAAGCGCGCGTTGCGCCTTTTCCAATGCGGCGAATCCCGCTTCGATCTGTGGGATGCTTTCCTCTGAAGCGGTTACGCGGAATGTTGCAGCAGCGGTAGAAAGCTCATAAACCGTGCAGTCAATCCCTTCGTCCACGAGGCGGTTTTTAACACTTTTTGCACTTTCTGCGTCCTCATAGCCAGATGCCATGACCCGGTAGCGCGTTTCCCCTGTGGAAGCATCCTCAAGGATGTAACCGCCGGCGCCTTGCGCCTGCAGGGTTTCGGCCTGCGCTTCCGCATTGGATTTTGAGGAATACACCCCCATCTGTAACATATAACAATCCAGCGCTGGCAGGGAGACCTGCGCACTCGTAACGCTTTGGGAAGAAGCGCCGGCAGAAAGATCTACGGATGTGGAAAGGCTTCCATCCGGCGTTTGCGTGTTGGTTGCATCCTGCGTGCCATCGTTATCCGCGTCATTGTTGCCGGAAAAAGCGGAGATCATGGGCGCCATGACGTTTTCCGCAATCCATGTGCCCGCTGCGGAGGCTGAAACCAGGTAAACGATGCCGCCCACCATCAGCAAGGATACAATTGCACGCCCGGCCCCGCCAGCCGAAGCACTTCTGCGTGCGGCTGAATAAGTAGAAGCCCTTCTGCGCGAAGCTGTTTTTCTTTTCCGCCTGTACTCCATGGTATGACCCCCCGTATTCCTTAGCATTACTTTATACATATGTCTTGTACACACGCTTCATGCCACGCAAAAACGATCCACTTTTTTCGAAAAGGGTCATGAAAAATGATGGGGAGAGAGCTTCAATGGGTTTGGCGATATCGCATTCGTTTCAGCAATAAGGATTCCCTTTAAAGCATTTCCGATGCTTGTGGCGCATTGCGAAGTTCATTCTAATTCTAAGGAATACAAAGAACGCCCCTCTTTTTTATAAGAAGGGGCGCTTTTATCTTAACGAGCAAGCCGTAAGCCGAGTTCTGTCGGCGGATTGCTCCGCCGTGTGGCCATCTATCTTGGCGCATCGTTGCCGAAGCGCTCACGCGATTACCGAGAGCCTGGCGGGCAGCCATTTCTGCGGCAAAGCCGCAAGCGCTCTCATTCCAATCTTGCACCGGGTGGGGTTTACAGGGCGGTCAAGTCGCCAAGCCGCCGGTGAGCTCTTACCTCGCCTTTCCATCCTTACCCGCACGGATGCGGGCGGTATCTTTCTGTTGCACTTTCCCTGGAGTCGCCTCCGCCGGACGTTATCCGGCACCCTGCCCTGTGGAGCTCGGACTTTCCTCATGCGGACAAAACCGCACGCAGCCACATGGCTTACTCGTTAAAAACAGGTTTGCTTACAGTGTTATGCGTAAAGGATCCTCCCGCAGTTTTCGCATTCAACAAGCCCTGTGCCAGCAACGACACGCTTCACCGTCGCGATGGGGAGGGACATGTTGCAACCGCCGCACTGGTTGTTTTCTACGCGCGCCATAGGCACTGCATGATGCGTTTTTACGGAATCATATTTTTTCAACAACGCGGGGTCAACTTCTGCACGGCGCTTCTGTGCAGCCAGCTTTGCAGCATCCAACTCGGGCTGTGCAGCAACGATTTCGTCTTCACACTGTTTGCGCACAGCATCGTATTCCTTTTTCGCCTTGCCGGCTTTCGCATAGGTTTCCTTGTAATCCGCGGTTGCCTTTTCAATCCAAGCAAGCGTATCGTAAAGCTCGCGGCGCACGGCATCAACCTGGTTGAGCAGCCGTTCGAGCGCCCGGCGGGATTCCGTCATCTCCGCAGCGGTGCATTCCTCGTCGTTTTCCATTGTGTTAAACTCGGAAAGCTCCAGCTCATATTGATGTTCGAATTCGGCGATTTGCGCAGCAAGCTTATCAACCGAGGCTCTGCGCGCATCGATCTGTTTCTGGAAGCCAGTAATAAGCGTTTGCTGCTCGCTTAAAAAGGCATGCAGCTTGTTCAGCTTTTGCCGTGAGGGGGTTGTTTTGATGCGAGCTTCAATTTTTTCAAGCGCAAGTTCTGCTTGCTGGTATTCCCAAAGCGCATCGAGTTTGTTCATGGCGTTACCTCCTGTATTTCTATGCACGGGCGTTCGTGCCTGCCGCCGTCAATCAAGCCGGGCCAAGCATGAGGCTTCCGAAAGTGTCAACCTATATTGTACATCATTTGTAAGCGCCTGTAAATGGCGGATCAAAGGCTGCAGCACAATGCGCTCCGTTTCATAATGCCCGGCTTCAATTACGTTTAAACCAAGAAACTGTGCTTCAAGCGCCTGGTGGTGCTTGATTTCGCCTGTAATGTAGGTATCGGCACCTGCAGCATACGCTGCCTGGAAATCCGATCCGCCTCCACCGCCGATGAGCGCAACGCGGGAAACTTTTGCATCCTGCGCACCGCATATGCGGACAGCCGTTTTGAGCTGATCTGCAACAAAGGCTGCAAATGCACCAAGTGATGCTGGCGCTTCCGCACTGCGGTTACCGATGCGCCCAAGCTGATCGGGCGGCAGGGGGATCGCATCCAGGATGCCCAGAGCTTCCGCCAGGCAATCGTTTACGCCGCCGGGCGCGGCGTCCAGGTTGGTATGCGCAGCATAATGTGCGATGCCGTTGCGCAAGAGCAAATATGCACCTGCAGTTGCGGGGTCATCCGGAAGGATGCGCTTTATGCCGGAAAGGAACAGGGGATGGTGGGTCAGAAGCAGGTCAGCCCCCCAGTCTATCGCTTCCTGTGCAGTTGCGGTGGTGCAGTCGAGCGCCAAAAGCACACGCTTGATTTCCGTCCGCTCCGTACCGATTAGCAATCCAACATTGTCAAAATCCATCGCAAGCTCTTTGGGTGCGATGCGCTCCATCGCGAGAAGAAATTCTGCCAGCTTCATTTGTTTTTCTCCTGTTCTAAAATATCGATCAACTCCTGCACGCCGGATAATTCATGAACAAGCTGTTTCGGCGATCTACCATGGGATTCTGCTTTGCGCATGCGGCGCAGCCGCCCATCCCGGCAACGCTTTAAGGCTTCAAGCAGCAATGGATCACGCTGGGCAAAAGCTATAGGGCCGAATTCCAGCAAGGCATCGCATGGCAATTCGGCTGATTGGCCGAATTGCGGTTTCACAAGGATAACTTGATAGAACCTCCCGGCATCCAATACAAAACGCTCATCCAGAATGGCATAGTCATTTTGAAGAAGATAACTGCGCAACTCTCGCGTGCCGCCCATTGGCTGCATTACAATGCGTTCCGCTGCTGCGGCAATCCGTGCGCCGTCTTGCAGCAGCCGGGCGATTAACTCACCGCCCATGCCGGTAAATACAAGTGCATCTGCTTCGCCCGGTGTAAGGTGGGATAAACCATCCGAAACGAAAAAAGAGAGTGCGTTTTCGGCCATGTTACAGCGTGCAGCAAGTGCGCGCGCTTTTTGCAGGGAATCAGCGCTAAGATCGGATGCAATCACATGGCGCACGGCACCCTGTTGCAATAAGGCTACAGCCAAGCGTCCATGGTCGCAGCCAATATCCGCCACGGTTCCTGCCCCAGAAAGGTAAGCTGCAGCTACAGCAAGGCGCGGCCTTAAATGAACCTGCATGGATCCTCCAAGAATGTTTCTTATAGCTTATTGTAAAACAAAGGCGCCAGTTTTGCAAAAAAGAAAACAGAAAGGAAATTAAGCTGTTTTTCTTCCTTACGTTAACCTAGGATTTTGCATTTACCGATATAAAACACCTGTGTTATACTATATATGGATATGGAAAAATATGCAGCCAATTGCAAAAACGGCAGACAGATAGCCGTGCAGTATTGTTGCATGTGCGCTAGCGGCAACGCTCCCCTCATTGCTACTTGCAGGTGATGAGTGCGGACGCATAGCACTGGCAAGCATTGAAAAAAGGAGAAGCAAGGCATGAAGACCGTATGGGGCGAAGCGATCAACCCAAATGCAATCCTACAGGAATACCCACGTCCACAGATGAGGCGTGAAAGCTATTTCAATCTGAATGGCAGATGGCAGTATGCGATTGCAAAAGCAGGGGAAACGCCAACGCAGCCGGATGGGGAAATCCTCGTTCCATTTTCGCCGGAGAGCGAGCTTTCCGGCGTGCAGCGCACGCTGAAACCAAAGGAAATTCTGTGGTATATGCGTTCGTTTGTGCTGCCCCAGGGGTTTCAAGCCGGCCGTGTGCTGCTGCATTTTGGTGCAGTCGATCAAAACGCTATGGTTTATATGAATGGGGCGGAAGTCGGAACGCATACGGGCGGGTACTTGCCGTTTTCCTTTGATATTACATCGTATCTTAAAGACGGGGAAAACCTCCTAACCGTTTGTGTACGCGATGAAAGCGATGCTGCGTTACATGCGCGCGGAAAACAGAAGCGCAGGCGCGGCGGTATCTGGTATACCGCGCAAAGCGGGATTTGGCAAACTGTGTGGTGTGAAAGCGTGCCCATGGATTATATTGCAGCGCTGCGCATCACGCCGCATTTTGACGAAAGTTCCGTGGAAATATGTGCATATCCGCAGGATGCAGAATGCGCCCTGCCCTGCATTGTACGGATTGGGGATGTGGTGCAGCATGGCATAGCCGGAATGCCGGTAACGGTCAGCATGGAAGGTTTCAAGCCATGGTCTCCGGAGCATCCGCATTTATATGATTGCGAGGTGCGCATGGGCGAAGACTGCGTAAAGAGCTATTTTGGCATGCGCAAGTTCAGCATAGAGCAGGATGAAGCCGGTGTGCGGCGCCTGTTTTTGAACGGACGGCCCTATTTCCATACAGGCGTGCTGGATCAAGGTTATTGGCCGGATGGGCTTTATACGGCGCCTTCGGATGACGCCATGATCAGCGACATTGTAGCAATGAAAGAACTGGGATTTAACATGCTGCGCAAGCACAGCAAAGTGGAACCCTTACGTTGGTATTATCATTGCGACCGACTGGGCATGCTTGTGTGGCAGGATATGCCAAACGGCGGGGGTAAGTATAACCCGGCTACGATCAACCTGCCCCTTATTACGGGAAAGCATATTTCAGATGGAGCGCATAATTACCGCCGCTTTGCACGGGAAGATGAGAAAGGCAGGGAAGAATATACTCAAGAGCTCCAGGAAATGGTTGCCCTGCTCTACAATAGTCCCTGCGTTGCGATGTGGGTTCTGTTTAATGAAGGATGGGGGCAGTTTGACGCAGCCGAAGCCCTGCGCTGCGTAGCTGAAATGGATCAAACGCGCACCATCGACCACGCAAGCGGGTGGCACGACCAGGGTATAGGCCAGGTGCAGAGTTTACATGTTTATTTTAAACCGTATTGCTTTATGCCGGATCGCCTGGGGCGAGCGGTGCTCTTAAGTGAATTCGGCGGATACACCCGTAAGATCGAAGGCCATTGCTTCAGCAAAAAAGAATTTGGCTATAAGCGCTTTGAATCGGATGAAGCGCTGCTCGCGGCTTGGCGCACACTCTATGAAACAGAAATCATCCCCGCGAAGCGGGAAGGGCTTGCCGCTGCAGTTTATACGCAGCTTTCAGATGTGGAAGATGAACTCAACGGAATTCTAACATATGACAGGATGGTGCAAAAACTTCCTTCCGAAGCGGTACAAGAGATCAACGGAAAACTACGGAACGAAAAGCCATAAGGATTTAGCCTGCTTTTTCCATCTCAATTTCTGCAGCTTTCCCATCCAGCATGATATGGATGGTGCCTTGCTCATCGGTACGGCAAACCGTTACCCCGTAAGCTTCCAACAGAGCCAGCGTTTCCTCGTCCGGGTGACCATAACTATTCCCTGCGCCGGCAGAAACAATGGCTATTTGGGGTGAAACGGCAGAAAGGAAGGCTTCCGTAGTGGAAGTAGAAGAACCATGGTGCCCAAGCTTGAGCACCGTTGCGGCAAAATCCTCTGCTGGGAAGCTGACAAGCATGGCATCTTCCGCATAAGCTTCAGCATCGCCTGCAAGGAGAATTCCCGTTTCTCCATATGTGATATTGAGCACGATGCTCCAGTCGTTCAGATCCTCATAATCCATGCCTTCCAGGGGAGAAAGAATGCGCACCGATACGTCTTCATCCCATGCAATTTCTGCATGCGAGGATGCATAGGCGATCGTTGGCGTAATTTCGCGCGCCTCCAGCGCGGAGAGAATTTTTTCAAAGGTGGCTGTGGTATGCGTTACCGCAGGCATGTAAAAATTCCCGATTTCATACGTTTCTATGATCTGGGACATCCCCCCAATGTGATCGCTATGTGGATGCGTTGCAACCACAACATCGAGCAATGCAACGTCCTGTTCCTTCAGAAAGCTGTCAATTTCAGAAAAATACTGCGCTTCGCCGGCATCGATAAGCATGGTTTCTCCGCCCGGCGCACGCAAAAAAATGGAGTCCCCTTGCCCAACATCAAGTACATAGATCTCAAGCGCACCATCGAATTCGGTTTCCGGCTGCGCTGAAGTGGAAGGGGAGAAGGTAGAAGACTCTGTTTCAGCAGATGGGATGCCTGTTTGTTGCAGTCCAACCGAACCAGCAGGCGTTTGTGCAACGGCCTCCAATCCTTGGGTGAATGCTTCTGGATCGCGCAGATAAGCGATGAGCGCAAGCACGAACAGCAATGCGCAGCCCAGAACAACAGCCTTGGAACGCATAGCCTTTCTGGAACGGGAAACATTGCGCTTTTGCGAGCGAGGGGAACGGGCTTTACGTTGCATCATCCAAAAAACCTCACGGAATAAACTGCATTTCAGTATAATATAAAACGCTTGCAATGGAAAGCGCTTTTGCGGAAAATGCTGCAAGACTTGACAAGAATGCTATTGCACGCTAAACTGGCAAAGTATTATTCATCTTTGTCCATAGCATAAAATGAAATCATGCGAGGACATTCGCTATTATTCGGAGGTCATCATCATGACAAGTATGGAAAAAATCTGCGGAATCGTGAGCGAAGTAACGGGAATTGCTGCGGACACGATTGCCCAGGATCCTGCCGCCTGCCAGGGAAAACTTGATTCTCTGGATATGACGGAAATCATCCTTGAAGTTGAAGAAGCACTGGATGTGATTGTAGAGGATGAGGAACACATTACGAGCGTTGCGGATTTGATCCGCTGCGTAGAAGCGCAGATCGCGTGAAGTGTTCAAAGCAGGAAGACGAAAATGGGCGCCGGATACCGGCGCCCATTCGTATTAAAAGATTTTTCTGAAAACGCGGATGAGGCGTTCTTATAACACAAGGCCGCCATTTGGGCTGAGTACCTGTCCGGTAAAAAAGGAAGATGCATCTGAAGCCAGGAAAAAGAGAGCTTCCGCCACTTCTTCGGGGGTTCCAAGGCGGCAAAGCGGCGTTTCTTCTACAAGCGCGGCGCGCGATGGTGCATCGAGATGCGCATTCATATCCGTATCGATCACGCCAGGCGCAACGCAATTGACGCGGATGCCGGATGGACCAAGCTCTTTTGCAAGCGCTTTTGTAAAACCGATGAGGGCTGCCTTTGATGCAGAGTAAGCCACCTCGCACGAAGCGCCGACGAGGCCCCAGATGGAACTGACATTAAGGATGACGCCTGCCTGTCTCGATACCATATCGGAAAGGACAGCCTGCGTGCAATGGTATGCTCCATCTACATTCACAGCAAAAATGCGCTTCCAGTCAGCATATTCCGTATCCGTAAACAACGCGGCATAGGCAACGCCGGCATTGTTAATCAGCACGTCAATATGCCCAAGCGCGGCACGCGTTTCATGCACCATGCGCTTTGCATCCTCTGCGTTGGAAACATCTCCACGCACTGCAACCGTAAGGGCGCCCAAATCTGCCAACTCAGCAACCAGTGTGTGCATATTGGTTTCCGAAACGCGATATCCTACCCCAACGCGCCAGCCTGCTCTGGCAAAACGCAACGCAGCCGCGCGGCCAATGCCGCGCGACGCGCCCGTAATCAATACTGTCTTATGCAAAAAGAAGGTACCTCCGCTTTCAGCGCTTTGCTAAACCATACCACACGCACGCGCCTTAAGCAAGGCGATTGCGTTATTGCGCTTTTTTCTGCACCCCATTCACATCAATGATGGTATCCCCTTCAAGCAGCAGTTCGCTGATGGGAACAAATTCATAGCTTTCTGCAATCGCCGTTTCAAGCAGCTTTGGCAGGTACTCCTTGATTTTATAACCGTTGTTGTGGCAGAGGATAATGCAACCGGGGTGCAGTTTTGGCAGCACAGTGTCCAAAATCGTCTGCGCGCTGCGCTCTTCTTTCCAGTCTACGGTGTCTATATCCCATTGAAGTACTTCATACCCAAGCGAACGCACCGTAGTAATTACGGCGTCGTTATATTCGCCATAGGGCGCACGGAATACCTTGGTTTTTTCCCCTGTTACTTTTACCATCATTTCTTCAAAATCTTCGATTTCCTTTTGCATCTGTGCTGCAGAAAGCTGATTCATATGCGGATGCGTGGCCGTATGGTTTCCGAGCTCGTGCCCTGCGTCAAAAATGGCCTTGACCTTATCTGGATATTTCTCCACCCAGAAGCCGCAAAGAAAGAATGTTGCCTTAATGTTATAGCTTTCAAGCGTTTCGAGAATAAAATCCGTTTTGTCATCTTCCCAGGCAGCATCGATGGTGAGGGCGATTTTTTTATCGTCTCGCTCAACGCTGTATACGGGCAGCTCGCGCTTCGTCCCGGCAAGAACCTCCAATTCATATTCTTCCACAACAGTCATGCTACTTGCTGCAGTGGCATTGCCATCCGATACGGCAATCGCGATGATCACAGATGCAACTACGGCAATGAATACAATGGCCGCAATCACAAGCGTGCGTTTTGTAATGACGAAGATACGCAAAGCAATCCCCTCCAACTGAATTAAAATGATGCTTTATCTTATGAGCCGTTTTTCCATTATATTGCTTCCATTGCGTTTTGCATGCTAAAATAAAATAGATTTTGCATACAGAAAATGAAAGGCTGCTTTATGGAGGAAATCAAAGGCATTGTAAAGAACATTGTTTTTCGCAATGAAGAAAATGGATTTACCGTGCTGGAACTGGCTGATGAAACGGGAAGCGAGATTACCGCCGTGGGGCCGCTTCCGCTTGCAAGCGTTGGAGAACGCATTGTGGTTTCCGGCGTATGGACAGAGCATCCCACCTATGGCCGCCAACTCCGTGCAGAAAGCTGCCGCACGCTTGCGCCCGCCACGCTGACCTCGCTTGTCAGTTATCTTGGAAGCGGCCTTATCCGCGGCGTGGGGGAAAGTACGGCGCGGGAGATCGTAAATACTTTTGGGCTTGATACGCTTTCGGTGCTGGAAAACGCGCCAGAGCGTTTGATAGAGGTGCCTGGAATCGGCCGGTTACGCGCGGAAAAGATTGCAGAATCTTACGCAGCGCAGCGCGATATGCGGGATATCATGCTTGCACTGCAGGAATTCGGGGTAACGGTTTCCCAAGCGATGAAGCTCTATAAAGCTTACGGGAATTTATGCCTTGCAAAAATACAGGAAAACCCGTACAGGCTGATCGACGATATCGAAGGAATCGGTTTCTTGACCGCTGATAAAATCGCGCAGAATGCTGGCATTGCGCAGGATTCCATGTTCCGCATAAAAGCGGGGCTGAAATATACGCTGCAATGGGCGCGCCAGGAAGGGCATACCTTCCTTCCACGGGAGATCCTTCTTCGCATCGCGGCAAGCGAGCGCGTACTTGGCGTAGAGATGCTGCCGGTAGAGCGCGCGCTGGATGCGTTGATCCTTGGCGGAGAGGTCGTCTACCAGCTCGTTGGCAGTACAGACGGCATCTTCCTTCCGGAGATGCATTTTCTTGAGAGTGATTGCGCGAAACGCCTCTTGCAGGTATTGCACACGCCATCACCGTTGCTCTTTTTTGATCCGGAAAAACAGGTGGCACTGCTTGAAGCCGAATTGCAGCTTTCGCTTGCGCCGCAGCAGCGGGAAGCTGTGCTGCGCGCGCTTACGAGCGGGGCGCTTGTAATTACGGGCGGCCCGGGCACAGGCAAAACGACGATTCTGCGCTTTATCCTGCGCATTCTGCAGGATATGGGGCTTTCCTGTGAACTTTGCGCGCCTACCGGCCGTGCTGCAAAACGCATGACCGAGGCCACGGGCGTGCCTGCGCGCACAATCCACAGGCTTCTGGAATATGGCTATGGCGGTGAAGGCTTTCTGCGGAATGAGGAGAACCCTGTGGAGACGGATCTTATCATCGTAGACGAAATGTCCATGGTGGATGTTCTGCTCATGCATGCGCTGCTGCGCGCGGTGAGCCCAAGTACACGGCTTTTGATGGTGGGGGATTCGGATCAGCTTCCACCCGTTGGTGCAGGCAATGTGCTGCGGGACATCATTGAAAGTGGCGCGGTTCCGGTTATGCGGCTTACAGACATCTTTCGCCAAGCTGAACGCGGGATGATTGTGGAGAATGCGCATCGGATCAACAATGGTCAGCTGCCAGAGCTCTTTTCCGGCGCGGAGGATTTTATGTTCGAAGAGATCCCAGCGGCTGAAGATGTGGCCAGGCGTGTAGTTGGGCTCTGCACAGGCCGCGTAAATCGGCTTTTAACGCGGGAACTGTACCGGGATGTGCAGGTGCTCGTGCCGATGAAAAAAGGGCCGCTGGGTGTGCATGCACTCAATGGGCGTATCCAGGCCGCCATGAACCCGCCCAGCCGGCAGAAAAAAGAACGCAAGCATGGCGAGATAACGTTCCGCGAAGGCGATAAGGTTATGCAGACCAAAAACAACTACAAGCTTGCGTGGAAAAAGTCAAGGTACAACGGCATGGCAGAGGAGGGCATCGGCGTATTCAACGGTGACCTTGGTACGATCCTAAGGATAGACAACGTTGAGCAGGAGCTGGAAGTGCTTTTTGATGATGAGCGCGCAGCAGTTTATGATTTCACAATGCTTGACGAATTATCGCTTGCTTATGCCGTTACCGTACATAAAAGCCAGGGAAGCGAATTTCCCATCGTCATTTTGCCGCTTGTAAGCGGGGCCCCCTCCCTCATGACGCGCAATCTGCTGTATACGGCTATAACCCGGGCGCGGGAACAGGTCTATATCCTTGGCCGGAGCCGCTGCGTTTATGATATGGTAGCAAATGGCCAAGTAAAAAAACGTTATAGCGGGTTAAGTACGTTTATTGAGGAATTGGCTCCATTGATGGGAGGAGCGCCATGAACCGCATAGCCGAGGCATTGCTTTCCTTGCTTTATCCGGAAAACGTTGCTTGTATAGCATGCGGCGAGGAAGCAAGCGTAAATACGGATGGGCTTTGTGCATCTTGCGCAGCAGGCCTTTTGCGGTGTGAAGCGCCCCATGCGGTTCGCTTCACAGATGGCTTTACGGCAGGCCTCATCTATACAGAGGAAGCCGCTCGTGCCATACAGCGGTTCAAATATGGCGATGCACGGTACTTGGCGGGCTTCTTGGCATCGTTTCTCGATATCCCAGAAGCGTGGGATATTGAGGCGATTGTTCCTGTTCCACTGCATAAGCGGCGCCTTAACAGGCGCGGTTATAACCAGAGCGCGTTGCTTGCTGAGGCGCTCGCAGCGCGTATCAGCGTGCCTGTGCGCCCGGAGCTGCTTGTGCGCGTGCGCAACACGAAAACGCAGACTAGGCTCAATATGAAGCAGCGTGCACGAAACCTGCGCGGTGCATTTCACGCCCTGCCAGAAGCAAACAGCATGCGCTTGCTTTTGATCGACGACGTGCGAACCACTGGTGCCACGCTTTCAGAGTGCGCGCAGGCATTGCGCGCGGCAGGTGCCAGCGCAGTTTATGCATGCGCTGCATGCGAAAGAGAGCGCCCGCATTAGTCATGTTTCGAGGAACACCTTCATAAGCTGTATAAAGCTTGTTCGGGGGTGTTTTATGTACGCTTATATTGAGGAACGCGTCCTGTCTCTTGCCGAGTATATCATAGAGCATGAATCCACAGTGCGGGCTGCAGCCCGGGAATTCGGCATCAGCAAATCTACGGTACATCAAGATATGCAAATGCGGTTGCGCCAAATTGATCCCGCCCTTGCAAAAGAAGTGCGCGCAATCTTAAATAAGAATAAAGAAGAACGTCATATCCGGGGCGGGATGGCAACCTACCGCAAGTACAAAGGGGACGGAAAAGCTTGAGCTTGGTTAAAGGAAAATGCCGCAAACGGAAATCCGTTTGCGGCATTTCTTGTTTGCGGACGACAAACCCGCGAGAAGCCGAAAGAGAATAAAAAGCTTCGGCCATCGCATGGAGCAAGAAACAGCCAACAATCCAGCCGCAACAGAAAACCTGCCTTTATGTTTAGAATACCCATGTATTTACTGCGTTAGGCAAGCGCTAGAAACAGCATGGTTTTTAGCATTTTTAGGAGGATTGTCGGCACGTTATGCCATTTAGGCGTTTTAAGCCTTGCTAAGATTGCAGCTCTCCCAAAACTCGGTTAAAAGAGTGCAAGGACTCCATGGGATTTCGCCGCACAGAATGGACCTATAAAAGCTTTTTAGCGGATAAACGCTGCTTTCACGCTGAACTAGACGTGCGGCGAAGGGCAATCTATCTTTTAAGTAAACAGCAGGCTCATAAGCGGGATCGTAACGATGGAGCTGAGCGTGGAAACAAACGTAAGCTGAGCGGCATATTGCGCATCCCCATCGTATTTTTCAGCAAGAATTGAAGTGGAAGCGCCTGCCGGCATGGCGCTCATGATGACCGCAATGTTGATGAGCAGCGGATCAGTTGAAAACAGCTTTAAAACCACATACACAAGCAGCGGGAAAGCGATAAGGCGCAGAAACGTAAAATAGAGGATTGACTTTGCAGTTAAGGTTTTCCTGTCTGCATCCGCCATGATGGATCCGACCACGATCATGGAGATCGGCACCGTTGTCCTGCTGATGCTGTAGATTGTATCATCGAGAAACTGCGGCAGCTGAATGCGGGTGAGCATTAAAACAATACCGATGAAAATGGACACAATGCATGGGTGCGTTGCCAGCTTTTTAAAGGCATCCTTACGATCGACCTGCGTAAAAAGCGCCAGGCCGGATGTCCACATCGTAAAGCGGATGGGAATCTGAAACAGGGAAGTATAAAGCACGCCCAGGCTGCCATACAGGGTTTCTGCGATCGGCATGCCGACAAAGCTTGAATTCGAACAGATGATGCCATAGCGCAGCACCGCCTGCTTTTCCATGGGATAGGCACGAAAAAGCACTTTCCCGATGAAAACCGAGAAAGCCTGGATACAGCTTGCGATCACGATTGCAAGAATGCAGCTTTGAAAGAATTCCCGGGAGATTGCGATTTCCCCTAAAAAGGAATAGATTATGTTACAAGGCAGGAGCACGTTTACGAGCAGGCTTGAAACCGCCTTTTCCGATTCGCGGTTTAAGATACGGCATTTTTTAACGATGATCCCAACAAGTACAAGCAAGAGCAGCACCAGCTGCTGGTTGAGCACCTTCCTAAAAAACAACATTTTCTCAAACCCCGCTTCCAAACTGCTTATGAAATACGGATTCAGTATACGAAAAAAGCAGCATTGCCGCAAGCAAAAGATGATAAAACAGGGTGAGAACGGAAAATGAATAGAGAAAGCATTCCGGTTTCGCAAAACAGAGTTGACAAAGTGTATGCCATGCGCTATGATACATATGTTTCAATGCTGTAAAAAGGAGTTTCCAAATGGAATCCGTATTTGCGACCATGATGATGCCCATGAGCTGCATGTCCATGATGTGCGGCTCTGTGTGCGTTGCCCAAAGCGGGCTGGTGTGGTTGCAACAAAGGTAAAAATGGATGCACCCATTGGTTCACACGGGCGGCGGGCACAGGCTCGCCGCCCTTTTTCTGCGCGATGCAGTAATTCTTGCAAAGATCTGAGGTATTTATGGAAGAGAGGGAAATCATTCGCATCGAGGGCCTAACCAAGCGCTTCCCGGGGAAAGACGGGGATGTTGTAGCGCTCGAAGGCATTAACCTTTCAGTTAATGCAGGTGAGATCTTTGGAATCATCGGGCTCTCCGGGGCAGGGAAAAGCACGCTTGTGCGCTGCATCAACCTGCTGGAGCGCCCTACCGAAGGGCGTGTCACCGTGTGCGGCCAAGAGCTTTCAATGCTCAAAGGGAAGGAATTGCGGGAGGCAAGGCGTGGAATTGGAATGATTTTCCAGCAATTCAACCTTTTAATGCAGCGCACGGCGCTTGAAAATATCTGTTTCCCGCTCCTGCTCGCGGGCGTGGGAAAACGGGCGGCAGAAGCGCGCGCCCTGGAACTGCTGGAAATCGTGGGCCTTTCCGAAAAACGCAATGCGTATCCGGCACAGCTTTCCGGCGGGCAAAAACAGCGCGTTGCAATCGCTCGGGCGCTTGCAAATGAGCCCAAGGTGCTCCTTTGCGATGAGGCCACAAGTGCCCTTGATCCAACTACGACGCGCTCCATCCTGGCGCTTCTTAAAGAGATCAATGCAAACCTTGGCATTACGGTGATTGTTATCACGCATGAAATGCGCGTTGTGGAGGAGATCTGCTCCCGGGTGGCGATCCTGGATGCAAGCCATATCGTTGAGATGGGCAGGGTGGAAGAGATTTTCAAAAAACCTAAAACCGCGGCAGCTCGGCGGCTGCTGTTCCCAGGCGGGGAGCAACACGCGGAAATCCCCGCGTTTGGTACCAAAAGCCAGCGTATGCTGCGCATTGTGTTTGATGGAATGACACCGTTTGAGCCCGTAATTGCCAATATGGTTCTCGCTTGCGGCGCACCGGTCAATATCCTTTTTGCGAACACGCGTGCCATCGAGGGGAAAACCGTTGGCCAGATGGTAGTGCAACTGCCCGAAGCGCAGGACGCTGTTTCCCGTATCGAGGCTTATCTCAACACGCAGAATGTGCATTATGAGGAGGTGGCGGATCATGTTTTCTGAAGAGATGTTGAACCTGTTTGGAGAAGGAACGCTTGAAACGTTCTATATGGTGCTGACCTCAACGCTGCTTGCCTATCTGATCGGCCTCCCGCTTGGCGTGCTGCTGGTTGTAAGCGATAAGGATGGCATTCATCCGATGCCGATCATCAACCGGGTGTTGGGCGTTATCATTAACCTATTGCGCAGCGCGCCGTTTTTGATCCTGCTTGTCGCGCTCACCCCGGTAACACGGGCGATCGTTGGAACTACGCTCGGCTCTACAGCAACCATCGTGCCGCTTGTGATTGGCTCTGCGCCATTTATTGCCCGCATGGTGGAATCTTCTATCAAGGAAGTGGATCGCGGTGTGATCGAGGCGGCGCAATCCATGGGGGCGTCTACCATGCAGATCGTGCTGCGCGTTATGCTGCCGGAGGCAAAGCCTTCACTGCTTGTTGGGGCCGCGATTGCCATTACAACGATTCTCGGGTATTCGGCTATGGCCGGGTTTGTCGGCGGCGGCGGGCTTGGGACCATCGCCGTGAATTATGGTGTTTACCGCTATCAAACGGACGTAATGCTCGTTACGCTTGCCATGCTCGTGATTATCGTACAGCTATTCCAGGAGTTTGGCATGCGCATTGCGACCAGGATTGATAAGCGGAGAAGATAAAGATAAACTATATTTTTCAATTATGAGGAGGAAACAAAAACATGAAAAAGGGACTTGCATTTGCGCTGACGGCGCTGTTTGCACTTGCGCTCTTCGCAGGCTGCACCCAATCCAAGACCGATCCAGGCACGATCGTGGTGGGCGCATCCGTCACACCCCATGCGGAGATTCTGGAACAGGTACGCGATTTGCTTAAGGAAAAGGGCTTTGAACTGGAAATCGTTGAGTTTACGGATTATATAATGCCGAATACTACCTTGGAAGATGGCGATCTGGATGCCAACTTCTTTCAACACAAGCCGTATATGGATGATTTTAACGCGAACAAGGGAATGCATCTAGTTGCCGTTGCCGCAATTCACTATGAACCATTTGGCATTTACCCGGGAAAAACCGCTTCGATCGAAGCGCTTGCAGACGGGGCTACGATCGCCATTCCCAATGATGGTACAAATGAGGCGCGCGCGCTCCTTCTTCTGGAAGCGCAGGGGCTCATCAAGCTCAAGGAAGACGCTGGCATGACGGCAACGAAGATCGACATTGAAGAGAACCCGAAAAATCTCGAAATCATGGAGATTGAGGCTGCGCAGCTTACGCGTTCCCTTGCGGATGTGGATCTTGCGGTTATCAATGGAAATTATGCAATCCAGGGCGGGCTTTCCGTTGGAAAGGATGCCATCGCCGCAGAAGATAAGGACTCCCTTGCGGCTGAGACCTATGCGAACATCGTCGCGGTAAAGGAAGGAAATGAGGATACGGAAAAAACGAAAGCCCTCATTGAAGTGCTTCAGAGCGATGTTGTGCGCGATTATATTGAAGCTACCTATGACGGCGCGGTGATTCCCAAATTTTAAGCAAAAAGCAGCAGGCCGCCTTGCGCGATGCAAGGCGGCCTTTTATAATGGAACGAGGACGTAATTCAAGGGGGCGCATTATGGGAAACGAGGAATTTGAGCGGACGGAGCTTCTGCTGGGCGAAGCGGCAGTTGCGCGCTTGAATCGCGCATCCGTTGCTGTGTTCGGCATTGGCGGGGTGGGCTCTTATGCGGCTGAAGCCCTTGCACGCGCAGGGATAGGGCGGCTGCTCCTTGTGGATCCAGATTGCGTTGCGCGGAGCAACATCAACCGGCAGTTGATTGCACTCCATTCCACGATAGGAAGAAATAAAGCCGAAGTCATGCGGGAGCGGATTCTGGATATCAATCCAGAAGCTGATGTTTTGGCCATGCCGGTTTTTTATGATGCGCAAAGCGCAGATCAATTTCCGCTTGCAGAATGCGATTATATCGTCGATGCAATCGACACCGTTTCCTCAAAACTGCTTTTGATCGAGCGGGCGGCTGCGCTGTCTATTCCCATCGTGAGCAGCATGGGGGCGGGAAACCGGCTTGACCCAACTGCATTTGAAGTGGCGGATATTTTTCAAACTTCGGTCTGCCCGCTTGCGCGCATTATGCGGCGGGAACTGAAAAAACGGGGGATCCGTGCGCTTCGGGTCGTGTTTTCCCGTGAGGAAAGTAAAACGCCAGTGGCAGCAGATTCTGTGCTTAAGCAAAGCAGGCGGCTGCCAATTGCCTAAAGGGGCAAAAAAGGGTTCCCTAGGTGTGTGGTAAATCCGCAAAAACCTTGCATAACAAA
>JABLTO010174118.1_pt1 | contig 52073 bp, 50 predicted proteins | sample 7160091 | NCBI WGS metagenome assembly JABLTO01 (sample SAMN14651225, study PRJNA627086) | human gut metagenome | isolation source: feces | host: Homo sapiens
CGGTCACCCCGGTCGCTCCGCTCTCCACGCTCCTGGGGCGCGCTGCCGCGTCCGCCGCTGCGGGGAGGACGTGGGGACGACGAAGACTGGACGTGTTTGATGGACAGATTGATACGGTCGTTCTGGTCGATATTCATCACCTTGACCTTGACCTCCTGGCCCACCGTCAGGAACTCGTTGATGTCGCTGACATAGGAATCAGAGATGTTAGAAATATGAACCAGACCGGATTTTCCACCGGGCAGCGCCACGAAAGCGCCGAACTTTGTGATCCCGGTGACCTTGCCTTCCAGGATTGCACCCACTGCGAACTCCATAAATGAACTGTTTCCTCCCGTGCTGTCTCTCTCTCGTTCGGGCGGCTCGTCTGTCTCACCCGACAGCAAAATTTTAATTTCTCTCTTTAGTTGGTCGTGTCGTAGAAAATGATCTCCCCCGACTCCACCAGACGCATCCGTTCCTTGGCGATGGCCAGCACCGTATCCGGGTCATTTCGGTTTGCGATGTCGGCGGCCAGACTGGCGTTGGCCGCGGTCTGCTCGTCCACCTGGGTCTGAAGTGCCCGCAGGTCTGCCTCTGCGCTGCGGATCTGCGTGCGCACGCTCAGCAGCAGAATGGCCATGTAGACCCCTAGGATCAAAAGGACGAATTTTGTGATGGTGCCTGCCCGCTTGAACTTCAATGCCATTGCCTCCTCTGGATGTGTGCCGGTAGATGCTACGAAGGCAATCCATTTTCCGGAACTTTTTCCTTATTGTAAACCATTCCTTTCGAGAATGGAAGTGGTTTTTGCAAATTTCAGAAAAATTTTTCCCTAATCGGCGGATTGTCGTCAAAGGAAGGAGGATGACCTCCATGGCTTTGGTAAAAATGGTAGCCAAACGGTAGCAAATGGGCAGCAGATGGGAGGAGAGCAGAGCGAAGTAGCACCACGCGCCGGAGAGGGCGGCGATGGCGGTGTAGATGCGCACCAGCCCGCCCACACTGTCCACCGACCAGAGAAAGAAGGTGATGGTGCAGCACAGCCAGAAGACCAGATCCAGCACCGGCCCCAGCCAGCGCAGAGGGATGCGCACTCGCAGCACCCGGAACAGGTCGTACATCAGCCCAGCGGCCGCTCCCAGCCCGATGGCGCCCAGCAGTGCCCTGGCCTGGTCCGCAACAGAGACCGCCATACTCAGCCCAGCAGCCGGGCGAAGAAGCCGCCCCGGGGCGCCTCGTCCTGGAAGGTCAGCGCCTCCACCGTCCCCTCCACCTTCAGGTCGCCGCCTCCCAGGCTCAGGGTCTCGATATGCAGATCCTGTCCCCGAACGACCAGCTCGCCCAAGCTGGTGGACAGCACGATGGTGGTCTCGTCAAACCGCTCCACCTCCTCCACCCCGGAGATGGACAGGTGTTCCCGATTCTCCAGCGTGATGTGCTGTGGGGCTTTCAGATCAAAATCCCGGTTGTCAAATGCCATGTGTCAAACCCTCCTATGTTCTTCACCAGATGTTTGTTTCATCTTATGAGAACTGGGACGAGGGTATGCCGGAAAATCTCCTTCCCTTTTGCCCCGCCGCCAGGTATAATAGAGCAACAGACCCGGAAGGAGGAACCGTGAATGAAACAAAAACTAGCCCTTGTCCTGTCCCTAGCCCTAGCCTTTGCCCTCACCGCATGCAGCGCATCCAACCAGCCCCAGACGTCCGCAGAACCTGACCCAGCCAAATCGGCTCCCACCCAGTCTGCTGTATCCAGCTGCAAAGCGGAAGCGCCGGAGACCTCCCAGGCCACCGACGGCCAGGACGTGACCGACGCCTATCGGGACCTGCTCCCCGGCGCCTACGTGGATGAGTACGGCGACAAATACACCATCCGCCAGGACGGCACCTTGACCTGCGAAGCCACCAACGGGGAGACCGACGAAGGCTCCTGGTGGGTGTGGGAAGAGGGGAGCCAGGAGTACCTCTCCATCTACATCAAAAATACTGCACACCCCACCTCCTACACCTTCGAGACCACCGAAGAGGGGGGCATCAGCCTCTTTGACGACACCACCGGCGAGCTGTCAAACCTGTTCACGCCGACCAAATAAGGGTTTCAGAACCCTGTGCAAAAGAACGCACACCAGATGCAAATGCTGGTGTGCGTTTTCTGTTCGGTCAAAGAATCTCTTTGTACATGGCCGGCGCATCGTCCTTCCGAACGTTGTCCGCCACCACCAGCACTTCCACCTTCAAGGTCTTCTGACCAAATTGGATCTCAATGATGTCCCCCACCTTCACGTCATAGGACGCCTTCACCGGCCGGCCGTTGGCCATGACCCGGCCTGCGTCGCAGGCTTCGTTGGCCACGGTGCGCCGCTTGATGATGCGGGAGACCTTCAAATACTTATCTAAACGCATGAGCGATTTCCTCCGTCAGATGAGCGTCACTGGGACACGGCACGCTTGAGCACCTTGCCGGACTTGAACTGCACTGCCTTGGATGCGGGGATGGTCACTTCCTCCTTGGTGCGGGGATTGCGGCCGATGCGGGGGGCGCGCTCCCGCACTTCAAAGGAGCCAAAGCCCACCAGCTGAACCTTTTCCCCCTCTGCCAGCGCTTCCGTGATCAGATCCAGGGCGACGGTCAGTGCTTCTTCCGAGTGCTTCTTGGATGCGCCCAGCCGTTCGGCCATGGCGCTGACCAGTTCCGTTTTGTTCATCGTTCCATTCTCCTTTGTATTTCATGGGGTTATGGGTTCGTGTCGTCTAATGTGTGCTTGGCGTCCTTCCAAAGGGCCACCAGCTCGTCCACCGAGCAGGCGTCCAGCGCCTGTCCCCGTGCCTGGCTGAGCTGTTCCACCTGCCGGAAGCGCCGGATGAATTTCTCTGTGGCGGCGTTCAGCGCGTCCTCCGGGTCCACCCCCATGAATCGGGCGGTGTTCACCGAGGCGAAGAGCAGGTCGCCGTATTCCTCCATCATGTGATCCAGGTTGCCCTCCGCGATGGCCTCTTCCAGTTCGCCTAGCTCCTCGTGGACCTTCTCCAAGGTCTGTTGGGTGTTCTCCCAGTCAAAATGCGCCTTGGATGCCTTCTTCTGCACCTTCTCCGCCCGCCACAAGGCAGGCAGAGAACGCGCCACTGCATCCAGCGTGTCCGTGTAGCTCTCCTGATGCTTCTCCTGGCGCTTGAGGGCGTCCCAGTTCACCAGCACCTCCGAGCTGTCCGCCACGTCCACCGAGCCGAACACATGGGGATGGCGGAAGATGAGCTTCTTCACCGCCATATCCGCCACATCGTCCAGATCGAACCGACCGGCGTCCGCCTCGATGCTGGAGTGGAACAGCACCTGCATCAGCACGTCGCCCAGCTCCTCCTGGAGCAGGGTGGTGTTCTCTGTGTCAATGGCCTCTGCCGCCTCGTAGGCTTCCTCCAGCAGGTTGCGCCGGATGGATTGATGGGTCTGTTCCTGATCCCAGGGACAGCCGCCTGGGTGGCGGAGGATCTCGATCACCTGACGGAAATCCGCCAGGTCGTAATGTTCTTTCTGTGGAAAGGATACCATAGTTTTCCCTCTTATCTTACGCAGTAATTTGATTCAGTTGATGTGCAGTAATTTTGCGATCTTATCCCCCTTGGGCATCAGGGAAAGATCGTCCTTGGTCAGCACCTGGAGCAGGATCAGCAGGATGGCGTACAGCACCACCGCCAGCAGGATGGCCAGCAGGACGGCCAGCTTTACGCCGATGAGGTGGCTGGTCAGCCCGTACACCGCCCAGGCGGCAGCGCCCATAATGACAGAGGCGGCCAGGGTTTTTCCAAAGAGCTGTGCATAATTGGGACAGCCGGGGACCACTCGGCGCACCAGATGCAAGTCTAACGCGCAGGTCAGACCGAAGCACAAGCAGGTGCCCACCGGGGAGCCGTAGATGTTGAATTTCACCGTGCCCACCATAAAGTAGTCAAAGAGCACCATGACCACGCCACCTGCCAGCATGGTGAAGATGGGCAGGGAGAGGATGTTGTACGCCTGCAGCACGGAAGTTGCCACCAGCATGAGGCAGACGAAGATGTTGGCGATGCCCAGGATGGACAGGATGGTGCCGGCGATGTCGGCGTCCAGGCTGGGGAAGAGCAGCTGCACGATGGGCTTGCCCAGCACCAGCATCCCGATGCCGGAGGGGAAGGCCAGCAGGGCGGCGGTCTTCAGGGAAGAGCCGACGATTTTGGCCGCTCCCGTTCGGTCTTTCTGAGTGAAGCAGATGGTCACGGCGGGGATGACGGAGGCGGTGATGGCTACCATCAGGGCGGCAGGGATCTGATAGACCGTCTGCACGCCGGTGTAATTGCCCATCAGGCTCCGCGCGGCGTCCTCGCTGAGCAGCAGCCCGGCGTTTTGCAGACGCCCCAGCACCAGGGCGTTGTCCACAGCGGTCATGATAGAGGTGGAGGCGGCGGTGATGGTGATGGGGATGGCCAGCAGGAGACAGGTTTTCAAAATCCCCTTGGCGCTGTCCGGCCGCTCCGAAGGGAGGGGCGAAGGGGCGTGACGCCGGGTGCGCAGATAGTCCCAGGCCATGTAGAGCAGAGCGGCAAGCTCGGAGACGGTGACGCCTGCGATGGCGCCCGCCGCGCCGATGTAGTCCGGCTTCCCCAGCACCCGGATGAAGTACCAGGCCAGGGTCAAGCCAACGATGAGCTTGAACAGGGCTTCGATGATCTGAGACACCGACGACGGGGTCATGTTGCTGTACCCCTGGGCGTACCCGCGGAACACGGACAGCCCGGACACCAGCGCCACCGACGGGGCCAGTACCCGCATACACTCGGCGGCTTTGGTGTCATTCATGACGGCGGCGAAAAAGTTGGCCCCGAAGAACATGACCAGGGAGCAGAAGATGCCCACCGCGCCGAAGAAGAGCAGGGAGACCCGGAAAATCTTATGGGTCTGCTTGTGTCGCCGTGAGGCGTTGGCCTCGGAGATCATCTTGGACATGGCCACCGGGATACCGGCGGTGGAGACCGTCAAGAGGATGTTGAAAATGTTGAAGGCGGCGGTGAAGTCCGCATAGCCGCTGCTGCCCAGGATGTTGACCAGGGGCATCTTGTAGACGGCGCTGATGACCTTCACCACGATAATGCCAGCGGCCAAAATGGCTGCGCCGCCAAAAAAGGTATCTTTGCGTTGTTTGTTTTCAGACATAGGCGCGCGGCCCTCCCTTATGCGATTGCGTTTCCCACAGCACGTGACCGTGCCGGCTGGGCGTCAGTTGCCGAAGAGCGTCGGCAGAGCCTGTTCCAGTTCATGGTCTATTCTATCCATATCCAGAGTGGAAAAGAATCCATTCCGGTAGAGAATTTTCCCGCCGGTTATGTTCAGCACCACATCGCTGCTCTTGGCGGAGTACACCAGGTTCTCCATCACATCGTGACAGGGCTTCAGGTGGGGCTGGTCAAAGTCCAGTGCGATCAAGTCTGCATTCCAGCCAGCAGCCAGCACACCGGCCTTCCGCCCAAGTGCTTTCGCGCCGTTGACGGTGGCCATCTTGAGCACCTCTGCCGTGGGCAGGATGGTGGCGTCCAGATTGGCACCCTTGTGGAGCATGGCAGCCAGCTTGATCTCGTTGAACAAGTCCAGATTGTTGTTGCTGCTGGCCCCGTCGGTGCCCAAGGTCACGTTGACCCCAGCGGCCATCAGAGAGGGCACCGGAGCGATGCCGGAACCCAGCTTCAGGTTGGAGGTAGGGCAGTGGAGCACAGAGATGCCCCGTTCCGCCATCAGCTTCCAGTCCTCCGGCTCCGTCCACACACAGTGAGCAGCCATGCCGCGGGTGCCCGTCCACACGCCGTGAGCATCCAGCACCTGGAGGGGGGTCAGACCGCCGTGACGAGCCTTGCACTCCTCATGCTCCGCCTTGGTCTCAGACACATGGACGTGCATCCCCAGATGGTGCTCGCTGGCGTAGCCTGCCAGGTAGTCCCACAGGTTGGGGGAGAGGAAGGAGGTGTATTCCCCGTGAATGGAGAAGTCGATCTTAATTTGACCGTTGTTGGCGCCGTTCCACTTTTCCGCCAGGGCGATGGCCTCCTGACAGGGGACAAAGGCGGCAGGGTCGTCCAATGTGGTGAACACAGTGGTGCCCCGGGACAGGTTCAGATTCAGACCAGCCTCCAGAGTCACCTCCGCCATGTCGTCACAGAAATAGTACATATCAGCAAAGGAGGTGATGCCGCTTGCGATCATCTCTGCCACACCCAACGCCGTACCTGCCCGAATGGACTGGCTGGTGAGCTTGTCCTCCACCGGGAAAATGTACTGGTTCAGCCAAGTGTTTAGGTCATGGCCGCCGCCGTACCCACGCATGAGCACCATGGGCACATGGCAGTGGGTGTTGACCAGACCGGGCATCAGCACCTGCTTGTTCTGCCCGTCGATGACCTCGTCAAAGTCGCCAGTGGCGGCACCAGCAGCCACTTCGGTAATCTTGCCGTCCTCCACAATGAGATGGGCGTCCTTCAATACGTCCAGATTCTCGTTCATGGTGACGATGGTAAAGTTTTTGAGCAGTGTTTTCATGAGAAACTCCTCCTTGTTCAGGATAAGCGGCGCAGACAGCCACGGATGAGGGCGGAGAACTGTGCCTTGCCCGCCTCAGCGGCGATGAGCACTTCCTCTTCGGTCAGGGGCTGATCCAGAATACCGGCCGCCATGTTGGTCAGCATGGTCACGCCCAGCACCTGCATCCCGCAGTGACGAGCCACGATGACCTCGGGGACGGTGGACATCCCCACCGCGTCCGCACCCAGGATGCGAGCGGCACGGATCTCCGCGGGAGATTCATACTGGGGGCCGGGCATGTACATATAGACGCCCTTCCGCACCGGGATTTCCAGCTCGTCCGCCACCTGGTGTGCGATCTTCCGCAGGGCGGGAGTGTAGTTGTAGGAGCTGTCCGGGAACCGGGGGCCAAATTCCTTCAGGTTGGGGCCGCAGAGAGGGGAGTCCAGGATGAGCTTGATGTGATCCTCAATGACCATCAGCTCTCCAGCGTGCCAGTCCACATTTACACAGCCAGCGGCGTTGGTGACGAACAGGGTGTCCGCTCCCAGCAGACGGAGCACCCGCACAGCGAAGGTCACTTCCTCAAAAGAGTACCCCTCATAGTGGTGGAACCGCCCCTGCATCATGGCCACATCCTGTCCTTCCAGCTGACCGAAGACCAGACGGCCTGCATGACCGGGTGCCGTAGACGTCATAAAGTGGGGGATGTCGCCATAGGGCACGGCGATAGGATGCTCCACTTCGTTGGCCAGATAACCCAGTCCGGAGCCTAAGATCAACAACACCTTGGGGGAGAAGGCTCCGATTTGACTGCGCAGATAGTCTGCGCTCTGCTGATACTGTTCAAATGTAAACTGCATAACAACCTCCTAGCTCACCCCATGACGGGGTGTTGTTGGGTAGAAATCGTGGAAAAAATACAGATTCTATTGTACCTTGCGGAGCGGAAAAAAGCAACCGGGGAGCGGGAAAAAGCTGGTGTGTCAAGGAAAAACCGCCCTGTCAGATGACAGAGCGGCCTTGATGATCGTCTCTTTGGATAGATAAGTGTCGAGGATGATTAGCTCATCGTCGGAAACAGCATCTCCTGCGTCTCCTTCAGCGCCTGCACGAAGCAGTCCACCTCCTCCTTGGTGCTCCAGTCGGAGAAGGACACCCGAAACGCCCCGTCCCGCTGTGCCTTGGTCAGACCCATCACCTCGTACACATGGCTGGCCTTCCCCCGGTGGCAGGCGGAACCGGCGGAGATGCAAACCCCCTTGTCCCCCATCACCCGCACCAGCACTTCGCTCTTATAACCGGGCAAGGTCAGTGCCAAAATATGAGGGGCGTCACCGGAGATGATCTCCTCCACCTTGGGCACTTCCGCATGGAGCCGCTCCAAAGTGTAGGTTTTCAGCTCGTTCATATGCGCCAAAGATTGCGCCATCTTCGCCTTACCGGTCTGACAGGCCACAGCAAAAGCGGCAATCTGACCGGTCGGCTCGGTGCCAGACCGAAGCCCGTTCTCCTGGCCGCCGCCCAGGATGAAGGGTTTTAGGGCTAGTCCCTGGCGGATGTACAGCGCGCCGATGCCCTTGGGCGCGTGGATTTTATGGCCGCTCAGAGAGAGCAAGTCCACCCCCAACCCAGCGGGGGTGAAAGGAACCTTCAAAAAGCCCTGAACGGCATCGGTGTGGAACAGAATCCGCTTGTCATAGGCTTTGACCAGCGCCGCCGCCTCCTTTACCGGCAGGACACAGCCCAGCTCGTTGTTCACCAGCATCATGGACACCAGCGCCGTGTCCGGCCGCAGGGCGGCCTGCAAATCGTCCAGAGAGATCTGCCCCTGCCGGTCAGGCATCAAATAGGTCACATCCCACCCCTCGGACTCCATCTCATGGCAGGTCTGCAAAATGGCGGAGTGTTCAAAGGCGGTGGTGATGATGTGCCGCCCCTTCCGGCGGTTCTTGGATGCGCCCAGCCGCAATGCCCAGTTGTCACTCTCGGTGCCGCAGGAGGTGAACACCACCTCGGCAGGCTTGCAGCCCAGGGCGTCCGCCACCGCTTTCCGGTGGCCGTCCAGTGCTTTTTTTGCCGCCTTGCCCAGGGGATATTGGGTGGAGGGGTTGCCGAAGTCAGTGGTCATGGCGTTGCAGGCTGCCTGGGCGGCCTCCGGGGAGACCGGGGTGGTGGCGGCGTTATCTAAGTATGCGATCATAATGGTTCACCTGATTTTCTCGTTGGATTGCGGGTCACAGAATGACCCCTTCTAAAGCCTGTCCGTGCAGGCCAGTGATCTTCACGTCTTTCAGCACGTTGTGCAGGTCAGCACCAGCGGCGTACACCGCCACATAGTTGGGCGCATGCCCCCGCCACAGCCCGTCCGCTTCCTCTTCAAAGAGCACCGGCAGGGTTTCGCCTACCCAGCTCTCTAAAAAGCGCTGTTCCATCTGCGCCGCAACCGCAGCCGCCTGATGACAGCGGGCGTCCTTGACGGCGTTGGGCAGCTGGTCGGGCATCCGGTCGGCCACCGTGCCGCTCCGGCGGGAGTAGGGGAAGATGTGCATGGCGGAAAAATCGGCTGTTTCGATCATAGCCAGGGTTTCCGCAAACTCCTCCTCTGTCTCGCCTGCAAAGCCGCAGATCAAGTCGGTGGTGATGGCGGGCCGGTCAAAGTGCTGACGCAGCAGGCGGCAGCTCTCCAAAAACCGCTCCGCCGTGTACTTCCGGTTCATCCGCTTCAAAGTGGCGTCACTGCCCGACTGGAGGGACAGATGGAAGTGGGGGCAGAGGTTGGGCAGCGCAGACGCCCGGCGGCAGAAATCCTCGGTGATGGTGCGCGGTTCCAGACTGCCCAGCCGCACCCGCAGGGCGGGGACTGCGTGACAGAGGGCTTCCAGCAGGTCGATGAGGGAGGCGTCTCCCTCTAAATCCTGTCCCCAGCTGGAGATTTCAATGCCGGTGACCACAATCTCGTGATACCCCGCCTCCGCCAGCGCCTTGGCCTGGGTCACAGCCGCGTCAATGGATTCACTGCGGACGGGGCCGCGGGTGAAGGGGATGATGCAGTAGGTGCAGAAGTTGCCGCATCCGTCCTCCACCTTGAGCATAGCGCGGGTGCGCCCCACCAGCCCGCCGGCGGGGAGCACTTCAAAATCGTGCCGTTTCAGCGCATTGTCCACAGATACCCAGGCGGCGGCGGAGCGATCCAGCGCGGCCTGCTCCACCTGATCCAAAAAGGCCATCCGGTCGCCGGTGCCCGCCACCAGATCCACCTCCAGCCCGGCCACTTCCTCCGGCTTCGCCTGAGCGTAACAGCCGCAGACGGCGATGAGGGCGTCAGGGTGGGTGCGCTTGGTGCGGCGGATTATGTTCCGACATTTTTTGTCGCTGACGGCGGTGACGGAACAGGTGTTGATGATATACACATCGGCCTCTGCATCAAACTCTGTGAGGGTGTGGCCGCGGCCGGTCAAAATGGTCTCCATGGCCTGGGTCTCGTACTGGTTGACCTTGCAGCCCAGGGTGTAAATGGCATAGCGCATAAAAAACTCTCCTTGACGGGAATGGACAACCCCTCTCTTGTGGGAAAAGAGGGGAAAAGCAGCTCAATTTTTTATTATAGCAGGAATCCGCGCTCTGTGCATTGATTTTTCCAACAAATATTGTAGAAGCTGGACATTTACAAGGTAGTTTTGCGTGTGATAAAATAGATAAAATCATTTACTGTAATAGAGAGAAAAGGGGGACGCCATGGACGGTCACTTTTACGCCCTGCTGGCACGGATGCGCTACATCCAGCGCTGGGCGCTCATGCGCAACACGGAGCCGGAGAACATCCAGGAGCACTCCCACATGGTGGCCATCCTAGCCCACGCCTTGGCGCTGATTCAGAATAAGCACTTTGGCGGCCACATCGACCCCGGTCAAGCGGCTCTGTTGGCGCTCTACCACGACGCCACGGAAATCTTGACCGGCGACCTGCCCACCCCCATCAAATACTACAACCCCGCCCTCCGCGCCTCCTATAAAGAGGTGGAAGAGACAGCGGCCAACCGGCTGCTGGAGCTGTTGCCGGAGGAACTGCGGGCAGACTACGCACCCTACCTGCTCCACCCCGACCCAGAGCTGGAGGCGGTGGTGAAGGCGGCGGACAAGCTGGACGCCTACCTGAAATGCGTCAAGGAGCGCAAGGCGGGCAACGGTGAGTTCCAGACCGCTCAGGCGCAGATCTGGGACGCCCTCCAGGCCAATCCCCTACCTGCGCTGGGGTATTTTATCGAGCATTATCTGCCCAGCTTTGAACTGACGCTGGACGAATTGAACGGAAGTACACACACGATGTTTTAGAAAAGGAGAAAAAATTATGCGCGCCATTGTTACTGTCGTCGGCAAAGACCGAGTCGGCATCATCGCTAACGTCTGCGACCTGCTGGCCAAATATCAAGTCAACGTCCTGGACATCAGCCAGACCGTTCTGCAGGGCTATTTCACCATGATTATGATGGTGGACGCCACCCACTGTGAGCTGCCCATCGCGGAACTCATCAAGATGATGAAGGAAGAGGGCATCAAGCAGGCGCTGGACATCCACATCCAGCGGGAGGACATCTTCAACGCCATGCATCGGATTTAAGTGAGGTGTCGTCATGCTCAGCAGAAATGAAATTTTACAGACCATCGACATGATCGACCAGCAGCACCTGGACATCCGTACCATCACCATGGGCATCTCCCTGCTCTCCTGCTGCAACAGCGACCCGGTGGAAGCCTGCCGGAAGATCTATGACAAGATCTGCCGCCACGCCGAACGTCTGGTGTCCACCGGTGAACAGATCGAGCTGGAATTTGGCATCCCCATCGTCAACAAGCGCATCTCCGTCACCCCCATGGCTCTGGTGGCGGCGGCCAGCGACACCTCCGATTACGTCCCCTTTGCCCAAGCCATGGACCGGGCAGCCAAGACCTGCGGCGTCAACTTCATCGGCGGCTACTCCGCCCTGGTGCAGAAGGGCATGACCGACGGCGACCGGAAGCTCATCGCCTCCATCCCCGAGGCCCTGGCTACCACCGAGTACGTCTGCTCCTCCGTCAATGTGGGTTCCACCCGCGCGGGCATCAACATGGACGCCGTGCGGCTCATGGGGGAGACAGTGAAAAAGACCGCCCTGCGCACCGCTGAGCAGGCCGGCTTTGGCTGCGCCAAGCTGGTGGTGTTCTGCAATGCGGTGGAAGATAACCCCTTTATGGCCGGTGCGTTCCACGGCGTGGGCGAGGCGGAGACCATCATCAACGTGGGCGTCTCCGGCCCTGGCGTAGTGCATCACGCCCTTCAGGCCGTTAAGGGTCAGCCCTTTGACGTGGTGGCGGAGACCATCAAAAAGACCGCTTTTCGGGTCACTCGTATGGGGCAGTTGGTGGCACGGGAAGCCAGCCAGCGGCTGGATGTACCCTTTGGGATCGTAGACCTGTCCTTGGCGCCCACCCCCGCCATCGGCGATTCGGTGGCGCGGATCTTGGAAGAACTGGGGCTGGAGCGCTGCGGCACCCACGGCACCACCGCAGCCTTGGCACTGCTGAACGACGCCGTGAAAAAGGGCGGCGTCATGGCGTCCAGTCACGTGGGCGGCCTGTCCGGCGCGTTCATCCCGGTGAGCGAGGATGAGGGGATGATCGCCGCCGCCGAATCCGGCGTCCTGACCATGGACAAGCTGGAAGCCATGACCTGCGTCTGTTCCGTGGGTCTGGACATGATCGCCGTCCCCGGCGACACCACCAGCGAAACCATCTCCGCCATCATCGCCGACGAAGCGGCCATCGGCATGATTAACAACAAGACCACCGCCGTCCGCATCATCCCCGCCATGGGCAAGCAGGTGGGCGACCGGGTGGAGCTTGGCGGCCTGTTAGGTTCTGCACCCGTCATGCCGGTACACCCCGAGTCCTCCGCCGACTTCATCGCCCGCGGCGGCCGCATCCCGGCACCTCTCCACAGCCTGCGCAACTGAGTCCATGAAGCTCTGCGTCTACGGCTCCCTGTCCGCGCCCAAACAGGTCAGCTGGATAACCCAGGCGGCACGGTTGGGACGGGAATTGGCACAGCGCGGTCATACCCTTGTCTTTGGCGGCGGCGGCACCGGCCTGTTGGGCGCCGCGGCACAAGCCGCCCTGGAAGCAGGCGGCCAGCTGCTGGCCGTCACCCGAACCGATTCCACTTGGGAGACACCCCTGCCCGGCACCTACCCCAAAGTGCCTGCCGCCGGCTACCGCCAGCGGAAACAGCAGATGGAAGAGCTGGCAGACGGGGTTCTCATCCTGCCCGGCGGCATCGGCACCTTGGATGAGTGCGTGGAAACGCTGATTTTGGAGAGTCGATGGAAGCCCACTGTCCTGTGGAATCTGGATGGGTACTATGATGGCCTAAAAGCGTTTTTCCAGCGAGCGAGAGCAGAAGGGCTGCTGTCCCAGCAGTGGGATTTTGCGCCTTGGTTCTGCGAGACGACGGAAGCCGTTTGGGCGGCCTTGGAGCGAACAGAATAACGAAAGAAAACCAGCACGATCTTGGAATCGTGCTGGTTTTTGTCATGGGTTGATGCGAGGGTTCTTGGTGCGTCCCAAAAGATAGTCGGTAGAGACGTGATAAAAATCCGCCAACGTCAGCAGATGTTCCAGGGGAATAGTCTGGAAGCCACGTTCATACCTGGAATACACCGTCTGCTGAATCCCCAGCAGAGCGGCCACTTGTTTTTGCGATAAATCCGCATCCTCTCGTAAATCACGCAGACGTTGGAAGTACATCCTATCCCTCACAGTACTTTTAAGTACTCTTGACAATAGCATGAGATGCAACTATCATGACTTTATTAGTGCTTTAGAGTACTAATAAAGAAAGGGAGCATGTCTATATGCACTGCTGTCGGTGTGGAAAAGAGCTTTCAAAGTATTGGCTCCTTTGTCCTGCTTGTGGGAATACAGTTATGATAACAGAAAATGTGGTGGTTCATACAGAAAGTTCAATTCCACAAAAGCGGAAATGGGTGACGCTGTTGCTGGCTATTTTTCTGGGATGCCTTGGAGTCCACCGGTTTTATGTTGGAAAATGGAAGTCAGGACTGCTTTGGCTGCTGACAGGAGGATTTTGCGGTCTAGGCTGGGGGATAGATATGGTGTTGATCTTACTGGGGCGATTGGAGGATAGTGAGGAAAGGGGACTGATATAAAAAACAGCACGATTTTGAAATCGTGCTGTTTTTTTCATAAATCAAGTTGTGTTTCTAGGAAACGTCCGAGCGTTAGGGCAGCAGATCAGCCAGCTTCTTGCCAACGGCCAGCAGCTGGTCGCTGACCACGTCTTCGATCTTACCGGCGTCGCAAGCGGCGGCTACAGCAGGATCCATGGGCAGCTGTGCCAGCACCTTCACTTCGTTCTCAGCGGCCACCTTGTCGATGTGGCTCTTGCCGAAGATGTCGTGACGCTTGCCGCAGTCGGGACACTGGAAGTAGGAGAAGTTCTCCACCAGGCCCAGCACGGGCACGTCCATGAGCTTTGCCATGTTCAGGGCTTTGGCCACGATCATAGACACCAGGTCCTGAGGAGAGGTGACCACGATGATGGTGTCCACCGGCAGGGACTGGAACACAGTCAGGGGCACGTCGCCGGTCCCGGGAGGCATATCCACGAACATATAGTCCACATCGCCCCAATACACGTCAGTCCAGAACTGCTTGACCACACCGGCGATGACGGGACCACGCCAGACGACAGGGTCGGTCTCGTTGCGGGCGATGAGGTTCAGGGACATGACCTTTACGCCGCCCTTGGATTCAGAGGGCAGCAGACCCTTTTCAGAGCCGCGTGCCCGTTGGGTGATGCCGAAGGTCTTGGGCACAGAAGGGCCGGTGATGTCGGCGTCCAGCACGGCGGTCTTATAGCCGAGCTTTGCCATGGCGGCGGCCATAGAGCAGGTGACCATGCTCTTGCCCACGCCGCCCTTGCCGCTGACCACGCCGATCAGGTGACGGATGTTGGAATACTGGTTCTGACCCACCTTGGGGGGAGCGCAATGCTCGCTGCAAGAGGAGCAGTCATGGCTGCAAGAGGACTGCTGCTGGGTCTCGCGGGAGGCACAGGAGGTGTCGCTGCAGGAGGAGCAATCGCTGGTACAGTTGTTGGGATTGTTGTTGTTAGAAGAACAGCTGGAACAAGACATAATTAAAAACTCCTTTACAAGAAATTAGATTGAGCATCATCATATCTTTCCCAATTTATCATACCTTTTCTCAAAAAGCAATGAAAATCCGGACATTCTTTTCCCACAGGCGAAAAACGACCCACACAGACAGCCCTGCGTGGGTCAAAAAGGTTTTAAATGGTTTTCACATAACGTCGTTCATAGCGATAGATGAGCGCCACGCCCAGAGCGGACACCACCAGCCCGATCACGCCCCATACGATCAGCCAGTGCCACAGGGGCATCTGCCCGTACAGCACCGTGTTGCGCAGCTGGGTGATGATATAGCAGGTGGGATTGATGCGGATCATCAGATAGCGCACCACGCCGGTCAGCTGCACCTCCGGGTTGTAGAAGATACCGGACATATAGAACAGCAGCCGCAGCCCCACCCGGACGATGTTGGCCAAGTCCTCAAAGAAGACACCGCAGTGGAGCAGGAAGCAGCTGAACCCGAAGGTCAGCAGGAAGAGCAGGAGCAGATAGGGGATGACCCATAGCATGGTCCAGCTGGGTGGGATGCGGTAGAGGAGCATGGTGATGGCCACCAGACCCAGCGAGATGCCCATCTTGAAGGCGTTGACCATCATGCTCGATAGGATGAGCACGAACTTTGGCAGATACACCTTGGAGACCACCGCTTTGTACTTCTTGACGATCTTCACGCTCTGGTTGATGGAGCGGTTGAAGAACTCCCAGGAGCAGTAGCCCAGGAAGATGAACGCGCACAGATAATCCTGCTGTCGGCCGAACACGATGCTGTACACAAAGGTGTAGACCAGCATGAACAGCAGCGGGTCCAGGATCCACCACAGTCGGTTCAGGAAGGAGCCGGCCACCTCGTTTTTCAGCTGTGCCTTGGCGGAGTAGAACATATAGCGGCGATAGCGCTGCATATCATGGAAAAATCGTTTCATAAAGCACTCCCTTCGGGGGAAAGTTGATAACAATTTATTATATCAGGCCAAGCCCCACCCGTCAACTCACACCAGCTCCCGGCAGATGCCCTCGGTGATACGGTCGATGTCCGCCATGGTGGCGATCTGAGAAATCTCTTTCTTCCAGTACACCGAGTGAGCCACCCCGCGCAGATACCAGGCATAATGCTTCCGCGCCTCCAGACAGGCGATCTTTTCGCCCTTCTGTTCCGCCGCCAGCTGAAATTGCCGCTGCGCCACCCGGCAGCGCTCTGCCAGCGGGGGACGAGGGGGAATCTCTCTCCCTTCGATGGCGGCAATGGCACGGGGGAAGATCCAGGGGTCGCCGAACGCGCCCCGCCCCACCATAGCCATGTCCGCACCGGTGTAGCGCAAAATATGAGCGGCGTCCTCCGGCTCAAAGATGTCCCCGTTGGCGATGACCGGGATGGAAAGAGCCTGCTTCACCGCCCGGATGATGTCCCAGTCCGCCCGGCCGGAGTACATCTGAGTCTTGGTGCGCCCGTGGATGGTCACCGCGTCCGCCCCGGCGGATTCCAGCACCTTGCAGAACTCCACCGCGTTCACATGGCCCTTGTCCCAGCCCTTCCGGGTCTTCACGGTGACGGGAATGCCGCACCCCCGCTTCACCGCTTCCACAATGCGTCCCGCCTTGTCCGGATCCTTCATCAGCGCACTGCCGTCGCCGCTGTTGGCCACCTTGGGGACGGGACAGCCCATGTTGATGTCGATGATGTCCGGCTGTTCCAGCTCCATGATCTTGGCCGCTGCCTCCTCCATGCACACCACATCGCTGCCGAACAGCTGAATGGCGGCCGGATGCTCGCCAGGAGCCAGTGCCATGATGCGGCGGGTCTTTTTATCCTGATAACACAGCGCCTTGGCGGAGATCATCTCCGTCACCGTGTACCCGCAGCCCAGCTCCCGGCAGATGACGCGGAACGCCTGGTCGGACACGCCAGCCATGGGCGCCAGGGCGATTTTGCTGTTGATCGTAACGGTTCCAATGTTCATGGGGTCGCTCCATTTCCAAGTGATAGGGTTGCGCGAGCAGAGGACTTCTCACACAGATTTTCCTATTTTATCATGTTCCGCCGCCAGGAGCAATGCCGCCTTCCATTTCCCGACCACATTTTTTGTCCTTCCCCGGTATACTTGTCCCACGAGAAACCACAGGTTTGGAAAGGGAGGTCGTCATGAACACGAAGGATACGCTCACCCGCTTGGCGGAACAGGCCAGGCAGGACTTTTGGGAAAAGGGGGAGGTGGTCTTGCAGTCGCCAGTGCTGGTGCAGGCCGCGGAGTGTGCCCGCAACCTGGTCTTCGGGCTGATGCTGTCCCGCAGTGTCATCTTGTCCGACTACGCCCCCTTCGCCCTGGGCTGGATCGGCGCCGCCGGTTCCGGTTTCAGTGGGTTTGCCGCTCTGTTGGGGGCAGCAGCTGGATACCTGCTGGGGCTGGGACTGGTGGACGGCCTGCGTTATGTGGCGGCGGGCATTTTGGTCTACGCCACCGCCTTTGCCCTCTATGACCTGCGCATTTACCGAAAGGTCTGGTTCGTGCCCTTGGCCACTGCGGCCATGACGGCGGTGACCGGGTTCATCTACTTATCCGAATCAGGCTGGGAGGGACTGGCGGTGGCCTGCTTCCTCTCAGAAGTGGTGCTGGCCGGGGTGTCCTGCTTCTGTTACCAGCAGCTGCCCGCCCTGTGGGAAGAGACCGAGGAGCCGCCGGTGGCAGAGCGTTTGTTCCTGCTGGCCACCATCGCCGTAGCGCTGGCTCCGTTGGAGTGGGGCTTTGGCCTGTCGCCGGGGGTCATGCTGGCCTGCTTCTGCCTCCTGCCCACTGTGCCCGATTACCGTCCAGGGGCAGGCGCCGGGTTCGGCCTTGCCTTGGACTTGGCCATGAGCACCGGCGGCGTGTACACCTGCGCCTTCACCGCCGGGGCATTGCTCTCCCTCTGGGGACAGGGACGGGGGAAAGCCATCCAAGCCGGTCTGTTCCTGGCGGCTTCGCTGGCGTCCGTGGCCTGGTTCGGCGGACGGGTCCAGGACGTAGGCAGTCTGCTGGCCGGCAGCGTCCTCTACTTAGCCACCCCCAACCAGGCGGAGGAGTGGATCCGAAAACGCCTGGGCAAACGGGTCGCCATCGCCACCGGCGCTATGACCGCCTCGGACAGCGTGCGCCAGCAGGTGGGGCAGCAGCTCCAGGAGCGGGCGGAGGTGTTCCGGCAGTTGAGTCAGCAGCTGGAAGGCCAGCTGAAGGAGGAACCCGCCGAGTACGCCGGCGCCGTCTTCGACCGCACGGCCGAGCGGGTGTGCAAAGGCTGTGCCCTGCGGCAGATGTGTTGGAAACGGGATTACCGCGCCACCTATCAAGCCCTCAACGGGGCGCTGAAACGGATGGAGGAGCGGGGATTCTGTCAGGAAAAGGACTTTCAGGAGCCGTTCTATGGCCGCTGCATGCGCCTGCGGGTCTTTGTGAACACGGCCAACGAGGAGCTGTACGCCTGGCGCAGCCGACGACGGTTCCGGGTGCAGCTGATGCAGAGTAAGGAGCTGTTTTGCAGACAGTTCAGTCAGACGTCCCGCCTGCTGCAGGAGACGGCGGCGGAGTTAGGAGGAGAATGGATGGCGGACAGCAATGGGATCACCGCAGTAAAACGCGTCCTGCGCAGCAGCGGCGTCAACGCCGCCGTGGCGGTACAGCGCAACAGCCAAGGCAGACGGGTCATCGAGCTGACCGGACAGGAGCTGTCCCAGCTGGCGGCGGCAGAGGGACGGAGAAGGCTGTCCCACGCCATGGGCATCCCCTTGGAATCCGGCGAACTGACCCGTACCACCCAGGGCCAGCGCCTGCGCTTCCGGGAAAGCCCGCGCCTGGCGGCCCGTGTGGGGGCGGCAGCGCGACCCAGAGACGGGGAGTCGGTCAGCGGTGACAACGGCAGTTGGTTCAAGGACGGCAAAGGGTGCCTGTGGGTGGTGCTCTGTGACGGCATGGGGGTGGGCAGCGGCGCGGCGGCAGAGAGCCGTCTGGTGCTGCGCCTGTTGGAGAGCTTCCTGAAATCCGGCGTCACCGCCGAGACCGCCCTGAACACCCTGGCCGGTGCCCTGACCATGCGCACCGACAGCGGCTTCCGGTTCAGCACCATCGACCTGCTCCAGGTGGACTTGTTCTCTGGCGAAGGGGCGGTGTACAAAATGGGCGCCGCCCCCAGCTACTTCCGCCACAGCGGCATCGTCAGCCGCATCACCACCAGCGCCCTCCCTGCTGGCCTGAGTTTGGAGCCGGAGGGGCAGATTGCCCTGACCCGGTTCCAAGTGGCACCGGGAGACCTGCTGGTGCTGGTGACAGACGGGGTGTCTGACGGCGGCGAGGACGATTGGATTCAGGAGAAAGCGGAGCAGTTCTCCGGAGAAAGCCCCAGAGAATTGGCGCTGGCGCTGTTGGAGGACAAGCGTTCCCGCCGAGACGACGACCGGACGGCGGTGGTCATCCTGCTGGGCTGCCGGGAGGAAAGCGATTGGACGGCGACGACTGCATAAATCTGCACGCATTGGGTCATACTGGAAGGACAACGGGACAGCTTGTCCCCAATCCGGTAAGAGAGGTGTGGCAGCCATGGTAAAAGGCATTTCCCGACGGGTCATCGTGGTCCGGTCCCCGGACCCCCGTTTTTTTGAACAGGCGATCTTCCTCATGAAGGAGGACGCCTTCCACAACAGCACCGTCTCCGCCGACCAGGTGGTGGCGGAAGCCCGTCAGGCGGCGGCAGGCTACCTGCGCCGCAGTGCTGGAACGAGCGGCTCCACCTGGCGGAGCTGGCTCCCCAAAGCGCTGTGGTTCGCCCTGGGCGGCTGCGTCATCGCAGCTGTGTGGGGGCTGAGCTTCCTATTATAAGAAAAAAGCGTTGTCTGAACAACAGACAACGCTTTTTTTGCTGTATCACTCCTCCACATCCTGTACCACCTGACTGGTGGTCTGGGCAGTGGAGGAGTCAAAATTGACCCGGAAAACAACAGCACCAACAACAATAAGCGCCAGCAGACCGACCAGCACACCCAGCACGACCCGCCAGATGCGCTTGCTCCGCCGGCTGCGGATGGCGTACTGCTCGTTGAGCCGGATGAGCTGGGCGGCGATCTCGTTTTGCTGAGGCTCATCGTTGGGCAGCTCTGCCCCCAGCAGGTCGCTGAGGGAAACGTCCAACACGTCAGCGATCTTCATCAAAATATCCGCATCCGGCACAGACCGCCCGGACTCCCACTTAGAGACTGTCTGCCGCACCACGTTCAGCCGGATGGCCAGCTCCTCCTGGGTCAGCCCCTTCTGTTTCCGCAGCGCCTTCAAATTTTCATGCAGCATATTGCTCGCCTCCTTTGTTTGTGACCTCATTCTAGCCCCAATATAGCCGTTTCCGCAAGCAACGCAAGTTAACATGGCGAAAAACGCCCCCGGAACAGGGTTCCGGGGGCGTTGTGTTGGGTCAAGTTACGTCAAAGACGTGAGAGGGGAGAGATCAGTTATACAGATCGCCCAGCTTTTCCAGGTGCTCGTAACGAGCGTTGGCAGTGTCTTCTGCCTTCTGGAACAGTTCCTTCGCCCGTTCGGGGAAGGAACGAGTCAGAGCGGAGTAACGAGCCTCGCCCATGATGAAGTCGCGATAACCGTTCTGGGGCTTCTTGCTGTCCAGCACGAAGGCGGGCTTGCCCTCTGCCTTGGCTGCGGGGTTGTAGCGGAACAGGTTCCAATAACCGCAGTTGACAGCCTTCTTCATCTCGGCCTGTGCATTGGTCATGCCGCCGGGGATGGAGTGCAGTTCGCAGGGGCAGTAGCCGATGATGATGGAGGGGCCGGGATAAGCTTCTGCTTCCACGACAGCCTTGATGCACTGTGCGGGGTTAGCGCCCATGGCCACCTGTGCCACGTAGACGTAGCCGTACTGCATCATGATCTCGGACAGGGACTTCTTCGCCAGGCTCTTGCCAGCGGAGGCGAACTGTGCCACCTGACCGATGTTGGAAGCCTTGGAAGCCTGACCGCCGGTGTTGGAGTAGACTTCGGTATCAAAGACGAAGATGTTGATGTCTTCGCCGGAAGCCAGCACGTGGTCCACGCCGCCGAAGCCGATGTCGTATGCCCAGCCGTCGCCGCCGAAGATCCAGCAGGACTTCTTGTTCAGGTAATCCTTCTTGGACAGGATGTCTGCCGCCAGGCTGCAAGCCTCGCAGTCGCAGTGATCCTTACCGGCAGCCTTCAGTTCCTTCACGTGAGCCAGATAGCCATCGGCGTTGGCGCCCAGTGCCTTCTTGCCCTCGTCGGTGCCCAGGAAGGCGATGGCTTCATCGACGCCCATGATGCTGTTTTCCAGAGCGGCGATATAGTCCTTGGTGGCAGTCTGGTTGGCAGCACCATCGTTGTAGGTGTCCAGCCACTTCTGTGCTGCTTCCTTCAGCTCAGGACGAGCGTGGGGAACTTCCAGCAGCGCGCGGGTGGAGCGTTCCAGCGCCTCACGGATGGTCTTCTGACCATAGTACAGACCCAGACCGTGTTCTGCGCCGTCTTCAAACAGGGAGTTGGCCCAAGCGGGACCCTTGCCTTCCTTGTTGACGGTGTAGGGAGAGGTAGCCGCAGCGCCGCCCCAGATGGAGGAACAGCCGGTGGCGTTGGAGATGATCATGTGGTCGCCGAACAGCTGGGTGATCATGCGGCCATAGGTGGATTCGGCACAGCCTGCGCAGGAGCCGGAGAACTCCAGCAGGGGTTCACGGAACTGGCTGCCCTTGACGGTCTGATCCACCAGCTCTTCCTTGACGGAGACCTTGTCCACGCAGTAGTCGAACACGGGCTGCTGATCCAGCTGGGTGTCCAGATCGGCCATGGAGATGGCGCCGGTGGGGCAGATGTTGGCGCAGGCGCCGCAGCCCATGCAGTCCAGGGGAGAGACGGAGACGGCGAACTTGTACTTGTCCTTGCCGGGGCCGACCTTGAAATCAGCCATCTTGGTGTTTTCGGGAGCGGCAGCCTGTTCAGCTTCGTCCAGAGCGTACACACGCAGGGTAGCGTGGGGACAGACGAAGGAGCACTGGTTGCACTGGATGCACTTTTCAGGATTCCAGGAGGCAACGCTGGTGGCGACGCCGCGCTTTTCGTAAGCGGAGACACCGTTGGGGAACACGCCGTCAGCCACGTCTTCAAAGGCGGAGACAGGCAGACTGTAGCCGTCCATCTTGTCGATGGGCTTGAGCAAAGTCTCGGCGATCTTGACGGTAGCGGGACGACCGGTCAGTTCGGGTTCTGCTGCATCGGGAGCGGGATTTGCCCAGCTTTCGGGCACGTCGATCTTGACAAAAGCGGTAGCGCCAGCGTCGATGGCGTTCCAGTTCTTATCGACCACGTCCTGACCCTTCTTCAGGTAGGAGTGTTCCGCAGCGTCCTTCATATACTGGATGGCGTCATCGGGGGGCAGCACCTTAGCCAGTGCGAAGAAAGCGGACTGGAGGATGGTGTTGGTGCGCTTGCCCATGCCAACCTTCTTGGCCAGGTCGATGGCGTTGATGGTGTACAGGTTGATCTTGTGATCGTAGATATACTTCTTTGCCTCAGCGGACAGGTGGTGTTCCAGTTCTTCCGGCGTCCACTGGCAGTTGATCAGGAAGGTGCCGCCGTCACGGACGTCGTTGACGATCTTGAAGCCCTTGGTGATATAAGCAGGGGTGTGGCAGGCCACGAAGTCCGCCTGGTTGATATAGTAGGGGCTGCGGATGGGGCTGTCGCCGAAGCGCAGGTGGCTGATGGTGACGCCGCCGGTCTTCTTGGAGTCATACTGGAAGTAGGCCTGGACGTACTTGTCAGTGTGGTCGCCGATGATCTTGATGGAGTTCTTGTTGGCGCCAACGGTGCCGTCGCCGCCCAGACCCCAGAACTTGACCTCGATGGTGCCAGGAGCGGAAGTGCTGGGAGCAGGCTTCTCTTCCAGGGACAGATAGGTCAGGTCGTCGGTGATGCCGATGGTGAAGTGTTCCTTGGGGTTGTCCTTGGACAGCTCTTCAAACACAGCAAAAGCGGAAGCGGGAGGGGTATCCTTGGAGCCCAGACCATAACGGCCGCCGCAGACGGTGATGTCAGCACGGCCAGCCTTAGCCAGAGCGGTGACCACGTCCAGATACAGGGGTTCGCCCAGAGCGCCGGGTTCCTTGGTACGATCCAGGACGGCGATCTTCTTGACGGTCTCAGGGATGACGGACAGCAGGCGATCTGCTGCGAAGGGGCGATACAGACGGACCAGGACCACGCCGACCTTTTCGCCGTGTGCATTCAGGTAGTCAACGACTTCGCTTGCCACGTCAGTGATGGAACCCATGGCGATGATGATGCGGTCCGCGTCGGGTGCGCCGTAGTAGTTGAACAGCTTGTAGTCGGTGCCCAGCTTCTCGTTGATCTTGTTCATATACTTTTCAACGACTTCGGGCAGGGCGTCATAATACTTGTTGCAGGCTTCACGATGCTGGAAGAAGGTGTCGTCGTTCTCGTGGCAGCCCTTGGTGGTGCCATGGTTGGGGTTCAGGGAGCGGGCACGGAAAGCGGCCACAGCATCCATATCCACCATGTCAGCCAGATCGGCATAGTCCCAAACGGACAGCTTCTGAATCTCGTGAGAGGTACGGAAACCGTCAAAGAAGTTCAGGAAGGGAACGCGGCCTTCGATGGCAGCCAGATGAGCCACAGGAGCCAGATCCATGACTTCCTGGGGGTTGGATTCTGCCAGCATAGCAAAGCCGGTCTGACGGCAGGCCATGACGTCTTCATGGTCGCCGAAGATGTTCAGGGCGTGGGTGGTCAGCGCACGAGCGGCCACGTGGAAGACGCCGGGGAGCAGCTCGCCTGCAATTTTATACATATTGGGGATCATCAGCAGCAGACCCTGAGATGCGGTGTAGGTGGTGGTCAGGGCGCCGGCGGACAGGGAACCGTGGACGGTACCGGAAGCGCCAGCCTCGGACTGCATTTCGATGACCTTGACAGGATTGCCAAAGATGTTCTTCTGACCCTGAGCAGACCACTGATCCACGTAGTCGGCCATGGGGCTGGAAGGAGTGATCGGATAGATGCCAGCCACTTCAGTAAACGCGTAGGAGACCCACGCAGCGGCGTTGTTGGCGTCCATAGACTTCTTCTTTCTCACTACCATTGTAGTAACCTCCTTAGTATTATTCCTCATAAATCAATATCGTCAGGATGAAAGGGTAGATATTTGAAGCACCATTATCATACCAGCAGTTTGACCATTTGTAAATAAGAAAAATGCGTTTCTTTGAAAAATGCTAGAATGTGAAAATAGGAAAAAACTTGAGAAAGATATAGAAAATCTATGAGAAAAAAGAGGTTTCACAAAGAATAAATACGAATTTCTTTTGACAAACTGTTTGGTAAATGTGTTGCACTAAGTGTTGGATGGTTGACGTAAAATTAAACATTTTTTTCACAATGTCAATCCCATTTGCAAGCCCCTCTCTGTGATTTTCAAAGGAGAGGGAGAAAAGTCTACAAAAAACGAATCGCCCGCTCCCGGAAAGTGGTTCATTTCCACGGAGAATCCCCCGCCGGCGGAAAAATCCTCCCGCAGGACGGGCGCGTTCCGCCGCAAACGGGATAACCCGGAGCCGAAGTGGGTTTTTCCTGGGAACCTTGACAATCCGTTGGTTTTTTGTTGCAGGATAACAGAATGCGGTACAAAATGCCGGGGACGCGAAAAAACAGGGGCGGCGGCGGAAAAAGTTCCGGGAAAGATTTGCAGTTTTTACAGTGGTGTATTGCATTCAAAAGGAGAAAACAGTAAAATGAGGGAGAGAAAAAAAGACAGGAAAGAGAAAAGGAGGGAATCGCCGTGGTGTCTGTGGTGCGTTCGCTGGGACTAACTGGCGTAGCAGGATATGAAGTGAAGGTGGAGTGCGACCTGTCCGATGGCCTGCCCATCTTTGACGTAGTAGGGCTGCCGGACACGGCGGTGAAGGAGGCCCGGAACCGGGTGCGCTCGGCGGTCAAAAACGCCGGCTACACCTTCCCCCTGGCCCGCATCACCGTCAACCTAGCCCCCGCCGACCGGCGCAAAGAGGGCACGGTCTACGACCTGCCCATGCTGGTGGGACTGCTCCGAGGGAGCGGTCAGATCTTTGGCGACCTGTCCCACTGGGGCTTCGTAGGCGAGGTGGCCCTGTCCGGGGAGCTGCGTCCCGTCCGTGGGATGCTGCCCATGGCCCTGGCTGCCCAGCGGGCTGGGATGGAAGGGCTGTTCGTCCCGGCGGAGAACGCGGCAGAGGCCGCTTTTGCGGATGGACTGCATATTTACCCGGTGAAAGACCTGAACCAGCTGGTCAGCCACCTGAACGGCCGCCAGGAGATCCAACCGGCCGAACCGGCTCAGTGGGACATGACCTCAGACGACCTGCCCGACTTCGCCGACGTGAAGGGCCAGGAGCAGGCCAAACGCGCCCTGGAGATCGCCGCCGCCGGTGGACATCACGTCCTCATGGTAGGCCCTCCCGGCGCAGGCAAGAGTATGTTGGCCAAACGCCTGCCCTCCATCCTGCCCGACCTGACCCGCCAGGAAGCATTGGAGGCCACCGAGCTGTGGTCGGTCTGCGGCCTTACGGACAGCGCTCACCCTTTGGTCACCCGCCGTCCCTTCCGGGCGCCCCACCACACCATCTCCGCCCGCGCCTTGGCCGGGGGCGGCAGCTTCCCGCGACCGGGTGAGATTTCCCTGGCACACCACGGGGTGCTCTTTTTGGATGAGCTGCCGGAGTTCCAAAAGAGTACCCTGGAAGTCCTCCGCCAGCCTTTGGAGGACGGACAGGTGCAGATTTCGAGGGTCTCCGGCACCATGACCTTCCCCAGCCGGTTTATGCTGGTCTGTGCCATGAACCCCTGCAAATGCGGCTGGTACGGCCACCCCGGCGGCCGCTGTCAGTGCGGCATCAAGCAGGTGCAGCGCTACCGCAGCCGCATCTCCGGCCCCTTGCTGGACCGCATCGACATGAAGGTGGAGGTGGCAGCCCTGGACTTCGAGGAGCTGACCCGCCGGAAGCCCGGCGAGCCCTCTTCCGCCATTCGGGAGCGGGTGAACAAGGCCCGTGCCATCCAGAACCAGCGCTATGCCGCCTCCGGCCTGGTGTGCAATGCCCAGATGGGGCAGGAGGAGCTGCGCACCTACTGCGTCCTGGACGAGGCTGGTACAGCTCTCATGCGCCAGGCCTATGACAAGATGGAGCTGACCGCCCGGAGCTACGACCGCATCCTCCGCTTAGCGCGCACCATCGCCGACCTGGCAGGCTCGGAGCACATCGCCCCCAACCACCTGGCGGAAGCCCTCCAGTATCGGACGACCGGGTATTTGGACGAGTAAAAAAGGCAGGCGTCAAGGGACAAATTCCCCCTTGACTTTTGCCGAAAAGATTGGGACAATAAAAACAGAGTTGGAATACTTCGGACAAAATCAAAACAAATCGTGAAGGCGATGTAAATAATTCGTGAATTTCGGAGGCGTCGTATTGACAGAGCACTTTCCCCTTGATTATCCTGACCTTATTAGGACTAAAATATCCTAGACTCCATACCAAGGAAGGAGAGCGGCAAAACAATGCAGACAGCCAAGCAAATTTTACACGGATATTTACGCCTCTACCGCAGCATTTCTGAGGAATATCGCGGTCAGTTCGGAACGGTGACCCTGACCTTCCCCCAGACCTTAGTCCTATCCCTCCTCAGCGCAGAAGGCCCCATGCCCATCAGCGAGCTGGCCAAGGCCACCGGCAGTGCCAACAGCACCATCTCCGGCGTGCTGGACCGGCTGGAGCAGATGGAATTGATCCAGCGCATCCGTTCGGAAAAGGATCGTCGGGTGGTCTATGTGGCGTTGGCGCCCCACTATGAGGACGTGCGGGAGGAGATTGAATCCTCTGTGCTGCGCAAATTCCCAGATTTGATCGGTCGCATGAGTCCGGAGGAGATCGAGCAGATCCAGACCGGACTGGCAGTGCTGGAAAAGGCACTGAGCCGGCCGGGATAACCAGCGGGCGGCAGCGCCCTGAACAAAGGCGTGTGAACAATGAGAATGAGAAGAAGAGATCGGTACGGCTACCACACCTACTATGGCGGCGGCGGGCCATCCCCGATCGTAAAAGTGATCGTCATCGTTTTGGCGGTGGTTGTATTGAGCTTGGTGCTGGCCATCGTAGGTCTGCAACGGTATATGGTCTATACGGACGAGGGCGGAAAGCTGGTGCTTCCCTGGGCACAGCAGACGTCGGACTCCAGTGAGCCGGACAGCAGCGATGGGGCGGCCTCCTCTGCCGCACCAGACGTCAGTCAGGTAGTCACGGAGCCGAAGCCGGACGATCAGACCAAGGAACCGGATTCCACTGTGCCCATCACCGGAGACAGTGTGAAGGCAGTCCAGCTGGATCAGAGCGAGCTGCTCCAAGGGGATGCCAAGACCCTTCTGGAGGGCAAGAAGGCGGACGCGGTACTGCTGGAGATGAAGGCGGCCGATGGTACTCTGCGCTATGTGTCCGATCAGGATCTTGCCAAGCAGCTGGGGCGTTCCGCCGTCAAGAAGGTGGACACTGCCACCGGTCAGCAGGTAGACCAGGCGGCACAGCTCGTGCAGCAGCTGAAGGCTCAGAATATCTACACCATCGCCTATGTAGACTGCTTTGAAGACCGTGCCATGGGCGGCCAGAAGGAGCTGGCCTTTATGACCGAGTACGGCTTCAACTGGATGGGGCCCAACAACAACTATGGCTGGGGCAACCCCAGCTATGAGAAGGTGCGGGACTACCTGGTGGGGGTCGTAGGCGAGCTGTCCCAGATGGGCTTTGACGAGATCCTGCTCTACAACGCAGGCTTCCCCACCGAGGGCAAGATCGACACCATCAAGCAGGACGAGAACTATGACGCTGCCAAGTTCGCCCAGATCATCGGCGACTTCTACGACCAGGCCGCCCAGGCGGCAGAGCAGGGGGGCGCGAAGCTCTCCGTGGTCACCACAGCGGACACCATTCAGACCGGCAGCGATGCCAAGAGCGGCCAGACCCTGGACAACCTGAGCAAGCTCAGCCGCGTCTGGCTCACCGACGCTGGCAACAGCGACCTGAACGCCCTGGAACAGAAGCTGGCGGAGGCTGGCATGAAGGAACGTCCTCTGGGCGTGTTCACCAACAATCTGGACGCCGGACAGACCGTCTGTCAGGCCGTTCTGAAATAAGCACGACAGGAAAAACCACTGATGGTGAAAAATCGGTGGTTTTTTCTCTTGTCACCAGGGGAAAAACTCCGTATAATATGGAAAAAACCAACGAAAGGCGGGGGCCGGAATGGAACCGAAACGAGTGGATAAGGTCAATTACTATCTGAATATTGCTGACGCAGTGCTGGAGCGTTCCACCTGCCTGCGCAGACACTACGGAGCCATCATCGTCCGTAATGACGAGATCGTTTCCACCGGCTACAACGGCGCTCCCCGCGGGCGGAAAAATTGCGTGGACTTGGGACGCTGCACTAGAGAGGAATTGCAGGTGCCCAGCGGACAGCGGTACGAGCTGTGCCGCAGCGTCCACGCCGAAGCCAACGCCATCATCTCTGCCGCCCGCAGCGACACCTTGGGCGCCACCCTTTACCTGTCCGGCCGAGACGCCAAAACCGGCCAGCTGCTGGGGGACACCACCTCCTGCTCCATGTGCCGCCGCCTCATCATCAATGCCGGCATCGACCGGGTCATCATCCGCAACAGCAAGACCGCCTACAGCGTGGTGCACGTGGAGGATTGGATCCGGGAGGATGACACCATGCCCGTCGATTGCGGCTGCAACGGCGGCAAAGCATCGGAATAAAGCCAAATCAGGCCGTCCATACTAGAGGAAACTCTGGTGGACGGCCGTTTGTTTTTTGTGGCCGTCTGCACCGAATGATTTTGGGGGAAAGGATGGCCTTTTGAGATGAAAGCGGTCATTTTAGCAGGCGGAGCCGGGACGCGGCTCCAACCATTGACGACAGAACTGCCCAAACCCATGGTCTCCCTGCTGGGCAGACCGGTGCTGGAGCATATTTTATTGCTGCTGCGCCGCCACCAGGTCACCGAGGCAGCCGTGACCCTCCACTACCACCCGGAGGCCATCACCGGCTACTTCGGCGACGGCAGCGCCTGGGGGATGCACCTGCACTACTTCTACGAGGACACCCCCTTGGGCACCGCAGGCGGGGTGAAGGCCTGCCGGGACTTTCTGGGGCAGGAGGACTTCTTGGTCATCAGCGGCGATTGCGTCTCCGACTTCGACCTGACCGACAGCTACCGCCTCCACCGCCAGCGGCAGGCAGAGGCGACATTGCTCCTCCACCGGGTGGCAGAGCCGCTGGAATACGGCCTGGTGCGCACCGACCAGGAGGGACGTGTGCTGGCCTTTGTGGAAAAACCGGGCTGGGGTCAGGTGTTCACCGACCAGGTGAACACCGGCATTTACCTGCTCTCCCCCTCCGTCCTAGACCTGGTGCCGGAGGGGGAACCTTTCGACTTCAGCAAGAACCTGTTCCCGGAACTTTTGCGGCAGAAACGTGCCCTCTACGGCCAGGTTCCCGCCGGATATTGGCGGGATATGGGGGAGTGCGGCAGCTACCTCCAGACAGTGGAGGACGCCCTGGAAGGCCGGGTGAAGCTGGACATGACCCTGCCCCAGCAATCCACAGGGGTGTGGAGTGCCGAGCCCATCCCTGACTCGGTGGAGGTGCTTGCACCCTGCTGGATCGGCTCCGATGTGACCCTGGATCCGTGGAGCAGCATCGGCCCCCACACTGTCCTGGAGCCTGGTTCCACCGTGGGACGGGGCTGTCGCCTGCGGCGTACGGTGGTCATGGGCGCTTCTGTAGGGGCGGAAAGCCAGGTGGAGGGGGCAATCTTATGTCCCCACGCCAAAATCGGGGAAGGGGGCTTCCTGTACCCTGGCTCCGTGGTGGGCGCAGACACCTGGCTGGGCGACCACGCCACCCTTCGGCCTCAGGTGCGCCTCTGGCCTGGTCTGCACATCCAGCCGGGCAGCCGGGTCACCAGCACCCAGGTACACGGCCCCGGCCCCGGCAGCTTGCACTTTGACAACTACGGCGTCATCCATGGCGTTATTGGCGGAGACGTGGACACGGAACAGGTCATGGACTTGGGAAGTGCCCTGGCCAGTATGGGACAGGTGGCTTTGGGACACTGCGGCGGCGCAGGGGCGGAAGCACTGGCCTTGGCCGCGGCAGCAGGGATCACCGCCGCCGGCGGTTGGGTCATCCGCCACGATGGAGCCACTCCGGCGGCAGCGAACTGGCTGTGCGACTACTACGGCCTGTCCGGCGGCCTGTTCTTAGAACAGCAGGGGGAACAGCTGACCCTGTACCCGATCACCGCAGGCGGTCAGCCCTTAGAGCGGGAAGCCCAGCGGAAGCTGGAGAACGACCTCCTCCGCCGAAACTTCCGCCGTCCGCCTGCCGCGGAAATGGGGGGCGAGAGTCAACTGGCCAGTATCATGGAGAGCTACCTGGCTGCCGCCGTTCAGAGCGCCGGTGCGGCGGGCAGTTACCCCTGTACCCTGGCAGTGGAGCCGGGGCAGACCCTCTTGAAACAGGGCTTGCGCTGGCTGGGCTGTCAGCTGGCGGAACGGGACATGGTGGGAACACCTGCCATGGCCTTGGCCTCCGGGGGATGGGAGCTGCACATCTGGACCGAGGACGGCGAACGCCGTTCCCGAGAGGAAGTGCTGCTGCTGACCTGCGCCGCGCTGCTGGACAGCGGACAGCGCAACCTGTACCTGCCGCCGGAAGCGCCGGCGGCCATCGAACGGCTGGCTCGTGACCGGGGCGGGACGGTGCAGCGGATGGAGTCCGGCGCACCCACCGGTTGCCAGCGCAGCCTGCGGGACGGCCTGTTTGCCGCCTGCCAGATCGTCCGCTATGTCCAGCGCACCGGCGAGACCCTGTCCCAGCTGTTCCAGCGCCTGCCCGGCTGTCAGGTGCAGCGACGGGTGGTGCCTCTGCGCACGAATCGCAGCGCCGTCATGGGCGCTATCGCGCGGCAGTACCCGGACGCCCAGCGGATGAAACAGGGGATGCGGCTGGATCTGGAGAACGGCTCCGTGTGGATCGCTCCGGCCAATGACCGAGAGGCACTGCGGGTAGTCACAGAGGGCGCACGGGTGGAAACTGCGCTGGAATTGTGCGATTTCATCACAAATGAGGCGGGAAAATGGGACGCCTTATGAAATTGTCTGGTATACTCTGGAACTGAAATGTGATATAATACTCGTACGAATGTCTCGGACATGGGTGGTGTCCAGACAAAGCAAACACCCATAGAACAGAGGAGGGACGCCGCTGGCGGACGCATGGGAAAGGATGCGGCCGTCAGATGGGACACCGGAAGGGTCTGCGATCCAGGCAAGAGGAGCAGGGCTTGCCTGCCGCAGACCGGAGATTCCGGTTCCATTGTGTCTCCTCCCGCTACATAACGTACGGAACAACGCAAAGGAGTGAAAGAAACTGATATGGCAGAAAAACTGAAGATTATCGCCCTAGGCGGTTTGGACGAGATCGGGAAAAACATGACCGTGTTCGAGTACGGCAATGACCTGATCGTAGTGGACTGCGGCATGGGCTTCCCGGACGACGATATGTATGGCATCGACGTGGTCATCCCGGACATCAGCTACCTGATGAAGAACCGGGAAAAAATCCGAGGTATTTTCCTCACCCACGGCCACGAAGACCACATCGGCGCATTGCCCTATGTCCTCCGGGACATCCAGGCGCCTATCTACGCCACCCGCATGACCGCCGGTCTGGTGGAGCTGAAGCTGGAGGAGCACGGCCTGCTGAAACAGACCAAGATCCACACCTGTGCCGCCGGGGACAAGATCAAAGCAGGCCCCTTCACCGTGGAATTCATCCACATCAACCATTCCATCGCTGACGCTGTGGCCTTCGCCATCCACACCCCCGTGGGGGTCTGTGTCCACACCGGCGACTTTAAGATCGACCCCACCCCCATCTCCGGCGGCATGGCCGACCTGGCGCGGCTGGGGCAGCTGGGCAAGGAGGGCGTTCTGCTGATGCTCTGTGACTCCACCAACGTGGAGCGCTCCGGTTTTACCAAAAGTGAACGCAGCGTAGGGGACAGCTTCGATGCCCTCTTTAATGGCTGTGATCAGCGCATCATCGTCACCACCTTCTCCTCCAACGTAGATCGCATCCAGCAGGTGGTGAATGTGGCGGCACGGTATGGCCGGAAGGTGGCCGTCTGCGGCCGCAGTATGGAAAACGCCTTAAAGGTATCCACCAAGTTGGGTTACATGAAGGTGCCGGAAGGCACCCTGGCAGACTTGAACCAGATCAAAAGCCTGCCCAGCAATAAAGTCTGTATCGTCACCACTGGCAGCCAGGGCGAGACCATGTCCGCCCTCACCCGCATTGCCTTCTCCACCCACCGGCAGATCGAGATCCAGCCCGGTGACCGTGTCATCCTCTCCGCCTCCGCCATCCCCGGCAACGAGCACGCCATTGGCATGGTCATCAACGAGCTGTACCGGAAGGGGGCAGAGGTGGTCAACGAGCGCCTGGGTGCGCTCCATGTCTCCGGCCACGCCTGTCAGCAGGAGCTGATGATGATGCACGCCCTGGTCAAGCCCAAGTTCTTTATGCCCGTCCACGGCGAACAGCGCCACCTGAAGGTCCACGCTCAGCTGGCACAGCGGATGGGGATGAACCCGAAAAATATCGTCATCAGCGAAACTGGCCGGGTGGTAGAAGTCACCCGGGACCGCATCAAGCTGGCAGGCAGCGTCCCCTCTGGCCGGGTGCTGGTGGACGGCTACGGCGTAGGCGACGTGGGCAGTGTGGTGCTCCGGGACCGGAAGCGGCTGGCCGAGGACGGCGTCATCGTGGTGGTGCTCACCCTGTCCGGCGCGGACGGCAGCCTCATCACCGGCCCGGACATCGTTACTCGCGGCTTTGTCTACGTAAAGGAGTCGGAAGAGCTGATGGAAGCCCTGAAAGAGCTGGCCACCGACGTCATCAACGACTGCGAAGCCCGGCACATCACCGACTGGGCGGCCATCAAGGGCGCAGTCAAAGGGGAGATCTCCAGCTTCCTGTATAAAAAGACCAAGCGCAGTCCCATGATCCTGCCGGTCATCATGGAAGTGTAAACGGAATATGGAACTACAAAAGGCTCCAGAGTTGCTGGAGCCTTTTTGTATTGAAAATCGGTCGAAAGAAAATACATCGGTTCCGTTCACAATTTTCTCGCACTTTTTTCAGCTCCCTTTTAGGAACTTGGGGCACAATAGTCCCATCAACCAGAAAGGAGCTATTTCCATGAAACGCATGATCTCCCTTTGCTGCGCAGGTCTGATGGCTTTCTCCCTGGCCGCCTGTGGCAGTCAAAACGCAGCCTCCAGCACCTCCACCCCCCAGGTGACCAGCTCCGTGGTGGGCAAGATCACCGCCCTGGACGGCACCACCGTCACCCTCCAGCTGGGGGAACTGACCGAAAACCGGCCCAGCGCCCCGCCCGACCAGGATGACGCCCAGCCCAACGGCGACAGCAGTGCCAGTGGCCAGACCCCGCCGGAGAAGCCGGAGGGGCAGGATGATAGCAACCAGACCGCAAAGGACAACGGGACAGCGGCGGACAGCGGCAACGCTGACGATCAAAAAGCGCCCCCGTCCGATGGCCAAGGCTCTGCCCCGGACAGCACCTTCACTGCCGGGGAAGAAACGACCACAGTAGACCTGTCCGGCGCCACCGTTACGAAGGAGAGTCCGGACGGCAGTACGGATGCCAGCCTGTCTGACCTGGCAGTAGGGGACGTGATCGAAGTGACCATGGGCGAGGACAACACCGCCACTGCTGTGGTCATCAAGAATATCGGCGGTGCGCCGGGCGATTCCAACTCCGGCAAAGTGGAGCAAGGCACCAGTGCCAACACCATCAACCGGGACAGTCAGGTGTCTGGCATGACGTACACCTCGGACGGCGATGACGAAAATGCCCTGCGGGTCACGGGCGCCACGGCCACCTTGAACGGTGTCACCGTCAACAAGTCCGGCGGTGCGTCTTCCAACCCTGGCAACGGGGACTTTTATGGCACCAACGCCGCCCTCCTGGCCACGGATGGCGCCACCGTCACCATCCAGGACGCTACCATCACCTCCAATGCCCAGGGCGGCAACGGTGTGTTCAGCTACGGCAAGGGCACCACGGTGAACCTCTCTGACTCCACCATCACCACCCAGAAGGACAACTCCGGCGGCATCCAGACCACCGGCGGCGGCACCACCAACGCCACCAATCTGACGGTGGAGACCAACGGCAACTCCTCCGCCGCCATCCGCTCCGACCGAGGCGGCGGCACTGTCAACGTGGAAAAAGGCACCTACGCCAGCAAAGGCTATAACTCTCCTGCGGTCTACTCCACTGCGAACATCACCGTAAAGAACGCTGCCCTCACTGCGGAAAACTCCGAAGCCTTGGTAGTGGAAGGCAAGAACAGCATCACCTTGGAAAATTGTGACGTCAGCGGCAGCATGAGCGACAGCAAGGGCACCAGCTCTTCGGAAAACGTCCACAACGTCATGATCTACCAGTCCATGTCCGGCGACGCGGAGACCGGCACCGCCAACTTCTCCATGACCGGCGGTAAGCTCACCAGCAGTAACGGCGACCAGTTCTACGTGACCAATACCGACTGCAACATCACCCTCTCCGGCGTCACCCTGGTGAACAAGGACAAGAATGGCAAGCTCCTGCGGGTCACCGGCAACTCCGCCACCCGCGGCTGGGGCACCGCTGGCAAGAACGGCGCGCAGGTGACCTTCACGGCGGACGCACAGACCTTGGACGGGGACATTGAAGTGGATTCCATCTCCACCCTGGACCTGACCCTGAAGAACAGCAGCACCTTCACCGGTACCATCAATATCGTAGACAACGCCGACGGCGGCACCGCTGTGGAGAACAACGCCGTTGTCACCATTGAAAAGGGCAGCAAATGGGTACTCACCGGCGATTGTACCATCACCAGCCTGACCAACAACGGCACCATCAACTTCAACGGCCACACCATCACCCTGGCAGACGGCACCGTACTGAAAGGCTGATTTGATAGCGAAATCGCGCAGCAGTGTTTGATATAGAAAAAACCGACTCCCTAGGGAGTCGGTTTTTGTTAGTCGTTGGTATCTAAATCAAACTGGATCTTTTCCACCTTGGGATCTTCCTCGGCGTCAGCCGTCAGGTTCAGGCGGGAGCTCAGACGCTCCAGCACGCAGACGAAAGCGCAGAGGCTGGCGAAGAAGGCTGCCGTCGCCAGCAGGAATTTGATAAACCGTTTCATGATGATTACCTCCCAAACTCAGTTGGTGTTGGATGGGGTCACAGCCAGATCTTTTCCCGATTGCGATGTTTGAGCATTTCCGGCACGAAATCGGGCACCAGCGGCAGACCGACCACCGTCTGATAGCGAATATACAGTTGATGGGCAAAGGGTTCCCGGTGGACAGAACTTTCTCGGCGCAAAAAGTTTTCATCCAAGTCGCAGATGCGTACCCGATCCAGTCCATCGGCGTCCTTGAGCAACTGGGCGATATTTTTCGCCCGTGCCATGTCCGACGGATGGTATTTGTCCAGCACGCTCTGCATCTCCTTTTCCTTTCGGGAATGGGCTTCCACAGCGGCCTTCAAAATCAGCAGATCCTCACCGGTGCGACCGGTGACCAGACCAATGAAGCGGGCAGCGACACTGCCGTGTTCAAAGTCCAAGCCATCGCGGCTGCGGCCGATGTCGTGATAGGAGCAGGCGTCTAACAGGAGCGAGGTATCAGCTTCAGACAGGTGCTCGTCCATAGCAGACATCCCACCGTGGCAGAGGGTTCGCTCAATGTGTCCCAGCCCGTGGATCTTGCTCTCGTAGAGAACATCCAGATTCAGATGCTCCACGGCGTGGACGAACAGGGGATAAAACTGCCAGGATTGAAACCGATCTACCAACGGCTGTAATTGTGCCCAGTCTCGTCTGTTCAGCAGGTCTAGCAGAATACTTTTCCGCACCATGGGTCTGGACTCCTTTCATAAAGACAATATCGCAGGATCACTTGCCGGAAAGCGGGGAATTGCAATAGGAGCAGACACCAGAGAAACCAGCTCGCACTTGATTGGAGCCGCCGCAGTTGGGGCAGATGACAGTGACATAGTTGTCTGCTGCTGTGATGTTGGTCAAAATAATGGCAGCTTCTCCGCTTTGGTTCAAATAGCAGTTGACCAGGTAGCCTCGGTTCATGGCGCGATTCAACTCGGCCAATGTTTTGTCATAGGACATATTGAGCTGTTTTGCCAAATCGCGAACCAGAATGGTGCCGGTAGCGTTGGCGGAAAAGATGGTGGCGAACCGCTTTGGCAGTCTGACCTGATTCTGATTGAGGATGCCCAGGAGGAACACTGCGCCGAACATGACAAGCATGACGAGATAGGTGGCCAAGCCGGAGCGCAGCTTGGCGTTTCCGGCCAAGCCGGCGACGATACCGTACACGCTCATAGCGGTGAAGATACCGCCCACAATGAGCAAGCGTTTCGCGGATTTTACTCTTTTGGAGATCAGTTCGTTTGATAAGTACATAGGAGCACCTCGGATTATAAACTAAGATGTAAGCAATTCAAGTATACTATAAAACTGCGTGGAAAACCACTGCAAAGTGAAAAAAACTGTGCCAAAGTTTCAAACTTTGGCACAGTGGGAGAAGGCGGAGGGGGGAAAGACGTTTCTTCGACGCCTTAGTTCCCCTGCAAGACAGCCCCCTGGTCAGCGCTGGTGACCAGGGCAGCGTACCGTGCCAGATAACCGGTCTTGACCTTCGGCTCGGGACACACCCAAGCGGCCTTCCGAGCGGCCAGGACATCTTCGGGCACGTCCAGAGAGATGGTGTGGTTGGGGATGTCGATGGAGATGATGTCGCCCTCCTCCACCAGGCCGATCAGGCCGCCTGCGGCGGCTTCGGGGGACACGTGGCCGATGGAAGCGCCCCGGGTGGCGCCGGAGAACCGGCCATCGGTGATGAGCGCTACGCTTTCGCCCAGACCCATGCCGCAGATGGCGGAGGTGGGGTTGAGCATTTCCCGCATACCGGGGCCGCCCTTGGGGCCTTCGTAGCGGATGACCACCACGTCACCGGGCTTGATCTTGCCAGCGTAAATGACGGCGATGGCGTCCTCTTCGCTGTCAAACACCCGAGCGGGGCCAGAGTGTACCAGCATTTCCGGCGCCACAGCGGCCTGCTTGACCACGCATCCGTGAGGAGCCAGGTTGCCGAACAGGACGGCAATGCCGCCGGTGGCCATGTAGGGGTTGTCCATGGGTCGGATGATCTCCGGGTTCAGGTTGTCCGCATGGGCGATATTCTCGGCCATGGTCTTGCCAGTGCAGGTCATCACGTCGGTGTGGAGCAGACCGGCGTCTGACAGCTCCTTCATAACGGCGTAGACGCCGCCGGCACGATCCAAGTCCTCCATATAGGTGAATCCAGCGGGTGCCAGGTGGCACAGGTTGGGGGTCTTGGCGGCGATCTCGTTGGAGTGGTGGAGGTTCAGCTGGATACCGCACTCGTGGGCGATCGCGGGCAGGTGGAGCATGGTGTTGGTGGAGCAGCCCAGAGCCATGTCCACGGTCTCAGCGTTGTGGAAGGCTTCCGGCGTCATGATGTCTCGGGGACGGATGTTCTGCTTGACCAGCTCCATCACCTGCATACCGGCCTTCTTGGCCAGCCGCAGACGGGCGGAGTAGGGGGCGGGGATGGTGCCGTTGCCGGACAGGCCCATGCCGATGGCTTCAGTCAGACAGTTCATGGAGTTGGCGGTGTACATACCGGAACAGCTGCCGCAGCTGGGACAGGCGTTCTCAATGTATTCCTCCACACCTGCTTCATCCAGGGTGCCAGCGTGATACGCACCCACTGCCTCGAACATATGGCTCAGACAAGTGCGGCGGCCGTCCTTCAGGTGACCGGCCAGCATGGGGCCGCCGGAGACAAAGATGGTGGGCACATTGACTCGTGCGGCGGCCATGAGCAGACCGGGCACGTTCTTGTCGCAGTTGGGGATCATGACCAGACCGTCGAACTGATGGGCGATGGCCATACATTCGGTGGAGTCGGCGATGAGGTCACGGGTGACCAGAGAGTATTTCATGCCGATGTGCCCCATGGCGATGCCGTCACAGACGGCGATGGCGGGGAACATGATGGGGGTGCCGCCAGCCATGCGGACGCCAGCCTTGACCGCTTCTGCGATCTTGTCCAGATTCATGTGGCCGGGGACGATCTCGTTGTGGGAGCAGACGATACCGATCAGCGGCCGGTCGGTCTCTTCCTTGGTAAAGCCCAGCGCAGCGAACAGACTGCGGTTGGGGGCGCGATCCACCCCTTGGGTGACGTTAGCAGATTTCAAGGTCATAGGAAAACTCCTTTTTTCAGTGTTAGTCTCGCAAAAAGTCCGTACCGACCACGGTACTCGTTCGAGTCAGTAGTCGTTCGGCCTCTGATTTGTCGTTGACGGTAAAGACGTAGCCGATCAGGTCGCTGTTGTGGAGGACGTCGGCGACCTCCTCTGTGTAGACGTTGGAAGCGACGCTGTAGCTGAGAATGTCATTCTCCTTGCAATAGGAGAGAAAGCGTTCCGGGGTGGCCAGAGCGGGTTCCCGCCTGTCATCTGTGTCATAGTACAGGTTGGAAAGGGGGAAATCATAGACGCTGCGGGCGGCCTGGAACATAGCGGTGTTCTGTCCCCCTGCGATCAGGTGCTGTAGTACGGCGTCTCGGCCTTTCGCTTCCGCCACAATGGCCTGATAGAATGCGACGGTATCGTTATAGCTCCGGCTTCCGGCATCGACCATGACGAACATATCCGGATGCACTTCCATGAAATCCAGCAGCTCGGCAAAGGTCGTCGCCTGAAACTGCTCTTGGATCCGGAACGCTTTAAATTCTTCCAAAGTGGCCAGAGGGTGTTCCGGGTCATAGGGCTGACCCAGCCGCTTCTCCCAGTCGATCTTTTTCCAGGTGTTGTCACGGGCGCTGTGTGCCAGGACCAGGTGATGGTCGCTGGTAAAGGACACATCCACCTCAAAGAGACGATAGCCGTCCTGATAGTTGGCCCGGAGGGCATCGATAGAGTTGGTGTAGGAATGGGTGCCGTTGATGCCGCCCAGGGCGTGAAGGATATAATGGCTGTTGGCCACCGTGTTCCGATATTGCTGGCGCAAGTCGGCGGTGTCCGATGCAGATGCGCTGCCTGCGCTGGATGAGGCGGTGGAGGCGCAGCCTGTGCAGAACAAGACCTCTGTAGCCAGGACAAGGGTGGTCAAAGGGCGGAGCAGTCCGCGAAGCATTGCTTTCATAGGACCTCCTAACGACGGAAGGGGCAGGCATACTGCCTGCCCCTTGCATACGGTTTGGAACAAAAAGATCAGTTGGAAGCGGTATCGGGATCGTCGTCCTCGCCCCACAGCATATTTTTGCGCAGCTCTGCGCCCACGGTCTCCATGGGATGTGCGGCCAGGATCTTGCGCTTGGAGTTGAAGTAGCAGCGGCCGTTGTTGTTCTCAGCGATCCACTTACCGGCGAAGGTGCCGTCCTGGATGTCGGTCAGGACCTGCTTCATGCGTGCCTTGGTCTCCTCGTAGGGCAGGATACGGGGGCCGGAGACGTATTCGCCATATTCAGCGGTGTCGGAGATGGAGTAGTTCATCATGGCGACGCCGCCCTTGTTGATCAGGTCGATGATGAGCTTCATCTCGTGGATGCACTCAAAGTAAGCGTTTTCCGGTTCGTAGCCAGCTTCCACCAGGGTCTCGAAGCCCAGCTTCATCAGCTCGACCACGCCGCCGCACAGGACAGCCTGTTCACCGAACAGGTCGGTCTCGGTCTCATCGGAGAAGGTGGTCTCCATGACGCCGCCGCGGGAGCCGCCGATGCCGGCAGCATAGGCCAGACCCACCTTGTAGGCGTTGCCGGTGGCGTTCTGTTCCACAGCGATCAGGCAGGGCACGCCCTTGCCGTTGACATACTGGGAGCGGACGGTGTGGCCGGGGCCCTTGGGGGCGATCATGAACACGTCCACGTCAGCAGGGGGAACGATCTGCTGGAAGCGGATGTTGAAGCCGTGTGCGAAAGCCAGTGCCTTGCCTGCGGACAGGTTGGGGGCGATGTCCTTCTTGTACATGGCGGCCTGCTTTTCATCGTTGATGAGGATCATGATGATGTCAGCGGCCTTGGTGGCCTCAGCGGTGGTCATCACGGTGAAGCCGTCAGCCTCTGCCTTCTTGGCGCTCTTGGAGCCTTCGTACAGGCCGATGATGACGTCACAGCCGGAGTCTCTCAGGTTCAGAGCATGGGCATGACCCTGGGAGCCGTAGCCGATGATCGCGATTTTTTTGCCGTCCAGATAAGAGAGGTCACAGTCCTTCTCATAGTACATTTTTGCCATAATCAAATTCTCCTTTAACTTTAGTGTCTTCGTCCAGTGTATACTGACCACGTTCCAGGGCGACCATACCGGTGCGAGCCAATTCCAAGATACCGAATTCGGCCAGCAGCCCTTCGATGGCGGCGTCCTTGCTCTCGGAGCCGATGACGGCTACGGTGATGGATGCGAGGGAGACGTCGATGATGGATGCCCGGAAAATGTTGGCAATCTGAATGACTTCGTTGCGGACTTCGCGGGTTTCCGCCCGCACTTTGATGAGCACCAGCTCTCTGCGGATGCTGTGCTCCGGTGCCAGCAGCTTGATGGAGTGAACCACGAACATCTTGCCCAGCTGGTTCATGATCTGGGTGATCTGCATGTCATCTGCCAGCACTTCGATGGTGATACGGGATACTTCGGGGTTGTCGGTTGCGCCCACCGCCAGGGATTCGATGTTGTAGCCCTTCCGGGAGAACAGCCGGGACACCTGGCTCAAAACGCCGGAGGCGTTGTCTACCAGGACAGAGAGCGTATGACGGGTTGCGTTTTCGTTAATCATGATCTCAAAGCCTCCTTTCCGTTAGTCCAGCAGGAACTTGGTCACCGGGCTGCCGCCATTGACCATGGGGTGAACCATCTCGTCAATGTCCAGCACGCAGTCGATGACCGCGGCGTGACCGGAGTCCAGCGCAGCCTGGAAGGCGGCGGCGAACTCTTCCTGATTGGTGGCACGGTAACCGGGGATGCCGTAGGCTTCCGCCAGCTTGACGAAATCGGGGCCACGGTTCAGGGTGGTCTGGGAGTGACGGCCCTTACAGGTCAGGGTCTGCCACTGACGGACCATGCCCAGGGTGCCGTTGTTGAAGATGACGGTGATGACCGGAATGTCATAGTAGTTGACGGTGGCCATCTCGTGGCAGTTCATCCGGAAGCAGCCGTCGCCGGTGCAGTGGACGACCACCTGGTCGGGATTGCCCAGCTTGGCGCCGAAAGCAGCGCCGTAGCCGAAGCCCATGGTGCCGAAGCCGCCGGAGGTCAGCAGCTGACCGGGGCGCTTGAAGTGGAAGTACTGGCAGGACCACATCTGATGCTGACCAACGTCAGTGGCGATGATGGCTTCCCCACGGGTCAGGTCGGAGATGGTGTGCAGGATCTCGTGAGGCAGCAGCTTTTCCGGGTTGTGAACCAGAGGCGGCTCCTTGATGGACAGCACCTCTTCCCGCCAAGCGGAGAAGTCGTAGTCCTTCAAATAGATGCGTTCGTTGAGCAGCTCCAGCACCCGGCGGGCATCGCCGATGATGTGGTGGTCGGTGACGATGTTCTTGTCGATCTCCGCACGGTCAATGTCGATGTGAACCACCTTGGCGTTCTTGGCAAAGGTGCTGGTGTCACAGGTGACGCGATCGGAGAACCGGCAGCCCACGGCGATGAGCAGGTCGCAGGCGCTGCTGGCGTAGTTGGAAGCGTGGGAGCCGTGCATGCCGATCATGCCGGTGATGATGTCCGAATCACCGGGACAGGCGCCGCCGCCCATGACGGTGGTGGCGACCGGTGCGCCCACCTGCTTGATGAAATCACGGAACTCAGGCACTGCACCCTTGCTGCGGATGACGCCGCCGCCCACCAGGATCAGAGGCTTTTTGGCCTCGTCCAGCATGGCGACCAGCTTGTCCACGTCGCCGTGATCCGGTTCGGGGATCTTCATGTTCAGGCCATCGGAGTTCCGCGCCAGCAGAGCGGCCAGACGGCCGTGGCGATGATGCTCACTCAGGGGCAGGGGGGTGAAGTCCACCTCCTCGGAGGTGACGTTCTTCAGAATATCGATCAGGACGGGGCCGGGGCGACCGCTGCGGGCAATGGCGAAGGCTTCGCGGATGATGTCCGCCAGCTTGTTGGCGTCCTTGACCAGATAGTTGCACTTGGTGATGGGCAGGGTGATACCGGTGATATCGACTTCCTGGAAGGTGTCCTTGCCGATGAGGCTCTCGCCTACGTTGACGGTGATGAACACGACGGGGGAGGAGTCCATGTAAGCTGTGGCGATGCCGGTGACCAGGTTGGTGGCGCCAGGGCCGGAGGTGGCGAAGCACACGCCCACCTTGCCGGTGGAGCGGGCGTAGCCGTCTGCCGCGTGAGAGGCGCCCTGTTCGTGAGCCGTCAGGATGTGACGGATCTTCTTGCCATAGCCGTGAAGCTCAAGCTCATCGTAGATGTTCAAAATCGTGCCGCCGGGGTAACCGAAGACGGTGTCAACGCCCTGTTCCAACAGGCACTCCATCACGACTTGGGATGCGGATATTTTCATTGGGATGCAGCCTCCTTTGTTATGGTGAATTTGATCTTTCAAACCAAGGGTCCGGGTGGGACAGAGGGCAAAAAAACAGCTCCGTCCCATACAATAGGACGAAGCTGGAAACTCCGTGGTACCACCTAATTTCGCAGCAGACGGCTCCGAACCGCCTCAAATGCTGCGCACTCATTGCTCCAGATAACGGTGGAGGACACCGTTCTCCGCTACTGGTAATTTTGGAAACAAAATCCTTTCGCAGAGACCGCTCACGGGTGACAATTCTGGGAGTCCGTTTGGAGGCGCTTTCAGCAGCTGCGCCCTCTCTGTACCATCGGAGGCGGCCCGAACCAAATCCCGATCAACGCGTTTGGTGTGTTTGGCATTGGGTTGAAATTAACCCTAATGATAATCGCTTTTCCCCTGACTGTCAAGCACATTTTCGGGAATTTTTCACAGGCTTTTTCGCGAAAAACCGACGAAATACACAAAACAGGGAAATTTCGAGTCAGCCCGTTGACTCCGCCGGATAAAGTTGCTATAGTGAAATAGTCTGAGTGTATCCCACTGTGAGGAGGAGACAAACTGTGACACATACAGCAGAAAATCGCAGCAAGGTCTATCGCTATTACCTGTCTGATAGCGACAATCTGTTGCGCTTTTGAAGCGATCTGGTCGAACGGTTTGTTTCCAATTTTGTACACAGGAACTTCCCAAGCCACAGCGTCAAAAGCGCTGTGGCTTTTTCGTTTGTCCGCCACAGACGGACAAAAACACCCATCAGGAAAGGAACGGGATTTTGTATGAAACAGCGTACCATCGTCATCGTCGGCTTAGGTCTCATCGGCGGCTCCCTGGCTGCCGCCCTGAAGGGGTTTGAGGACAGCTATCTGATTGGCGTCGTCCGCCGGCAGGAGACGGCAGACTATGCCCTGAACCACGGCTTCGTCCACGAGGCCACCCTGGACGCCTCCTCCGCCCTGGCCCGGGCAGACGTGACCATCCTCTGCGCCACCCCTGACGCCCTCCTGGGCTTCCTCCGCCAGCACGCCCAGGAGTTCCGCCCCGGCAGCCTGGTCACCGATGTCTGCGGCATCAAGACCGCCGTCATGGAGGCAGCCAAAGCCCTGCCCGAAGGGGTGGACTACATCGGCAGCCACCCCATGGCCGGCACCGAGTTCGCCGGCATCGAGCACGCCCTGCCCAATCTATTCCACGGCAGCAACTGGATCATGGTGCCTAGGGAAGACAGCACCCAGGAGCACAAGGACTTCATCCGCCGCATGGCACACCACGTGGGCTGTCAGGACGTGCGGGAGATCACCCCGGAGCGCCACGATGCCATCATCGCCTACACCAGCCAGCTCATGCATATTGTTGCCCTTTCCGTCTGTGACGACGCAGATCTGTTCCTTTGTAAGGGCTATGAGGGCAGCAGCTTCCGTGACGTGACCCGTGTGGCGGCCTTGGACCCGGATATGTGGACGGATTTGATGGGCCTCAACGCCCCCGCCCTCAGCCAGGTCATCCGGCGGCTGGAGGAGAACCTCCACGCCTACCGCATTGCCCTGGACAACCGAGACCGGGAGCGTCTCCACGCCAAGCTCACCTATTCCTCCAACCGCAAGCGCCGCATCAACCTGCCCGGCTCCGGTCAGATCCCTCTGCCCAAAGACGGTTCAGCAAAGGGCTGAGTCCTGAGACGGGCTGACCACACAGAGCACCAGCGCATCCACCGGCAGATTGGCTCCCAGCACCGCCTGTGCTCCAGAGGTGCTCACCACCACCCGGTCGCCAGGACGCACCCCCAGCAGGTCGGCTGCCACCAGCCGTTCCCCCTCCGGACTGCGCAGAGCAATCAGGGACAGTTCGTCCAGGGCGGATAATCGTTTTTCCGCCGCCACCACACCGGTCACTTCATAGCATTTCATAAACCTTCGTCTCCTCCCCGTGGAACAATTCTCACGTTTGGGATTAGTATGGCGAGGGGGCAGACAAAATATGAACGATTCTGGAAAAAAGCAAGAAAGTCCACCCAGCAAAAACAGCCGGGTGGACTTTTTTCTGTGGCGGTGGGAGAAAAATTTTGGGGGTTTGCCCCTTTTCGACAGAGGTAGGTTGTCATTCTGTGTCATAATGCAATAGGTGACGGTTAGTTGCCGCTGTCTCCGTTTTCCTCCCAGTTGATGGAGAATAGGTCGTTGGGGGTACACTCCAACAGCATACAAAGGGTCTCGATGTTGGACAGGCGGATGGACTTGGTCTGGTTGGTCACCATGCGGTTGAAGTTCTGATAACTCATCCCCATCTGTTTGTACAGCCAGTATTTGGACTTCCCCTTCTGTTCCAAAAGAGAGAGTACGTTGAGTTGAATCATATCTCATGTCTCCATTAGCTAATCTTTTGGTTAGATAATAGGATGTCCCATTTGAAAACCTGTAGACTGTTACATTAGATAATGTAGACATTTGGAGGCTCTTGTAATATGATGGTATAATAGAATCTGTGCTAATCGAAAGAAATCGTGAGGAGGCGCGAAAGGATGAAGGAACGAGAAAGAACCTGCTGCTTCACCGGCCACCGGATCATACCGGCTCAGGTCGTCCCGCAGCTCAAGGCCGAATTGGCGCAAACGGTCACACAGCTCATCGACCAGGGGGTGACCCAGTTCGTCACCGGTGGAGCGTTAGGCTTTGATACCATGGCGGCGGAGGAAGTGCTGCGTCAGCGGAAGGCGCACCCGGACATCCGCCTGCACCTGATGATGCCCTGTAAGGGCCAGGAGAAAAAGTGGCGGTTAAGCGACCGGATGCGCTACCAAAAGATCGCCCGGCAGGCGGACGAGGTGACCTGCCTGGCGGAGGAGTATTATGACGGCTGTATGCTCAAACGGAACCGAGCTATGATCGAAGCCAGCGCCTATTGCGTGGTCTATTGCACCAGAAACAAAGGCGGCACCGTCTACACCGCCAACCGAGCGGCGCGGGCGGGCTTACATATGACCTACCTGATGCGGGCATGACGGCTATGCGTCGGGAGAAACAAGAACGGCAGTGACGGGGGTCACTGCCGTAAATGCTATAGCGGTCATTCCGCCGCCTTTGCAGGGGATTCATTTTCCAGGAGGGTCTCCGCCACCACGCAGATCAGAATGATGACCGCCCCGATGACCCCAGCCACAGACAGCCGCTCCCCCAGCACGAACCGAGAGAACACTGCCGTCAGCACCGGGCAGGCGCATTGCAGCAGCGCTGCCGTCCGGGAGGAGAGGGTGGTGAGCGCAGCGTTCTGGAGCAGATACCCGGCCAGGGTGCAGCCGATGGCCATGTAGGTGATGATGGCCCAGATGGTAGGGGTGGTCAGCTCCAGATGGAGGCCGCCGTTGAAGATAGGAGCGCAGATGGCGGCCATGAGCACCGAGGCGGCGACCTGTAGGGTGGACAGGGTGATGGGGTCCACCCGTTCCAAAGCGTGTTCGCCGAACACCAGCGACCCCGCCAGCAGCAAGGCCGACAGCAGTGACAGCACTTCGCCTAAACCGAACCCGGACAACCCGCCCAGGCCGCACAGCAGGTACAGCCCCACGACCACCAGACACTGGATGGGGATGTGCTGCCAACGATAGGTGCGCCGATAGGCCGCCAGCGCCAGCAGAGGGGTCATCACCGTGGCCAGGGAGCGCAAGAAAGCCACCGAGGTGGCGGCGGTCAAATCCAGCGCGATGTTGTTCACCACATAAGCACCTGACATGCACAGGGTAGGCAGGATCCAGTCCTTCACCGAGCATTGTTTCAGCCCCTTCCAAATGCGCTTGCCGAACAACAGCAGCAGCACTACCAGCGCCATGGAGTAGCGCAGGACCAGGAGGGAGTAGACGGGCATGACGTCAAAGGCGAATTTGGAGATGGGGTCGCCGAAGCCGTACAGCAGGCTCTGCAGGAGGATGAGGAAGCAGGGGAACCACTTCGAGCGGGATTGGGCAGCCATGGGAGATGCTCCTTTCTGATGATGATTTAACGGATTACATCATTGTAGCACGAAAGTGCAGGGCGGAACACCGGAAAAACTGCCGGTTTTGGGGGGATTCTGAGGGGATACATTAGAATAGTTGAACAGGCAAAAAAAGTTTCTCCGTTCCCGTTGACAAATGAAGGGGAATCTGCTATAGTTGTTGGGTAAAACAAAGCAGGATGGTATCCCCACCTCACCTTCCGTGCCCACGCGCGGTGGTCGATAGCTCTCTTTCCTCCCTTTTGTGACCAGAGGGGAGCAGTGACGTACGGATACCATTCGGTGTCCGTTTTTTCATGTTTTGATTTTTTTCGTTGGAGGTGTTTCAGTATTAGCAACATGGCGCATCAGATCAATGAGGATATCCGGGATAAAGAGGTCCGCTTGATTTCCTCCGATGGTCAACAGCTCGGGATCATGTCCTCTCGCGACGCTCTGGCCGTTGCCGCAAAGGCAGGTCTTGACCTGGTCAAAATTTCCCCCAAAGCGACCCCTCCGGTCTGCAAGGTGATGGACTACGGCAAATACCGCTTCGAGCAGTCCAAGCGGGAAAAGGAAGCCAAGAAGAATCAGCACGTCGTCGAGATCAAAGAGATCCGTATGTCCCCCAGCATTGACGTAGGTGATTTGAACACAAAACTCCGCAACGCAAATAAGTTCCTGGCCGCCGGCAACCGGGTCAAGGTCACCGTCCGCTTCCGCGGCCGTGAGATGGCTCACACCAACATCGGTGAGGAACTGCTGAAGAAGTTCGCGGAAAGCTGCGCCGAGATCGCCTCTATGGATCGGAAGCCCAAGCTGGAGGGCCGTCATATGACCATCCTCCTCTCGCCCAAGGTTTCCAAGGAGCCGAAAAAGGATAAGTAACCGTTGACGGAAGGTTTGTCCGTCTGATGAAAGGAGTTTCCACTATGCCTAAGATGAAAACGCACAGCGGTGCGAAGAAGAGATTTAAGCTCAGCAAGACCGGCAAAGTCAAGCGCGCGCACGCTTATGCCAGCCATATCCTGACCAAAAAGACCACCAAGCGCAAGAGAGGTCTGCGTAAGGGCGTTTATGCGGATGTGACCAACGCACCCACCATTCGTAAGATGATCCCTTACAAATAATTCGGAATAGGAGGCTACTGAAATGGCAAGAGTCAAACGCGCAATGATGACGCGCAAGAGAAGAAATAAGATCCTGAAGATGGCCAAGGGCTACTGGGGTTCCAAGAGCAAGCATTATAAGATGGCCAACCAGGCAATGATGAAGTCCCTGACCTACGCATACATTGGCCGCCGCCTGAAGAAGCGTGACTTCCGCCGCCTGTGGATCACCAGAATCAGCGCCGCCTGCAAGGCAAACGGCATGAACTACTCCACCTTCATGCACGGCCTGAAGCTGGCCGACATCCAGATCGACCGCAAGATGCTGTCCGAGCTGGCTGTCAACGACAAGGCTGCATTCGCACAGCTGGTCGAACTGGCAAAGGGCAAGCTGGCCTGACAAAACCGGATTTGATTCCATACGAAACAAACCGCCGCAAATGGTTCCGTTTGCGGCGGTGTTTTTTTGCCCATATCCGGCACGAAAACTGACTAAAAGTCAAAAAAGAGGGGCGGAATACAGCTCTTTCGCGATTTTTTGGACACTTTCACAAGAGCTATGGGGAGAAATCCGAGTCAGAGGATATTGATTTTCCCAGACAAAAAAGCTAAAATAAAGGGAATCGTGTACGAGTCATCGTACCGGCGGCTCCTATGTGGAGCCGCCGGTTAGCTGTCCTTCTAAGGTCAAGAAATGAGGCTAAGAAATCCATGAGCAAAGAAAAACGCAGAGCACCGGCGCCCAACCCCATCAAGGCCCTGCTCTTTCAAAACAAACACTACGCCCCTCCCGAATCCTTCCCCGTCTACCACACCATGCGGGAGATGCTGGAACATAACGCCAGCGAGCGTCCTGATGACGTGGCCTTCCAGTACCTGAGGGGACGGAAGGAACTGGTCAGCCACACCTATGCCGAGTTCTACCAGACCGTGGTCTACCTGGGCACCTATATGCTCAAGCGGGGCATTCGCGGCCGGAAGATCGCCCTGGTGGGCGAGAACTCCTATGAATGGCTCCTGTGCTACTTTGCCATCGTCACCACCGGCAACGCGGCCGTTCTGGTGGCCAAGGACGCCACTCCGGCGGAAGCGTCCACCCTCATCTTCCAGAGCGAAGCAGATGTGGTGGTCACCTCCCGCAAGTACCCCTACGAAAAGGAACTGCTGGCACAGAAGCTGGTCAAGAACAAGTATTGCTTCAGTATGCGGGAGTTCGATGAGTGGGAGGAAAAGGGCAAGCAGTTCTATGAAAAGGGCCGCAACCTGTACGACAAAGTGACCCTGGACCCGGAAGCCCTCAGCACCATCTTCTTTACCTCCGGCACCTCCGGCACCAGCAAGGGCGTCATGCTCTCCCAGCGGAACCTGCTCTCCAACGTCAACGACGCCCCTCAGGTGTTCCAGCCGGAGGGATGCACCTTAGCCATCCTGCCCTTCACCCATGTCTTTGGGTTGAGCACCGCTGTGCTGATGATGTTCTACTATGGTCATCCCATTGTCATCAGCAACGGCCTGTCCTCCTTTATGCGGGAGCTGTCCATCGTCAAGCCCAGTATCCTGTTCTTGGTGCCCCTGTTTGTGGAGACCTTCTCCAACACCATCTGGCGCACCGCCCAGAAGCAGGGTCAGACCCGCACCCTCCGCCTGGCCCTCACCGCCAGCAATACCATGCTCAAGTTCGGCCTGGATCGCCGGGAAAAGTTCTTCGCCTCCATCCTGGAGAAGTTCGGCGGCAACCTGAAATATATCATCTGCGGCGGCGCCCCCCTGGATCCCCGTTATATCAAGGAGTTCCGCGCCATGGGCATCGACCTGATGCTGGGCTACGGCATCACCGAGTGTTCCCCCATTGTCTCCGTCAACGCCACCCTCAATGGCCGCCGTGCGGCAGACGAGACTGTGGGCTGGACGTTCCCCAGCGTGGAAGTGAAGATTGACCAGCCTGATTACACCGGCAGCGGCGAAGTGCTGGTGCGTGGCGACAACGTCATGATGGGCTACTACAATGACCCTTACTCCACCGCCGATGTGTTCACCGACGGCTGGTTCCGTACCGGCGACCTGGGACACCTGAATAAGGATGGTTCCCTCACCATCACCGGCCGGAAGAAAAACCTGATTATTTTGTCCAACGGCGAAAACGTCTCCCCGGAAGAGATCGAGTACCAGCTGGCACGCATCCCCGAGATCAAGGAAGTGGTGGTGTACACCGAAGGCAACTTGATCGTGGCGGAGATCTTTCCGGAAGAAAATGAGATGACCGACGCCGACCTGAAGGCGGTCCTCCAGGAGCGCATCAATGACTACAACGCCCACCAGCCCAGCCATAAGCGGGTCAATAAGGTCAAGATTCGCAAGAGCGAATTTGAAAAGACCACCACCCACAAGATCAAGCGCTATAAAGTGCTGGAAAAGAGCAAAAAAGAACGCGAAAAGGAATCCTAAACCACAAAAAACGGGAACGCTGGATAGCGTTCCCGTTTCATTTTTTCCACAAGCCAGTTAAAAAACCAAGCGCATCTCATACCAGACCGCTCCGCCGTGGACGGACTCCGACTTGCCGTAATTCTCAAAGCCAAACTTGGCATAGTAATGCACCAGCTTGTCCTTGCAGGTCAATACCAGCCCCTTCCGCCCCTGTGCCTTGGCGTCTGCAATGACCCGTTCCAGCACCAGACCGGCACAGCCCCGCTTGCGGTAGTCCGGGATGGTGTTCACGCCGAAGATCATCTGCCACTCCCCCTTGGGGTCATGGAGGGTAGGCTCTTCATACATCTCGTCGGTCAATACCGGCGTGGCGCTGACCATCCCATCCACAAAGCTCACCAGCTTGTCCCCGTCCAAGAGGAGCCAAAAGTGATCCGCATAAGCGGCCAGCCGCTCCTGAATGGTGGCCTTATCCGCCGCCTCTGCCGCCGGGAAGCACTGGGCTTCCACCGCCGCCAGAGCGTCCAAATCCGCCATGGCAGCTGTCCGAATCTTCACGAGTCCTCATCTCCTTTGTCTTCCGCCGGCTGCCCTTCCAGCTGTGCCAGCAGTTTTGCGCTGAGCTTCACTCGCCCTCGATTTTCCCACAGCACGTTGTCCATGCCGTAGGGGATGTGATCCAGTTCGTCCGGCAGATAGTCCAGCAGCGACAGCAGGGGCGGTTCGCCCAGCTCAGTGGGCAGCTCCACCTTGGTGGCCACGCAGCGGTGGATCTTCACGCCTTCCGCCACAAACCGCGCCTCGTAGTCGGTCATGATGATGTCGGAATACTCCTTGTGCAGGTCGTAGGTTACTTCGCTCAGGGCGTAGCCCGCCCGTTCAAATTGGGTCAGGGAGAAATCGAAGAGGGGACGGTTGTCCGTCTTGAACTCGATCACCCCGCCGTCCTTCAAAAAGTCCCGATACGAGCGCAGGAACCCCTCATAGGTCAGCCGCCGCTTGGCGTGCTTCTTGCTGGGCCAGGGGTCGCAGAAGTTGATGTACATCCGATCCACCTCGCCGGGGGCGAACATATCCCCCAGTTGGGCGGCGTCATCGCAGACAAACACCACATTGTGAAGCTCCTGCCGCATCCCTTTCTCCATGGCCAGCAGCAGACAGTCCGCCACCCGTTCCACCGCCACAAAGAGCTGGTCGGGGTGAGCCGCAGCGGTCTCCACCGTGAAGGTGCCCTTGCCGCAGCCGATCTCTAAGCAAAGCTCGCACTCCGGCGTCAGCCACTCCCGCCAGCGACCACGCATCGCGTAGGGGTCTTTCTCCTGGACGGCGGCGCAGCGCTCCATACGGGGGATCAGGTTTTTCTTTTTACGCATTCTCATAGCAGAAACCTCAATTTCTTTTCCAAACATTCACCTCGCTATCATACCACAAACCACCGTTCCAGGGCAATGATTCCGGCGGAATTCTCGGAAACGGGGACGGGTGCAAAAAATAGTTGCAACTGACAAGGGATTGTGCTATATTATAATATGAAGGAATTTCCGGGTGTAGCGCAGTTGGTAGCGCGCCAGCTTTGGGAGAATACGACCAGCCGGATAAATAAACTGAATAACCGGGTGTAGCGCAGTTGGTAGCGCGCCTGCTTTGGGAGCAGGATGCCGCAGGTTCGAATCCTGTCACTCGGACCACCTTTCGCAGAAAAACCGCCTCTTTAGGCGGTTTTTCTGCGTTAAAAGTTCTATTTTTAGTCGCGCCTAACCACATGACAACTGTGGTCAGAGGGTAAAAATAGCGGTAATAACTGTGGTGCGGAAGAACTACGAAAACCATAAAATCCCTAACCATCCCTAACGGGTGTAGCTCAAGCATTTTGGGGTGTAGTTGCGACGGAAACTTGAATTTTCCAGCATTATCCCCTATAATAATTCTACGGTGAGCCTTTGTACCACCAAGGCAGCCGTGTGGGTGTACTCCCATGCGGCTTTTTTAGAGGGTGTGTTATGGATATTACGATTAATATTAATGCTGATGTGATTTCAATCA
>JABLTO010052305.1_pt1 | contig 52072 bp, 45 predicted proteins | sample 7160091 | NCBI WGS metagenome assembly JABLTO01 (sample SAMN14651225, study PRJNA627086) | human gut metagenome | isolation source: feces | host: Homo sapiens
GAAAAACGACGCAAACTTCGCGAAGCGAAAAGAAAAATGCTATGCGATTATGAAAAACCGCACGGTGGAGATTATTTATCTTCGTCCTTTTTCGGCACCTCGTGATAGAGGTTCAGGCGGAACATAAGGGTTTCGTCGTCGGGGTTCGGGCAGCGAATGTATGCGCCCTCGACAATGCCGCCTTTGAGTATGTTTGCGATGCCCATTATCTGGCAGAATTTTGATTTAAGATTCAGCACGTCGCCCTCGTCCGTTTCGAGGAAAACATCGCCCTTGCAGGCGTCAACGGTCTTCATCAGATCCGCGATGTCAATGTTGTGTACAAGATTAAGTCTGTTCATATTTCCTACCTCCTTTATCTGCTTTCATTATATACTTAAAAACGCAAAAAAGTCAAGCGGTTTGCGGAAAATTTTACATAAAATATGCGTTGATTTTATTCCGGCGGACGGAGTATGCCGAACATATCCGTAAAAAGAGCCTTTCACGGAACGGTTTTCGCTCCGCGAAAGGCTGTACTTTTTATACCTGTTTTTTATCGGGCGTATCCGTGGGCTTTTGAGCGAACAGGGTACATCCCATATTGCGGAAATGCTCTATCTTTTCGCGGACAAGGTCTTCGCTTATCCTGAAATATTCCGCAAGGCATTTTATGCACAAAAACTCCGTTGCGCCGCGATTGACCATACGCTTGTATATGCCTATCTCGTCGTTTTCGAGTTCCTTGCCGCAGTTTTTGCAGGTCGCCATTGTTTACAGCTTTATAAGCTTTACTCTGTAAACCTTGCAGCTCGTTGCGGGCAGGTCGAGGTAGAAGTTGTCTTTAACGGTTATCTTTTCGTCGTCGAGCATGCCGGTGAGTTCAAGACCGTAGCCGCAGTTTGCGGTAAGCCCGAGTTCGAAAAGATTGATGTATTTGCGTGCGGGACCCTCGGCAAAGTTGAATACGCCGAGCGCGTATTCGCCGCCGGAAAGGTGTCTGAACAGGAGAAGAACTTCTTCGATCTTTCTGTTCGGCGTGTACGGCGGTCTTGCTTCCTCGTCCTGGTCAAGGGCGATAAGAGCCTTGTTTTTGAGAAGTTCAAGCGTGTGATCGTCGCAGTTTCTGATGTCGCAGCCTATCATAAGAGGGGACGCCATCATGCACCAAAGAGCGAAGTGCATATCATACTGTTCCTGATTGCAGCCGCCGAAGCCAACGTTGCCCTTGTTGTACATACCGCAGATAAGCATATCCGTGTCGTTATAGCAGCCGGGCGCGGACTGACTGAGCATGGGGATCTGGCTGAACGCGATGTCGCGGAACGAGTTCGGACGGTCAACGATGTCGCCGGTCGATCTGTACATATGCGCGCCGGTGGAACGAATCCACTGCCATACGTTGTCGCTGCCCCAGTTGCAGGCGGAGAAGAGAATCTCTCTGCCGGTGGCTTTGAGCGCCATACCCATTCTGTAATAAAGCAGAGGTCCGTCGGACGTTTCGGGCTTGTAGCAGAAGTCGTATTTAAGGAAGTCGATGCCGAAATCCGCAAAGGTCTGCGCATCGAGATATTCGTGGTCAAAGCTTGACGGATAACCCGCGCAGGTCAGAGTTCCGGCGCAGGAATACATTCCGAATTTCATGCCTTTGGAGTGAATGTAGTCCGCGAGATATTTCATACCGTGGGGGAATTTTTTCGGGTCCGCGACAAGTCTGCCGTCTTCGCCTCTTTCGCGCAGCGACCAGCAGTCGTCAATAACGATATATTCGTATCCTGCGTCGCGCAGTCCCTTTTCAACCATCGCGTCTGCGATGCCCATAATGAGTTCTTCGGAAATGTTTTCTCCGAAAGTGTTCCACGAGTTCCAGCCCATCGGCGGTCTTTGTGCGAGCATAGTGTCCTCTTTTCTCTGCCTTGAAAAATAATAATTTTTTCAGCGTCCCTCCGACATAAGGCAGAGCGTCGGAGAACCTGTTTTTTTGACATTTTTCGAGTCGTTTTTAATACGACCGTTCACTGTATTATATCATACTTTTTCTTATATCGCAAGGCAAAAAATGCGAAAAAAAATAAACGGCGTTTTTACCAAAAAAACTCACTCCGTTTATGCAATGATTACCAAAAGAAATTCGAATCGGCGGCGAAAAAAATACTTCAAGACACAAAAATCGGCACAAAACGACGTTGTGCGTCTATATTTTACGTTTTTTTCACACATTCCTCTTGCCTTGTCGGTAAAAAAATGTTATACTGACAAGAAGATAATATACAATATATTATATAATCGGATAGTATTGTTCTGGCGGCATTCCGCTTCGGCGGACGGACTTTGCAGAAAAGCAAACACGGTCGAACCCCGAAAGATCCGACCGTGCGGTTTTATCCGCTTACTTTTTGAATGTCTTGCACTCGGTGTCGTTGCAGTTGCACGCTCCGACGCCCTCGACGTTTATTCTGTCCGATTCGCAAACGCCCTCGACGTTGAATATACATCTGTCGGCGGCGCAGTCAACGTGACTGTCCGAGCAGGCGCATGAAGCGCAGGCGGCGTTGGCAAAGCCCTCGGTCTTTTCGCGGAAACTGTCACAACAGGTTTGGCACGCCTTTTTTGCATCGGAACCTCCGACGCGAACGTCCTGCAAACAGCATTTGCTTTCCGCGTTATGCACACAGGTGTGTGCGCTGCAAGAAATCTGCGGCATTGTTTTGTTACCTCTCTTTTTATAAAATGAGACGGGCGGCTCGGTCGTTTTTTTTGAAAAACCCTGAAACGGTTTTGACGCAAGTCGCCTCAATCCGTATTTTTGACAGTTATTCCGTTTCGATACGCTTCGGGAGGAGGATATTTTTGGCAAAAAAGAAAAAAATCAAGGCGAACGATACGCGCCTTTCGGCTAAGCGCCATGTTTTTCCCATATTTATGCTTTTCGTCGGTATGCTCTGCCTTATCGGCGGCGTCTGTCTTGTAAATTATTTTATGTCGGGCAAGACGAGTTCCGACTCCGGTATCGGAAAAGTTTATATCAACGAGGTGATGACCTCGAACAAAGGCACGCTGCTTGCGCCCGACGGTTCTTCCGCGGACTGGGTGGAACTGTATAACAACTCCGCAAAAAAAGTCAACGTTTCGGGCTACGCGCTCATTTTGCAGAAATCGTCCAAATCAAACGATTCGCTTGTTTTTCCCGACGGCACGGAGATAGAAGCGGGCGGGTATTTGCTTGTCTACTGCAACAATTCGTATCTTTCCGAATATATGTGTGCACCGTTCAACCTTTCCAAGGCGGGCGGCGAAACGCTTGTGCTCAAAAATGCGGACGGCACTTCGCTCGATTCCGTCACCACCGAAAAAATGACGTCCAACTCCGTTATGGAGAGAACGTCTTACGACGCGGGCGCGTGGACTGTAAGCGGCAGACCCACGCCGGGACAGCCGAACACGGACGAGGGCTATGCGGCGCTTGAAGCGTCACGCAAAAACACGGACGGAACAAAAACGATAGTCATAAACGAAGTGCAATGCAAAAACACCGTCGGAATAACGGACGAAGACGGCGACAGAAACGATTGGATAGAACTGAAAAACATCTCTTCTTCCTCCGTTGACCTGAACTATTATTCGCTCGGTTCGAGCCTTTCCGCACCTTATGAATGGCAGCTTCCCGCCGTCACTCTCGGCGCGGGCGAAACGCTTCTCGTTTACTGCTCGGGCAAGGATATTTCCGAAACAACGGGAGAACTTCACACGAATTTTACGCTGAAAACAAGCAATATCTGCGTCACGGTCTCCGATATACAGGGCAGAATAATTGATTCGGTCGAGATAAAAACGCTGTCCCCCGATGCGTCGTATTCCAGAGACGGCAGCGGCGCTTATGCCGAGACGTTTTCTCCGACTCCCGGTTTTGAGAACGACGAAAGCGGCTTTGCGAGCGTCGGCAAATTGCTTGACAAGGGCAAGGACGGGTTTGTGATATACGAAGCGATGTCCAAAAATCCGAAAAACGGAGGATATATTCCGCAGAACGGCGGCAGATACTACGATTGGGTCGAACTGAAAAACACGTCGTCCTCCGAAATCGAACTTTCAGATTACTGCCTTTCGAACGACGCGGCAACGACGGATATGTGGCGGCTGCCCGAGAAAAAACTCGGCGCGGGCGAATCGTTCGTTATTATCTGTTCGGGCAGCGAACGTCTTTCGAACAGCGAATATTATCACGCGAATTTCAAGATAAACGGCGACGAACAGGTATATCTGTTCAAAAACGGCGAACTCTGTGACGGCGTGTGTCTCAAAGGCACGAAGATAGGTCAGAGCCTGACCCGCGCATCCGACAGAGCGGGCTTTTGGACGAATACCGCACCGTCTCCGAGATATACGGACGGCGACAGCCTTTGTTACGCGGTTGCTTCCGAGCCCGTGATAGAAACGAAATCGGGCGTTTACGATGCGGCTGTGACGGTCACGATATCGGGCGAGGGCGATATTTATTATACGCTCGACGGCTCCGACCCGACCGTTTATTCAAAAAAATATACAGCCCCTTTTGAACTTGCGGAGACGAAGTCCGTTCGCGCAGTCTCGTACTCCGCGGGAAAAATAAGGTCAACGGCGGCGGCTGCGACTTATATCGTGGGTGAGGACAACACGCTGCCCGTTATGACTCTTTGCGTGGACAGGGACGACCTTTACAGCAACGAAAGCGGAATTTATGCGACGGGCTACAACGCTTCGTCCGAATTTCCGTATCTGGGCGCGAACTTCTGGAAACCGTGGGAAAAAGAATGCACGGCGGAGTTTTTTGAGAACGGCGACGGCTTTTCGATAGACTGCGGCATACGCATTTTCGGCGCATATTCGCGCGCGGACGATAAAAAGTCGTTCCAACTCAAATTCAGGGATATGTACGGGCAAAGCGAACTTGTGTATCCCGTTTTTGACGAACTTGACACGGTAAAAAGTTTTAAGGCGCTGGTGCTTCGTGCGGGTTCGCAGGATTATGCTCACGCAATGCTGCGCGACGAGTTTTTCACAAGCCTGCTCAAAAGTCATTCGGAAAACCTTTACGTTCAGGCTTATAAGCCCTGCAACCTCTATGTCAACGGCGAGTATTTCGGCATCTACTATTTCCGCGAAAAGATCAATTCGGATTACGTTGCCAAACATCTGAACGCCGCAGAGGAGAACACCGACCTGCTTGTGGGCAGCGAGGCTGTTGTTTACGGTTCTCGTGAGGAATTTCAGAAACTGCGCGAATTTGTGGAAACGCACGATATGCGCAACGCGGAAAACTACAAATACGCGGAAGAACGTATAGATTTTGTCAGCCTTATAGATTTTACGATAGGCGAATATTATTCGGGCAACCAGGACAACGGCAACGCAAAGTGGTTCCGCAACACCGCAAGCGACGACACGCGCTGGCATTGGATATACTACGACCTCGACTGGGGCTTTTATTACGACACGCCGCTTGATTTTTACCTGCGCAAACGCGGGCAGGCGGAATACGGCTTTGCAAAGATAAACGCGCTTATCGGCAACCTGCTTGACAATCCCGACTTCCGAACGCTGTTTTTGGAGAGGATGTCCTACCATATTAAAAATACGTTCAGCGAAGAAGTCGCTTTGGCGCACCTGCAAAGCATTGTGGATAAGATAGAACCCGACATGAGGCGCGAATGCGAACGCTGGGACAAATCGTATGCGGGCTGGGAAAAAGAAGTCGAAAAGGTCAGAACGTATATAAAGGACAGAAAAGCGTTCATGCTGCCCGAGATAAAAGCATGGTTCGGGCTTTCGCAGGAAGAATTTGACAAGTATTTCGGATAAAGCGTTTTGCGCTTTTCCGAAACCGAAATGTAAGGAGCTGAAAATATGATCTCCGAAAGAATAATCACAACGTCTTATTCCGCGTCGCAGGTGACCCCCGGCGGCTGGCAGGCGGCAAATCTGCGCTTGCAGGCGGACGGGCTTTTGGGAAATCTTGACCGCATTTTGCCTGAGGTGAAAGAATCCCGCTGGCTCGGCGGCAACAGCGGCGACTACGACAGTCTTCCTCTTTGGCTTTCGGGTTTTGTGCCCACGGCGTGGCTCATCTCCGATATCGAAATGCAGGAGCGCGCGGGACTTTATATCAAAAAACTGCTTGAAAACAACAAAAACGGGTTCATTCCGAAAGGTAAGAACGAAAAATTCGACATCGCGTCTCTTTTTGTTTTGCTGAACGCGCTGTGCGACTATGCGGAGGCGAGCGGCAACGGCGAGGTTGACGGATATATACTTGCCGCGCTCAAAGAACTCGATGTTTATACGGACACGCACGTTCTTTCCGAGAAAGCGTCGCTTTGCTGGGCGGACGCGCTCCGTCCGATAGCGAGGGAGACAGAAAAAACGGAAGACCGCTCCCTGCGTCGGCTTGCAAAAAAACTTGCGTGCATGGGCTTTGACTGGCTCGGATTTTTCGACGGCTGGGACTATGCGCACGTCGCCGCTTCCGACCTGCCTGCGTCGTTTTTAACTGACATACACAACAATATTCAGGCGGTCAGGACCGCCGCCGCGCTTGCCGATTTTTACGGCGACGAAAGTTACGTTGACCGCGCGTTTGAGATGATATACACTCTTGAACGGTTCCACGGCTCGGCGATAGGCATGATAACCGGGGACAGCCGTCTCGGCGGCAAAAGCGCTTCGAGAGGACTTGACACGGACGCGCTCTGCGAATATATGTCGGCGCTTGCCTCGCTGCTCAAAACATCGGGCTCGGTGGACATCGCGGACAGGCTTGAACGCTTGGCGTACAACGCTTATCCCGCCGCGTTCTCTGCGGATATGTGGGCAAAACAGCGTGTGCAGCTCATCAATCAGATACAGTGCGTCGCGGACGGCGAACACCCGTTTTCGACTGCGGACAAAAAAGCGGGGCTGTTCGGTCTCGGAGACGGTAAAAAAAGCTCCGTCGCCGCTTTCTGCAAAGGCTATGCCGCATTTTGCGGCGTTTGGTTTCTCAAACGCGAAAACGGCATATATATTTCTTCGCTTGCGCCCGCAACGCTTGAAACAACGATAGACGGTGCGAACGTAAGAGTTGAGGTCGGCGGCGAATATCCGTTCCGCAACACTTCAAAAATAACCGTTACGGTTTCTTCGCCCGTCACGTTTACGCTGGGTGTCCGCATTCCCGGTTGGACGGAAAATATGAAAATAGGCTCGGGTTCGGAGATTCTTATGCCGCGCAAGAGCGAGTTTTACACGTTCAGAGGCACATGGACGGATTCGACCGTTTTCAGCCTTGACACAAACGACAAATTCAGATTGAACAGACTGCCCGACGACCTTTACATCGTCAGCCGAGGCGCGCTTTACTATGCCGTGCCCGTGGCGGCGGACAAGGCGTACATCGAGGGCAACACTTATCCCTACAGCGAATACGAACTTTCCGCAAGCGGAGGCTGGAACTTTGCCGTGCTTGCCGAGGACAAGGACAGATTTTCAAAATCCGTAACGTTTGAGGATAAGCCGCTGACATCGTTCCCGTTCTCGCCGGCTACGCCCGCAGTCGAAATGTTCTGCTGCGGCAAACGCATACAGTGGGGCATAAAAGACGGCGCGGCTGTCAGAAAACCGCTTGCCGTCGCGGCTTCCGACAAAAAGGAGATGCTCCGTTTTATACCTTACGGCGCAACGGAACTCCGCATGGCGGCTCTGCCCGTCATAACGCAGAACGTCTGATAAGGCTTTCGGCACAGAAAAGGATCAAACGAAAGTTGCCGCAACGCGGCGAACGCAACATATTTTTACTCTGAGGACATCGCATTGGAAAACGAAAACAAGAACCACGACACACAAGATAACAAACCCAAATTTTCATTCCGTCCTGCGGAAACCCCCATAGAAGACTTTCCTCTTGCTGAGGAGGAGGACGAAACGCCGACTTCCGACGGTTACGGCTATTCCGATTTCGAAGCTGACGACGGAGACGACGACTATCCCGAGGAAAAGCTGTCTTTTCGCGAACGCCTCGCAAAAAGAAGAGCGGAGACGGAAGCCTCAAACGCTGCGGAGCAGGCGGCATTTGACGAAGACGATGAATATGAAGAGAACGAGGAGAAAGACCGCGCGCCGCGTCCGTCTTTCCGTGAACGTTTCGCCAAAAGCAGAGCCGCGCAAAAAGCCGCAGAAGAGGAAACAGATGAAGACAAAGAGGACGAAACTTTCTCTCTGGCTCTGCGTGAACGCCTTGCGAAAAGACGCGCCGAGCGTGAAGCCGCGGAAGCCGCCGAGGACGACGAATACGACGAGGATGAAGAGGACGAAACTGCCTCTCTGTCTCTGCGTGAACGCCTTGCGAAAAGACGTGCCGAGCGCGAAGCGGCGGAAGCCGCGGAGGACGACGAATACGACGACGAGGACGAGGAAGAATTACGTCCGACCCGCCGCCGCATAGCCGTGCGGCAGTCCGAAACGGCTGCAAGACCCTTGCAGAGAGCGGAAAAACACGCTGAAAGACCTGCTGCGGACAAGCCTGCGCAGAGAGCGGAAAAACACGCTGAAAGACCTGCTGCGGACAAGCCCGCGCAGATAACTGAAAGCCGCGTTGAAAGACATGCTGCGGACAAACCTGTGCAGAGAGGGGAAAAGCACGTCGAAAGACCTGTTGCGGACAAGCCTGCGCAGAGAGCGGAAAAACCCGTCGAAAGACCCTCGGAGGACAGACCCACGGCAAAGAAAACGGACAGCCCCGTAAAGAATAGGCGAAACCATGCTCCGACCGCAGTCGAAAAAACGGCTCAAAACAGAAAGCCCGCTAATCAAGAAAGCGGTTCGGGAGATAAGAATAAATCAAAAACGTTCCCCGCGTTTTCGGGCAGCGAACTCAACGCGGGCGGTGCGGACGAAAACGTCAAAAAGCGTTTTGTCCCGATAATCGGCGCGTTTGCCGCGTTTATTGCGGTGTGTGTGATTTTTACGCTGTGCGCATCTGTTCTGACGAGAAAGACCGTTACCGGCAGCCGCGTTTACATCAGCGAAATAATGACTTCGAATTCTTCGAGCGTGCCCGCGCCCGACGGTGAGTTTTACGATTGGATAGAACTTTGCAACCCGACCGACGAAGCTGTTGACGTTTCGGGCTTCGGTTTCGGGCTTGATTCCGCCGCTGCGGTGTGGACGATACCGAGCGGAACGGTGATCCCCGCAAAAGGGTACGCACTTGTGTTCTGCGCGGGCAGAGCGGGAGACTCGGGCAGAGTGGGCGAGGTCTACGCCACGTTCCGTCTTTCCAAAAAGGGCGGCGAGGAACTGACGCTTTTGGCGTCTTCGGGCAAAACGATAGATGCTCTTAAAACCGAGGCGTTGGACAGAGGCAAGACGATGTACCGCGTCAAAGAGGGTTCTTCCTTTGAGATCGGCGGCGACCCGACTCCGCTTTTCCCGAACACGGAAGAGGGCAGGGCGAATTACCTTGCGTCGCTTTATGTGGACGGCGACCCGATAAAGATAAGCGAAATAGCTCCGAAAAACCATATCGGGCTTACCGATTCTTTCGGCGAGACGTCCGACTGGATAGAACTTCACAACACGTCGGATACGGAAGTCAATCTGAAAGGCTACAAACTTTCCGACAGTTCGGAAGAGCCTTACGCATGGTCGTTTCCCGATGTGACGGTCGAATCGGGAGGTTACATATATGTTTTCTGCTCGGGCAGAGACGTTGAAAAGGGCGACGAGATACACACCGATTTTTCGCTGTCTTCAAAGAGCGGAACCGTGGTGCTTGCGCGTCCCGACGGCGGGATAGTTGACCATGTGGAATATTCCGGCGTTGAGACGAATGAGTCCTACGCCGACGACGGAAACGGCAACCTTACCGCAACGCAGTGGCAGACCCCCGGCTTTGCGAACACGGTTGACGGCTATGAAAAATATGCCGAGACGCTGAAAACTCCGAACGGGCTTGTTATCAACGAGGTCATGGTCGGCAATGAGAAATACTGCGCGCATAACGGCGGCAGATATTACGATTGGATAGAACTTTACAACGCTTCCGACGCAGACATAGACCTTTCCGAATATACTCTTTCAAAAGAGGTCTCCGATCTTGACACATTCACGCTGCCGCAGCGGACGCTTCGCCCCGGAGAGTACGCTCTTGTTATGTTTTCGGGCGATGAAACGCTTTCGACGTCGAGTTATATTCACGCGAATTTCAAGATAGACAACGACGGCGAAGAACTGTTCCTTTCAAAGAACGGGACTGTTGCAGACTGCGTATACTTCTCAAATATCAGGGCAGGTTATTCGTTCGGACGTTCAAGCCTCGGCAACGGCTTCTACAATTTGAGCCAGCCCACGCCCGGCTATGCCAACGGTATGGGTATAAGACAGGTTTCGTCAGCACCCTTTACCGACACGGCGGAGGGCGTTTACAACAATGTAGCGAACGTCAAAGTCGCGTTGTCCGCTTTCGGCGACGCGACGGTTTACTATACGACCGACTGTACCGAGCCGACGTATACAAGCACGCAGTACCTCGGTGAACTGACGCTTGACAAAACGACCGTTGTCAAGGCGGTGGCTTACGAAAAGGGAAAACTGCCGTCCGCGGTGGTAACGTTAAGTTATATCGTCAACGAAAATCACACTCTGCCCGTTATCAGTCTTTCGGCAGAGCCCGACGACCTTTTTGATTATTACAAGGGCATTTACGCCGACGGTCCGGGTTATACATACGAATTTCCGAATAAAGGCGCAAATTTCTGGCAGGACTGGGAGCGTGACGCGCATGTAGCGTTTTTCGCGGACGGGGAAGACGGGTTTTCGCTTGACTGCGGCATAAAAATGTTCGGCAACTACGGCAGAGCATACGATCAAAAGCCGTTTCAGGTAAAATTTAAGAAGAAATACGGAACGTCCGAACTGCATTACAAAATGTTTGAGCAGTATTCGGATATGTCGGTTTTTGACTCGCTTGTTCTGCGCTGCGGTTCGCAGGACAGTTACCGTTCACGCTTTCGCGACGAACTTTTTACCTCGCTTGTCACGGACAGTTCCAGCACCTTGCTTTCACAGGCATACCGCGCCTGCGTGCTTTATCTGAACGGACAGTATTGGGGCGTTTACTATATTCGTGAAAAGGTTGACGAGAACTTCCTTGCGCAGCATGAGAATTACGGTCCCGATTCTTTCACCATGCTTTACCGCAACGGTGAAATCATTATGGGCGATACTGACGAAGGCTATGCGTCGCTGATATATTTTGTCGAGACGCACGACATGACGCTCAAAGAAAATTATGATTACGTCTGCTCTCGGATAGATATTCAGAATTACATAGATTTCAAGATTTTTCAGGCTTACAGCGGCAACTACGACCTGCACAATATCAAGTATTACAAGAGCGACGCCGAGGGCTCGGACGGCAAGTGGCGGTGGATATTCTACGACCAGGATTACGCGTTCCGTGAACTCGGAGATTCCGTTGCGCGGACGGTTGAAAGCGGTTATCACTTCATCAGCAATTCTCTTATCCGTAATCTGCTGAAAAATCCCGATTGCCGCGCTTTGTATCTTTCGCGTATGTCCGAACTGTTTTCTTCGGCGCTTTCCGCGGATACGGTGCTTGCAAAGATAAACGCCCTTTATGAAGAATCTCTTCCCGAAATGCAGCGCCATTGCGAACGGTGGTCACTTTCGTTCGACAACTGGAAATATGAGGTCGACGTGCTTCGCCGCACCGTAAGCGACAGCGGTTCAATCGAGGGGCTGGGCGGTCTCAGTTACGGCGGCAGCCGCATTGCGCAGGTGCTTGCAAACCTGAAAAGTACGCTGTATCTGACCGATGAAGAATACAACAAGTATTTCGGCGGTCTCAGCATAGGTTAACGGCGCAGCGCTTATTGCACGCCCAAACAGATAGGTTTTTTGCAGCCTATGCACAAATGTGCTTCACAGATAATGAAAGGGGATATATCATGTCCAAAACAGACAACATTCTCCGATATCTTTCATGGTGGGCGATAGTCGCTTCCGTCGGCTCGCTCGTTATGCTTTCTTTTGTCAGCACAACATTCTTTATTCCGGGTGCGAACTTTGTAGCCACCATGTTTTTACTGCTCGGTATGACAGGCAGTTTTCCTCTGCTGCTCGCTTCCGCGGTTCTGCTGTTGTTGTATTTCTTCGGCGCAAAAGGCGTTAAAATGCGCTCCGCATGGCTGCCCGCGGTTATCGCCGTGCCCGTGCTTGCGGACTTTGTTATGTTCTTTTACTACCTGTTCCGGGTTATCCTTTTCGGCGTTGATTTTACGTGGCAGACCGTGCCCTCGTTTATTTACGCCGCCGCCGTCGCGGTCTTTCTCGTCCTTTATTATGTCGGACTTGTCAAAGAGCGTAAGGGCAAACAAAAGGATATATAAATATGAAGATAAAGAATCAGGTTGATGATGTTTGACCTGAACAAGGTATATTCTGCCGAAAACGGAGCCAACATTTTTTTAAATACATAAAACCCCCGGGCAGACGGAAAATGTCTGCCCGGGGGACTTTTATTTGCGTTCTCGCCGCGCATTTCTGAAACATAGACATCAATGGCGTGCGTCGGCTGATGCCGAAAACTCGGACTGTGTTTCAGCCGTCTGTTTTCTGTTCAAGCCGCATATTTTCGTCGGAGAAGAAGTTGAATTTTCGTGCGATTCGGGTCGCAGTTTATTTTGTATCGCAAATGTCTTCGCCGAAATGCCTCAAAATCATTCGCCGAAATACCCCAAAATCCTTCGCCGAAAAATTTAAAAGTAGACCGTTCCGCGTTTTTTACGGAACGGTCGAATTTTTTATATTTGTATTTGTTGCGCGTCGGAAATCATTGCTCGTCGCTTTCCTGTACGGTTTCCTCAACGGTCTCAACCGTTTCGGTCTCCGTTTCGGGCGCGGGAGCTTCTTCCGTGGCGGCAGCCGTTTCGGTCGTTACGGTCTCGGTTTCCGCAGCAACGTCGGCAGTAACTGTGTCTGCCGTTTCCGCGTCGTTCTGCGCGTCCGCTTCCGCCGCACCGTCAGCCGTTACAAGCACGGGCTGTTTGCTTCTGTTGCAGAAGTAGAGAACCGCAATGGCAACAAGCAGTACCGCCGCGCCGATGGCAAGACCGATATATCCGTTGTCCAGCACGCCGCCGAGAACGTAGCCCACAAGGCACGAACCCGCAACGACCATGGCATACGGGATCTGCGTCGAAACGTGTTCGAGGTGGTTGCAACGCGCACCTGTGGAGGAAAGTATCGTCGTGTCCGAAATGGGCGAGATGTGGTCGCCGCATACAGCACCCGCAAGAACCGCGGAGATAACGAACGCGAGCTGCTCAAAGCCGTGGTCGGTTGAGAAGTCTATCGTGCCGTTAAGAACGGTGAAGATTATCGGGATAAGTATTCCGAACGTACCCCACGAAGTTCCCGTTGCGAACGCAAGACCTACGGAGATAAGGAAGAATATCGCGGGAAGAATGGATATGGGAATGCTGTAAGTTTCAACAACGGTCTTTACAAACTGACCCGCGTTGAGGTAGCCGTTGTTGCAGATTCCGCCGAGCGTCCACGCAAGCGCAAGGATGGCAATGGCGGGAACCATGGCTTTGAAGCCGTCAACTATGCTGTCCGCAAACTGCTTGTAGGTGAGAATGCGGCGGGACATATAAAGAACGAAGATGAAAAGTATGGTTATGATAGAACCGAGAACGAGCGAAAGGGAAGAGTTGCAGTCGCCGAAAGAGGACGTGAGCAGTTCCCATGTCGAAATGTCTGCTTTGCCCACGGTTACAGCCGTGCCTTTTGCTATCGTGGCTTCCGCGTCAGCCGTCAGTTTGACGGAGATCACCGTGCCGTCAACAACGCCGAGCTTCTCTTTTGTCAGATCCGTGTAGCCCTGCGTTTCGTAGTAAGCTATCATCGCGTCGATGTATGCGTCGGTGTCCGCTATCTCGAAATCTGCGGGAAGCGTTACGGTTGCACCGTCTTCGGCGGTTATTTTACCGTCTTCCAGCATATCGGAAGAAAGCGTGCCGAGATCCATTGCGCCTTTCGCGGTAAGACCGTTTGCGAACAGACCCTTGATGTCCGCATAAGTGCTTTCGGACGTGTTTTCGCCCTGTTCGGGAATGCTTACGTATACGGAAATGGGTGCGTCGTCGGAAATTGTGTAAGAAGTTCCCGCTTCCGCCGTGTAAGATTTTGTCTTGTCAAAAATGCCGCCTGTGTAAAGCATTGCCGCAATGCAGGTAACAATGAGCACCGCGATGGGAAGGATAAGGTCGATAACCTTGCCCTTTGTCTTTTTCTCTGCGGTCTCGGTCTCGTCAAGCACTTTGAGCTGGGGATTCTGCGCAATTTCCGCTTTTTTCATCGGCCCGAAATCGAAGTTCAGCGCTATCATCAGAATTATCATCAGAATTGTAAGAAGCGCGTACAGATTGAACGGAATGGTGTGCAAAAACAGGCTGAAACCGTCAACGTCCGTGCCATCGGGAAGAGAAGAACTTACCGCCGCCGCCCAGCTTGAAATGGGTGCGATTATACATACGGGAGCCGCCGTTGCGTCGATGATGTACGCAAGTTTTGCGCGGGAGATCTTGTGTCTGTCCGTAACGGGGGACATAACCGTGCCGACGGTAAGGCAGTTGAAATAGTCGTCAACAAAGATAAGCACTCCGAGCCCCGACGTTGCATAAAGCGCGCCGCGCTTGGATTTTATCGCCCGCGCCGCCCAATTGCCGTATGCCTTTGACGCACCGGACTTGGTGACAAGCGCAACGATTATGCCTAAAAATACAAGGAAGATACATATATTGACGTTGCCGCCTATGCTGTCTCCCATAATGCCGAAGATAGTCTCAAATATCTTGGCGGGATTGTAAAGAAGCGCGCCTACCGCAACGCCGACGAAAAGGGAGATGTAAACTTCCTTTGTTATCAGCGCAAGCGCTATCGCGACAATGGGAGGAACTATTGCCCAGAACGTACCTATCGCTCCGGTCGCTCCCCACGGGTTGATGTCCTGGAAAAACTGTGCTATTGCTTCCATGGAAAAGATCCTTTCTTTTTTTACTTTTACATAATATAACTAAAATGTATCTATAATGACGCCGCACCGGCAGATGCGGCGATTGTTCTTGTAGTGCTTTTTTGATTTGAGTTGTGTAGTGCGGAAAGTGTTTGCAACGCAAACAGGGTACTTCCCGAAACGTGCATAGCCTTTTTCTTTCCGCTTCGCGGAGTTTGCGTCGTTTTTCGCGGGGCGAAAAGCCGAGCAAACAGTATGGTCTGATTTTAATACGCCGCGCGAAACTGCCGCTATGCGGCACGCGCATGGCTAATCGCAAAAAATACAGCGGCTTTTTTGCGATGTATGCTTTTACATAATATATCTATAATGACGCCGCACCGGCAGATGCGGCGATTGTTCTTGTAGTGCTTTTTGATTCGAGTTGCGTAGTGCGGAAAGTGTTTGCAACGCAAACAGGGTACTTCCCGAAACGTGCATAGCCTTTTTCTTTCCGCTTCGCGGAGTTTGCGTCGTTTTTTTGCGTTACGGTTTAAGCGGCTTTATCGCCCGTTCCAATATTCCGTGCATTTTTGCGATAGCCGTGCCGTAGTTCGTCATCGGCACGCCCTGCGCCTTTGCGCGCTTTGTGCGTGACGATATTTCCGCATCGTTCAGCATACAGCCGCCGCAATGAATGACAAGCGAATATTCCGAAACGTCTTCGGGAAAATCCCTGCCCGACGTGAAGTCGAAAACAAGGTTTTTGCCCGTATATTTGCTGACCCAATTCGGCAGTTTGACCGTGCCGATGTCGTTGCATTGCCTGTGGTGCGTGCAACCCTCGCTGATAAGCACACGGTCGCCGTCGCGGAGCGTGTCAAGCGCGTCCGCACCGTCCGCCAGCGCGAAAAGGTCGCCCTTATAGCGCGCAAACAGCATCGAAAACGACGTCAGCGGAATGTCTTTCGGCACGACCTTGTTCACAAATCCGAACGCCTGTGAGTCCGTCACGACCAGCCGCGGATTTTTCGGCAGGGAAGCAATCAGCGCTTCAAGCTGCGTTTCCTTTGTGACAAGGCATACCGCGTCGCTGTCCAGCACGTCGCGTATCGTCTGCTGCTGCGGCAATATCATTCTGCCTTTCGGCGCGGATTCGTCGATAGGCGTGACAAGCACGACGATATCGTCCTTTTGAAGCAGGTCGCCTATCAGCCGCTTTTCCTTTTTGCCGTCGGCGGCAATTCTGCCGAGCATTTCTTTCAATTCGAAAATGTTCGTTCCGCTTGCCGCGCTGACATAAAGCGTGTTCTCTCTCGCCGTCGGAACGGCGGGGAGCAAGTCAGCCTTGTTATATACCGTTATGAGCGGGATTTTTCGCTCCGTTATCAGTTTTTTCAGTTCTTCGTCCGCCTGCGTTTCGCCCTTTTCGGCATCTATCACAAGCACGGCGATGTCGGTCTCGTCAAGCGTTTTCATCGCCCGTCTTACCCTTTGTTCCCCAAGCTCGCCTTCGTCGTCCGTTCCCGGGGTGTCGATGATGACCACAGGTCCTATCGGCAGCAGCTCCATCGCCTTGCGCACGGGGTCGGTCGTCGTTCCCTTTACGTCGGAAACAAGCGAAAGCTCCTGCGCCGTAACGGCATTGACAACGCTCGATTTGCCCGCGTTGCGAAGCCCGAAAAAGCCTATGTGAACTCTTTCGGAGGACGGGGTTGAATTGAAACTCATTGTTTTTCCCCCTTATCAGAAGCGGAAATCGCGGCGGTTAGAGTTCTTTATCTGCTCTATGTTCTCTTTCGCGATATTGCGCACTTTTTCTTTCGGAATCTTTTCAAGTTCGCGTTCGATGACCGCAAAACCGACTTTTTTCGTCTCCTCGGACGCATAATCCACAAGATATTCGGCAAGCGTCATCAGCGCATTCGGGTGGCAGCAGTTCAGTATCTGCCCGTTCTTGCAAAGGCTCATAAAGCGGTCGCCCGTTCTGCCCTCGCGATAGCACGCGGTGCAGAAAGACGGAATGTGGTCGCTCTGCATAAGCCAACGCACCACCTCGTCAAGCGTTCTTTGGTCGGAAACGTCGAACTGCTCCGAATCGTGCGGGCGCTCTTCTTCGCAATATCCGCCGACTGACGTGCGCGACGCGCCGCTTATCTGCGAAATGCCGTAATCCAGCACTTTGCCGCGAACCGTCTCGCTCTCGCGCGTGGAAATTATCATACCCGTATACGGCACGGCAATGCGTATGCATGCGATAAGTTTCGCGAACAGGTCGTCAGGCACGGAATTGTCAAACGCCGTCGGGTCGATGTCGTCCGCGTGTTTTATTCTCGGCACGCTTATCGTGTGCGGTCCCACGCCGTGAACGGCTTCGAGGTGTTCCGCGTGCATAAGCAGCCCCGCAAATTCGTAATCGTAACCCTCAAGCCCGTAAAGCACGCCCAGACCTACGTCGTCAATGCCGCCCTGCATGGCTCTGTCAAACGCATCGGTGTGATAGTCGTAGTTGTGCTTGGGCCCCGTCGGGTGCAATTGCTCGTAACTCTTTTTGTTGTAGGTCTCCTGGAACAGGATATACGTTCCTATGCCCGCCTCTTTGAGTTTTCTGTAATTTTCAACGGTCGTCGCCGCAATGTTGACGTTTACGCGGCGTATGTCGCCGTTCTTGTGGTGCACGGAATATATCGTTTTGATACATTCAAGAATGTATTCGATGGGGTTGTTCACGGGGTCTTCGCCCGCCTCTATCGCAAGGCGTTTATGCCCCATATCCTGAAGCGCGACGACCTCTTTTTTTATCTGCTCCTGCGTCAGTTTGACGCGGGGGATAGTCTTGTTCTTTGCGTGGTACGGGCAGTAAACGCACCCGTTGACGCAGTAATTCGAAAGATAGAGCGGCGCGAACATAACTATACGGTTGCCGTAAAACGCAAGTTTTATCTCGTTTGCCAGCGCGTACATCTTTTCGATTTTGTCGGGCAGGTCGCACGCAAGCAAAACGGACGCTTCTCTGTGCGTCAGTCCCGAACATACAACGCCGTTTTCGGTCTTCTTCGGTCTTGCCTTTTCGAGCAGCGCGTCGATAAGTTCCGCGTCGCTCTTGTGAGCCTGCGCGTACGCAAGCGTTTGTCTTATCTCCTCGTCGTTGATAAACTCTTCGGCTTTCATTGATTTCGGATCGTAAATTGCCATGGTGATACTTCCTTTCTTGCGGTCAGGGTCAAAGCCCTTTCCGTCAGACAGATATGTTGATATTGTTTATTATTAAATTGTAAGCAAAAGTTGATAATACGCAAAAGTTATGATATTATGTCCCCTCTTGCCGTGACGACTTCAAAGCCTATCGACCTCATGCGTCCCGCAAGGCACGCGCGGCATTGCGCCGATTCGTCGCCCGTGCATATCTTGTCGTCGTAAAGTGCGTACTTTTTGCGCACCGAAACGGGGGAAAGGTTGGGCATGACCACATTTGCACCCGCCTGTATTCCTTTTTCGCGCCCTTTCGGGTCAACCGTGCCGAGCGCCGTGGTGGACGGCAGCAAAATGTTCGGTTTTATCAGACGTATCAGCGACAGAAGATATACCGTTTGCGCCGCCGTTCCTGCGGTAAACGTGCCGAAAGGCGTGTCCTTTTGCGGAATGAACGGTCCTATGCCGCACATATCGGGGCTGAACGTCTCAACGAATTTCAGGTCTTTTGCAAGCGTTTTCGCCGTCTGATAAGGCGAACCGACCATAAACCCGCACCCGACCTGAAAACCGAGCGTTTTCAAGTCTTTCAGACACCGCATACGGTTGTCGAACGACATATTCGCGGGGTGCAGTTTTTCGTAATGTTCCCTGTCCGCGGTCTCGTGCCGCAAAAGATACCTGTCCGCGCCCGCCGCTTTCATCGCCGCATAAGCCTCGGTCGGATATTCGCCGAGAGAAAGCGTTATCGCGCAGTCGGGAAATCCCGCTCTTATCTCGCGAACGGTTTGCAGTATCTCTTCAAGTCCGAAAACGCCCTCGCCGCCCTGCAAAACAAATGTGCGGAATCCGAGTTCGTAACCCGTCTTGCAGCAGTCCAAAATCTCTTCTTTTGTCAGTCGGTAGCGGTCGCACGCCTTGTTCGAGCGGCGTATACCGCAATAAAAGCAGTCGTTTTTGCACAGATTGCCTATCTCGATAAGCCCTCTGACAAAGACCTCGTTTTTATATATTTCGCGTCTCCTCTTATCCGCAAGCGATGCCGCATATTCGGCAAGTTCGTCAGTCTGCGCCGTTATAAGGTATTCGTATTCATCGGCGGTGAGCGTATGTTCGCGGTCAAGTCTGTCGATGAGTTGTTTTGCGTCAGTCATTGCCCGTTACGTTGGAATAAGCCGTTTTGACGCTTAATCCTTTGACGTTGCCGAGTTTGCCCGCAAGCGCGGATATTGCGTCCTGCGGCGCGTCGAGCGCTATCGAAACGATGTTTATGTTTTTTGCCTTGTAGGGAAGCCCCATTCTTCCGATTATATATTTGCCGTATTCGTGGAGTTCCGCATTGAGTTTTTCCACCGCGGAGGTATCTTCCACAATTATCGCCATAACGGCTACTCTTGTTTCCATAATTGTTATATTCCTTTTAATATGAACGGCTTGCGGCTCGTTCTTTTGACTTATATAATTGTGTGAATATAAAATATATATATTGCCAAATGCAGAAAGTGTTTGCCTCGCAAACAGGGTACTTCCCGAAATGTGCATAGCCTTTTTCTTTCCGCTTCGCGGAGTTTGCGTCGTTTTTCGCAGGGCGAAAAGCCGAGCAAACGTTTTGTACCGACTTTTATACGCCGTGCGATAGTTCGTTCATTCGAACGAACCGCACATGGCTAATCGCAAAAACTGCTCGCTGCGCTCGGTCCTTTTTGCGATGACTATAATCGCCATAACGGCTACTCTTGTTTCCATGGTTTTAGTACCTTGCTTTTTTTTGTTTGTTTTGTTGCAATAAAATATGAGTTTGTCACTTCGACGATTTCAGAACCGCTTTCAGCTTGATTTCCTTGCCGCCGCGCTCAACCGTCAGTTCGACCGTGTCGCCGACGCGCTTTGTTTTAAGATATGCGGAAAGGTCGTCCGTGTCGTTCACTTCAACGTCGTCGATGGCTCTGATAATGTCGTTTTCAAGCACGCCCGCCTTTTCAGCCGCGCCGTTTTCGATAACCGCGCCGACCCAAAGCCCGCCGTCGGCATTTGCTTTAACGGTCACGCCGAGCATCGGTTTTTCTATCTTGCCGTTTTCTATTATCTGTTTTGCGTAATTCAGCACTCCGTTTATGCGGAGCGCAAAGCCGAGATTTTTGAACTCGCCCGCGATTTGCAGGCTGTTCAGCCCTATGACCTGACCGCTCAAATTTATAAGCGGTCCGCCGCTGTTGCCCGAATTTATCGTGGCGTCGTGCTGGATAACGTCCGCCGTTATGCCGAGATTTTTGAACTCGACCGAATTGCGTATCGCGCTGACCATACCCTTTGTGGCAGTCTGGAAAAGAGCGGAATCGTAAGGCGTGCCTATCGCGATGACAGTATCTCCGACCTCGACCGTTTCCGAGTTGGCGAACTCGGCGGGGGTGAACGTGCCCTCTATCTTGATAACTCCGACGTCGCTTTCCGAGTCGTAGCCGACCACGGTCGCGTGGTAGTAGTTATCCTCGTTGTCTCTCACCTCGACCGCCCGTGCGCTGTCTATGACGTGCGCGTTTGTCAGAATATATCCGTCGGAAGTCATTATAACTCCGCTTCCGCCGCCGCTGCCGCTTGTTTTCTTCGTCATTATCTCAACAACGCTCGGCAGTATCTTCTGTATCGCCGCCTTTGACGACCCGTCGCTTTCGGTCGGTTCTTCGTGCTTCGGCTCATCGTCGGACTGCTTTATTTCAACGCTCGTTTTCGGCGGATTTTCCGCTTTTCGGAGCGCTACCATTGCCACGCAGGTGCTGAAAATCGCTATCGCGGTGCTTATCGCCGACAACGTTATCAGAACAGCGGAAACGCCGTTTCTGTGTCTGTTTTCATTCTTCGGCGATGTGAACTTCTGCGGTCTTTGCGGTGCGGGGACTTCGCTGTCGGTCCCGTCGCTTCTTTTTTCGCCGCTTTCCGCGTCCGCATCTCTCACCATTGGTTTCGCATTTTCGCTTTCGCCGTCGGGTACGGGGATTTCCGCTGCGTCCGTCTCCGAGTCCGCATTTTCCGCCGTTTTTTCGGCATCTGCGGGGAAAGTCTGCGCTTTTGCCGTATTCAGTTCGTTCTGAATTTTCCGAAGCCGCTGCTCCGGCGTTTCAAAATTATCCATGAGTTATCCTCTTATTTATAACGCATTGCAAAATATCGGCAAAGAGCCTGTTTCCGGCTGTGTCCCTGCGTTCGGGCTGCGCAGACCGCGCTTACCAATCTTCTTTCAGCATTGCGAATATCTTTATGTCCGCATAGCGGTTTTTGAGCCATATCTCCTCGCGGTGGCAGCCCTCGTACACCATGCCGAGTTTTTTCATCAGCGCCGCCGACGGTTCGTTGTCCGCCGCACATTTGCCGACAATGCGGTTCAGACCGACTTTGTTGAAACCGAAATCCATAACGGCAAACGCCGCTTCAAAAGCGTAACCTCTGCGCCTGCAATCGCTTGCTATCCAATAGCCCATTTCGGCGCGGCGGCTCAGCGACGCGATGTCGTGCAGGTTTATCATTCCTATTGCCCGCCCGTCGCTTTTGCGCTCGATTATCCATGAAGTGCAGGAGCCTTTTTCGTATTTCAGAATAAGCCCGTTCAAAAACTCTGCGGTCTCCGCGTTCGAACGGTGCGTTTCCCACGTTTCGAAACGGGATATACTCGGGTCGGACATACAAAAGAATATATCGTCCGTGTCGTAAAGATACGGACGGCGGAGTACGAGCCGCTCCGTTTTCAGTTTGGGGAGCGGACGGAATGCGCGCATTATATCATGTAACATAACAAAAACTCTCCGACGTCTTTGCGGTGAAGTTTTTTTAGACTGTCTGCCTGCGGCGCGTGCCGGACAGGCGAAAGCCGTTCGATACAAAAACTTTTTACTCGCCGAGATACCCCGAAAGCGCCTTTTCGAGCGGATTGAGTTGCTCCGTCGAATAGTCGGCAACGGTATATATTTTTCCGTTCACAAAACGCAAAGTCGTTGCTCTGTAAGACGCAACGCCGCGCTCTCTTGTATGCAGTTTTACGGCAGCGTAAAAAACGCCGTCCTTTTTATAAACTTTCAGGTCGGAAAAATCCTCGATATAATTTGCATATTCTCCGTTTTTCTGCGCCCTGACGCGTTTTTTCCAAACGTTTTGAGCCTCTTCCGCCGAAAGTTCGGTGCCGTTTTCCAAGTTTTCCTCGTTGTCGAAAAACCAAATGTTTTCGACTGCGGAATCGAGGTCTTCCGCGATTACGTCTTTGAGAAAACCGCGAACCTCGAAATATGTCTTTGTCTGCTCAAAGCCGAACCCGCCGTTTTTCTTCGGCACAAAATATACGACCGCCGTCACTGCAACGGCAAGCAGGACCGCCGCCCCCAAAACTCGCAGAATGATTTTTCTCTGCTTCTTTTTCGCCTGCGCGGCGGCGACGTCCTCTTTGTTTATTTTTTTGAATTTGCTCACAGGTCTTTATCCTCAAACGGCACAAAAAATGCCATGGATCTGTTTGTGTAACTCTTGTCTTCCGTAACTTCGCGTATGACCTCTATAAAATCTGGCAGGATATAATACTCGTCTTCGGTCTCCGTTTCAACCTCGCATATCGCCTGCTTTTTCCAAAACGGATAAATGTCTATTTCCGCGAAAAGTCCGTTTTTCATCGGGATTTTCCAGCGCCGCTTTTTTATCGGCGTCAGATTTTTGTCGGCTTGCTTCAGCATGGAGAGGTATTTCTTTTCGTCCAACGCCTCTTCCTGTTCGTGCCTCATGCTGCGGGAATGTCCGAATTTGAGCGTATATGTGTATACCGTCCTGCCGTTTCTTTCGGCTTTTCTGACCCTCTCCGTAAAAGTCGGGATAACCGGCACAAGATATGTCTGCGTTATATCCGTGACCGTTGCGCCCTCTATCGTTGCAAGGAACGCTTCATCGGGCATCTTTATCAGATATTTCCGTTCAATTTCAATTCCCGGGGGCATATCACATTTTCTCCTCGTCGTAAACCGCTCTGCAACCGCCGATGAACTTCGGGCGCGTGCGGGCGTAAACAACGTTTGCTTCGCCTATCTTTTTGACGTCGAGACGCACGGGCACCGCAACGCGCTTCAAGTGCATGCCTATCAGCGTGTCTCCTATGTCCATGCCCGCGTCGGCTTTGACCTCTTCGACCACGACGGGGTGTTCAAACGCCCTGTAACCCGCGGTCGCCCATGAGCCGCCCGCTTTCGGCTGCGGCACGACGTTGACCTCTTCAAGCCCGTGGCTTTGAGCGTATTCGCCCTCTATCACCACGGCTCTGTTCAGGTGTTCGCAGCATTGACAGCCCAGATATATGCCGCTGTCTTTCAGCACGCCGTATATCTCTTCAAATACCGCCTGTCCCACTTCAAAGACCGAACCTTTGCCTATGCGCTGACCCACTATCTCGCTGGACGAACAGCCCACCACGCAAAGGTCGCCTTTTTTGAGTTTCGCGGCGGCGACGAGCAGCTCCGCCGCCCGCCGCGCCTCGTTTCTGATTTCTTCGTACATTTCCGTCACTCTTTTCGGGCTTATATCAGTCCTGCAAAGCCCACTTGTATTTGAGATAATCTTGATATTTTGCGTCCCAAGCCGCGCTGTCTTCGGGTTCGTAGATTTTCAGGTCGTCGGAGCAGAACTCATGTCTTGCCTGCGCAACGTCCTTAATCGTGCCCTGCGCGATAAGCTGAACCGCGATGTTGCCTATCGCCGTGGCTTCAACGGGACCCGCCGTTATCTTTTTGCCCGTAACGTTTGCGGTGAAGCGGCAAAGGTTGACGTCCTTTACGCCGCCGCCGATGAGGTGAACGACCTCGGTCTTTTCGCCGAGCAGTTTTTCAAGCGATTCGATATAATATCTGTAAGTCATTGCAAGGCTTTCGAGAATGCAGAGAGCATACTGACCCTTGGACTGCGGCAGCGCCTGACCTGTCTTTTTGAGGAACCCGTCTATCTTTGCGGGCATATTTCCCGGTTTGCCGAACGGCGCGTAATCGGGGTCTATGTAAACGTTCGCGCTCTTTTCGGTGAGCAGCATTTTGTCGATGTCCTTGAACGAAATGTTGTCGCCCTCTCTTATCCATTGACGGCGCGTTTCCTGCAATATCCAAAGCCCCGAAATATTTTTGAGGAAGCGGATGGTATTCTCAACGCCGCCCTCGTTTGTGAAGTTCTCTTCAAACGTTTTTTCGTTTATCAGCGGCTCTTTTATCTCCGCGCCGAGCAGCGACCATGTGCCGCACGAAACGTAACAGCCCTTTTCGCCCTTTTCGATGGGCGCGGAAGCAACTGCGGAAGCCGTGTCGTGCGAGCCTACCGCGATAACGTCTACCTGCGCTATGCCGAGTTCGTCGGCAATGTCTTTCGAAAGTTTGCCGATAACGTTGCCCGGAGGAGTTATCTTTCCGAACAGACTGCGTTTGAGACCGAGACGGTCGATCATGTCGAAATCCCAGTTTCTCTCTTTCGCGTTCAGCAACTGGCTGGTGGACGCAATGGTATATTCAACGTTCTTTTCTCCTGTCAGCAGATATGCGAAAAGGTCGGGCATAAACAGAAGCGTCTCCGCTCTTTCGAGCACGTCGGGACGGTTCAGTTTGAGCGAATAGAGATGATAAAGCGTGTTGATGTCCAGGAACTGTATGCCCGTTTTGTCGTAAAGCTCATCCTGCGGAATGACTTCGAAAACTTTCTGCATAATGCCCTTTGTTCTCTCGTCTCTGTAATGAACGGGGTTTTCAAGCAGTTTGCCGTCCTTGTCAAGCAGTCCGAAATCGACGCCCCATGTGTCTATGCCTATCGAGGTTATGTCCCCGTTGCCCGAATTTACGCATTTGAGAATACCCTGTTTTATCTCATGGAACAGTCTTAATACGTCCCAATAAAACGTGCCGTGAACCATAACGGGGTCGTTTGAAAATCTGTGCATTTCTTCAAGCGTCAGTTTGCCGTCCTCGTATGTCGCAAGAATCGCTCTGCCGCTCGAAGCGCCGAAATCGAATGCAAGAACCTTGTTTTTCATCGTGATATTCCTCTCTTATGTCTTCGCGCCCGCGCACGGTGCGCAGACGCGCGTATTATTTGACGGATTATAATTATTATATATTATATCATATAACCACGGTAAAGTAAAGATATATTTTGAGCGTTTTTGTGAAAACTGAAACGCTCCGAAAAGACTTTTCGGACGGCTCAAAACTCCGCGAACCTGCTTTTTCGTGCGGAATTTGCGTTTGCGAGGTTGCTTTTTCGTGCAAAAATCGAGCGTGTGAGGTTGCATTTTCGTGCAGAATTTGAACTTACGAGGTTGCACTTTCGTGCAAAAATCCGACGTGCGAGGTTGCTTTTTCGTGCGGAAGCAAGTGTGACAGTCTGTTTTTGCGTATTAAAAGTTTTGTAAAATCTGCCGCGCGTATATTGACAACGCGGCGTTTGCGGTGTATCATAAAATCGAAAAGAAGACTCTTTCGGATATGCAAAAAAAAAGACCTTGCAAGGAGGAAAATATGCTTTCAATCAGCAACTTCACCAAGAGTTACGACGGCAAGAAAAACGCCGTGACAAATCTTTCGTTCGAGGTTCGCGGCGGCGATATTTTCGGCTTTATCGGTCATAACGGTGCCGGAAAAACGACGACGATAAAGGCGTGCGCGGGCATTCTCGAATTTGATGAGGGTACTATCAAAATAGACGGCACGGACATCAAGAAAGACCCGTTGACGTGCAAGAAAAAGGTTGCGTATCTGCCCGACAACCCGGATATTTACGAGTTTATGTCCGGTATAAAATATCTGAACTTCATCGGCGACATTTTCGAAGTGCCGAAATCAGTTCGCTCGGAGCGTATCACACGCTATGCGGAGGAATTTGAGATAGCGGGCGACCTGAACTCTTCCGTTGCGGCGTATTCGCACGGTATGAAGCAGAAACTTGCGATAATCGGCAGTCTGCTGCACGAGCCTAAGCTGCTTATCTGCGACGAGCCGTTTGTCGGTCTTGACCCCAAAGCCGCGCTTGTTTTCAAAAATTATATGAGAGAAATGTGCGCAAAGGGCGGCGCGGTTCTCTTTTCGACCCACGTCCTCGAAGTTGCCGAAAAACTCTGCAACAGGATAGCCGTCATCAAAGGCGGCGAACTTGTTGCCGTCGGCGATATCGACGAGGTTAAAGGCACATCTTCCCTCGAAGACGTGTTTATGGAGTTGACCGAAAAATGAAAAGATTTCTGATACTTATGCGCCTGTCCGTTCAGCAGACGTTCCTTGCGGCTTCTGCGGGACGCAAGAAAAAAGCCAAAGTCGCCTCCGCCGCGACCACGCTTGTTATGTACGGGCTGATAGGCGTTCTTATAATTCTTTCCATGGGCGCGGTCTATGCGGGCATGGTCGTTGCCGCGGTTGACGGCGAAAGCGATATTTCCGTTTACGGGGCTGTAACCGTTGCGAATATCCTCGGCTCGGCAATGACTCTGTTCCTCGGCACGATGGGGCTGGCAACGCACGTTTTCAAGTGCCGCGATTTTGATTTTCTGATGTCCCTGCCTGTCACACCCGCGCAGGTGCTTTGGTCAAAACTTGTCGGACAGTATGTGTCCCTGCTTTATTATTCGACGGTTTTCGTGTTTCCGTCCTACATTGTCGTTTTCGCGTTGGGCAACGTGGACATAACGTTCTGCACCGTGCTTTCGATGATACTTAATCTGCTTCTGCTGCCGATGATACCGCTTGCGGTGTCCGTCATTCTCGCGTTTTTCGTATCGCTTATCCCCGAAAACAATGTGCTGGGCAAAGTCGTTTCAACGCTCCTTTCGCTTGGGCTTGTCGGGCTTTATATGTGGTTCTTCTACGGCGGCGACGGCATGACGCAACTGATGATAAACCCCGCCGTTACGAACGCGATGAAAAAGATATATTTCCCGCTCGCGTTGCTGGACAAAGCCGTCGGCGGCAACTTTGTTTCGCTGCTGCTCTATGTCGTTGCAAGCGTCGGTATATGCGCCGTTGTAGTCGGGCTTCTCGCCTTTGCGTATTTCCCGATTATACGCAGACGCAGACAGGGCGGCGGCAAGCGCAGAAAACTTGAAAAAACAGATATTAAGGCGTCCCGCGTCGGTGCGGCGCTTTACGCAAAAGAACTCAAAAAATATTTCGGAACAACGACCTATGTCGTCAACACGATAATCGGACCCCTGCTTTTTGTGTTCGGCTCTGTGTATTTCACTTTCAGCGACAGTTCATATCTTGCTATGTTGACGGGAGAAAATTCGGGCTTTGCCGTACCCGCTCTCGTGCTTTTTCAGGTATTCACTCTTGCCATGGGCTGCACCACCGCCGCGTCGGTCTCTCTCGAAGGCAAGAGCCTGTGGATATTGCGCTCCTCTCCCATTGCGGCAAAAAGCGTGTTCGGCGCAAAAATAGGCGTTTGCCTTACCATACTTTTGCCAAGTTCTCTCATCGGTACGCTCGTTCTTGTTTTCGGACTCGGACTTGATGCCGTGTCGGGGATTGCGCTCATTGTCAGCGCCGTTATTCTGCCGCTTGTCGTTGCCGTGCTCGGACTTCTTGCAAACCTGCGTTTTCCGCGTCTCGATTTCGTAAACGAAGCGCAGGCAATAAAACAAGGCGCCGCCGCCGTTATCGGAATGTTCCTGCCCACGCTTATCATGCTTCCGTTTTTGGCTGTCGCATTCTTGTTTGCCGTTTACGGCGTCGGTTCGTCGGCTGTCGTAACTCCCGTTATCGTTATCGCCGCCGAGGTCGCGTTCCTTGCCGTGGTTGCAGCGCTGATTGCAACGAAAGGAAAGAAACTGTACGAAAAACTGTGATGGGCACATCACAAGGGTATAATGATTGTATGTTATATTTCAGTAAAGCCGTACAGGAACCGAAAAAACCGTAAGTTTTTTTACATCCCCTACCGGTTCGGCAAGCCGAACGGATTGTTGCTATTGTATTCATGCACGAAAGGACTTCTCTATGTCTTTCAGAACCCCGCAAAACGGTTACATTTATAAAATAGAAACTCATTGCCACACGGCGGAACTCAGCCCGTGCGGGAATATTCCCGTCCGAGAACTCATCGACCGCTATGCCGCCGCAGGATATTCCGCGATAACGCTGTGCGATCATCTGCGCGTCGGTTACACTCTGCCGCGAGAGGGAGACAGACACGCCGTTGCCGACCGTATGGCGGACGTGTACGAAAACGCCGTCGAATACGGCAAAACACGCGGAATGAGAGTGTACAAGGGCAGCGAACTCTGCTTTGATGCGACTTGTCCCGACGAGTTTATAATGCTCGGCTGGGACAGAAGTTTTCTGCGTCGGACGGTCGATCTTCTTGACCGCGAAACCGTCGGCGAATATCATCGGCGCACTCTTGCGCGCGGCGGGCTGCTCATTCAGGCGCACCCGTTCCGCGGCGAATGTCTGCCCGTTGAGGGTGAAGCGGTTGACGGCTACGAGATACTGAACGCACACCCGCGCCACGATTCGAAAAACGACCTCGCGGAAAAAGTCGGTCGCGCACACGGCGGAATTATGACCGCCGGCTCGGACTGTCACGACCCCGACGTTGTCGGACTTTCGGGAATATGGGTTCGCTCCGTTCCCGAAAACACGGATGAATACATCTCTCTTCTCAAAAGCGGAGATTACGGACTTATCGGAAAGGATGAACTGAAATGACCTCTGTTTTGACCGTTGATTTTTACTCGGACACGCTTGGAGAATACATGGACGTCCGCGTTATAATGCCGACGCTCGAAAACGGCAAAAACGCGCGCGTGCTTTATCTTCTGCACGGACTTTCGGACGCGCCGTCCGTCTGGCTGCACCGAACCAACCTCGAACGCTACGCCGAAGCGGTCGGCGACCTTTGCGTCGTGCTTGTTTCGGGACACCGTTCGTGGTATGCGAACACCGCCTCGGGGCTCGCTTACCGCACATTTGTTTTTGAGGAGATACCGCGAAAAATCGAAAATATGTTTCGCGTTTCGACCCGCAGAGAGGATACTTTTGTTGCCGGCAACTCCATGGGCGGCTACGGCGCGGCAAAATTCGCGCTGCTCCACCCCGAAAAATTCCGTGCGGCGTTTCCTCTTTCGGGCGCGTTTCATGCGGAAAAATATATTGCGAATGAAGCCGAAAGACGCGCGGTTTTCGGCGATGAACCGAAACGGGAAGACGATGTTTTCAGCCTTGTTTCGGAAGCGGAAAACGCCGCCGATTATCCCAAATTCGAACTTATCTGCGGCAAGGACGATTTCTGCCTTGCGGACAACCGCGAACTTTTCGTTCTGATGAAAGAAAAAGGCTTTGACGTGACTCTTTCCGAACCCGGCGGCGCGCATTGCTGGCCGTCGTGGGACGAATACATAAAAACCGTATGTGAGCGGATAGGGGAAATGCAATGAAACGCTTTTTTGCTGCTATTACCGTGATTTTTGCGTGTCTGACTCTTTTTTGCGCTTGCCGCGATAACACAGACCCCACGACGTCCGTAACCGAGAACACTTCCCCTGACGAGCCGAAAGCCGCTTGGACGGCGCGCTTTCTCAACGTCGGAAAAGCCGACTCGATTTTGATTGAAGCCGACGGACTTTTTTATCTGATAGACACGGGGACAAAGGATTCTTATTCCGTTTTGCGGACTGCTTTTGACAAGTTCGGCGTGACCTCGCTTGAAGCCGTGTTCATCACGCACACGGACAAAGACCATATCGGCGGGTTGAACGACCTGCTCGAAAACGGCGATGTTACCGTGGGCAAGATATGCGCTCCCGCCGTCGGAGACTTTGACGAAGACGGCAAGGATAAGGTTGACAAACGCGCCGAAAAGCACGGATTTACCGTGACCCGCCTTTCCGTCGGAGAACATTTTTCGGTCGGCAAAAACGGGCTGTTTTTTGACGTGCTCGCACCTGTTCGCCTTGCCGACGGCGAAAACAACAATTCGCTTGTTCTGAAACTCTGCGGCGGCAAAGCGACCGCACTTTTTACGGGCGACGCGCAGTTTGAAGAGGAAAACGACCTGCTCCCGCTCGACATTTCCGCCGACGTTCTCAAAGTTGCGCACCACGGCTCGGACAAAGCGTCCTCCTACGCCTTTTTGAAGCGTGTCGGCGCAAAAGTCGCGGTTATCAGCACTTCGACCGCCGAACGCTCCGAAACGCCCGCGCCGTCCGTCCTCGCGTCTCTCGACGCCCTCGGCGCAAAGACTTACGTCACGCAGGACTCTTCCCTGTGCGTTTCCGTCTTTGCCGACGCGGCGGGGAACATACGGGTCGAAACGGATTGATGTGTCTGTATTGATTCCGCTAAACCGATTTTTTTATGACAAAACTTGACTTTTGCCGAGCGATGTTATATAATATCGTCAGTATTGCTTGATAAGGAGCAGCGTTATGTTGGAAAAACTCGCAAGAAAAAGAAAGTTTCTCGCCTACGGAACAGGCGGTCTGATACTCATTCAATGGCTTTTGATGTTCCTGCCGTACTATTCTTACGGCGACGGTCAGACTTCCTCCATCTCCGGTTATATATGGCTCAACTTCGATGAAATGAAAGATTATTGGCGTTCCGTCATTCCCGGCTACGCGATAAACAACGAGTTCCTCGTTCCGTTCGCGCTGTTCTTTATATGCCTTGTGGCGGCGATTTTTTGTTTTACCATGCCGAAAGAGTGGTTCACGCACGTTATCGCTTTTGTCTGGGCTGTTATCGGACTTCTCGGCTTTCCCTTTACAAAAACGCTGCATTTCGGCAATATATATTGGGTTCACTACATAATCTTTATCGTGGGCGCGCTCAGCATAGCGTTCAGCTGGTTCCTCGACGTTTACGCGGAAAAACACCTCCCGCCCGAAGAGATAAAACTGTTCTGATATTACGGACAGAATCACGAAAAACCTCGGTCTCCGATAATTCGGAGACCTTTTTTCTTGTTAAATGTTTATTTGAAACTTGAAACTGACATAGTGAAGAATATCTTTGCTATATAGTTTAGACAAATCGTGATTTGAAGTTTTGTCTTTTTATATGTCCGCCGCGCGCGTTTTTTGCTCGTGACAACGCGATTTTCGGAGTTATTGTGTTTCTTTCGAAAACATTTTCTCGGAAAGACTTGCGCAAATCGAAAATTTATGTTACAATAAAACGTACGAAGTGATTTGGCTATAAAAATGTATAATGTGAGATACGCAAAGTTTTTTACGAAAGGATTTTCGGTATGAACGAAGTTAAAAAACCGAATAAGCCGTTGTTTTTCTATTACGGCATTGCGCTGCTCGTCATCGTTCTTTTTAACCTGCTTCTTATGCCGCGCATAGCGGAAAAGCAGGTCAAAGAGGTCGATTACGGCACGTTTATCAAAATGACGGAGCAGAAAGAACTTGACGAGGTCGATATTGCGTCCAACAAGATAGTTTTTTCCGACAAGCAGGGCAACCTTTATAAAACCGGTTATATTGGCACGGACGATGAACTTGTTTCCCGTCTCGAAGCGTCGGGCGCAAAGTTTTCGACGCAGATAATCGAAGAGACTTCGCCTATTGTAAGTTTCGTCGTTTATTGGGTGCTTCCCCTTGTGATCTTGTTCGTTCTCGGGCAGCTTATGTCCCGCTGGATGATGAAGAAAATGGGCGGCGGCGCAGGCTCGATGATGTTCGATCTGGGCAAGAGCAACGCAAGGGTATACGTCAAGTCTTCCAGCGGCATACGCTTTGACGATGTTGCGGGCGAGGACGAGGCGAAAGAAAACCTGACCGAGATAGTGGAATATCTTCACGACCCGAAAAAATATACGGAAATAGGCGCGTCGATGCCGAAAGGCATTTTGCTTGTAGGCCCTCCGGGCACGGGTAAAACGATGCTTGCAAAAGCCGTTGCGGGTGAAGCGAACGTTCCGTTTTTCTCGATGAGCGGCTCGGAGTTTGTTGAAATGTTCGTCGGCATGGGCGCTTCAAAAGTCCGCGACCTGTTCAACCAGGCAAAAGAAAAGGCTCCGTGCATAGTATTTATCGATGAGATAGACGCGATAGGCGGCAAGCGCGATTCACGCATAGGCGGCAACGACGAGCGTGAACAGACCCTGAACCAGCTGCTGACGGAAATGGACGGTTTTGAGGGCAACACGGGCGTTATCATTCTTGCGGCGACGAACAGACCCGAATCTCTCGACCCCGCGCTGACGCGTCCCGGACGTTTTGACCGCCGCGTTCCCGTTGAACTGCCCGACCTGAAAGGCAGAGAGGCTATTCTGCGCGTTCACGCCAAAAAAGTTAAGACCGAACCCAATATAGATTACTCCGCTGTTGCGCGTATGGCTTCCGGCGCATCGGGCGCGGAACTTGCGAACATCGTCAACGAGGCGGCTCTCCGTGCGGTTCGCGACGGCAGAAAAACCGTTACCCAGTCCGACCTCGAAGAGAGCATAGAAGTCGTTATCGCGGGCTATCAGAAGAAGAACGCGATATTGACGGACCACGAAAAACGCATAGTGGCATATCACGAAATAGGTCACGCGCTTGTGGCGGCAAAGCAGACGCAGTCCGCACCCGTTCAAAAGATAACCATTGTTCCGAGAACATCGGGCGCGCTCGGCTACACCATGCAGGTGGAGGACGGCAACCATTACCTCTGGACGAAAGAGGAAATGGAGAACAAGATAGCCACGCTCACGGGCGGCAGAGTTGCGGAAGAGGTCGTTTTCGGCTCGATAACCACGGGCGCGTCAAACGACATCGAACAGGCAACGAACCTTGCGCGCTCCATGATAACCCGTTACGGTATGAGCGACGAGTTCGGTATGGTTGCGCTTGAAACCGAAACGAATCAGTATCTCGGCGGCGACACGCAGCTTTCCTGCTCCGCGGAAACTCAGCGCGAAGTGGACAAAAAGGTCGTTGACCTTGTTAAGAAGCAGTATGCGAAAGCGATGCGGATAATCACCGAAAACCGCGAAAAACTCGACGAGCTTGCCAAGTTCCTTTATGAAAAGGAAACTATCACGGGCGAAGAGTTTATGCAGATTCTTAACAAGTAATACAAAATATATCGAACCGCGGAAATGTCGGAACAGCAACGAAAAGCGGTACACGATCCGTTTTCGGAAAAGAAAATCTTTTCCTTTTTCACGGTTTCGAAAATTATAAAGAAAAATATGAAAACGTCCGCCGAGGTCTGAAAGGCGTTCGGCGGGCGGCAAGAGAGGAATATGGATATGGCAACCACTTATGTATTTTTTAACCCGCTTGCAGGCAACGGCAGGTGCGGCGACAGCGCAAAGGGGCTGACAAAAGTTGTAGGCGAGGGCGCGGTCTTCTGCAACATGACCGACGAAAGCGTTTACGAGAGCACTCTTTTTTCACTTGCTCCCGATGACAAACTCATTGTCTGCGGCGGCGACGGAACGCTGAACAGATTTGTCAATTTTGTCGGCGACCGCGACCTCGGACACGATGTTTTTTACTGTCCGCTCGGCTCGGGCAACGACTTTGCGCACGACCTCGGCAAAACTTCGGACGACGAACCGTTTGACATCACCGAATATCTTAAAAATCTGCCTACGGTCAGCGTAAACGGCAATACATACCGCTTTATCAACGGCATCGGCTACGGTATAGACGGTTATTGTTGCGAAGTAGGCGACAAAATGCGCGGCGAGGGAAAGAAAGACATCAATTATGCGGGAATAGCAATTAAGGGGCTGCTGTTCCACTACAAACCGACAAACGCTGTTATCACCGTTGACGGCGTCCGTCACGAGTTCAAAAAGGTATGGCTTGCGCCGACGATGAACGGCAGATTTTACGGCGGCGGCATGATGCCGACCCCCGGGCAGGTCAGAAACGGCGGCAAACTTTCGACTATGCTTTTCCACGGTTCGGGCAAGATAAAGACATTGGCTATCTTCCCGTCCATTTTCAAGGGCGAACACGTCAAACACACGGACTGCGTGACCGTGCTTGAAGGCAAGACCATAACCGTTGAGTTTGACAGCCCGCGCGCATTGCAGGTGGACGGCGAGACCATTCTCGGCGTTACGTCCTATACCGCGACCGCGTTCGGCGCGAGCGAACCCGCAAAAGAAGCGGCGACAACTGCCGCAGAATAAACAAAAAGTTTATCTGAATATAAAATCGTACCCGATAGGGTATAAAACGCATTGGATTTGTGCGAATTATACCTTATCGGGTATAGTTTTGAAAAAAACGTCGGAGAAGCAGAGAAAAACGCTGCGCTGCTCGACCCGCTCCCGTTCATGGGGCTTTACACTGTGATCAAAGCGGCGCTTGACAAGTACGCATACTCTCTTTGTATGGAATTGCGGCTGCTCGGCTCGCGGCGCGTTGATTCGGCTCGAATGTCGGAAAATGTGGTATATCTTGAACTTTTGCGCAACGGCTATGATGTTTATGTGGGCAAGATCGACGAGTTTGAGATAGATTTTGTTGCTCAAAAAGGGAAAGAGACGCTGTATTATCAGGTCGCGCTGACCGTTCGTGGCGAAAACACACTAAAACGCGAATTGCGTCCGCTGACCGCCGTCAAAGACCGTTATCCGAAATTTGTTTTGACGCTTGACGATGACCCCGAAATGCAATATGACGGAATAAGGATAATGAACGCACGCGATTGGCTGCCGGAAAAAACAGATTGATATAAGGTCGGAACATATTTTAAGCGTATATAAAGACGGAGAATTCTCGCTTGGGGATTCTCCGTCTTTCACAATATAATTCCGAATAAGTTGAGTATCGATAATGTTTAATAATAATATTTCATCGTTCATCCGCATATAAATCTACAAAAATACGCGGAGTGTGCGGCATGGTCGAAATTCTTGAAAAAATCAGTCGTGCGCTGTGGGGCGTGCCGCTCACGGCGCTTATTCTTTTTGCGGGTGTTTTTCTGACTGTCGCGACGGGGTTTATTCAGTTCAGGGGCTTCAAAAAGGCGTTTGCGGGCGTGTTTCGCAAGGGGACGGGCGTCGGCGTTTCTCCGTTCGCCGCGCTCTGCACATCGCTTTCCGCCACGATAGGCACAGGCAACATCGTCGGAGTGACCGCCGCCGTCGTTTACGGCGGTGCGGGCGCGCTTTTTTGGATGATTCTTTGCGCCACGCTCGGCATGGCTGTTAAATTTTCCGAGGGCTTTTTTGCCGTGAAATACAGAAAGACCGACGCGTTCGGCGTTCCGTTCGGCGGTCCTTTTTTATATATGGAGCGCGGACTTTCACTGCGCTTTCCGCGCGCAAAAAAACTGCCGCGTGCGTTCGCCGTGTTCTTTGCTCTCGTCTGCGTCGTCGGCGCGGTCACGGGGCTGGGAACGCTTGTTCAGTCAAACGGAATGGCTCTCTGCGTTCGCGGCATAGCGGGCGCGTTCGGCAAAGAAAAAAGTTTTTCCGTTTTCGGTGCGTCCGTGCCGCTTTCCGTTGCCGTGTTTGCCGTTGTTTCCACGTTTTTGGCGGCGGTCATAATCTTCGGCGGGCTGAAAGGCGTCAGCACGTTTTCCACGGTCGCCGTGCCTGTTATGGCGGGCGTGTACATCGTGCTTGCACTGTGCGTCATCGGCTGCAATATCTCGGCGCTCCCCGCCGCCGTCGGGCGTATCTTTGTCGGCGCGTTTGACCCGTCCGCTGCGGTCGGCGGCACGGTCGGTTACGGTATCTCCCAAACCGTGCGTCTCGGCGTTTCACGCGGCATATTTTCAAACGAATCGGGCGTCGGCACAGCGCCGATAGCCATTGCCTGCTCGGACGGAAAAGACCCTCGCGAGCAGGGGCTTGTGGCTATGCTCGGAACGTTTTTCGACACTCATGTTATCTGCCTGCTGACCGGGCTTGCCGTGCTTGTCACGGGTGCGGATATGCCTCTTTCAAACGGCTCAAAAACGCTTGAAGCCGCCGACCTTGTGACCTCGGCTTTCACAAAAGGACTTGCGCCCGTGTTCGGCGAAAACTTACCGTTCGGCCGCGTCATGCTCGGCGTATGCCTGATACTTTTTGCGTTCACAACGGTTGTCGGTTGGTGCTTTTACGGCGAACAGAGCCTGCGCTATCTCTGCGGAAAACGCCGCCGCTTCGGGCTTTTTCTGACGCTTTACCGCTGCGCTTACATCGCATTCGTATTTTTCGGAGCATTCGTTCCCGTCCGCGCCGCGTGGGACGCCGCCGATATATGCAACGCGCTTATGGCGTTTCCCAACGTTGTAACTCTGCTGCTGCTTGCCAAACAGGGGCTTGATTAACTGTAATTTTCGTTCGTGTTGACAATTGTTCATTACTTTCTTTTTGTCGGAGGGAGTCTTAATTTTTGCATAAAATCTTGAAAATTGTAATAATTTGTGTTATAATGTACATAACGCAGCCATGCTTTGCAAGTTTTTGCACTTATATATTTTTTCGCAAGCACGGTTGTGTTATTGAAGGCTTCGCAAAATTATTCTTGGAAACAAGTATTTTTACTTGCGGTATAATATTTTCTGTAAGAAGTTTGGGAGCGTTATATGGAAAACAAAATAAAGGTTTTTGAGAAAAAGCAAGTAAGAACTCTGTGGAATGCCGAGGAAGAAGAGTGGTATTTTTCTGTTGTTGACGTTGTCGGAGTTTTGACGGATAGTCCTAATCCCAGAAAGTATTGGTCGGTGTTAAAAAACAGGCTCAAATCAGAGGGGAGTGAGTTGACTACAAATTGTAGTCAACTGAAATTACAATCCGCTGACGGTAAGTATTATAAGACTGATTGTCTTGATACAAGTGGTATTTTACGCCTTGTTCAGTCAATTCCGTCCCCGAACGCCGAGCCGTTCAAGATGTGGCTTGCAAAAGTGGGAAGCGAACGCCTTGATGAAATAGCCGATCCCGAAAAGGCAATACTTCGCGGCGCAGATTATTACAGAGAAAAAGGTTATACCGATGGTTGGATAAGTCAAAGACTTCAAACCATAGAAATGCGTAAAAAACTGACGGACGAATGGAAAGACCGCGGCGTTCGGGAAGGAAAAGAATACGCAATTTTGACCGACGAAATGACGAAGGCTTGGAGCGGAATGTCCGTAAGAGAATATAAGGAACTTAAAGGCTTAAAAAAAGAGAACCTGAGAGACAATATGACGGATATCGAGCTTGTTCTGAATATGCTTGCGGAAGTTACAACCACGGCAATTTCAAAAAACGAACAACCTGAAACTTTTGCTGAAAATAAGTCAATCGCAAGACGCGGCGGTAAAGTTGCAAACAATGCGAGAAAAGATATTGAACTTGAAACAGGCAAAAAAGCAATATCACCGCTTAACGCAACCGATAAACCTGCTCTTGAAGTCAAGAAAAAACAAAGGTGAAAAATTAAATTGGTATAAAATTTTTAACGCTGTGTACAGATGCAAGGCTTTTCGTGCCTTTTTGTACCGTGTGGCACAGCGGAAAGGAACTGTTATTAAAATGAAAAAAACACTTTCCGTGCTGCTGACGTTTGCGCTGGTACTTTCTCTTGTTCCCGCATTCGCCGCGCAATTCTCGGCAAAATCCGTCGGCGCTTGGCAATACGACGTGAAAAACGGCACAGCCGTTGTTACGGATTATTACGGCGACGTTGAGGGCAGCGTTGTTGTTCCGTCCACGCTCGGCGGCTACACCGTGACTGTAATAGGCGATTCCGCATTTTTCAACCGCTCGGCTATGACTGGGATAACTCTTCCCGACAGCGTGACGGAGATAGCGTGGGGCGCGTTTAAGGATTGCTCTTCTCTTTCTTCGATAACTCTGCCCGATGGCTTGACCTCTATCGCTCCCGAAGCCTTTCAGGGTTGCGGCAGTCTGACAAGCATAAATATACCCGCAAATGTGACGAATATAGGAGCGGGTGCATTTTCCGATTGTCCCTCTCTCGAAAGCATTACGGTTGACGAAAAAAACACATTTTTCAGTGACGCGGGCAACTGCCTTACGGAAATATCTTCCGGCAACCTTATCGCGGGCTGTGCTTCAAGCGTTATTCCGTCCGACGGCAGCGTGACCTCGATAGGCTCCTCCGCTTTTTGGGGCCGCAACAGATTGACGCAGCTGACTATTCCCTCTGCCGTGACATGGATAGCCTCCTCCGCATTTGCGTACTGTCCGGGGCTGACCTCGATAACCGTTGACAAAAACAACACGGAGTTTTTCAGCGTTGACAACTGCCTTATTGAAAAATCCTCAAAAAAACTTGTCGTCGGCTGTAAGACAAGCATTATCCCGTCCGACGGCAGCGTGACCGAGATAGGAGCAAGAGCCTTTGCGGGCTGCACGGATTTGACAAAAATAAGTATTCCGGAAAGCGTAACAAAACTCGGTGTCAACGCTTTCAGCGGCTCGGGACTTGCGGAAGTATCCCTGACGAATATTACGGAAATCACCGACGGCGCTTTTTCTGCCTGCCCGAAGCTTACCAGTGTCAGGTTGCCGGACGGTTTGAAAAATATCGGTGATAACGCGTTCAATGCTTGCCCCGAACTGACCCAAATTTCGTTTCCGGCAGGACTGCGCCAAATAGGCAGATACGCATTTTACGGCTGCTCAAAACTGACTTTCGTAAAAATCCCCGACAGCGCAACGCAGATAGGAGCCTGCGCGTTTTTGAACTGCGCCGAACTTAAATTTGTACTCATCCCCGCAAGCGTTGTAAACATAGGCAATTCCGCATTTGACGGCTGCGACAACCTGACGATATACGGCGTTAAAGGTTCTTATGCCGAAACCTATGCGGACAAAAACGGCATACCGTTTGTCGAATACAGAGAACTTACGGACACGTCAAGCGGCGTGACCGTCGGCGGCGGTGTTCCCGAAAATGCGGAACTTTCCGTCGTTGTAAAAGAGCAGACCTCCGAAAAGGCGGTGTTTGATATAAGCCTTGTCAAAGGCGGCGAAACCGTTCAGCCGAACGGCGCTGTCCTTGTGGCTCTTCCCGTTCCGCAGGATATGAACGGCGCCGATATGCGCGTTTACCGTATCGCCGACAACGGCGCAAAAACCGATATGAACGCCGTCTATTCAAACGGTTTTATGGTGTTTGAAACCGACCGGTTCAGCCTTTATTCTATCGAACCGACCCTTAATATCGTTTACGGCGACGCGGACGGCAGCGGTGAGGTTGACATCACCGACGCCATGCTTGTGTTCTACCATGTTGCGAAAAAGGAACTGCTGCCTGCGGAAGCGCTGGTGCGCTGCAACGTAAACGACGACAACGATGTTGACATAGCGGACGCCATGGCGATATTCTACTTTGTGGCAAAGAAGACGGATTCGGTAAGACAGTAGTTTTGTCAGACCTGACTTAAATTTGAAAGTGCCCGCGAGATTTTTTCGCGGACACTTTTTGTTTTCATATCAAAATATTCGGCGCACTGATTTTGACCGTTGACAAAACCGCTTTCTTTTTATATAATGAAAAAAAGCCTTTTGCGGGGTTGTGTTATGAAAGATATTTTTAAAAACGCGGAATGGATAACCGCATCATCGGCGAGCGCCGCCGACGAACACCGCTGCTATAATTACTTTGAGGAGTTTTCGTTTGACGAACCGGTTGCGACGCTGTATATTTCGGCTTTTTCGCAGTATGCGGTTTGGGTCAACGGCGAATTCTGCGATACGGACGTGTTTGAGGATTACGACTTTCACCCGAATTTTGACACGCTTGACATCTCCCGCTTCTGCAAGCGCGGCAGGAATACTCTTGTTGTCGGGCAGTACGTCTGCGGGGCGGATTTTTCAACCTGCTCAAAGGGTATTGCGGGTGTCATTTTTGCCGTTTACGGCAGCGAAAAATGCGTTTGCGCAAGTTCGACGGAAACCCTGTCAGCCCGCGATACGCGCTTTCTTGACGCTCACGAGCCGTTAAGTCCGCAGCTCGGCTTCAATTTTGAGTTTGACGCGCGCGCCCTCCTGCCCGAACCGAAAAAGAGTATTCCGGTAAATAAAACCCGTGAAATAGTGCCCCGACCGATAGAAAAATGCGTTATAGGCTCGCTGAAAAACGGCGTTCCCGTGTCGGCGGGGGGCTTTCGTGAAAAAGGAGAAGCCCCGACAAAAGCCGTACGGATGGCAAACGCCGATATTGATTTTCGCCCTCTCGGTTTTGTGAAAAACGAGAACGGCAGATACAACGCGACAGTCGACACGGAAAACTGCGACGGACTGTATTTTCTGTTTGATCTCGGCGGCGAAACCACCGGTTATTTGTCCTTTTCCGCGTCTGTTCCGTCCGGCACGGAAATACTTGTCGGTTTCGGCGAACACGCGGAAAACGGGCGTGTTCCCTGTTCTCTCGCTTTGCTTAACTGTTGCTTCCGCTTTATCGCGAAAGAGGGCAAAAACGACTTCTTTTTGCCGTATCGCCGCCTCGGGCTGCGCTTTTTGCAGGTTCATATTTTTTCAAAGACCGCAACTCTCGAAAACGTCGGCATCGCGCCGAGCGAATATCCTCTTTCGGTTTACCCGTGCCCCGTGTCGGACGAACGCCTGAAAAAGATATACGAAGTCGGTATAAAAACTTTGCGCAACTGTATGCACACTCATTACGAGGACTGCCCGTGGCGTGAACAGTCTCTTTATTGTCTTGACAGCCGTATTCAGATATTATGCGGTTATTACGTCTTCCGCGAATATCGCTTTCCGCGCGCGTCGATTGCTCTCAGCGCCCGTTCGCTGCGTGAATGCGACGCTCTTTTGGAAAATTGTTCTCCGGGACGCGTCGTCATAACCATTCCGAGTTTTACCGCCGTTTTTCTGCGTGAAGTGTATGAATATACCGTATACAGCGGCGACGGAACGCTTTTTGAAGAACTGTTTCCGACGCTTGAAAAGATCGCCGACGGCTTTGCCTCGAGAACGAGCGAAAACGGAATGATACCTATTTATACCGCAGAGGAGCATTGGAATTTTTACGAGTGGCGCAGCGGGCTTGACGGCGCATGTTCGGAAAAGTCGGCGACGCCGTGTTACGAATCTCCTCTCTGCTTTTTTGTTGCGGACGCGCTTTCGTGCTTTGCGGAACTCTGCAAAAACAATGCGCTGACACTTGCAAAAAAGTATTCCGCAGTTGCCGAAAAGATGAAAAAGGCGACCCATGCCGCCTTTTTTGATAAAGAAAGAGGCGCATACCGCACACGAATGACCGACGAAAAACCTCTCCACGCCCTGCCGCAGGCACTTGCCTTTTACGCGGACACGGTTCCCGAAGAATTCGTCCCCGCCGTTGAAAAGGCAATGCTGTCCGAAGACCTCGAACCCGTGTCTTTGAGTATGACGGTATACGCATACGAAGCGTTTTTGAAGCGCGGAAAACGCCGTGCCGAGATACTTTCCGAAATCGGGCAACGCTGGGGCAGAATGACGGATCTCGGCGCGGACACATTTTGGGAAACGGATATCGGTTCATCGGATTTCGGCGGCGCGGGCAGCCTTTGCCACGGTTGGTCAGCCGTGCCCGTATACATCTTGAGCAAGTATTTTTCGCAAAATCGGCTGTTCGTGAAATCGGATTTTCCTGCACATTTGTTCCGAAAATATGCATTATTTCGATTTTCGACCCTTCGAAAATATGCATAACCCTTGAAAACACAGGTTTTTTTGTTTTCTAATCCGCGAGCAGTTTGCTTATCTGTTCGCGGAGTTTTTTTGCGCTCATTTTGCCGCCGTCTGCCAAAATACCGCCTGCGGTAAATTGCCGCCGTAAGAATAATGAATATAAAAGAATATCAAAAGAAAGAATACTGTCACAGAAAGAAAGTAAGCGCTCCGAAACGTTCGACGATATAATCGCCGCCGTTGCGGACGAATCCCTGAAAAGCGCGCTCGAAGAATATGTTCAAATGCGTTTTTATATCAAAAAACCGCCCACGAACGCCGCATTAAAGCACTATATCGCCCGTGTTTTCGCCCTTTATCCCGATGACGCAAACCTGCGCCTGCAATGCGTCCGTCAATCCGTTCTGAACTCCCGTCCCAACGCTTTCCCTCTGCCCGCGGAAAACTCAAAACCGCCCGCGGCTTCTTCCGCGCGTTCTTCCGCCGAGCGCCGCGCCCGTCACGCCGAATCCATGCGCGACTCATGGCAGATAATCCTCTCCGACATCAAGGCAGAGAGAGAGGACGGGTGAACGCCCGTTTCCGGACAAAAAATACCCCTCAGACCGCGAATACTCACGCTCCGACGCGCAAGCTTTTTCAGCCTGAGGGATATGAAATTATTTCGCAAAGACTTTCCGTTGCTGCTTTTTTCGTTAAACCCGAAAAAACTCACGTTTTTCTGTCCGCCGCGCCTTTGGGGCAAAACTCTTGCGCGCCGCTCCGCCGTGGACAGAAGCCTTCTTTCGGTCAGCCCGTACCGGGTTCTTTTTCCGCGGCAGAGCCTGAATTTTTTTCGCACTCCGCGCAAATTCCCTCAAAAAACAAACGGTGCCGTATTATCCGGTACCCCGAATTTTCCTCCGTTTCCGCGTCAAGAAAAGGCTTGTACGAATACGGCGCGTCCGTAACTTTTTTGCACTTTACGCAGTATATGTGGTAATGCAGGTCGGTGCGCAGATCATATCTGTCTGCTCCGGGAACGCGCACATGGCAGATAATTCCGTCCTCCGACAGACAGTTCAGATTGCGGTACACGGTTCCGTGGCTTATCTTCGGGTCGGTTGCGTGAACGTCCTCGTATATCTGCTCCGCCGTCGGGTGGTCGTGTCTTGACCGCACCGCCTGCAACACAAGACGGCGCTGTTTTGTTTCTCTTCGGGTCATTATAGATTTCATCTCCGTATTTTTATAAAAACGCAGGGGCGGATTCCGGGTTTTGCCGTCGGCTGACAGCGTCTCAAAAATACCCGCCCCGCATCGGACAGGCAGGACGGGTATTTTTTTTGAGGCAGTCTGGTTCTCAGCCGCCGATCTCTTTTTCACCGCGTCGCCGTCACGCCTTGCGGTACGTTTTTTTTACGTTCCTTTTTCAGTTACCTATCGTCGCTCTGCCACAGTCCGTGCAGATTGCAGTAGGCATATACCTCCCGCACCTCATCGCCGCCGCTCAAGGCAAACCCGACCGCCGGTTCTCCCGTCGGACACAGTTCCTTGCGCTGATTGCCGAACTTGGATCGCAAGGATATCCATTCGATATGGTGTTCCTCGCTCATCGGATGCGGCAGAGCGCCGACACTCACTTTGACAACGCCGTTCTCAACCGTATATACCGGCGCGTGCTTTTCGCTCGAAACGTCAACCGTGCGCGGAACGAGTTCTTTCATAAACTCTTCACAGCAGACAACGTCAACGCCGCTCTCTTTAACAAAAGCGACAATGTTTCCGCAACGGTCGCAGATAAAAAAACGCTGTTTCATCTCGGTATCCTCCTTTACGCGATTTCAAAACGGTGTTCGTCCGCGGAAAGAACAGACGCGGTTTCCTACGCGGAATTTCCCGCGTATATTATCGCGGACCCGCGGAACCGGACCTTTTTCATCCTCTGTCGCCGACGGCGCGCGGTAAAGTATCAGTGGTTTTCCGAGTAAAGTTCAAAGTAACTCTGCGGATGGTCGCACGTTGGACATACACAGGGCGCCTCTTTTCCTATAATGACATGCCCGCAATTGCGGCATTCCCACACCGTGACTTCGTTCTTCGCAAACACTTCTCCTCTGTGAATATTGCGGAGAAGCGAACGGAAACGCTCCTCGTGAAGCTGTTCGACCGCAGCAACCGAGCGGAAACGTTCCGCAAGTTCGTAAAAGCCTTCCTCCTCGGCTGTCGCGGCAAAATTTTCGTACATAGCCGTCCATTCGTGGTTTTCGCCCTCCGCGGCGGATTTCAGGTTTTTTTCCGTATCGGAAAATTCGCGCAATTCTTTAAACCAGAGTTTTGCGTGCTCCTTTTCATTATCCGCCGTTTTCAGAAACAGGGCGGCGATCTGTTCATATCCCTGCTTCTTTGCGACGGATGCAAAATAGGTGTACTTGTTTCTCGCCTGCGATTCTCCGGCAAACGCTTCCCAAAGGTTTTTCTCGGTCTGTGTTCCCGCATACATGTTTTTTGCGTTCATGTTCGTTACCCTCTTTCTGAAAAATATTATTAGGATTAGTTCCTATTAACATTATATCATCAAACCTCTTTTCTGTCAAGCCCCGCGCCCTCCACGCCGAAGCCATGCGCGCCTCGCGGCAGATAATCCTCTCCGACATCGAAGCTGAAAAAGAACCCGACTTGTCAAATATTATATCCGTATTTGGACGAAGCACATTGACAAAAGATTGTATTTGTTGTATAATACATATATAATATATTTTCATCTGTTTATTGGTTGTCTGATATGGGTGTATTGAATAAAAATTTGACAGCAGAAAAAGAAAACGGACGTATTTATACGCCCGAGTTTATAGTGCAAAATATTCTGGATTTGTCGGGATATTTCGGTCAAAATATTCTGAAAAAGAATGTAATTGACAATAGTTGCGGAGATGGCGCATTTTTATGTGAAGTCGTAAGACGTTATTGCAAAGAAATGCGAAAAGTGTGTGGTTCAGTCTCTGGGTTGAAAAGTGAACTTGAAACTTTCGTCCATGGCATAGAGCTGGATTCTGTCGAAAGAGACAGATGTATAGAAAATTTGAACCAAGTAGCACAGGAGTTCGGCATTGAAAATGTTAAATGGGATATATTGTGTGCAGATGCTTTGACAGTTCACAAATATTACGGCAAGATGGATTTCGTTGTAGGAAACCCGCCGTATGTTCGTGTGCACAATCTCGGAAATTCATTTTCTGACGTGAAAAGTCTTTCGTTTGCACGCAACGGCATGACGGATCTGTATATTGCCTTTTATGAGATCGGAATTAAAATGCTTTCCGAGCAAGGTGTGCTTGGATATATAACTCCGAGTTCATTTTTTAACAGTGTTGCGGGCACATATATGCGGCGCGTTTTTGTTCGGGATAATCTGTTGGACAAGGTTGTTGATCTCGGGCATTTTCAGGCTTTTAACGCGACAACCTACAATGCTATTGTTATTTTGAAGCGACGGAAAAGTGACTCGAAAGTGGATTATTACAGATTTGATGAAAAAAATAAAATCCCGTATTATGTAGATAGTTTACTCCCGTCTGATTATTACATTTCAGATAATTTTTATTTTGCCCAAAAGAAAGAACTTTATATATTGAGCGAGATATATTGCAATGTCGGAAAATGTAATATCATTGCAAAAAACGGATATGCAACGCTTTGTGACGATGTTTTCATCCACGATTTTTCATTTGAATCAAAGTTTATAATTCCTGTTATCAAAGCGTCTAGGGGGCAGAAGAAAAAAATATTTTTCCCTTATGACGAAAACTGCTGTTTAATACCCGAAAGCGAGATAGTTTCCGACAAAAAAATGTATTCATATCTCTGTGAGAACAAAGATCGCCTTGAAAAACGCAGTAATGAAAATGATTGTAAAAAATACTGGTATGCGTTTGGAAGATCTCAGGCAATAAACGATACCTTTCAAAACAAATTGTCAATTAACACATTGATACGAACAGCTTCCGATTTCAAGTTCGTTGAAGCACCGTCAGGAACAGGCGTATACGGCGGTTTGTACCTGCTTTGTGATTCTGTTCCTGTTAAGGAAATTAAGGCCGCTTTAATGAGTAAGGAATTTATATCATATATTTCATTCCTCGGCAAATATAAGAGCGGCGGTTATTATACTTTTTCATCAAAAGATATAAAGGTCTTTTTGGATTACATTTTTGCTTATGACGGAGGACTGTTTTCATGCTTACAAACGAGCAATTTTTAGATGTTGTCAGGGATTCGTTCAAAACTTATTTACAAATCGACACCTCCAGAAGTACCGCAAAATTAAAAACTCTGCATGGACATATAGCAAAAGATCTGGCGGAACTTTTCGGGGAGAAGTATGAAATAAAATCTCAGGGATACGGAAATGACAGAGAAGGAAAAATCGAGGGTAGGTATTACCCGAAGAATGTTGATATAACCGTTACAAAAGACGGAAAACCTATTGCCGGCTATGCCGTAAAATTTGTTGTGAGAAATTATTCTCAAAACAGTAATAATTATTTTGAGAATATGCTCGGTGAAACCGCAAATATCAGAGCAACATCTGTCCCGTATTTTCAGATATTTATTGTTTTTGATAAAGTTCCTTATTATAAATCGGGCGGAGCCTTTTCAAAGTACGATATAATATCGGAACATAATCTTGATAAATACCTTATGCTTTCAAAAGACGACCCAAAGACATTTTGCCATACTCCGGATAAGACGTTGATCGTCCTTTTGAGTTTGAAAGAAAAAGAACCCGGGTATAGGTTCAAAGACTCTTTGGATTATTCAAACTATTACGGCAGCGTTATTGATACTCCCGAATTGATTACATATTCAAATAAAATTAAAGATGTTTTTGATGACAGCGTTATTTTGAATGATTATTCGGACTTTATCAAACGTTCGTATTTTATAGCAGAAGGGCGGACAAAGCAGTAACGCTTATCTGTTACAAGTCAGAATAGAACATGATTTTCAGAGCGGTGCGCATTGTGCGACCGCTCTGCTTAAATTTTGTTTGATTTTATACTGCATTATATATATGATTCGTCCCTTGACAGCCCGCCGCAAAGGTGATAAAATATATTACACATAATTTAAGTATCAGAAGAGAGTATTTCAATCAAATCCAAATATAAAGAGAGTTATTATGCAAAAAAGAGTTGTTGCAATTCATGACATATCCTGCGTCGGCAAATGTTCGCTGACGGTCGCCCTGCCCGTGCTGTCGGCGGCGGGCGTTGAAGTTTCGGTGCTTCCCACCGCGCTTTTGTCCACGCACACGGGCGGCTTTGACGGCTACACATACCTTGACCTGACCGACGAAATTCCGAAGATAGTCAACCATTGGAAAAGTCTCGGTCTGAAAGTTGACGCATTCTATACGGGCTTCCTCGGCTCGGAAGCGCAAGCGGACATGGTATGCGGCATCATCGACGCCCTCGCGGACGCCGACACGCTTATCTTCACCGACCCGGTTATGGGTGACAACGGGCGGCTTTACTCGTCGTTTCTCCCCACATTCCCCGAAAAAATGAAAACGCTTTGCCGCCGCTCGCAGATACTCACGCCCAATCTGACCGAAGCGTGCCTGCTCACAAACACCGAATACCGTCATGACGGCTACGACCGCGAATATATCGAAGAAATTCTGCGCAAACTTGCGTCTTTCGGTTCGGAAACCGTTATAATAACGGGCGTTTCGCTTGAAAAAGGGACGCTCGGCGCGGCATATTCGGACACAAAAACAGGGGAGAGCGGGTTCTCCTTTTCCGAAAATGTAAATGGTATGTTTCACGGCGCGGGAGATGTGTTTGCGGCGGCACTTCTCGGGGCGTTGCTGAACAAAAAGGACATCAAAACCGCCGTTGACATAGCCCTTGACCTCACCGTCGGCAGTATAAAGCGCACTTATGCGGCGCAGACCGACACCCGCTTCGGGCTTGATTTTGAGCATGGCTTGGGAGACTATGCGCACCGCGTATCATCACGGTAAAATATCACTTTGCAGGTTTTCGGTAAAATCAAAGCGGTATTTCCTGTAAACACCCACGCGAAAGATTGAATACGCCGTGCGAAATTGTTGCTGCGCAACACGCGCATGGCTGTTCGCAAAACGTCGTATCCGCCGTTTTGCGAGATTTAATCAAATAAAACAAACAGAAGCACATATATTTTTACATCAAATCGAGATTTTCGGGGGTGACGCAAGAAATGACAGGTCCGGATCCGAACAAGATCTATCCGAATGAGAACATCAGACAAGTCGTGTATATCAAAAATATCATTACCCGCCCAAATATCATCGTCGGAGACTATACCTATTACGACGACGTGAACGGCGCCGAAAGATTTGAAGAACACGTTACGCATCATTATGAATTTTTGGGCGATAAACTTATTATCGGAAAGTTTTGTGCCATCGCAAAAGGAATTGAATTTGTGATGAACGGTGCAAATCACAGAATGAACAGCATCTCAACCTACCCGTTCAACATATTCGGCGGCGGGTGGGAAAAATATGTTCCCAATCTTGACGACCTGCCGTTGAAAGGCGATACGGTGGTCGGAAACGATGTGTGGATAGGACAAAATGTGACCGTTATGCCGGGGGTGCAAATCGGGGACGGCTCAATAATCGCGGCAAATTCAGTTGTGGCGAAAGATGTTCCGCCTTATTGCGTCGCGGGTGGAAATCCGTGCCGTGTGATTCGACAACGGTTTGACGAAGAACTGACTTCATATCTTGTGTCTCTCAAATGGTGGGATTGGGACGCAGATAAAATATTCCGCAATATGGACGCGCTGTGCAGCGGCGATTTGACAAAAATCAGGAATATTAAAGATTGACAAAAGCGATTGTCGAGGTTCGGCGCGCAATGACCTCGGTGTTTTGGGAAAAATATGCGTTAAGATTTTATTGTACAAGCCTCGTCCGTCTCGCCGCTGCGCCTGCGCTCCGCTTGCTCGCCGCCGCTCAACTCACCCTCGACGGTGCCTCGGGCGGTTTCGCGGAGTATTAAAAAGATACCGCTGTTCAGAAAAAGGAGAAGATTCAAACCGGATTATAATGTATTCAGGCAACGACGTTGAAAAAATTAAGCGCATAACAGAATAAAAGGGGCTGTAAAAAGACTTGCATTTTTTACATCCCCGGAACGGGTTGTTCCCGAAAAAACAGAGGTGTGCCATGGTTCTTTATTTTTCCGCAACGGGCAACTGCAAATACGTTGCGACCCGCCTTGCAAAGGCTTTTGACGAAGAGAGCGTGTCAATTACCGAATGTATCGGCAAAAACCGTTATATTTTTGAGGATAAAGCGATAGGCGTGGTTTCGCCCACATATTTTTGGGGACTGCCGAGCATAGTTAAGGAGTTTCTTGAAAAAGCGTCGTTCAAAACGGAATATCTCTATTTCGTCGCTACTTACGGTACCACGCCCGGCGCGGTCGGCAATATGGCAAAAAAGGCTATACAAAACCGCAGTATCGACGCCTGTTTTTCCGTTCGAATGGCTGATACATGGACGCCGATGTTTGACCTATCCACTCCCGAAAAGGTCGCAAAATTCACCAAAACAACGGAGCGGGATATAGACAAGACCATTGCCTCCGTCGGCAAACGCCGCCGCAGCGGAAAAATGTCCTCGCCCGTGTCCGTGCTGCTCTCAAAACTTATATCGCAGCCGATATATAACAACAGGGCAAGAAAAACGGCGCATTTTCGCGTGGAAAATAACTGTATCGGCTGCGGACTGTGCGCAAGAAAATGTCCCGTGCAAGCCATTGAAATGCAAAACGGACGCCCCGTGTGGGTCAAAGATAAGTGCGCGATGTGTCTCGGGTGTCTGCATCGCTGTCCCAAATTCGCGATACAGTACGGCAACCGCACAAAAAATCACGGGCAATACACAAATCCGTACGTGAAGATTTGAACGCGTTCTGTGTGTCGCTCATTTCAAAAAGGAGACAGTAAATGAAAAAATACTTGCCGAAGATAACATTTCCGCTCGGCGTTTTGACCTTGATATGCCTTACATGTTTTGTTGTCGGAATTGCAATGAACGCGGTCGATTACAGCACGCAGTTGACTTCTGTTTTGGCTCTTGTCGGGGGAATTACAGGCAGTTTCCTGCTTATGACCTTTATCCTTGTCCTGAACAGCCCTGTTCTGATATATCGGGACAGAGTTGTTTTTTCGACCGCCGTGCGAAAGAACGGAAAATCCGTTTCGGGTCGGACTGTCATAAAATTCGGCGACATTGAATTTATCGACCACAAGTTTATCGAGGGTGATCATTATATCACCGATGACTGTTACTGTCATCTTCTGAAACTGAAAGACGGCACGGAAATTACGGTTTTTCTTAATTCATACGGCAGAAGAAAGGAAGATGAAATAATGAGTACCGTAGAATTTCTCCTGCACCAAAGCCGAACCGCGTCCGCGAAACGAACCGATAACAAATAAAAACGCCCGACCCTTAAATCTTTGCCCTGCGGCGGTCGCACCGCTCGGACAAACTTCAAAAATTAAAAAATCCGATTTTGGGGAGAAAAGTATGAATAATTATACATATATAACTCTGCGTGAGCGACCCGAACTGAAAGCCCGCGCCGCAGAGTGGTTCAATTCCAAATGGGGCGTTCCCACGCAGGCTTACATTTTCTGCATGGACGATTATCTTGCCAGAAAAACGGAGTACGGTTGGTATCTCTGCATGGACGGCGATAACATCGTCGGCGGTCTCGGCGTTATCGCAAACGATTTTCACGACCGAAAAGACCTCACCCCGAATATCTGCGCCGTTTACACGGAAAAAGAACATCGGGACAGGGGTATAGCGGGCAAGTTGCTCAACAACGCCGTTGAAGATTTGAAAAGTAAAGGCATATCGCCCGTCTGGCTCGTCACCGACCACACCTCGTTTTACGAACGCTACGGCTGGGAATATCTTTGCGAGGTGCATTGCGACGGCGAATCAAACACGTCCCGTATGTACATCCACAGATAGGTTTTGACATCGCGAACACCCGCCGCGCGACAAAAACCGTTTCTGGAGAAAAAATATGTTCAGAAAAATGAGAAGATTCAAACAGGATCATAATATATTCAGGCAACGACGTTGAAAAAATTAGGCGCATAACAGAATAAAACGGCTGATGATTTTTACGTCATCAGCCTTTTTGCCGTTCATATTATGTTGCCGCATGACAAAAAAAGCCTCCCGAAAAAGCGCAGGTGGGGCAAGTTTTTACTACTTCCAAGCCGCTGCAACTTTAAATTCGGGAGGGAAAAGCGTAAAAAGAAGAATTAAAAGAGAAGAAAAGGAGTTGTCTTCTTTTTACTTTTTCTTGGACAAAAACGCATTAAGAGGATATAAGGATAAATTAAAAGAAAAAGAAGGAGTATCTTCTTTTTGCGTTTTCGTTTTGAAAACATATAAACAAAGAAATGGAAGAAAAAGAAGAAGAAGTATAGATGTAATTTCTTCTTTATATGTTTTCGGTTCGAACACGGAACGCCATGCCCATGTTCTTCTTGCCGTTTGGATTGATCTGCCATGTGCCCGCACAGGTTTGCTTGCGCAAACCACGCACATCTCGACCTCGGCAAATCTCGATTTTACCCCCTTTTAATAATTAATACGGTCGAAAAAACGATTTCGTGACAGAAAAAGATAAAAGTTTACAATTTGTTTACAAATTTCGGCAATAAACGTGCTGATAAACGCCTTTGCGATACAAGTAAACAGACATTTTCGTATTTAAAAGCAACAATTTCGCGCGGCGTATTCAATCATACCCGTGGGTGTTCGTTTTGCAACATTAAGTCGGCGGCATTGTGCCGCCGACTGCTATATATACCTTTTACATCAAAAGCGGCTGAATCTGTTTGCCTTTCAATGCCGCCTCGACCGCGGCGGGAATCATTTCAACTTTTGCAACAAGTGAGGTTGGCTTTTTTAATGCATCATCTTGCCCAAACGGGACGAAGAAGATGTTTTTCGTGTTCATTAAAACTCCGAGGTTTTTCGCGTTGCCCGATAAGGCATCATTACTTGACACGGCTATCAAAACTGGGCGTTCGTTGCGCAAGTGTGCTTTTACAGCCAGTGACACTGCGCTGTCCGAAACTCCGTTTGCTATTTTTGCGAGGGTGTTTCCCGTGCAAGGCGCGACAACCAGCAGGTCAAGCAACTTTTTCGGGCCGAACGGCTCAACCTCCGCAAGCGTGTGCAGAACGCAAAAAACGAATCAAACAAGAAGCCATAAAACA
>JABLTO010195113.1_pt1 | contig 52031 bp, 52 predicted proteins | sample 7160091 | NCBI WGS metagenome assembly JABLTO01 (sample SAMN14651225, study PRJNA627086) | human gut metagenome | isolation source: feces | host: Homo sapiens
CAAGTACTATTTAATTCATTTTACGGAATAACAGTGGGGTTGGTTATCTTAATTTATATTATAATTTTTACTTCTTTATTAACCATGAGCATTACTGGCAGGGTTGTCCTGCCCGTAACCTTCCAGGAGGTTGATACCGCCCCACACGCACAGGCCGCCGCCCAGGGCGATCACCAGAGTCTGCAATACGTCGATAGCGTTAGTGAAAAAATCCATAAATCATATTTCCTTTCTTCGTTGTAGAATTGTTATTGAAGGTCCGTTGCTGTCAATTCGTACATCTCGAAAGGCTCATCCGGCTTCACGATGGCCGGTTTGCGTTTCATGTACCGTTCCATATCAAAGAGGTACTTCTTGTCGGCGTCGGCGGTGTATTTGTAGTTCGGGTGCTTCGTCAGGTCGTACTTGTCCGAGAGGAACGGGCGCACGCCCCGCAGCATGAAGATACACTTGCCTCCGTCCATTACTGCCAATTCGTCCTGGGTCATCAACTCCTTTCCCAATTTCTGATAGGTGAGGCCGTGAGAAACCTGGCTGCCCCGGTTTTCGGATTGATTGAAGCTGTCGATGGTCTCCTTGCCCAGCAGCTCCGAAATTTCTTTCAGGGTGGATTTCTCCTTGCCTCCCAAAAACAAGGTGCTGTCGCAGTTACCCACGATGGTATCCGCCGCGTCCTTGTAGATGGTCTTTAACTGGCTTTGGCTCTGCAAAATAATAGAAGCCGAGATTTCCCGGCTTCGGATAGTGGCGATCAGCTTGTCGAAGTTCGGGATTTGCCCGATATTCGCAAACTCATCCAGCAGACACCGCACATGGACCGGCAGGCGGCCGCCGTAGAAGTCGTCCGCCTTGTCGCACAACAGATTGAAAAGCTGAGAGTACATGAGCGCCGCCACAAAATTGAAAGTGCTGTCCGTATCCGAGAGGATGACGAACAGCGCCGATTTGCGGTCGCCCAGGGTATCCAGCTCCAGCTCGTCCTCCGCCATGAGGTCCCGCAGCTCCGCGATGTCAAAGGGAGAAAGGCGGGCGCCGCAGGAAATCAGAATCGACTTCAAAGTTTTGCCCGCGGCCATTTTGAATTTGCGGTACTGCTTCACGGCGAAGTGGTCCGGGTGCTCCTTCTCCAGCTTGGCGAACAGCAGGTCCACGGGGGACTGGAACTCCTCGTCGTCCTCCCGCGCCTCGCTGGCGTTGATGAGGTCCAGCAGGGTGATGAAGTTGCGCTCCTCCGGCTCCGCCTCGTACCAGATGTACCCGATGAGGGCAGAATAGTACAGGCGCTCGGCTTTGACCCAAAAATCCTCGGAACTCTTTTCGCCCTCTCCCTTGGTGTTAAGGATCAAGGCGTTCACCAGCTTCAAAATATCCTTCTCGCTGCGGATGTACGCCAGAGGGTTGTACCGCATGGACTTCTTGAAGTTGATGAGGTTCAGGCTTTTAATGCGGTATCCCTTGCGGTCCAGCAGAGCGCCCACCTCGTTCAGGATGGTGCCCTTGGGGTCCGTGACCACATAGGAGGAATGGCACTGGAGCAGGTTGGGCTTGACGAAAAACCGCGTTTTGCCTGAGCCGGAACCGCCGATGACCAGGATATTTTTATTTCTTGCGTACTTGGGCTCTTTCGGGCGGCTCGACATGGTGATCCGCTCCGTCTGGGTGAGAAGGACATTCTGGGAAAAGTCCGGGTCCACATAGGGGGCGATGTCGGCCGGGGTGCCCCAGCGGGCGCTCCCGTACTCGATCCCCCGGCGGTATTTCTTCGCGTTCCTGCCCTTGGAGTAGACCGCCAGCCGGATCAGCACCGCGCCGGCGGCGCCCACGCACAGGTCCAGCAGATGGAAGCTGGGCGCCAGGCTGGCAAAGGCCGCCGAAAAGCCCTGCCCGATGTGGAGCAGCTTCTCCGAGGCGGCCGCCCCAGGGGAAAGCCGCACCCCCTGGCAGAGCTTGTCAAAGAGATACACGAAGATGAGATACGGGAGGTTGAGCAGCACCAGCTTTTTCACCTTGTCGGTCATCGCGCCACCTCCCGGTCCTTGGTCTTGACCTTCTCCCGTTCCCGGTGTTTGGCCTTGGTCTGTTCCTGGGCCTGGGCCAGCCGCTCCCGGATGGTGGGGCGCTTCTCCCGGTTCAGGGTCATGGCGGTGAACTCTTTGAAGGCCGGCTGAAGCTGGTCCTTGTCCTTCGCCTTGAAGAACACATAGTAGTGCGGTGGGTCGGTGGTGGGGTCCTTCTTCAGGGCATAGTCGATGTCATACTTCTTCGCCACCGCCGAAAACGCCTTGATGTTCTGCTCCGTGATCTCGATGTTGGTCAGGGAGGCCCCATGCTGTTTGAGCTGGTGCAGGGTCTGTTTCCCTTGGTGGAGGGTGCGCTGGGAGGGCTTCTTCTGCATCTCCTCCAGCACCTTTTTCACGGCCTTTTGGAGCAGGTCCGCCGTCATCTTGCCGGCCTCCACCGAGAGGGATACCGTCCTCTGCGTGATTTCTTCCTGCACTCACATCACCTCCGTTCTCCACTGCCGTACATATCGTGGCTCACCAGGGAAGTGTAGTAGCTGTCGATGGTGGCCGGAGCGTTATACAGGGCAGCCAGCAGATATTTCTTGATGTTACGGACATAGGTGGTGTTCTCCCGCATACGGTCCAGCACATACTCGATATGGGAACTGTTCAGCTTCAGGAACCGGGATTTGACCACCTCCGCCGGATAGTCGTCCCCGGCAATGCGGATCATCTCCCGATGGGAGCAAACCGTGTCCACCATGAGCTCCACAAGTTCATCCAGCCGGTCACGGTCCAGGCGCTCATTCTGTATGAGGATGTCATACTCGATGTTCTCCAAAATCAATTCCCGATAGCTCTCTCGCTCCCGCATCCAATCCCGTCCGGCCCTATCCGAGCCCCTGGGGGTTTGGGGGCTTGATAGGATAGGATTTGATCCTTCCGTACTTGATAAATCTTTTTTTGATTTATCTTTACTTGATTCTTTAGTATTTAATTGTGCGGGGTTTTCCTGTTCAGGTTCTCCCAAGACAGGGGAAGCCTGTTCAGGATTATCCAAGACTGGATTTTCCCGTTCAGGTTTTCCCGGTTTAGGTTCCGGCGGTCTGGGCTGCTCCAGGATCGTGTACTCGATGGCGCCGAGCTGACCGTTTGCGTTGCGGACCCGCTGGCGGATCACATAGCCGTGTTCCTCCAGCTCCCGCACTCCGGCGCAGATGCTGTCAACGCCATCTTTGCAGATCCGAGCCAGCCCCTTGGTGGTATAGTCCCATTCCTCCGGCAGGGAGAGCATGAGGGAGAGAAGGCCCTTCGCTTTCAGCGAAAGCGACTTGTCCCGCAGGTGATGGTTGGACATCACCGTGTAGTCGCGGGTTTTCTCAATGCGGAATACCGCCATGTTGGATACCTCCTTCCGTTGGTTTTGAAAAGTGTTCGTTTCGGTGGTTTTGCGCCCCTGTATCACCGTCCGGCCTCCCATGAGGGAAAGAATATGGGCGGCTTCGTTTGCGCCGCCCACAGGCGAAAAAACAGGGGGTTTCCCACCCGTTTTCATACAGTTTTGGGTGCCCCCAGCAGGGCATAAAAAAACGCCACAGGTTTGTGTTACCTATGGCGTTTGGGACAGGAAAAGGGTGCTGACATTTCATATCAGCACCCTTTGTCCTGCCAGTATTAAATTTTTGACTTCACATCGTGTTCCTTGCCTCTGAAAACATTGATTTTACTGGACTTGCTCATGTTTTCTTATTAGGAGGCGGGGAAAGCTCCTCTTATTATATACGCGAAAGAGCCGGGTTTGCAGGCTGTCAACCACACCCGCAGAGCTCCGACTCCGTCAAAGGCAGCAAATGCTGAAATGCGCTGTTGAAAAGACAATGAACAATAGCTTCTTCACTTAAAAGCGCCCGAAATAATATCAGCTCCGGCTGCCAGTATCATTATGTGTATCCTGCGGCTTAAAATACATAAAAGCCGCAGGGAATTTTTTCTTATTTGCCAGATACCGTGACTCCGTCGAATTCAGCCCATGGCATGAAAGAAAGTCCGTCCGTGGTCTGCTCTTTGGATATCGCGACGATGTTGTTGAGCATGTCGATAATGTTACCGCTTATCATCGTCTCGCTGACTGCACTGCTGACTTTTCCGTCTTCGATAAGAAAACTGTTCTTCGCGACGCCGGAAAAATCTCCGTTCGATGACGGCTGACCGCCGGAGAATCGGTTGACTATCAGACCTTTGTCTATTCCTGCGATCATCTCTTCGAGCGTCTTGTCGCCGGGGAGAACTTCGAGGTTATTGCCGCCGTTGAGCGCGCGCGGGAACCCGGTCTTGTTCGCTCCGTACTGCGAAAGAATGAAAGTCTTGAGAACGCCGTCAACAATGATGTCCATGTTCTCGGCAGGGTAGCCGTCGGAGGTAAAGCGCTGACCGACTACCGTTTTGTCGTCAAGCGGAACGCTCCTGAGATTCAGCTTTTCGCTCGCGACTTTTGTGTTCAGCGCGTCTTTCCAGGGAGATGTGCCGTCAATAAGTACGCCGGATGATGCAAAATTTTCGAGCGCCGTCTGCAAAAGCTCGTTGAAACAGTCGGGGGAATAAATTACCTTGCCGACGAACTTTTCGCTCGGCGAGACTGTGTTGAGCTGCTTTTCGCTCTCTTCGAGAAGCTGTCTTTGCATACCAGCATCCATAAACGACTTGTCGAGATTGTCAAGCGCGCAGAAATATCCGTTAAATGACGAGGCTTTTTCACCCTCATGTGCGGAGAACATCGTGTTGAACGAGTATTCGCCGTGCTCATATCTGAGGCTTGTTCCGTTGGTGTTCATGTAGAGCTTTTCGCTGTGCTCATAGTCGGAGATAAGCTGCTCGAGAATGACTTTCGGATATTCTTTTTTAGTTTGGCTCATGAATTCCTCTATTCTGTCAAACAGCTTGTTAAGATCGGGCTCAAAAACTCCGGTTTTGTATTCGACTTTTGCAGTGAAAGGCGCTATCTGCTCGGCTTCATCGGGAACGGAAGATTCCGCCGCGGCGATGCACTGAGTCGCAGCTTCGTCAATCGCTTCTTTTGTCGCCTGATTTATGCTTGTGACGCCTTTTTTGCCGTCCTTTATTGCTTTCATCGAGATGCTCGTGTTGAATGTGGAGCGCATCAGGCTGAATTTTCCGCCGTCAACATTCAGCTCATCTTTTTTGCTTCTGCCGACGATGCACTGAGCCGCATCCGCGCCGCAATTTTTTAGCGCCTTGAGTGTGTATTCTGCTATCTCATATATATCAGTCATTTTCATCGCTCCTTTCTCAGCGTCCGCCGATATTTACTTTGCATTTGACGGCAGGGCCGCCCATTCCGACGGGCATCGGCTGTTTCTTGCCGCACATACCCGAGCAGGTCCACACCATGTCATCTGAGAGCATATCTACAGTCTTGAGCATATCAAACGCTATGCCAGATATTGTCGTGTCTCTTATTGCTCTGCCGAGTTTGCCGTGCTTTATCTCATATCCCATACAGACGCCGAACATGAATTCTCCAGTCGTGTCTGCCTGACCGTTGTTGGTTTCAGTGAGAAAATATCCGTCGTCTATCGAGGCAATCATATCCTCAAGCTTGTCTTTGCCGGGGAGGATAGCGGTGTTCCTCATTCTGATAAGCGGCTCGTCGGAGAACGCATACGCCCTCGCGTTTCCCTGCGGCTTGACGCCGAAATGCTCAGCACTCTCACGGCTGTTCATATAGCCCCTCAATATGCCGTCCTTTATGAGAACAGCATCCTCGGCGGGCGTGCCCTCGTCATCGACGAGAATCGGCAGGGGAGCGGACGACCCGTCGGGCAGGGTGTGAGCGAAGTCCACCATGGTTATAAGCTCGCTTGCGACCTGCTTGTTCATGCAGTGCGCCGCAACGGAGCCGCCGAGCACAAGATCCGCTTCAACCGTGTGACCCACTGCCTCATGGGCGAGTATGCCCGCAAGGTTCGGGTGCATAACAACATCTCTGTAGCCCGCGTCGGCGTATACACCCTCGGCTTTTTTCATCAGGCTTTCATAGAGAAGATCTATTCCGCCGAAAAGTTCATCGGGGGAGGAGAAAACCTCAGTAAAGAAGCCGCGCCCGCCGAAGACCTTATACAGCTCGACATTTGTGCCGTCCTTTGCCTGTGCGGTCAGAAAAACATAGACAAAGCTTCTGGGCACGAGCGAATATGAATCAAAGCCGTCGTTGACGCAGAGCCTTTTCTCCATGGAATCCGACCTGATGCTTACCGAACGGCTGACAAGGTCGGGGTATTTCTTTGCAATATACTCGTCCGTCTCTTTTGCAAATTCGATGTATATTTTCTGCTCACAGTCGTTAATCTCGCCGTTCATCGTCTTTATCCCGGCGGGAATGGGCGTTAATATCTTAGAACCGCTGCTGACTCTCGAGCTTAGAAATACGGCGTTGTCGCTCGCGGCCTTGAGCACGCTCTTTATGCTCTCCTCCGAGTATTCCGCGCTTGAAGCGAAGCCGTAAACTCCGTTTTTATAAACTCTTGCGTTGACGCCGCTCTTCTCGGCGCGCGTGTTGCCTACGAGATTTCCGCCGAGCATGGAAACCCCGCGCGAGGCGTTCCTTTGCGCGCGCAATTCGGTATGATCGCCGAGCAGTACCCTGTGCGGCGAAAGAATATCTTTTATCATATGCTTCTCCTTTAAAAAAGAATGTTTTGCTCTTATCCTATAGTATATCACTATTATCGGATTTTTCAACTTCACACAAAAAAGAAAAGCGAAAAGACGGACGTTTTAATTGACTTTAACGGCTTGAAAATGTTATCATTTTAGCGTAAATTTATTGTGCGGAGGAAGTGCTTTGGGAAAGTTTGAAAAAGTGCTCATTGCGAGTGATTTTGACGGCACGCTCAAGAATGACGACGGAATAATAACGGCTGATGTCCGCTCTGCAATAGCGTATTTTATCTCTGAGGGCGGGTATTTTACCGTCTGCACCGGCAGAACATATCAGGGCTTTCATCTCTATGACCCGTCGTATATAAACGCGCCCGTGCTGCTTACAAACGGCTCTATGGCGTATGACTACGAAAAGAACGAACCCGTGTTCGTAAACGGGATAGAGGCTGAGCAGGGTATACCGTTTGTCAGGGCGATAATGGAAAAGTTCCCGGAGGTTTCGATAGAGATGTATCCGTTTGACAGCACCTACGCAATACATCTTGACGACACTTCGCATCGCCATTTCACAAGCCAGGGTATACCGTATGAGGTTGTAAACGACCCGTCCGAAACCAAATTCCCGTGGGCGAAGGCGATGTTTGCGGCGGAGGGAATATCGCAGGAGGTTCAGACCTTTATGCGCGAAAATTTTGATGACCCCGCATTCCTGCCGACTAACGGCGGATATATCGAGGTTATGAAAAAAGGCTCCGATAAGGGCACGGGACTGCTCTGTCTCGCAGACGCTCTCGGCGTGCCGCACGACAGAACCTTTGCAGTCGGAGACGGCTATAACGATATCGAGATGCTCGTCGCGGCAAAAGCAGGATTCGTCCCTGAAAACGGTTCGCCGGAGGCGCTCGAGCACGCCGACTATGTTGTGCGCTCGAATAACGACGGCGCTGTGGCAAATGTGATAGAGATACTCGATAATATTCTCTGAAAAGCTGTTTATTTTTGTCAATCACCTTGAAGTATCATTAATAAAGTATTATAATAACATTCGACAGAAAAGGCGAATGTGTTGTAAAAGATATCCCCACGGAGGAATCGGATATGGAGATAAAACAGACCAACTTTGCAATAATCGGCCTCGGCGGACGCGGTCAGGGCAACCTTGGCGAGCTTATCAGCATTGACGGCGTAAAGGTTGTTGCCGTCTGCGATAAGTACGAGGACAGAGCACGCCGTGGAGTTGAGATAGTCAAAGAGAAAACGGGCGAGGAGCCCGAGATGTATCTCGACTATAAAGAACTGCTCAAGCGCGACGATATCAAGGCTGTTATGGTCGCGACTACTTGGATAACCCACGCCCGCATAGCGGTCGACTGCATGAGAGCAGGCAAGCATGTCGCCATGGAAGTCGGCGGAGCAGCGTCTATCGAGGAGTGCTGGCAGCTCGTCAGGGCTTCCGAAGAGACCGGCAAGTTCTGCATGCTTCTTGAAAACTGCTGCTATGACCGCAACGAAATGGCTCTTCTGCGTATGATGCGTGAGGGCATTTTCGGCGAAGTTGTGCATATGCAGGGGGGCTATGAGCATGACCTCAGAGACGAGATAGGTCTCGGACGCGAAAACCGACACGGCAGAATACATAACTTCAAGAACCGCAACGGTGAGCTTTATCCCACTCATCAGCTCGGCCCTATAGCTAAGGCGCTGCATATCAACCGCGGCAACCGCTTCCTCACTCTTACTTCGATGGCAAGCAAAGCGTGCGGACTCAACACCTGGCTCAAGAACACTCAGGGCGAGGATTATGACCTCGCGGATTACAAATTCAACCAGGGCGATATAGTTACAACTATGATAAAATGCGCCCACGGCGAGACGATAACGCTCGTGCATGACTGCACGCTCCCGCGGCCTTATTCGCGCAATTATAAGATTCACGGCACCCGCGCGGCTTATAACGAGGATGCAAAGGGAATATATATCGACGGCGTGACGAAGCACGAAGAAGGCGACTGGATGCACAGCTGGGAGCCGTTTGAAAAGTATCTTGAAAAATATGAGCATCCGCTTTGGAAAAACTACGCTTCCGAGAGTGAGAAGCACGGCCACGGCGGTATGGATTATCTCGTTTTCTCCGCATTTGTCGAGAGCGCTATGTATGACCTCGAGCCTCCGATAGATGTTTACGATGCGGCAACATGGATGGCTATAACCTGCCTTTCGGAGCAGTCGATAGCAATGGGCAGCATGCCCGTGCCCGTGCCTGATTTCACAAACGGCATGTGGATCGACAGAGCTCCGGCAAGACGCAGCAGATATAACGCAGAGGAAATCTGCGAAGAGTTTTTCAGTGATGAGGAGAAAGGTGAATGAGCTTTTACATCGGTGTTGACGGAGGCGGAACAAAAACGGCGTTTTCCCTTTTTGATGAGGACAAAAATGTAGTCAAAACGGTCTACGGACCGGGAAGCAACCACGAGAATCTCGAGGGCGCGTTTGACGAGGCGAGCGCGGTTATCTGGAACGGTATAACCGAACTTGTCGGCGAGGCGGGAATATCTCTTGACGATGTTGCTTTTTCGCTGATGGGTCTTGCGGGAATCGACCATCAGTTCCAGCATGATATCATGTGCGAGAAGCTTTCGGAAAAGGGGCTTCGGAACTTTGCTATCTATAACGACGGCTTTATCGTCGTTCAGGCGGGCTCCGAGAGCGGCGCGGCAATAGGCTATAACTGCGGAACGGGTACCTGCTGCAACGCGATTGATTCAAAGGGCAATATGCTCCAGCTCGGCGGACTCAGCGAGTGCACCGGCGATATGGGCAACGGTAACTGGATAGCCCAGACTGCATTCAGGCTCATATACGATGAAGTCTATCTCGGACTTGAACCCACTCTTATCACGAAGATGTACTATGATGCATTCGGCATCACTTCGCGCGAGGAGTTCGTCGGAACCGTTGCAAAGCTTGAGACGGAGGAGACTCCGCTCTATATCAAGACTCTTATCGGCTCGTTCTTCAAGGCGGCGGCTATGGGCGATGCCCCTGCGCTCGCCAAAACGGACGAGATGGCAAAGCGCGGCGCGCAGTTCATCGCGGCGCTTGCAAAGCAGATGGAGTTCGACGGCGACGAGATAGAGGTTGTTCTTTCCGGTTCAATGCACACGAAGCTTCCGAACGATGCTTATATCGAAAAGCTGCACGAGTATGCGCAGCAGATGAGCGGAAGAAAGCTGAAGTTCATAAAGCTCGATAAGGAGCCTGTCACCGGTTGCATAAACTGGATATTCAGGCAGTATAAATAAGGATTTTACAGAAAAGGGAGTAATATATATGAAAGAAATTACAGTAGCAGTCATCGGTTCGGGCAGCACATATTGCCCCGAGCTTGTGGACGGATTCATAAAGGCTCAGTCCTCGCTCAAGCTCAAAAAGATATCCTTTATGGATATAGACGAGAGGAAGAGAACGATAGTCGGCAACCTCTGCCTGAGAATGCTCAAGAAGGCGGGCATAGAGTGCGAGACTCTTCTCACCGATAACCTTGACGAGGCTCTTCAGGGCGCAGACTTTGTTGTCACCCAGATAAGAGTCGGCATGCTTCATGCCCGTTATCTCGATGAGACTATCCCGCTCAAATATGACCTCATCGGTCAGGAGACCACCGGCATCGGCGGCTTCTTCAAGGCTCTGCGTACTATTCCGGTCATGCAGCATATCTGCGACCGCATCGAGGCTATCTGCCCTAACGCATGGCTCATCAACTTCACCAATCCCTCCGGCATCATCACCGAGTTCGTGCTCAACCACACCAATGTCAAGTGCATGGGCCTTTGCAATGTCCCGATCAACATGATCGACGATACAAAAGAGGCTATGGGTGACGACTGCGATATTACATATGTCGGTCTTAACCACCTCAGCTGGATAACCTCCGTCAAGAAGGACGGCAAGGAGCTTATCGACGATATGCTCGCTCAGGGCTTCTCGACAAAAGTTATGGCGAACATAAAGGACGACGGCTTCTCGCTCGATTGCCTCAACGCCGTTCGCGGAATTCCTTCGTCTTATCTCCAGTATTATTATTGCAGAGATGCGAAGCTTAAGCATCAGAAAGAGGATGAGAAGTGCCGTGCCCGCGTCTGCATGGAGATTGAGGAAGAGCTGCTTGAGATGTATTCGGATGAGACTCTTGTCACAAAGCCAGCTCTTCTCGATCAGCGCGGCGGTCACAAGTATTCTCTTGCCGCAGTTTCTCTTATCGATTCTATTGCCAACGATAAGCGCGATGTCCAGATAGTCAACATCAAGAATAACGGCACTGTTGATTTCATGGACGATGACGACGTTCTCGAGATAGCCGCTGTTATTGGCAAGGACGGCGCAGAGCCCGTCGCTATCGACAAGGTCGATAACAGACATATCATCGGTCTTATGCGCGTTGTAAAGGCGTATGAGAAGTACACCGTAGAAGCCGCGACAACCGGTTCCGAGGCAGCAGCTATCAATGCGCTGCTCGTGCATCCGCTCGTCGGCGACTGGGAGAAGGCACACAAGTGCTTCGAGGAGATGAAGTGGGCTCACAAGGCTTATCTTCCCGAGTTCTTCCCCAACGATGTTGTAATCAAGTGCTGAAATTAAATATTTTATCCCGCCGCTTAATACGGCGGGATTTTTATATGCATGAAAAAGAAACGAATTGAAAATTATAAGAAAAATCTATATAATGTATATAATATCAATATATTTGAGATAAAGTGAAAAATTTGCATATTATTCAGCTTTTTTGTCTGTTTTTGAAGTAATATACCAATTGTTACAGTTTTGTTATCGTATGTAACCATTTTTTCATTATGTTGTAAACAGGAATTAATTGCATTATATTTACACTTGTGGTAATATATCCTACGGTGGTTTATTACCGAAAAAATCGGAGGAAAATTGTATTGAACAGTCAAAAATTAACCGTGAATCGTGAAACGGTAATAAAAATTACGGCTGTAGTCGCTATTGCAGCGCTTATGTTCAGCCTTATACTTGTGTTTAACGGCATGATAGGATATGCCGCCGATGATTATCTCTATTTCTTCAAGTACACTGGACATGTTGTCAAAGGCACGCCGGAACGCCTGACGGGAATAAGGGATATTTTTACGGGCATGGTGACGCATTACAAGATCTGTAACGGCAGAATACCGGCGCATTTTCTCCTGCAGCTGTTTACTCTGTTCGATAAATCGGTCTTCAATGTTGTGAACTCCCTGTTCTTTACATTGCTCGGTCTGCTGATATATTTTCACGCAAACTACAAGCGACCGATAAATATACCGCTGCTGGTCTTTATTTATGCCTTTGAGTGGCTTGGAATGAACAAACCCGCATCGGCCTATATCTGGTACAGCGCAGCGTTCAATTATCTGTGGACAACCGTGTGGATACTGACTTTTCTTATGTTCTACCGCATCCATGATACGGAGTCCGAAAAGCCGAAGCCTTCAAAAGAAATTATTCTTTCGGTTCTCATGTTTGTCGCCGGCGTCTTTGCGGGTTGGACAAATGAGAATATGGGCGGCGCAACGATGGGAGCTGTTATGCTCTTCTTGATCTACTTCAAGATAAAGAAAATGCCCGTCAGAGCACATCATGTTACCGGACTTCTCGGAGTCATAACCGGATTCGGAATATTGCTTCTCGCTCCCGGCAACAGAGTGCGTATCGATAATACCCACCGCGAGCGGAATATAATGAAGCATTTGCTGTGGTCGGCGGAGCAGATATATTTTAATATCTGGCGTGCTGTGCTGCTTATGCTTGTAGTTTTGGTAATTGTCCTGTTAATTGTTTGCATCAAAAAGAAAAAGCTCAACTGGCTCCTGCCGTGCATATATCTGCTCACCGGTGCGGCAGCTGCGGGAGTTTTGATAGTTTCGCCCGAAGCGCCTCCTCGCTCTTTCTTCGGCGCAAATATTATGTTCGGATGCGCGGCATTTGTCCTGGCGGCTCAGCTTCTTGACGGCAAAATGGACGGAATTAAGAAAACCGCTGTTGTGCTTTCAGTTTTGGTTGCCCTTGGTTTCGGCGTTATCTATGTCGGAGAATATTATGCGCTCAAGTCCGACAGCATCGCTTATGAAGAGGCTGAGCAGGCGATATATGAGCAGAAAGCGGCGGGCATAAAGGATGTCAAAATACCGCGCAGTCGACCGCGCAAATCTTATTGGTCGCTGAATTCATATATGATAAATATTACCAACGATAACGCGAACAACAAATGGTTCAATGATTGGACTGCGGTGTACTACGGTGTTGACAGCGTTACCGTGGTGAAGAAGCCGAAAAAATAAGCAAAAATCTCTGTTTAAAGGTTAAGGTAACAACATGGCAGAAAATGTGAAAAGGAAAAAGAAGAAAAGAGCGGTGCTGATAGTTCTCATGGCGCTTGTGCTTGCCGTTCTTGCTGTGGTTTGCGTATATGAGACCGAGCTCAATAAGCTGGATTCAAACGACGGCGTAGATAACAGCTTCTATGATTCTCAGTTTAAGAACAAAAAAGTCATGGTTATAGTCCCTCATGAAGATGACGATCTGCTTATCTCCGGTCAGGTGCTTCCGCCTATGTACAAAAACGGCGCCGATGTCCGTGTCGTGTTCGCAACAAACGGCGATAAAAGAGTTTCTGCATATACCCGTCAGAGTGAAGCCTGTAATGCGCTTGAAAAACTCGGTATACCGAGAGAGAAAGTAATATTTCTCGGATATCCCGACGGAACGCAGCTCTACGTCGGCAAAAAAGCTTTTTCTTTCTCTTCCGGATGGGATCATACTTATGCGGGAAAGGGATTTAAAGATTATCACTTCGACCGTTTCGGAACTCACGCCAAATATACAGCCGAAAATATGGTTGATGATATCGAGAGTGTTGTTCTCGAATATCGCCCGGATTATATTTTAGCAATAGATTTCGATACCCACACGGATCACCGCGGAGTCAGCATATCGTTTGAAAAGGCGATGGAGCGTATCCTGAAAAAAGAGAGCGGATACACTCCGAAAGTGCTCAAGTGCTTCGGCTATTCACTTGCGTGGAAATCAAAGCCGGATTTTTATGCACTTAATATCAAGAGCACCGTGATGCAGGACAGAGAGAAGAATAACGATCCGTCATATGAGACCGATGTTCCGCAATACAGATGGAATAACAGGGTCAGACTGCCGATAGATAAAAAGTCTCTCAGCCATTCGATACTCAGATGTTCCGAATATAAAGCGCTCAGCGAGCATCTTTCACAGTATGCTTATTGCTATTCCGAGCGCATAATAAACGGCGATTCGGTCTATTGGAATCGCCGCACGGACAGCCTCACATATAATGCCGATATCAGCGTGTCCTCCGGCGATGCTTCGTTGCTTAACGATTTCAGACTCATCGGTGTCGGAAACAGGACTGCCGGTCCCAATGTCAAGCTCGAAAACTGTGTGTCGAGATTCGATAAAAATGATGCACAAAAGACTGTGACTGTGAAATTTGACAGCCCTAAAACGGTTTCATGTGTGTCTCTGTATGACAACTTCGGGCTCAATTCAAATATACTCGGCGGAGTAATCACTTTCAGCGACGGAAGCAAAGTCGAAGTTCCCGCTCTCAATGCCGACGGCAGCGAGACCCGCGTTGTGTTTGAACCGAAGCATAACATTACCTCTTTTACATTCAAAGTGACCGAGTATGAGGGCGTGGCGGGACTCGATGAGATAGAAGCTTTTGAAAATGCCGATTATGATATGGGCTTCTCTCTTATAAAGCTCAAGAATGCCGATACGGACGATTATATATATAATTATCTTATCACTCCCGATGAAAAGTCTCTGAATCTCGGCGTATATCTGTCCAATCCGAACGCAGGATATACAATTAAAATAATCGAAGGCGACAGTGTAAAACTCGAGGGAAACACGCTCGTGTTTGACGATGATTTTGAAAAATGTACGGTTCGCGCGGAGCTCAACGGCGATCCTTCAACCTATGATCAGATAACAGTCAAGCGCCTCAGCGAAAGGGAGCTCAAATCATACGAATCGTTTGAAAAGGTGAACAAAACCGTCTTCAAAATCGATACACTCCGTCTCAAAATGAAGAACCTTTTTGTCAACGGATATGTTTATGAGGAGCTGAATGATTTTGTTAAATCACTTGAAAAGAAAGCCGGCATAGAGATCAGTGAATAATTGTTGCAAATAATGAAAATTTGTGATACAATTCAGAAGCTATATTTGTGCAATTTCGGAGGGAAAGATGAAATTATCCTTAGTAATTCCCTGCTATAACGAGCAGGACAATGTTGAATTATTTTATAACACCGCAACTGAAGTTTTTAAAGACAAAGGCTTTGATTATGAGCTCATATTCGTCAATGACGGCAGCCGCGATCAGACGATGGACAAGCTCCGCCACATCTATGAGATAGCCGATGAAAATGTGAAAGTTGTCGGATTTTCGCGCAACTTCGGCAAAGAGTCGGCTATATATGCCGGACTCAAAGAGAGCAGGGGAGAAATGGTCTGCCTTATCGATGCCGATATGCAGCAGCGCCCTGAGCTGGTACTTGATATGATGGCGATACTTGACAAGGATCCCAACTACGATGCCGTGGCATGTTATCAGGAGGACAGACGCGAATCAAAAGTTCTCTCGGCTTTCAAAGATTGTTTTTATAAGATAATCAATAAAACTTCGGAGATCGAGTTCAAAAGCGGCGCAAGCGATTTCAGACTTCTCAGACGCTGTGTGGTCGATGCCGTGCTCAGCATGAGCGAATATCATCGTTTTTCCAAGGGCATTTTCTCGTGGGTTGGATTCAACACATATTATATGCCCTATATCGTTGAAGACCGTGCAAACGGCACTTCCAAGTGGAATTTTGCGAAGCTCTTCAAATATGCAATGGACGGCATTATCGCTTTTACTACTACGCCGCTCAAAATTGCAACTTATATCGGCTTGACATCTTCTGCCGCGTCCATAATCTACATGATAGTTGTCATAATCCAGAAGCTGGCGTTTGATATCAAGGTTCCCGGTTACGCCACAACCGTTGTGCTCATTCTTCTGCTCGGCGGTCTTCAGCTTTTCTGCACCGGCATGGTCGGCGAGTATCTTGCCAGAACATATATTGAGACAAAGCACAGACCGATATATATCGCAAGAGAAGTTCTTGACTACGAGGACAAATAAATCAAAAAACATGACTGCGGCAGATATTTACCGCAGTCATGTTTTTTGCAATACGTATTGTACGAGTTTTTTTGAAAAAACTATTGACAAATCCGCTTCTTTTGATATAATAGATAGCGTTCCAAACGAACTTAATATTTGGGGGTATAGCTCAGCTGGGAGAGCGCTTGAATGGCATTCAAGAGGTCAGCGGTTCGATCCCGCTTATCTCCACCAAGCGAAAAGCCTTGAAATCGTTATATATCAACGGTTTCAAGGCTTTTTTGTTTGTTTTTGTAATACTGTTTTATTTTCTTATATGATGTCAAAACAGCGGATTTAATCACGGTTGGGAACAAATTGTGAACAAAATCAATTGCCTCACAGAAGTCCAACAGCTTTTTGAAGCTGTTCTATGTCGACATGAGTATAGACCTTATTAGTGACAATTTCTGAAGAGTGTCCCATGAGTCGCTGAATATCCCACTTGTCCGCGCCGTTGCGATGCAGCATCGATGCGAATGTGTGCCGTGTTGCATGTGGCGTCAGGCGTGGCAGACCGAGCGCTTCAAGCGTGGGGTAATACCATTTTGCACGGAAGTAGCGCGCGGTTACCGGTACAAGCTTGCCACAGTGCTCGTGGCAGACGATAGTCGGACCGTTTTTATCAAGCCATTTTTGCAGATAAGGCATGACTTTATCTGAGACGGGGACAACTCTGTTTTTTCCGGCTTCAGTTTTTTCACCGCCTGTTAGAGTGTGATTTGCTGAATTCCAGCTGAACTGGGTAAGTGATAAGAACTCGTTTATTCTCCATCCGGTGTAGCACATAATTAAAATTAAGTCCGCGTACATAAAGCCATTTTCAGCGGCGGTCTCAAGCTTTTGTAAATCAAGATCGCCAAATGGAACCTTTTCTTGTGTTTCCGCTTTTGGCAGCGTAACAAATGATGCGTAATTTTTTAGGACGATGTCGCTCTGGACGGCATAGTCGCATAACAGCGATGCAAAAAGTTTTATTTTTTGAAGCGATGAAACGGAGAGACCGCTTTGATATGCCGTGTCAATAACAGTTTGAAAGTGTGCGGCGCGCAAATCCTTTACTTTATATTTTCCAAGCTCTGAAAGTTTTTTCCATGCAGCGTTGTAGTTATCTTGTGTTTGCCGAGATAGGTTCTTGAACTTTTGCAATTTTTTGTATTCGGCACACAACTGCGCGAGTGTGATGTTCTCGGCGGTCGCCGGGACATCAAGATGCGGAGTCTTATGCCAAGCGCCGAGTGCAGCCATTGCTTCCGCCCGGGTCGCGTAGCATCCGATGAGCTTGCGCTGCTTTTCGAGCGAATATCCGTTATCGGTCATAGGTGCGAGAACTGCCCACGGTTTATGGCGGTTGCCGGAAAGTTTGCGGATCGTTCCATATCCGTTTGGATTTTTCATTGTGAGCCTCCTTTCAGACTCGTGCCTGTTCCTTGTAGAATGTTACAGCTTTTCTAATGAACGGTTCGGGCAGGTCAAAATATTCCGACAACTCCCATGTTTCGATAAATCCTGCCTCAACTGCACATCTTAACTCGTCTTTCGGGACGAGTTTTTTTATTGCCCATTTGTCCGCTCTGCGCTCATGTTTTGCTCTCAAATCGCAGACGGCGTAAACATTGTAAAAACTTCCGGTTATGCAATGCCCGAGTTCATGTGCGAGCCGAACAGTCTCTTCTTCGTGTGAATCGATCGCAAACGGATCTATGCCGATGCAGCAAGTACCGTTTGTTTCCATGGTGGACAGGGATCCAACAAAGGGCAGGTCAAAAGCATATATCTCGATTTCTTCATCTTCTGCAATGCTATATAAATCTTCAAGGATTGTCATTTTTCGCCTTTCCGAAACAGCTAATTGCCATATTCGTGCTGTACTCGCGCAATTCTTTCATCAATTGTTTCGCTGTGTTCTTCGTCGGTAGATTGAATATTGCTGTCGCTTTGGTAGCTTTGGCTCGTGCCAAAATATTTTTGATGGTATTCGCCCTGGGCGTAGCCGATATTGTAACCGTCGTTATATCCGCGGTCGTATGCGGCTTTATTTACCTTTTTCAAAGCACGCGGAAAAGCAATCGACAGAGCGATAACGGCGACGGTGAGAACAATGATGATAACTATATTTAAAATTCTCAATACTTTTGCGGACGGAACCTTTATGTTTAACAAAACTTTTTCTTTATCACTCGAGGACGCTTTTAATGTGAGCGTTTTGTGCTCTTCGGCGGCGGGCTTGTCCTCTTTCTCGAAAGTGCGCGATTTCTCCGGGAGCGGGTCTGTGGTATTGGTTTCTTCCGAAGTAACAGAGGACTTATTATCTTCCTGCGGACATTCTTCGGCGCGTTCCGCATCTTCAACGACCGAAGCGGAAACATCTTTCTTTGCTTCGTCCGGCTCCACAGTCGAGCCTTGGTTGTTCTTAGGCTGTTTATGTGAACCGCCGCGTGTCAGCAGAAAATATGAAACTAAGCCGTAAAATGCAGTAAATGAAGTAGAAGCTGGGGTAACGGTTATGCCGGTAATGGCAGACATTATCAAACTGAAAGTAAGAGAGAATACAAATCCGTAAACGAGCACGGTTATAATTGCAGATTTCTTTGAGAGCGGATATCCGCGCACGAGATACCGATAGAAACAAAGCGGAAGGCAATATAAAACCAATGGCACGATGGCACAAGCTAAAGCATATTCGTAATCCATATAAACACCCTTTTGTATTTTGTTTTTATTTATTGAGTAAATATGTAACTATAAGCAGTATGGTTAATATGAAATGATAGACGGGCAATGTGAGAAAAGCTCTTTTTATAGGATTAAAGTATTCGTAAAACCTCATAATGTTGTGCGTTGATTCCGGATCGCGGAGATCTAAGTCAGCGTAACAAAGTTGCTTTTCTTGAATGCGACGTGCGATTGCCACAAAAATGGTTGTCCCGAGATAGATTCCATACAATATGCTTGGAATGAGTATCGTATCAAAAAAATGTACACACAGTGCGGCAATTATAAAAAGGATTAGCTTATACAGCAGAGATAATATTATGTCAAGAAAATTTGGACTGAACTTAAAAAGCGGCGAGAATGTAGCATAGCTTTTTGCGATTGATAAAGATAGTTCACCCATCGGACCGCTGTAGCTTTTCACATAAGACAGTTTGAGAAATGCGGAAAATGCTATGAAAAGAACAGTCGCAATTATTAAAGTTATCCACCACATAACATAACCTCCGATTTATTTTTTGTGTCTTTCTCTGACGAACCTCGCGAACTGTTTGACTTCGTCGAACATTTCCGGGGTTATATCTTTGTCACCGTCAAAAAGAGCAAACATGATATCCTCATCAGAAACAGTCCTGTCGGTTGTTGGTTGGGAGACAGGTGCCGAATCGCGACAAAGAACATAGTCGGTCGTTACTCCGAAATAGTCGGCAATCTTCTGAAGACTGCCAGTGTCGATATCATAGGTCTCATTTTCCCAATATGACAAGGTGTTCTGCGCCACGCCAAGATATTTGGCAAGTGTAGCTTGTGTGACTCTGCGTTCGCTGCGTAATTCCTTAATTCTATTTTTCATCCTAATCACTCCTATCGATATCAATAATACTGATATTATCAGCAAATATCAAGCGAATATCAAGAAAATTGAAGAAAACTATTGACATATCAGGTGAATTGATATATGATTTAATCAAGCTACTTGATATTTTTGTTTTGGAGATGATCGACATGAAGCTGAAGAACCTTAAAAATATGCGCGAGGCGGCAGGACTCACGCAGAAGCAGGCATCAGAGAAAATAGGCGTGGGGCAGTCTGCGGTATCGATGTGGGAGACGGGTGACAGCAGTCCGCGAGCGGAAATGCTGCCGATAATAGCAGCGGCGTATAACTGCCAGATCGGCGAACTGTTTTAATATGTTTATTGAAGAGAGGTACATAAAATGCCGCGAGTTTTGAAACCAAAGCCTACAAAAGAAGAAATCCTCGCGATTGAAGGCAGCGTGCCGGTTGAGATGGCCGCGAGGTATCTCGGACGACCGAAAGATTTTATCTATAACGGACTGCAGAAGCAGGCGCTGCCGATCGGCATCGCATACATCCGCGAAAAAGAATGGTGCTACGATATCAGGCCGAAAGCACTGGTTGAATACAACGAGCACGGCGGCATAATGCAGCACACGGAATTTGAACACTTTGTCCGCGCCGTGATAACAAACGCAGCAAAGAATGTCGTTGATATGGCAGTGTTCGGAGAATACTAATTGAATATTTTTTTGCTGTCGGCCTACCGTGCTCCGGGGAGAATCCCGCATATTGATCTTGTTTTTATCACACCTTTCTGAAACGTATTAGGGCACAATTCATTTTTCTACAATCCTCCAATTTCCCCGGGGCACGGCAGACCGACAGAGAAGGACAAGATATGTTTTCAACAGACGGAAAAATTAGCAAAATATGTAAATCGTGCGAATACAGACATGTGTTCGGCGGCAGCACTCCGATGGCAGACTGGAGCAATACTCTGTGCAACTACAGCATCGAAAAAGACAGATTCAGAGAAACTCCGCCGAGCGACGATTATTGCGCCTACTATAAGCCACGAAAGGGGAAACGAAAATGAAACTGAATCCCATAACGAAGAATCCGGAAATCATGCGCGGAGTGTTTGAGATAGAAGACGGGAAGTTTATGCACGACAACCCATACGGCTATATAACAAATCTCAAGGATCCGGAAATACACGCGGAATACATAGCTTTTCAGAAGGCTCAGAATGAAATAATGGCACTTTCAGACGAAGACAGATTCTTTTTTGACATGCTGATGATAGAACGGTTCCGGCCGGAACTGCGCCAGCTCGTTCAAGAATTTAAAGAAAGGGAGGGGACGGCTTTGCAGAAGCTCGTTGCAAAATCGGTATCCGGTAACCAGACGGTGGAACTGCTGTTTGATGAGGGTTTGCCGAAAAAGTGGCTGATAAAGACCCCGGAAGAAAGTATTAACGAAGAAAACGGACTTATCGCGGTCAACATCTACACGGAAAAGATAAGCCGACCGCTGCAGAAACGAATCGGCAATTACTATGAGCGACAAGGATTATCCCGATACACGGGAAATTAAGGAGGATAAATAAATGTATACAGAGTGTTTTTTGTGCCATCAGTATTGCGATACCGAGAAGCATCATATTTTCGGCGGAGCGCTGCGCAAGAAGAGTGAGAAGTACAAGCTGACGGTTCAGCTGTGCCCCTACTGCCACAGGGACAACAAAGAGGGTGTGCATAACAACCGCGAGAAGATGCAAGCGCTGCATGAATACGGTCAGCGTAAGGCTATGGCAGAGCATGGATGGACAATCGAAGACTTTATCGCAAATTTTTATAAGAATTACATTTAAGGAGGCGTTCGGATGATAAATTCAGTGGTTCTCATGGGGAGACTGACAAGGACGCCGGAGTGCAGAAGCACCGAAAACGGAACGGCGGTCACGGCTTTCAGAATAGCGGTTGACCGTCGCTTCACTTCCTCGGGCGGAGAAAAACAGACGGATTTTTTTGATATCGTCGCCTGGCGTTCGACCGCTGTGTTCGTTGCGGATCATTTCAACAAGGGAGATATGATAGCCGTGCGCGGTGCTCTGCAGAGCAGACAGTATACGGACAAAAACGGCAATAACAGGACAGCAATTGAGGTTGTTGCCGAAGAAATAAGCTTTTGCTGAAAGGGTGAATGATATGAACAAGGAAGTATTAATAGTATTCGCAATCCTCGCGCTGTGCCTGATATATGCACTTGCCGCCGTTCCGACGCGAGCTGATGCAACCGCATACAGAGTGGATTCCGAGCCGCCTGCGGCAGAGCCGATCATGACCTGCGAAGAGAAAACAAAGGTGTGCTACGAGCTCTCAGAAGAAGAGCGGGCGATAGTGGAGAGCGTTGTAATGGCCGAGGCCGGTGCAGAGCCTTACATAGGCAAAATGGCGGTGGCACAATGCATTCTCGACGCCTGCAAATCGGAACACGAACGCCCGGCAGAAATCATCAGAAGCTTCGGCTATACCGAAAAAAGGCCCGAACCGAACGAAGATGTGAAGCGCGCGGTCAGTGCGGTTTTTGACAGCGGAGAAGTAGCAACCGACGCCGAGATTCTATATTTCTATGCGCCGGCGCTTGTGAGCAGCGAATGGCATGAATCGCAGACCTATGTCTGCACTATCGGCGGGCACCGATTTTTTGAGGAGGGGTAACGTGGGCTGGGAAAAGGGTCTGTCCGAAGCCGACGTATGGACGATTAAGGCTTTTAGACAAAAACAGGAATGGTCATATGGTCGGAAGGTGGCTCACGCGAGAGAGGTTGCAGAGTTTTTCGTGCAGGAGTGCGAGAAGCGGGGGTTGAATTGCCATGTTTCCGTCGGAGGACTGGACAGCATCACACTGCTACTATTTCTGCGCGATATCGGAATTGACGTTCCTGCTGTGAGTGTCTCAAGCCTCGAAGATGTAAGCATTCAGCGCGTACATAAGCAGCTCGGTGTTGAGCGCTTAAAGCCGGCGCTCCGTTCGGATGGTAAGCCGTGGACAAAGGCGCAGATTCTACAGGAGTTCGGGTTTCCTGTTCTGTCCAAGGAAAAGGCAAACAAAATCTACCTATTACAAAATCCCACTCCTGATAACGCAACAGTCAGACACGCCATAATTACAGGCGAGACAGGCGAATATGGCGGGAACCGTACCAATAGCCGAATGAAACTGCCGCAAAAATGGCTAAATTTGTTCGGCGGATATGAAAACGAGAATGAGGGCGTTGAATATCAAAAACCCAACTTTCTTGTGAGTGACAAATGCTGTTATTACCTCAAGGAGAAGCCCTGTAATGATTGGGCTAAAGAGCACAACAGTGTTCCGTTTCTTGGTCTTATGGCTTCGGAGGGAGGCAGAAGAGAGAAGAGCCTGATGCTCAATGGATGCAATTATTTCGGGGAAACATCCATAAGATCCTGCCCGTTTGCAATATTCACGAGACAAGACCTTTTAAAGCTTGCGACAGAATTAAACGTTCCAATTCCTGAAATATACGGCGAGATTAAGTCGCGTAATCAGAGGTGGGAGGGTGACATAGGAGAGCTGTACACCACAGGAGCGCAAAGGACGGGCTGTTCCATGTGCGGCTTTGGCATACACCTTGAAGAACGCCCACATCGATTTGACCGACTTCGGGAGAAAAACGAAAAAGAGTGGGAATTTTGGATGTACCGATGCGTGACCGACCCAAAGACCAATGACAGATATGGCTGGGGCAGGGTGCTGGACTACATAGGGGTGCAGTGGGAGGACAGATATATCGATTGGAGCGAAAGACAAATGAGCTTTTTTGAGGAGAAAGAAAATGGCACTTAAATTTGCAATTCAGACCGCTTTTGAGATCCTTGTCGTCGTGCTTATCATCTATGGATTTGTCAAAGAGGACAAGCTGATAGAGCTTGAAGACAGGATAAAGGTAAGAATCCGAGAGCGGGCAAACCATAACAGAAAGGGAGACAAATCATGATTACAAACGTCGAAGTAACAAAGCTTTTGCAGCACCCTGACAACCCGAGAAAGAGTATCGGCGATGTCACGGAGCTGGCGGAATCCATCAAAGCGCGCGGCATTTTGCAGAACCTGACGGTCGTTCCGGCCGAAAACGGCATGTATACCGTTATCATCGGGCACAGACGCCTCGCGGCCGCAAAACAGGCGGGGTTGACAGAAGTGCCCTGCGCCGTGGTTGATATGGACTATAAAACGCAGCTGTCTACGATGCTGCTTGAAAATATGCAGCGATCTGATTTGACGGTCTACGAGCAGGCGCAGGGTATGCAGATGATGTTTGACCTCGGCGTGCCGGTTGCCGAAATCGTCGAAAAGACCGGCTTCGCCGAAACAACCGTGCGTAAGCGCCTGAAGATAGCTACTTTGCCGACAGAGCAGATGCAGCAGGCGGTGGAGCGTGGTGGCAAGCTTGAGGACTATGTCCGGATAGCGGACATAAAAGACGAAAAAGAGCGCCGCGAACTGCTGAAAGTAATCGGAACACGCGATTTTGAGTTTTGCCTTTCTCGCGCGAAGAGGCGACAAATTGAAGCCGAGAAAACGCCGCTTGTCAAAGCCGAGCTAAAGTCAATCGGCGCGAAAGCCGTAAAAAACCAAATCTACAGCACCGTCTACGAGCGGGTCGAACAGTGTGCGATTACAGACTGGAAAGAGGGAACTTTTAAAAAGCCCAAAAACAAAGAGGAACTTTTTTGGGAAATATCATACGGCACGGCGTACCTTATGCGGAAGAAAGTCAAAGTACCAAAGAAGAAAGAGGAAAAATCAGAATGCGAACAGCGCATAGACAGTGCCAACCGTGAGCTCAAGCGTTTGACGGAAACGGCGTATGAGTGCCGCGTAAACTTTATCAGAAGTTTTACCGCGGTTGAAAAATATAAAGAAACAATCATCAAGTGGCTTATGATGTTTGCGGGTCGCGAGATAATGGACTATTGTACATATGACAGAGCATATATCAATTCCGAGATTGGAGGCGATGAAAAGTATTCTGTGGATCCGCCGAAATGGCGGCAGTTTATCGCCGAGGACAAGCGTGCGCCGATAGTTGTCACATATGCGCTGGCAGGAGACGATAAACGCAACGGCTACTACAACGACGGGTGGTATGCGTCAAATAAATCCAAACGGGCACCGCAGCACAAGGAGAACCAAAGCCTTGACAGAATTTATGAGTTCCTTTGCGAGTTGGGCTATGAGATGTCTGAGACGGAGCTTCAGCTCCAGAGCGGCGAACATGAATTGCTGAAAGGAGAATGAAAATGAATGACGATAAAATCCTTATAGAGGCGCTGCGGAGGCTGTCGGTGCAGACCGGATCTATCGCCTGTCTTGGCTGCGGATATGAGCATGATTGCGGAATCCACGGCTGCGCGATTATCTGCGCCGCGAGGGCTGGTCTTTTGAGGCTTATCCGGATTGGGATGATCCACAGGTGACTTATTGGATGCCGCTGCCGGAGTTACCGACGATTGAGTGACGGAGGTCCTGCAAATGAACACAACGATGAATATGACCCTTGAGCAGCTGATCCAGGCGACGGAACTCTGCGGAGCGGGTGCACCCGGTTCTTGCTCAGAGTGTCCGTTAAATGACCCAAGCGGAGATTTTGAGTGCATTGAATACCTTATGTCGCAGGCTGCGGCTGCGCTTAAAGAGTATGCATGTAACGGAGGCGGAATATAATGGCGGTTTTGCTTTCAGTCAGACCGAAATGGTGTGAACTTATAGCAAATGGAAAGAAAACGGTGGAAGTCAGAAAAACAAAACCTAAGGCTGAGCCGCCATTTAAGTGCTATATTTACTGCACAAAGCCGAGTAAAAAATATCAAACAATAAGCGGCTGCATGGTGTTAAATGATGACGAACTGTACCGTCACCCAACGCAGGGAATAAAACACGGTGACAGCATTGAATTGATGCGTTTTGATGGTGATGAGTACAGTAAAGACAATTTCCTGAATGGCAAAGTTATCGGCGAGTTTATTTGTGCGGAGACTGAGTGTTTCACTGCCGATTACCGCAGCGATGAAAAACAAACGGCAAGAATAGCCAAACAAGCCTGTCTCAGAATCGCAGAGCTAATTGATTATCAAGGCGAATTGCCTTGTTTATATGGCTGGCACATATCAGACCTTGTGATTTATGACAAACCGAAAGAGTTAAGTGAGTTTGGGCTCGAACGGCCGCCGCAAAGTTGGTGTTATGTGCCCGCCGGGAGGAATAAATGATTATGGATAAAAAGATAGAACTGAAGAACTGCCCATGCTGCGGAGGCGGAGCAAAGCTTCTGGGGCAAAGAACATTTTATGTGGAGTGTCAAAAATGTTTTCTTGCAACGGACAGATATGCGCGGCCGCAGTTCGCAGCGGAAGCATGGAATTGCAGGGCGGAGGAGCAGTTGAATGAGTGACTATATTGACCGTGCTGCGCTCGGGATAGGCTTGTGTAACCGAGATGTTTTTGAGAACAAAGGTTATGCGGACGGCTGGAATGCCGCTGTTAAAATTTTAAAAGAAGCTCCTGCCGCTGATGTACAAGAGATTAAACATGGCGAATGGATTAAGATGTACAACAACCCTGACGATGGTAATTATTATTGTCCCGAATGTCATCACAGTATAGACATCGCGACTGGAAGAGAAACACCAATAGACCGTGAGTTTTTTTATTGCCCGCACTGCGGCGCAAAAATGAAAGGAGATTAGCTGTATGGATTGCAATAAAACAATAGACTTTTTGCTCGAAAGAAAGCGACTGTGTGATTCACAACATAACGGCATCGAACCGTGCGATGAATGTCCATTGGAGGATATATGCGACGAGCAGAGCAACGTAGAGATAATTAAAAGTGCCATTTCAAGACTCCAAAAATGGAGTGACAAGCACCCGAAAAAAACTTACGTACAAGATTTTTTGGAAAAATTTCCGAATGCGCGTATAGGTGATGACGGACTTCCGGCGGTGTGCAGAATGGAAGTTTACGGCACAAGATGCCCGAGTATTACCGGAGACAAGTGCACCATGTGTTGGTGCGAACCTATGGAGAAATAAACAAGTCAGACCCCCGCGCCGGGGAAAAGGTGAGGCGTCCGTAAGGGCGCTTCACGGGCTTGTATGCTGTCTTATCAAACCGACCACGGAGAGGAAAGAAAAAATGCGCACGAAAATCAGAGAAACAAAATTTTACTGCAAGGACTTTCTTGAAATATATTTATACCCCGTGACGGAGCAGCCGCAGGCCAAAATAAAGAGCAGGGGAAAGAGATTCAGAGAATCGAGCGAGACGCAGAAACTTTTGAACGCAAAGTATGCGGAGCGTAAGCTCGTTCAGCTGCTGCATGCGAACTTTACTGATCGCGATCTTGCGATAGGTCTCGACTATTCCGATGATACAAGACCCAAAACGCCGGAAGAAGCGCAGAGGAATTTTCAAAACTTCCTGCGCAGGGTCAAAAGACTCTATAAAAAAGCGGGAGCGGGCGAAGTGAAATACATATCCGTCATAGAGTTTGGCGAAAAGAGCGGGAACGTGCATCATCACATTGTAATGAGCGGCGGAGTTGACAGAGACGAGATAGAAAAGGCGTGGGGACTCGGCAGAGCGAACACAAAGCGTCTGCAATTCCTCGAAATCGGCATAGCCGACATGGGAAAATACATAATCAAAGACCCTATTATGCATAAGCGTTGGACAAGGTCGAAAAATCTTGTGGATCCTCAGCCGCGCAGAAACGATAGCCACATCAGCCGCAAGAAGTTGGACGAGCTTGTAGCAGACTGCGAGCACAGACAGCTTTTCGAACAGCTTTATCCCGGCTATGTCGTGGCTGAGGTAATTCCGACATACTGCGAGTGGGACAGCTGCTATCACATGGAAATAAGAATGTTCCGGGGCGACAGCGACTACATACTTTATGGCGGACGGAAAAACAGAAAAAGGAGAGCGGGCTGATGGCGAACACTGCTGCAGGTGCGCTTGCTGTCTGTCCGTTTTACCTGTCCGACAGCAAAACGACAATAACCTGCGAGGGATTGACGGAAAAAGGAAAAGTTCTCCTCGTATTCGAGGATGCGCAACAGCGGAAGGTATGGCAACGTAGCAACTGCTATCTTTACCGCTGCGATTGCCCATTGAAAAAAATACTTAACAGCAAGTACGAATAATTTTAAAAATGCATAAAATGACCGGGCAGAGGAAAATTCCCTGCCCGGCTTATTTCTATTCATCATGGGCTAATATGGCGGGGAGAAAAACGGAATGCAAATTGATAAAATTGTAAGAAGAAAGGGGGCTTCCGAGCGTGGACTGGGATGCCATCAAGCAGGAATACATATCGACGAATATAAGCCAGCGCGAGCTCGCAGAAAAGTACGGAGTGTCGGTCTCGTCGCTTGGAAAAAAGTGCGCTTCGGAGGGGTGGAGCGGGCTGCGGAAAAAATTCAGAAAAAAAGTTGAAAAAAAAACAATGGAGAAAATCAGCCGAAAAAAAGCCTGCGAACTGGCGAAAATCGGCGTCTGTGCGGACAAATTGGTGCGCCTTATAGATGATTCTTTGAACGATACGGCAACAGTCAGGCAGACAATTGTCAAAATTGTGCCGAGCGAAGACGATGAGGACGAAGCGGAAGTCGAGGAATATTGCCTGCAAAAACTCGACACTAAATATTTGCGGCAAATGACGGCTGCAATGAAAGATCTGATGGAGATTCTGCGCGATGTTTACGGCAAGCCAAACACCGTGGAGCGGGCAAATATGCAGTATACGCGGGAACGGCTTGACCTCGAAAAGGCAAAAGCAGCCGCAGGTATGCCGACAGATGAGGAAGAATACGGCATTATCGAGATTCCGGCAGTGCTTGAGGAGGCTGCGGAAGAATGAAAATCTGGGAACCGCAGGAAAAACAGAAGAGGTTTATGGAGCGCCCGGAGTATGAAGTGCTATACGGCGGCGCGGCGGGCGGAGGGAAGAGCGACGCGCTGTTGATTGAAGCCCTGCGGCAGGTGCATATTCCGTATTACCGCGGACTGATACTGCGAAAAACATATCCGCAGCTGTCCGAGCTTGTAGAGCGATCTGAAATGCTTTATCCGCGGGCGATACGCGGCGCAAAATACAACGAGAGCAAACACCGATGGAGCTTCCCGAGCGGGTCTATGATCTATTTCGGCTCGATGCAATACACGAAGGACAGGTTGAAATACCAGGGCAAACACTATGATTTCATCGCGTTTGACGAGCTTACGCATTTCACATGGGACGAATACAGCTATATGTTCTCACGAAACCGCCCGGGAGGACCCGGCACGAGGGTATATATGCGGGCAACAACCAACCCCGGCGGCATAGGTCACGGGTGGGTGAAGTCTCGGTTTGTTACTGCGGCGCCACCAATGACACCTATCACGGAGGCTTTCAATGTCGTGACACCGTCAGGGCAGATAATTGAGGGCAGCAGGAAGCGGATTTTTGTCCCGGCGACGGTTTTTGACAATCAGGAGCTTTTACACAACGACCCGGAATACATCATGAAGCTCGCCGCTATGCCGGAAGCGGAGAGAAAAGCGCTGTTGTATGGTGATTGGGATAGTTTTTCGGGGCAGGTGTTCACAGAGTGGCGCAACGATCCCGAGCATTATAAAGACCAACGGTGGACGCATGTCGTTGAGCCGTTCAAAATCCCGGAATACTGGCAGATTTACAGAGGCTTTGACTTCGGCTACACAAAACCGTATTCCGTGGGCTGGTATGCGGTGGACACGCACGGAAAGATATACCGCATAGCGGAACTGTACGGCTGCACGGGCACGCCGAACGAGGGAGTGCGGCAAGACCCGGTCACGATTGCGGCAGAGATTCGGCGCGTCGAGCAGGAGGATATGAACCTCAAGGGAAAGAACATTATCGGCATAGCAGACCCGTCAATTTTCGACGAGAGCCGCGGCGAGAGCGTAGCGCGAATGATGGAAAAATCCCCGAACTTCATAGTATTCTCCCCCGGCGACAACACGAGAATCGCCGGAAAGATGCAGTATCATTACCGCCTGGCGTTCGATTCGGAGGGTAACCCGAAATTTCAAGTGTTTTCGACATGCCGGCACTTTATCCGCACTATTCCCAATATCGTCTATGACGAGAAATATGTTGAGGATATCGACACATCGCAGGAGGATCACATCTATGATGAGTGCCGATATGTGCTGATGGAGAACCCGATAAGTCCGGAGCCTCGCAAAGCCCCGGCAAAAGTGCCGGATGATCCGCTGGAACTCAGAGAAAAGCCGGACAAATACAGCTTTTACAGACTATAGGAGGCAGAACAATGGCAAACAGCAGAAACCCGATAGAAGATATCAAGCGCCGCAGGGCGGAAATGCGCGACCAACAGCAGCAGGAGCAGACCTCAAGAAACCCGGAGCGGGATATTGCCGCACGAACGGAGGCATTGCGGCAAGAGCTTGGAAATCCTGTGCAAGAGGATAGACAGGCAGAAACAGTGAATGACACTGATATTGTGAAATATGAACCCGAGAGCGGGTCAGAGCAGGACCCAATCACGGAGGAGTCAATCGCCCTGGCAGAGGAAACCTTGCGAAAATACAAAGAAGGCAAGGCGAATCTCAAGAACAGGATAATCGAAAATGAGCAGTGGTGGAAGCTGCGGCACTGGGAGACTATCAGAAAAAACCAGGCGAAAGGCGCAAACAAAGAGCCCGAGCCCACTTCGGCTTGGCTGTTTAACTCACTGGCAAATAAGCACGCGGACGCTATGGACAACTATCCGTCGGCTTCCGTGCTGCCGAGAGAGCAGAGCGACAATGCTTCTGCAGAACAGCTCTCGGAAATTCTGCCCGTTATCATCGAGCAAAACGGTTACAAAAAGACGTACTCCGCTAAATGGTGGTACAAGCTCAAGCAAGGTTCAGCCTGCGAGGGCGTGTTCTGGAATCCGCAGAAGTACAACGGCTTGGGAGACATCGAGATCAAGAAAATCGACCTGCTGAATCTCTTCTGGGAGCCCGGCATAGAGAACATACAGGAGAGCCGCAACATCTTCCATGTGTGCCTGCGCGACAACGATGTGCTCTCGCAGGAATATCCGCAGCTGAAAGGCAAGCTCGGCGGCAAGACGATAGAAACAAGCCAGTATATCTATGACGACAACATAGACACATCGGAAAAGAGCGTTGTGGTTGACTGGTACTATAAGAGACTGGTTGGCAGCAGAACAGTGTTGCACTATTGCAAATTCTGCAACGGCGAAGTGCTCTTCGCGTCAGAAAACGATCCTCAGTATGCCGAGAGCGGGTTTTATAATCACGGCAAATATCCGTTCGTGTTTGATACACTCTTCCCGGAGGAAGGCTCGCTTGTGGGCTTTGGATATTTGGACATTATGAAAGACCCGCAGATGCAGATAGACAAATATGACCAGGCGTTTATGCAGTCGGCCGTTGCCGCCTCTCGCCGCCGTTTCTTCATCAATGCTGCGAGCGGGAAAATCAACGAGAAAGAATTTCTTGACGTCTCGAATCCTTTTGTGCATGTGGACGGCAGACTCGGGGAGGACAGCATAAAAGAAATCACTATGACGCCGCTCAATGATATTTATGTGGCGCTGCGCACGAACAAAATAGACGAACTCAAGGAAACGAGCGGAAACCGTGATTTTTCACAGGGAAGCACCACGAGCGGAGTTACCGCCGCTTCGGCGATTGCAGCGCTGCAGGAAGCGGGAAGCAAATTGTCGAGAGACATGATTCAGACCTCATACGACAGCTATGAGGAAGTGCTTTATTTGTGCATTGAGCTGATAAGGCAATTTTACGATGCACCGCGCAGCTTCCGCATAACGGGAAAAAGCGGAGAGCAGGAGTTCGTGAGCTACGACAACCGTGCGATACAGCCCGAGGGCGAGCGTACAGAGTTCGGCATTGACATGAGCGGGCGAATGCCGATTTTCGATATCAAGGTCAGGGCGCAACGAAACAATCCTTTTTCAAGGCTTTCTCACAACGAGTTGGCACTGCAGTTCTATAACAGCGGATTCTTCAATCCGGAAATGACGGATCAGGCGCTCGCCTGCATCGACATGATGGACTTCGAGGGCAAGGACTCCGTCGTGCGGAAAATATCGCAGAACGGTACGCTGTATGAACAGCTCAAGACCATGCAGCAGCAGCTCATGCAGATGGCGCAGATAGTTGACGCACAAAACGGAACAACGATAGGTAGTCAGATGGCGGCATCTTTTTCGGGTGGAGTTCCGGTGGCGAGCGTAGGCTCCGGAGACGGCGAGCTCAAGAGCAACTCGCTTGGCGAGACGCGCGCAGACGAACACGCAACGGCCGAGAATGCGAGAGAAAAAGCGGCTTCGGCTGCGGAACCGAGGTAATATTATGACAACAATAAAAGTTCGCCGAGCGGGCAGAGAAATGAAAATAAGCATTTCGGGACATTCGGGATATGCGCCGAGCGGGCAGGACATAGTCTGTGCCGGCATTTCGACACTCGGCCAGACCGCCGCAATGATGTATGCAAAAATGAAAGCTGCCGGAGAACTCGAAACATTTACCGCTGAAAAGAGCAACGGAACGCTTCTGCTGGCGATTAAAGCATACAAACATACCAAAGCAAAGGCAAAAGGAATTTATAATTTTTTCTGCACGGGCGCAAAGCTTATCGCAGACAACTATCCGAAAAATGTAATTGTTACAGCCGAAGGCGGGGAGAAAATCGAAAATTAAACCGCTATAATATAATCACAAAGACACTTCGGAAAGACGATGGAGGTTAATTTTTATGTTCACAGACACAACAAAGGCTTTTTCGCTCACGCTGTTCGGCGAGGGCGGAGGAGACGGAGCGGGCGTATCGGCGGCAACGGCCGCCACGGCTTCCGACGCCGGGGAGCAGACACGGGCGATTGAAACGCAGGACGCCGCTGCACAGCCGGAAAGCGAGATCAATGTTACGGCATCGACGGTCGAAAATCAGGACGCGGAGTTTGAAAAGCTGATAAAAGGCGATTACAAGGACGCGTTCAGCCGCCGAGTACAGAACATTATCAACGGCAGATTCAAGGAAACGCACACGCTTCAGGAGCAGCTGCAGAAGAGTACGCCGGTCTTTGAGATCCTCGCGCAGAAGTACGGGATAAAAGCGGACGACATTGACGGCATAGTCAGAGCTTTGGAAAATGATGATGAATCATACAGAGAAGAGGCTATGGAAAAGGGCATAACGGTCGAACAGCTCAAGGAGATGAAGAAGCTCGAACGCGAGGTTGAACAGCTCAGACGGAACGAGTCTCGTCGCGACGAGCAGGACAGAATCAACCGGGACATTACCAACTGGAAGAACCAAGCGGAAAGTCTCAAGGAAATCTATCCGAAATTCAATCTCGACACGGAGATAGAAGATCCTCAGTTCTTCAGCCTGCTCAGAAATAATGTCGACGTCAGAACGGCTTATGAAGTTATCCACCGAGATGAGATACTCGGGGGCGCGATGCAGTACGCGGCGCAGACTGCGGCCAAGAGAGTTGCCGATTCTGTTGCGGCGAACAGCAAACGTCCGGTTGAAAATGGGGTCACTTCGCAGGGCGCGGTCAATTCCCAGGCAGATGTCAACAAAATGACAAAGGCTCAGCGTGAAGAAATAGAGCGCAGAGTCGCAAGGGGAGAAAGAATTACTTTCTGATCTCCTTGCATAAAGAAAAGGAGAATAGAAAATGAAGAAAATCAAGGCAATAATCAATCATGTCATTTTTGACCTGCAGCTGTTTGCAACGGTCATAAATGCCACCACTTCGGCGGCAAGCGGCAACAATCTGTCCGCCGAGATGAAAACCTACTACGAGAAGAGGCTGCTTGACAACGCAGAGCCTAAGCTCGTACACAACCAGTTCGGAGACAAGTATCCCATTCCCAAGGGCTCCGGCAAGACTATCGAAATGCGTAAGTATTCGCCGCTTGCAAAAGCTACCACGGCACTGACGGAAGGCGTTACTCCCGACGGACAGGCACTCAATGTGAGCACGATAACCGCGACTGTCAAGCAGTACGGCCGCTGGATTCAGCTTTCGGACATGCTCGATCTGACGGCTATCGACAACAACGTGCTGCAGGCAACTAAGTTGCTTGGCTCCCAAGCGGGACGCACGCTGGACTCCGTTATCCGCGAGGAGCTTGTCGGCGGCACAAACGTTATTTACGCGCCCAAGGTTGCAAGCGGCGCAGAAACAGCAGTAACGAGCAGAGCGGGACTCGACGCGACGGCAAAGATCAATGTTGACCTCATATTCCGCGCGGCGGCTCAGCTGGAGAGCATGAATGCAGACCCGATTGGGGATTCGTTCGTGGGTATTATCCATCCGTATGTAGCATATGACCTTATGCGCTGCGAGGAGTGGATTGATGTACATAAGTATGCTAAGCCCGACGATATCTACAACGGCGAGATAGGCAAAATCGGTAATGTCCGATTTGTCAAATCCACCGAGGCTAAGATATGGACCGGCACCGGCTGCCCGTCCGGTCTGGCGGTTTTCGCCACGCTTATCCTCGGCGCTCACGCTTACGGTCTGACGGAGATCGAGGGCGGCGGTCTGCAGCATATCGTCAAGCAACTCGGCTATGGCGACGATCCGCTCAATCAGCGTTCGTCCTGCGGCTGGAAAGCGACCGAGGCCGCAAAGCGCCTGGTTGAGGAGTACATGGTGCGTATCGAGTCCTGCTCCGCGTATTCGGCCACTGCGAAAGCTAACTGATAAAAGCTCAGAGGGCATTTTGCTCTCTGAGCCCGAAAGGAGATATTTATGGCAAGAACAAAAACTGCAACACCCGAGGAGAACGCAATCCTCAAAGAGACGGCTGCACCCGAGGAGAACGCAACCCCCGAAGAGACGGCTGCACCCGAGGAGAACGCAACCCCCGAAGAGACCACAACCACCGAAGAGGCTGCTGCGCCCGAGGAGCAGAAAGAACCCACGGAGAAAATCTTTCTCTTTAAGGACGACGGTGCATACAAAGATGATCTGTTTGTTTCGGTCAACGGCAGGAATTTTCAGATCCAGCGTGGCGTAGAAGTCGAAGTGCCCGCCTGCGTCGCAGAGGTTATACGCAATTCCGACAGACAGAAGCAGCTGGCGGAGCAGCGCCTTGAGAAGCTGGTAGAGCAGTATATCAAAGAGAGATAAGGACACACCGGGAGGGCGCATTTTGCGCCCTCTTTTACTTTCAGGAGGTTTATATGAAAATATGCGAAGCAATAAGACAGACCGATGAGCTAAAGCCCAATCAGTATTCGGACGAGCAGAAAATAAGATGGCTTTCCGAGCTTGACGGGAAGATAGTAAAAGAGCTGATAGACGCGAAGAGCGGGGAGAAATCAACGGTGTTTGAAGGCTATAATGAAGACACAGACACGAACACAGAACTGCTTGTGCCGGAGTCTTACAGCAACCTATATGTTCTTTGGCTGATGTCAAAAATTGACTTTTTCAACGCCGAATACGACCGATACAACAATTCGGCAATGGCTTTCAACGAGGCATACGAGGGCTACTGGGGATATTACAGCAGAACGCACGCGGCTCCGGCGGGCGGAATATTTATGAGGTGAACCGATGAGACTGCCTATTCTTAACACGGTCAGTAAAAACAGGGAAATGATGAGCGCGTTCGGAGGATATCACCATGACCTTGTTATAAGTGACAATGAATTTTACGACGAAGAGAATCTTTCGTCAGACAGCTATCCTGCCCTGACGCCGAGAGAGCAGCGGAAAAAAATTCGCGATTTCACACGCCTTGACGGTTTTTGCGTGAACAACGGTCTGTGTTGGGTGGACAATGGCAAAGTGTTCTACAACGGCGATCAGGTCAGCGGCGATGTCGAGAAAAGCCGCAAACAAATGCTGAGCATGGGTGTGTATGTCCTCATATGGCCGGACAAAAAATATATCAACACCGAGAAAGTGAGCGAGGGCGTAGGCAGTTTGGAAAAATCGTTTACGACAACTGCGGCGGTATCATTTACGCTGACGCGAGTAACCGGAGATGATTATAACCCGACAGTCTCGGCCACGGCGCCGGAAGAGCCGACAAACGGCGACAGCTGGCTTGATACTTCCTCAAAGCCGCATACTCTCAAGATATATGCCGCAGCAACAAAGATGTGGAATGCGGTGGCGACGACATTCGTCAAAATCTCTTCGGCTGGAATAGGCGAAGGGTTCTCGGAATATGACGGAGTGACTATAAGCGGCTGCAAGGACGAACAGTTCAACACAAACATGATACTCTATGCGGTCAGCAAGGATTACATAGTCGTGACCGGCTTCATAGATGAAGTATCGAGTCAGCAGGAAGCGGTGACGGTAAAAAGAACCGTGCCGGATATGGACTTCGTGACCGAAAGCGAAAACCGCATCTGGGGATGTTCTTCTGATAAGCATGAGATATATTGCTGCAAAATAGGCGATCCATTTAACTGGAATTGTTTTCTCGGATTGGCGAGCGACAGTTACGCCGTGACAGTCGGAACGCACGGTAAGTTTACTGGCGCGTTTACGATGCGGGGATATATCCTGTTTTTCAAGGAGGACTGCGTCCACAAGGTCTACGGCTCGAAGCCCTCAAATTTTCAGGTTACGAACGAATCTATAAGGGGCGTCCAAAACGGCAGTGAGCGAAGCCTCGCACTGTGCAACGAAACACTATACTACAAGAGCCGCAACGGTATATGCGCCTATGACGGCGGAACCCCGGTCAATGTTTCCGAGGCGTTCGGTGCAAACGCATATAGAAATGCCGTAGCGGGAGCAATCGACAACAAATATTATGTGTCGATGTCGGACGAGAACGGCAAATACAGCCTGTTCACATACGATGAGCGCACAAAAATATGGCATAAGGAGAGCGGGCTGAAAATCGATGCTTTCGCGCCGCTGGACGGGGAATTGTATTTCACGGTTGGAAACAGCCTGTGGACGATGCACGGCACGACGCGATACAGCGTAACAGATCAGACGTATGACGAAAAGCCGGTTGAATGGATGGCCGAAAGCGGACCTATTGGAGTGACAAGCCCCGATAATAAATATATTTCAAAACTGCAGTTTCGCCTGAGCGTCGAACGCGGGGCGCAGTTCCGGGTGCAGATCCAGTATGACTCTATGGGCGATTACGAGGAAGTGCTGCACATCGATGCTGTAAACAATCGCACAATCACTATTCCGATTATAGTCAGGCGCTGCGACCACATGAAAATCCGAATGCGGGGCAGGGGCAAGTTCATCTTGTACAGCATCGCAAAGGTAACGGAACAAGGGAGTGAAATCTGATGCCGACGCTAAATCTGAATCTGCCGACGAATCTTGGCGGAGATCAGAAAACTCAAAGCTATCTCTATCAACTTAACGAACAGCTTCGGTATATTCTCAACAATCTTGACGGAGACAATTTTTCGCCGACTTATCTGAAAACGGTGGAGCAGACGCGGTCAATGGCGGAGCTGGCGAGCGGCGCCGTTGAGCAATTAGAAGCGGGCAGAAAGATTGATTATAACGAGCTCAACGATAAAATCATAGCGCAGGCGGAAGAGATAAATCAGACATTTCACACCGAGATAGAGCAGAACAATGACAACATAATGACAACGGTGCGCGAAGAGCTTAGCGCGAAGGCGTCAATTGCAGAGCTTAATGCAACACTCGAGTCCTATGTTACACAGACTTCAAGGGAAATTCAGCTGAATTTCGACCAGAATTATCTCTATACAACAGAGGTTGACGGCAGACTCGAAGAGTTTCAGGAGCTAATAAGAACATATTTCCGCTTCACGGCGGAGGGAATGGAGCTCGGCAAGGCGGACAGTCCGTTCAAATCTATGCTGACAAATGAAAAATTAAGCTTCACACAGAACGGCACGGAGATAGCCTATATCTCCAACCGCTGCCTTTATGTTACGGATGTTGAAGTTCTTAACCGACTGAGGATAGGCAACTGGGAGTTCACGCCCAGGAGTAATGGCAATCTTAGCTTTATATGGAGGGACTAAACAATGGCAATAACAACAATCAAAACATATCCGAAGAATATCACCGTAGGTGTCAGCAAAATAAATGGCCTTGGTAATATTCTGATTGAAGTCGAGGATGCGAATGACGGGAAGTCATACACCCATAAGATGTATTTCACTTGCGGCAATTACAGCTACGAGAGCGGGTATTTTTCAACAAACAATGCAGTTATGACGGCATATGAGTTCCCACTCGAATGGGCTAATGCCATTACGAGCGGAAGCAGCAGAACCGGCACGCTGAAGATTGAAACATACAAGAAGTTAGGACTGATCCCGACGACGCTCGTTGAGACGAACACGAAGACTGTCACTTTTTCGGTTCCGGACAATGTGAAACCCACAATGCCGGAACTGACAATAGAGCGCATAGACGGCAGCGTTCCGACCGAATGGGGAATATATGTGCAGGACTATTCAAAATGCAGGATTACTGCCGCTGCACAGGGGGCATACAGCTCAACGATAAAGAACTATCGGTTTGCCGTGAACGGTGCAGTTCTGTCAAATCAGACCGGCGGAGTTTATACCTACACTTGCTATCTGTCGGGTGATCTGAACTTTACGGTCACGGCGACAGACAGCAGAGGCAGAACAGTCAGTCAGACGGCGAGCATATCGGTTGAAAAGTATGACAGTCCGATGATAAATGAGGTAACATGCTTCAGATGCACGCAGGACGGCACGGAAAACGACAAGGGCACATATGCGGCCGGAAAGGTAAACTATAGCTTCTCGGCGTTGTCAGGCAAGAATATAGCGGTTTGCAAAGCAAGCTACAAGACAGATACGATGGATGCCTGGTCTGATGAGACGGCGATGAGCAATGATGTGCAGGCGATCCTCTTTGACGGTCTCAGTGAGAATGTCTCGTATAAGATAAAATTCAAAGTTACCGATAGCCTTGCTTCCGCGGAATATGTTTATGAGCTTTCGACGAGCTTCGTGCTGATGGACTTCCTGCGCGGCGGCAAAGGAATAGCTTTCGGCAAGGTTGCGGAACTCGCCAATACGATGGACGTCAACATGCTGCTGCTCCTCAGAAAGGGACTGCAGGCAGGAGAACAAACTTTTCCGCTGAAAGACACAGGCTGGCAGGAGTTGGAGCTTACGGACGGAATAACTCCGGGCGCGAATGGACTGACACCCAAAGGACGCAGACTCGGAAACTCGGTCAATATCGTCGGAGATGTACAGGGGATAACGGCGGGCGGAAAAACCATATGCACGTTGCCTGAGGATATGCACCCGCAGTGCAGGATATTTACAATCTGTGCGGCGAACGATACCAACCTTGTTCGGTGGTCGGTATTTCCGGATGGAAGAGTGGTGCTTGACTGGTGTTTCAATCTTGAAGCGAAAGCCTATAAATACAATCTGACTTCATATACGCTGAACATAAATTATCTGATCTGAGGAGGTAAAAGCAAATGGCATACACGACAAAAGACCTTGAAAAGCAGAAAAAGCAGCAGGGCATATCAAAGGACAAACTGTCATACGCCGTGGCGCAGGGCGGAAATGCGGCGGCGCTCGCCGGTGGAATGGCAAAGCAGGGAATAAACGCCGCGAAGCAAGTCGGATACGGTATAGGCACGATAAAAACGCTGCTCAACAAGCCGAAGGACTATGAGGAATCCGACGAAGTTAAGCAGGCGCAGGAGAATCTGAAGAACCATTACAACTCAAAGCCCGGGGACTATCAGAGCAACTATGCAGACCAGATACAGGGGCTTTTGAAAGACTATGAAAACACCAAGGATTTTCAGTATGATTTCAATGCCGATCCGCTCTATCAGCAGTATAAGGATCAGTATATTCAGCAGGGCAAGATGGCGATGCAGGACACTATGGGGAATGCCGCGGCGCTCACCGGCGGTTACGGCAGTTCTTATGCTTCGACTGCCGGAAACCAGGCATACCAGTCAAGCCTCAACGATTTGAACAATGTCATTCCGTCACTGTATGACCGGGCATATAGCAAATATCGTGACGACAAGAGCGATAAATTACAGCATATGCAGGTCCTGCAGAACCTCGACGATTCAGACTATAAAAAATATCAGGACACGCTGAGCGACTACTATAACACACTCAATTATCTACAGAGCCAGTCACAGTATCTCTCGGAAAGTGATTACAACCGTTACCTCAATCAGCTTGCGCAGTGGCAGTATGAGCTTGAATATTATACAGGACGCGCAGACGCCGCACAGCAGCAGTCGAATTGGCAGAGCGAGCAGAACCGCCAGTATATGCAGGACTATGTCAATCAGCGCAACTGGCAGAATCAGTTTGATTATCAGAAGGAGCAGGACGCCCTTGCACAGAACAACTGGCAGCAGCAGTTTGATTACGGCAAGCAGCAGGACGCGCTTGCACAGAACAACTGGCAGCAGCAGTTTGATTACGGCAAGCAGCAGGACGCGCTTGCGCAGAGCAACTGGCAGAAACAGTTTGACTACGGCAAGCAGCAGGACTCAAGGGATTATAATCTCAAAAAACAGCAGTTTGAGCATGACAAATATATGGACTCTCTCAAGGCTCAGAGCTATTCAACCTCTTCATCGTCCTCGTCAGGCAGGAGCGGGTCAAGCGGTTCTTCGACTGGGAGCAGCGGAAAACAGACTGCTACAAAATCAAAGGCAGCCAGTGAGTTTATAGGTGCACAGCCGACTCGGTACGAGTTTGGTGTAAGACCGGCACTGAAAAACCAATACGGAAGCTACGAGAATTATATAAAAACGAAGATGAGCCAGAACAAGAACCTGACCGACGAGGATATTTATATACTCAGTCAGCATTACGGACTTTCATAAGCGGAGGATAAAATGGAAACAATTGACGAAAGAATAAAGCGTGTAAATTCGAAATACGAGGCTCCTGAGTCAATAGACGAAAGAATCAAAAGAGCAAATGATAAATATCAGTGGGATTCGAGCGACAAGGAAATGCATGACTGGTTTGAATCAACCGGTCGTACCACCAGAAGCGCAAACAGCAGGCTGCAAAACAGTTCATATGCGAATTGGAAACGCGACAGCGAAAATACAAAGAGCGCGGTAAACAATGATCTTGAAAAGGCGGACAGAATCAAATCCTATCTCGACTCGCAGCGTGAGCAGCTGGGGGAAGAACGCTACAACACATTCATGGCACGGTACGAGGAATACAAGAATGCTCTGCAGCAGACTTCGCAGAATCTGCAGAAGGAGTCCGACTATTACTCCGATACGCGTAATTCCGGCGTTATGGACACCATGACCGAGGATGATATGAAAGGACGTCTTGATGATATCAAGAACGAGAAAAAGAAGAACCGCAGTGAATCATTCAAAAATCGGGTTTGGGCGTTCCTTAGCACGATGCAAGGAAATACAGCGGATTATGAAAAGTACACTGAAGAAGCCAAGGCGGCAAAAAACAAGCTCAATAATCTGAAGAGTGAGTCCGCTGCATTGGAGTCGGAGATATACAACAGGGATATATCCGAAAAACTCAGTCAGTTCGATGAAGCGACGCTCAAGGAGATACAATCCATTCCCGAACTCAAGGACAGAATAAAGCTTGAAGAGTCGGTCGGCACGAGCGGAAACAACAAGAATGTCTATGAATATAATCAGAGGCTCAAGGAAATAGAGGACAAGATCCGCGCAAAAGGAATGAATCCCGATGAGCTTGAGAATTATTTTGCGTATGAGTATAACCGCCGCAAGAATGAGCAGGTACAAGATGCGGTTCGTGACTTCAGTGCAGACCATCAGGTGATTGCCAGCGCACTGAGTGTGCCGGTGAATTTAACAAGCAGCGGAGTGGGATATCTTGATGCTGCCGCTCAGCAGGTCGGAAGAAAGCTAACCGGCAGCTATGCGCCGATAGATTATAACAGGGACGCCGGAATAGCAAGTCAGCTGAGCGATACGGCACGCGGAGCGGTTATGGATGAGCATGACTGGAAGCTTGGCGACTGGGATGCCTTTGACTTCTTATATGGCACAGGAATGTCCGCGCTCGATTCGGCTGCATCTGCAGCCGCGGGTAATCTTGTCGGCGGAGCGCTTGCAAATACCGGAGCGGGAATAAAAGTAGCGGGAAAAGCCGCGGAAGCGGTCGGCGGCGGAATACTCGGTCTTTCTGCTGCAAACTCGACAATGCGTGATATAAAAGCTCGCGGCGGCAACGACGACCAGGCGGTTGTCGGCGGAACTGTTTCCGGTATATTTGAAGGCCTCTTTGAAAAAGTCTCGATAGGTAATTTCAACAAGCTCAAAGAGGTTGACCCGAGAAGTATGCGCGATGTCGCGATGAACATACTTAAATCAACCGGGGTAAACTTTTCGGAAGAAGCCGCGACGGAAATAGCAAACATAGCCTATGATACCATAGCAAACGGCAATATTTCCAATTATAAGCTCATGATAGCCGCATATGAGAAACAGGGATTAAGCGAGGCGGAAGCAAAGAAAAAGGTTGCCGGAGATCTCGCACTGCAAGTCGTCGAAGCGGGAGCGGGCGGAGCGCTTATGGGCGCCGGCTTTGGTGTAGTGGGTTCCGGGCTCGGATACCTCAACCACAGAAAACAGGGCACAAACATCACAGGAAAGACAGTTGCCGGTTTTGCAGGCGGAGAGCAGACGCAGATTGCACAGCGGCTTGAAAGCCTCGGCGAGAACACGCAGGACGCTGTCAGATTGTCCGCTGTGGTGCAGAAACAGGCTGAGGGTGATAAACTTACCCGCGCAGAAAAACGGCTTTTCCGTGGCTCTGAGAACGCTCAGAACGTGGCTGCTGAGATAAAAAACAGCACATCAGATGCCGTGGAAGACTCTCAGATGTCGTTAAAGAAGGACATAGAGACAATAAAGCAGGAATATAAAAAGGCGGTAAATCCGAAGATCGTTGACTTTGTAAATAAAGTCAGAAACTTTAAAAATAAGGAAGCCGCCAATAAGGTGCATATAGATCTTACAGGTGTTACGGAGCGCGAAGTGCATGACATAAAAAAACTCACCGGTATAGATACCAGTGAGTATAAACGCAGTATGGACGGAAACGCTGTAGAACATATTGAAAAAGATCATGGGGAGAACGGAGCCTCGGATCATTCAATGTCTGATGTCGAAGATCTTGCGCGAATAGAGTATGTTCTCGACAACTATGATGATATCGAAAAGGGAACCGCAGACAAAGTATATACCAAATATATGAATTCTGATAACACGCCTGCCGCAAAGGTTATATATTCGAAGCGTGTTAACGGCAACTATTATGTGGTTGAGGCGGTGCCGGACTCAAAAGCAAAGACACTCCGCATTATCAGTGCCTATAAAGAAAAAGCAGAAGGGGTCTCGCAAGTGCTGAACATGTCCGAAGACCCGCAGCTTACGTCCCAGACGCCCCATGCGTTCGCCCCTTCCGATAACAATATATCACAAAAGAAAAGTTATGTCAACGCTGTCCCAGCAACGATTGACGGACAGAGCGTAACAATCAACGGCATAGACCGTATCGAAAAGGACGGAAACCGGGCACAGATGTATGTCAGAACGCAGGACGGCGGCAGTGTTGCGCTGAGCGATGTGCGATTTGACAGCCGCGAGACCGAAGCTTTGTACAATGTTGCACAGGGCTTTGACAGCACCGACACGGCACGGGCCTTTATTTCAGGATATAAGCAGGGCGATTCGGCAAGCGAATATATGAATGCGTTTCTTGACTTCCGCCGCGCCGGTCAGCTCGGGCAGGACTTCGACAGCGTTTTGCAGTCGAATGCAAATAAATACGCAGGGCTTGAAGAAAGTCAGCTCAGACAGGCGTATTATGCCGGCGTTAATGAAAAAAATAATGCGCCGAAGCATTACAGCGCGAAAGAGGAAAAGAGGGCAGAAAAGAACGGCGGTCTGCTGAGAAACTATACAAAGAAGCTCAACTCGGAGCAGGCGGGTTCGGTATATGTTCTTGAGGCTCTTGCGAAAAAATACGGCTTTGTCGTTGAAGTGTGCGATACGCTTGCAGACGGAATGGCGAACGGTGAGTACGATCCCAAGACCGGCAGAATAAAAATAGCGCTCGATGCGGAGGAAAACGCATATCTCAGAACTGCCGGACATGAACTGTATCATTATATCGAGGACTGGAACTCAACGGCCGCAGGCGAGCTGCGCGAATATGTCATAGGCAAGCTCAAAGAAAGCGAAAACTATGACTATGAGGGCAGAGTGAAGGAGCTTGAAAAGCTCTATGAGGGTTATGGACAGGAGGACATAGAGGCGGAAATCGTTGCCGAGTGCATGTTTGATGTGTTTGATGAGCAGACCATAAAGGAGCTTGTCGGAGAGAACCGCAGTCTGGCGGTGAAGATTCAAAGCTGGATACAGGGCTTTATCGAGAGCATAAATGAAATTCTTAAAAATCTCGGGCTTACGAGCCCGGAAATAAGAGCCCTTGAGGGAGATGAGGAGGCACTTGAAACCATCAGCGACCTGTTTAAGTCTGCGCTGGAGCAGACGAGGGAGAACAAATCGCAAGGAAAAACAACCGACATGGCGGACGAAAAGAAAAAATACAGCATAGGTAAAACTACAAAGAATAAGTCGGTTGTTGTGATTGCAGATGATATTCTGAAAGGTGTAGATAAGTCTGACTGGGTTGCGAAAGTTAAGGATGTTATCAGAACTAAATTTTCTGATGGAATACCTGTTGAGGGTAAGCTGATTAAGGTGAACAAGATAACCAGAAACGAGTACACCAATTCAAAAAACACTCAACACTACCAAAGAAAAGATGCCGTGATTTATAAAGATAAATTCAAGGCATCAAGTAATCTTAATGAAATTGTATTAGCATCGACTAATTACGTTAATGAGGATTTAAAGCATCAGAGAAAGGATAATTTTACCGAGTTTGCGAGGGGCGATGTGCTCGTTAGAGTGGGAAAAAACGATTATTCTGCAAAGGTTATTGTAGGCTTTACATCGGGAAAGGAAATGGTACTGTACGATATTGTTGATTTCACACCAACAAAGTTTGAATTAAAAAATGAGAATGCGTTTACCGAACAGCCGCTTAAAGTGCAACTCAGTAGACAACACGCATCCTCTGACACGAGAGTAACACAAAGTGAGCCAAGTGTCAATAGCAGTATATCCGAAAAAGCGCAGAATGATGCAAAAAAGTTTTCGCTCAAAGATACTACAAATGAGTCCGATTCTCAGACAAAGAGTGAAGCTTTTAAGGAGTGGTTCGGGGACTGGGAAAACGAACCGGAATCTGCAAGCAAGGTCGTGAACGAGGACGGAACACCGAGGATAATTTATCATCAAACTGCGGCTGAGTTCAATGTGTTCAGCAATGCAAATCCGCTTGCCGGACGCAATGACAGTGAAACGCCGAACGGATTTTTTGCAAAGGACAATGATGCGGATATCGGGGTTGGCGGAAACAAACAGATGGCATTGTACGGTGACATGAAAAAGCCACTCCACTTCAAGGATCGTGCAGAAGCGAAAGCATGGTACTCGGAGCACATAGACGGGTATAAGGGACTCACAGAAAAGCTTAACAAACTCGACGAAGAATACCAGTCGAAATACGATGCTCAAGAAACGGCCAACGACGAATACTATGAGCAGAACTATGAAGCTTATGTTGCCGATGATGCGGAAGTCACTAAAAAAATCCTTGAAAATGAGGATAAGCTCGACGATATTCTTGAACAATGGAAAGATACTACCGACACTATACGAGGAGAACTTCGGGAGCTACTGGACAGTTATTTTATAAAAAATGACAGCGGCTACGACGGAATAATTCTCGATTTTGACGGCAGACGAAAAGGCGAAAATGTCAAGAGCTATATCTTCTTCAAAAATACTCAGCTTAAATCTGCAACAGACAATGTCGGTCTTTTTGACAGAAGAAATCCTGATATTCGTTATTCTCTCAAAAGCACTTCTGCAATAGAGGAGCAGAACAAGAAGCTCATGCAGGAGAACAAAGCTCTGCGCGAATACAAGCGAGAACTCGAGTGGCGCCTCGGAATAAACAGAAAAGAGCTTGATGAGCGGGCAATACGCAGGCTTTCGAAAAAAGTGCTCAAGGAATACAGCAGTAAGTATAATGCCGAAACGCTGACGCAAAACCTCAAAAATATCTTTGAAGCACTTGCCAATATGGACGACGGCATAACTTATGATGAAGTTATCGCGAGGACTGCGGAGGTTGCCAAGGCGGTGCTTGAAGAGAGCGCAGTGCTGAACACCGATATGTCCGAACAGTACAGTGCGCTGAGTGAATATGCCAAGGGCACGAAAATAAAACTCAGCGAGCAGCAGAAAAAAGAGATTGCCTACTATTACGGGAGCTATGATAAGTTCAGAAGGAAGAACTTCGGAAAGATAAGGCTTTCCGAGGAAGGCAGTACGCTTGATTCTCTTTGGGGCGAGATGTCCGAACTTTGGCCGGAGTTCTTTGAACCGGATACGCACGAGCTTGAGCAGGTGCAGACGCTCGTAAATGCACTCGAAACCATAAAACCGTTCTATGAAAATCCGTTCTACGACGGTTCTTTCGACATGGATATAGACACGGCGAGCTATGACCTTGCAATGCGCCTGTATGAAGAGTATTACGACATTCCGGAGCTCAAGACGCTGCGGCAGAAGATCGAGAAAGAATACCGCGACAGATACGACAAGCGCGTTGAAAAAATCAAGGAACAGGAAGCTGCTAAGCGACATAAGCTTTCTGAGGAACTCATAAAGCAAAAGGCGCTCTATGAACAACGCACATTCGAGGATCGCCGCGAATGGCTGCGTAAAGATGCTATGGCAAAGAGCAAACGGAGCATTGAGAGAACTGCGAAGACTCTTAACAGGTTCCTGCAGAATCCGAACAAGACTCAGCATGTGCCGGAAGCTCTGCGTTCGGCTCTCGGAGAGTTCCTGGTATCTCTTGATGTCTACGGGAACAGTCAGTCAAAAGATGCGTTTGAGTGGCGCAAATCAATGTCGGAGCTGCAGGGAGAATTGCGCAAAATGCAGCAGGGAAATGACCCTCAGTATCAGCAGTTCCTGGCAGACCTCGACCCGGATCTTATGCCGATGATGACAACGCTGCTTGAAGTGTATAAGGGCAGTTCCATAAAGGATATGGATGCGCAGGGGCTTGCCGAGCTTGAAACTGTTATGCAGCAGATAAAGGGCGGAATAACGAGAGCCAACGAATTGCTTGCAAACAGCCGATATGGAACGGTTCAGGCAATTGCCGACGCGAGCGTGCATGAGATGGACAGCCGCAAGAGCTTCAAGGACAAGGTAAAGGTTGGGTATAAGCAGCTGAATGTAAATATGCTTGACTCGTTCAGCTTTTTCCATCAGCTCGGACCGGCAGCAGAGACTGTTTTCAAATCCATTCGTTCCGGCTTCGATGAGCGGGTGGAAATGATAGACAATGCGAATGAGTTCATGCGGTCGATTGTCAGCCAGAAGGAAATACAGGACTGGGAGCACTCGAAGCAGACCTTTAAGGTCGAAGGCGGAGAACTGACATTGACGGTCTCGCAGATGATGGAACTGTATAACCTCTCCAAACGAGAGCAGGCGCGGGATCATCTTCTTCTCGGCGGAATCCGTCCTCTGGACACTTCAAGGCAAGAGGCGAAAATGCGAATCAAGGAGCAGTTCGGTAAGGGCGAAGAAACATACGCTAAGGCTGTGCAGGTGACAGTGGAAGACCTTGGAAATATAATCGACTCTCTGACTCCGAAGCAGAAGCAGGTTGCAGAGAAAATGCAGGGCTTTTTGAGCGGAAATGTTGCTGATTGGGGCAACAAAGCGTCAATGACACTGTACGGCTACAGAAAGTTTACCGAAGAGCATTACTGGCCGATACAGGTCAACAAAAACTCCGTGCGGACGATGAACGCGGAGGACGGGGCGGTTCAGACTCAGAGCAATTTCTATAAGCTTGTCAACATCGGCGCGACAAAGAGCGTCCAGCGAAATGCAAGTAACGGACTGTTTATTAAGGGTGCTTTCGATACCTTTACAAAGCACATCACCGAAATGAGCGCATATTCGGCATATGCGGTGCCGATAACCGACGCGATGAAATGGTATAATGCCCTGAGCTTCGAGGAAAAGGACGACGGATATATAGCCATATCCGGCACAAAACAGTCTATTGAACGAGCTTTCGGCAATGACGGAAAGGCATATTTTGAAAAGTTTATACTGGATCTTAACGGCAGCTCGGACAGCAAAAATGCAGGTGGAGCGGGTGAGGAAGCACTGATACGCAACTTTAAGGTCGCCGCCGTCGGAGCAAACATCAGGGTCGCCATTCAGCAGCCTACGGCATATCTCAGAGCAGCGGCAGTAATGAACCCGAAATATTTGCTCAAAGGGCTTTTGTCAAAGCCGGCAAGTAAAGAAGCAATAGACAATTGCCCGATTGCAAAATGGAAAAGCTGGGGATTCTATGAGACGAGTATGGGCATAACGATGAAGCAGCTTATAACTGGACAGAAGACGGTCGTCGATAAGATCCGCGAAAAGTCTATGTGGTTGGCCGGAGTTGGTGATGAGCTGACATGGGGAACGCTGTGGAATGCCTGCAAGGCGGAAGTCAAGGATAAAACCGACCTTAAAGAGGGAACTGCAGAGTTCACGCAGGCAGTCTCAGACAGGCTCAGCGAGGTGGTTGATAAAACCCAGGTCGTTGATTCGCTTCTGCATCGAAGCCAGTTTATGCGCAGTACGAGCTCTTTCTCAAAAATACTCAGTGCCTTTAAGGCCGAGCCGACGAAGTCGTACAACATGCTCCGCAATGCATTGGTTGATTATAACAATGCTGATCCCGGCAGTAAAAAGGCAAAGGCGAAGAATATAGCGCGTATTGCCGTGGTACATATCGCGACAAGCATCTTGACTGCCGGAATAGCGTCGATAGCAGATGCGTTCCGCAACGATGATGATGAGAAGAAATGGCTTGAGCTTTATCTTGAAGCATTCGGAGGCAACACGCTTGACGGAATCAATCCGTTTTCAGCCGTGCCGTATGTCGGAGATATTCTCTCAATCTTGTCCGGATATTCTGCGAGCCGCATGGATATCGAGGGTATTGAAGAACTAATTCAGTCCTGCGAATCGTGGCAGAAAGTATTCAGCGGCGAGAAGAAAAATCCGGATATCTGGAAGCTGATGATGAGCAGTGCAAAGGGAATTTCAAAGGTCAGCGGTCTGCCGATAGCGAACACGATGCGCACTTTTGAAAGCTTGTATAATTTCTTCTCTCCTGACAACCTCGGCAGGGAAGCAAGCTCCACGGAATACAGAAAGTTATACAATTCGATTGCCGAGGGAAAATATCAGAAGCAGTACGATAAGCTTATCAAAAAGGGTTATACCGCGCAGCAGCTCGAGAACGGTGTTAAGAATAATCTGGTGAAGTCCGAACCTCGAATCGCGCAGGCTGCACAGGCGCGCGAAAGAGGAAACATCTCAGAATATAAAAAAATATATGAAGAGCTGGTTTCTGAAGGATATCCGTCAAACGCGGTCATAAAAGCAATCAATAACTATATGACAATGCAGACGGCTGCGGCGCAGGCAAAAAGCAACGGAGACGACAGCGCACTCAGCGGCAAGCTCGAAGCTTTGCTCGAGAGCGGGTACGATGAAGATGAAGTGGACAGGATGATAGATGAGATTGCCGCAGAGCTTGATCCCGAAGCAGAACAGGATAAAGCGGTCGAAGAGAAAAAACTTTATGAGTATAAAGACCTCCAAAAGGCACTTGAAAACTCTGATGTTTCGTCCGCAAAAGAGATAGTCGAATATCTGCGAGCAAACGGCAAAGAGGATAAGACAATCCGCCAGGCATTGACAAAAGACCTCAAATCTGAGTATCAGGAAATGTACAAAAGCAATGATACGGAGGGCATGCGCCGGACGCGCCAAATGCTCTATGAGTTGAACATAGGGTATGATGATAAGACATTTCAGCGTTGGATTAAAGACATGACAAAGTGACAGCGAGGCGGGGAGAAATACTTCCCGCCTTTTGCTATACTTAAATCAGAGGTGAACCGAATGGAACGTGTAGAGCACAGAATAAAGCTAAATCTTATGAAGACAGGACTGCAAGGTCAGGTGAATGTGAAAAAAGCAGACACAGACAGCAGAAAAGTTTGTATCTACTTATCCTATGCGGCGAAACCGTTTGACTTAAACGATGTTGTATCGGCTGTGCTGAGAGCGGAAAAGCCAGACGGTAAGGTAATGTTCAACAGCTGTACTGTGTGCGAGGATAGGCTGGAATATATTATCACAACTCAGACGATAGCTGCGACTGGGACTGTGACATGTGAAATTACCTTAACGAGCAATTCGGGTCAGATTCTCGTAACACCGCGCTTTGAGATTATAGTTGCAGATGTCATCTATTCTGACTCTGAGATTGAATCAACAAATGAATACACAGCGCTGGAAAAAGCTATAAAAAAGGCATCCGCGCTGAAAGACGGAACGACATTTACGCCCAGCGTCAGCGACGAAGGGGTTCTTTCATGGTCGAACTCGGACGGCAAGGACAATCCCGCGGCGGTTAATATAAAGGGACCGAAGGGTGATCCGGGAGCAAAGGGAGACAAAGGCAAGCCTGGTAAGGATGGGGCATCGGAACTTTTTATTGTTAATGTGCAGGCGCAAAGCGGGGCAGATGGATATACAATTACTTCCCACAATAAGACCTACGAGCAAATAGATGCAGCTTATAAGGCGGGCAAGCAAGTTTTGATTGCTTTCACGGTTACGAATGAGAATAACACATTTTTAATTCCTCTCGGGATTGCCACAGAAACCGATTATGAGTTCTTAGTTTTTGCCAATGCGGTCTTTTATGTATATGTCGATAACACAGATACGTGGGATTGCTATGTGGAACCACTTGAAGCAGACAGTATTAAAGCCAAGATATCTGCCGACAGCTCTGCACAATCATTAAGTTTACAGACAATTCTTAACAGTTTGGTTTATCCTGCGGTTGAGAAAGCCCACGAGCATAGTAATAAGTCCGTACTTGATGGTCTTTCCGACTCTAATGGAGTTCTTTATTATAATAACAAACCCATAATCGCTCAAAAAATCTCTGAGGGTCCATATATAACCCTTGCTGACAATACCGAGTACCGTCTTACAGATGTCACGACCTTAAAGCTAAGCTATCCGGTAGGTGATTTCGAATCTTGGATGCGCCTGACCTTTGCTGCGAGCGGCGATATAACGGTCACTCTGCCCGCGGGTACCGGATATATCGGCACTGCGCCGGATTTTAAAAACGGCGAAACATGGGAGCTGAGCTTTAAAGACAAAATTTTGGCGGCGCAGAAAGTCGGTGAGGGCACTTGAACAGGCGCAGATTTATATGGCAAAAGGCGCAGGCGCAGAGCGGACTACCGGAGGGCTATACGGCATTGAAATATATCCAATCGTCGGGCACTCAGTATATCGACACTGGACGCAAGCTAACGCAGGATTCTGATATCACTATAGACTTTATGATAGTTGGTACAAAAAACAGGAACGCAGGTATATTCGGTTCGCGCGAAAGTGCATCGAAAAATAATCTTGCGCTATTTCAAGATGGGGGTTCAGGTTATTTCGCCGGCGACTTTTCCGAATATCGACAGCACCGTTTTACGATGACTTTAATATCGGAACGAACAAAAATCCGAATGAACAAAGCTGGTGTATGGGTTAATGATATTTTAAAAAAATCTTGGAGCGATGTCGCCGACTTCGAGACGCCGACAAATGGATTAATATTTGATATCGGCAACAATAACTGGACGGGCAATAAGGCTATTATGCAGTTATATAGCTACACATATGGCAACGCCCAACAGCTTGTCCCTTGTCTCGATGCAAACGGTGTGCCGTGCCTTTATGATCTTATAGGCAAAACGGCGCTCTATAATCAGGGCGCGGGCAGCTTCACATGGGGGTGAAAATATGATATACGGAAAACTGGTCGGCGGTGCTCTGCACGGTGCGCCGCGACCGATAAAAACAGAAAATGGCGATGTTTTTACTACTGACCCCAATTTGCTTTTGCAGTACGGATACAAGCCGATAATCACGGCTGATTATCCGTCCGACGGCGGGTATTACACCGAGTCATGGACGGAGACGGAATCCGAGATAAAGCAAATCTGGACGGCCGCCGAGCCGCCCGAAGATATATCGGCTGACGAGGCGTTGGATATCATCACAGGGGGTGCGGATATATGACGAGAACGCAGGCAAAACGCTTTCGCGAGATGATAACAAAAGCCGCCGCGAAGCTGACAAACGCCGAAGCTCTGACAAGTATCAGCTTGTTTGAACCGTGGAGCGGCGAAAAAGATTATTCTGTCGGCGACAGGG
>JABLTO010025169.1_pt1 | contig 51777 bp, 48 predicted proteins | sample 7160091 | NCBI WGS metagenome assembly JABLTO01 (sample SAMN14651225, study PRJNA627086) | human gut metagenome | isolation source: feces | host: Homo sapiens
AAAAAGAGGCTTAAAAGTCTTGAAAATACTGACTTTTAGCCTCTTTCAAAGAAAAATCCTCGGCGGAATGCCGAGGTCTTTGTCTACAGTCTGAACAGACATCGAAAAGATGTCTGTTTTGTGCTTCAAAGCAAAGTCGGATAATGGTACTATTTGTAAAAATGTGGTATAATGTGCTATGGGTACTGCCATAACGGTAGGCGGTTAGTCCTTCTGCAGAGGGACTGTGACCCTCTGATTACATAGAAACCCATAGGGGAATCCAATGGAAAAGGAGGGCTAAGCCAATGAGTATTATAGACTTCATTGCAGTAGTTAGCTTCGGCTTGACCTGCTTTAGTATCGGATACACATTCGGTAAAGATAATGATAAACCACAAAAATAGCCGCCCATGTCCAAGTGAAGCAGCCATTTTTGTTTGACTTTATATCGGACTAACCGTCTATCGGCAGTACCTATTTCTAACATTATATTATCACGCAGGATAGTAATTGTCAAAGAGTTTGTAGAACAGGACATCCGGGCATCGGATCAGTTAACATGAGTTTGGCAGGAAAGCAGTATAGGAGGAAATATAGGAAATGTATGGTATTTCTTTTGAGTTAAATTTAGAAGTTTTAAAGAAAGAGTATGGTAATTCGTATCATTGTGCTTATGAAGAAGTTAGGCATGAGTTGGGCAATGTTGGATTTGAATGGACACATGGCAGTGTCTACATCAATAAAAGCAATGAAAATAGCTTGACAACGGTATATAAGGCAATCAGTCGATTATCAAAGATTGAATGGTTCAGAAATAGTGTTCGTGATATTAGAGCTTTTAAAGTAGAAGATTGGTCAGATTTTACAGAGATTGTAAAAAACGGAAGGTAAATTTAAGAGCCGTAGAATCCGATTCTTATTTTGTATATTTTCTGTAGAGGCATATAACTGAGTTTCTTTTCTTGTGGCAAAAATTAAATTGTGATATAATGAGTGCAAGTGAGTTAACATGCCCGCACATCGAAAAAATCTTTGATTTTGAGATACACTGCGGAGTATAGAGTACATGAAATACACGGCAATTCACAAACGAGGAGGGAAGCCCATGATTATCAGAACCGCTGAGATCAAACCATTAGAAGAAGAATATCAGGCAAACGGAAACCGTCTGGTCATCTATTATGGTGATGAGAACTGCCAGAAAGAGCAGCTTTTAAAATATTTTATGCAGGACAAAAAAGCCTTTTATTATAGAGCATGTCCGGCATCCGAGCAGCAGCAGCGAAAAATGATGGGGATGCAGATAGAAGAGCAGTATGATGCAGCCATAAAAAAATACACCTATGAAGAGTATTTTAACCGGATCAAAAGCGGTGATGCGTCCAAACTGGTCGTGATCATTGATGAATTTCATCATATCGCAAAAAAGGATGATACTTTTTTAGAGGCAATTATGAAGTTAAAGGCAAAACGCCTTTATCCGGGGCCGGTTCTGATCATTTTAGCAAGCAGTGCCTTTAAGTGGATTGAAGAAGAGGGCAGGGAGCTGCTTAAAGCAAGTCTTAAAAAAGTTGACCGCATAGTGCGTTTAAGAGATATGCAGTTCTTAGAACTGGTACATGCACTGCCGGAATATTCCGTAAGCGAATGTGTGGAAACCTACGGGATCATTGGCGGAGTACCGGCATATGTGAACCGTTGGAGTTCTAAAAAAGATCTGAAATATAATGTGTGTAAGCATATCCTGTCACCAAACGGAAATCTTTTCCGTGAGGCAGAGCGCGTAGTGGGCAGGGATTTAAGGGAATTATCTGTCTATAATACGATCTTATGCTCGCTTGCAGCAGGCAACCGCAAGCTGAATGATCTTTATCACGATACGGGATTTTCAAGAGCTAAGATCAGTGTATACTTAAAAAATCTGATGGCATACGATATTGTAGAGAAGATCAGTGTGTTTGAAACCGGAGGATGGGACAATGCACAAAAAGGTCTGTATCAGATCAAACATACCCTGATCCACTTCTGGTACAAGTTTGTTTATCCGCACATGAGCGGATTGTATGAAATGAGTACCGAGGAATTTTATGAGCGCTATATCAAAGAAGAATTGAATGACTATCTGAACCGCTATTTTGTAAAAGTATGTGGTGAGTATCTGGCATTGTTAAATGCACAGGGACAGTTGGCAGTACAGGCAGTGAAAATGGGCGTATGGATCGGAAAAAAAGGAACCATTGATATCATTGCACAGGATTCCGTGCGGCAGAATATCGTGGCAATCTGCAACTGGTCAGAGCCGGAACTGACCGATGAAATGTGGAAAAATTTAGAATTTTCGATGAAACAGGCAAAAATCAAAGCGGAGCAGTATTATCTGTTTTCTGCACAGTCCTTTGATGAAGCAATCCGGGAGAGAGCAGAAGAAAATCCGAAAATAAAATTAATTGATATGAATGAATTGTAGGAGTGATTATGGCGAAAGCTTTATACATAGCGGAAAAACCAAGCGTTGCGCAGGAATTTGCAAAAGCATTAAAGTTAGAGATGCGTAACCACAATGGTTATAAAGAGGGCGAAACAGCAGTCGTGACATGGTGTGTCGGTCATCTTGTCACGATGAGTTATCCCGAAGTATATGATGAAAAATATAAAAAGTGGAGTCTTGAGACACTTCCGTTTTTACCGGAAGAGTTCCTGTATGAAGTGATTCCAAGTGCAAAGAACCAGTATGAAATCGTATCGCAGCTTTTAAACCGGGAAGATGTGGATACGATTTATGTCTGCACGGACTCAGGGCGTGAGGGAGAATATATCTACCGTTTGGTGGAGCAGATGTCAGGTGTCAAAGACAAAGGAAAGCAGCGGAAACGTGTCTGGATTGATTCCCAGACGGAAGAAGAGATTTTGCGTGGCATCTGCGAGGCAAAGGACTTATCGGAATATGATAACCTGTCCGATTCCGCATATTTGCGGGCAAAAGAAGATTATTTAATGGGGATTAATTTTTCAAGGCTTCTGACCTTAAAATATGGAAATACGCTTGCAAATTATCTGCATGAGCGATATACCGTGATTTCTGTCGGCAGGGTAATGACCTGCGTACAGGGAATGGTGGTACGACGGGAACGTGAGATCCGTGAATTTGTAAAAACACCGTTTTACCGGGTGTTCAGCAGCATGGCGATCGAAGGCACCGGCATAGAGAGCGAGTGGAAGGCAGTTGAGGGAAGTAAATTTTATCAGTCGCCAAAACTCTATAAAGACAATGGATTTTTACAAAAAGAGGATGCCGGGGCGTTTATTGCCGGTCTTACCGGAAACACGGAATTTACCGAGAACGAAAATGGACAGAGCAGCCAGCAGACCGAAGGGACACAGGCAGTTGTAGAAAAAATCGAGAAGAAAAAAGAGCAGAAAAAGCCGCCGCTGTTATATAACTTAGCGGAACTGCAGAATGACTGTTCTAAATTTTTCAAGATCAGTCCGGATGAAACCCTTCGCATTGTGCAGGAATTATATGAGAAAAAATTAGTGACCTACCCAAGAACAGATGCCAGAGTCCTCTCTACGGCAGTATCAAAAGAGATCACAAAAAATATCAAGGGTCTGCAGAATATTCCGGGAGTACGGGCTTATGCCGAAGAGATCATCGCAAATAAAAGCTATCAGGGACTTGCAAAGACACGATATGTCAACGATAAGCAGATCACCGACCATTATGCGATCATTCCGACAGGACAGGGATTTGGGGCGATGAAGAGTCTGAAACCTTTGTCAGTCAAAGTCTATGAAGTTATTACCAGAAGATTTCTTGCGATATTTTATCCGCCTGCGGTATATCAGAAAGTAGCATTGACCTCTGCGATAGAAGGAGAAAAATTCTTTTCTAATTTTAAGGTGTTAGCAGATCCGGGCTATTTAAAGGTCATGGACTACTCGTTTTTTAAGAAAAAACTGGAGGAAAAGCCGGAAGAAGATGCAGACAGCGGGCTTTGCGATACCGAACTGTTAGAACGGATTTCAGCTATGAAAAAAGGAACACAGCTTCCGGTGAAAAGCCTCTACATCAAAGAGGGGGAGACTTCTCCGCCAAAGCGTTACAACTCCGGTTCTATCATACTGGCAATGGAAAATGCCGGACAGTTGATCGAAGACGAAGAGTTAAGAGCGCAGATCAAGGGAAGCGGGATCGGCACCTCAGCGACCCGTGCGGAAATTTTAAAAAAATTAGTGGCAAATAAATATCTGGCATTGAACAAAAAGACACAGATCATCACGCCGACCCTGCTTGGAGAGATGATTTATGATGTAGTAAATGCTTCGATAAGACCATTGTTAAATCCTGATTTAACAGCAAGCTGGGAAAAAGGACTGACCTATGTGGCAGAGGGAAGCATTACGACAGAAGAGTACATGGTAAAATTAGAGAATTTTATCAAAAGACGGACAGATGTGGTATTGAATTTAAGAAATCAATATGCCCTGCGCGGTTCTTTTGATCATGCAGCCGCATATTATAAAAAAGGGAAAACGAAAGGAAAAGAGAAAGACAATGAAAAAGTGTGAGATACATCAGCTCTATAATTTAGAAGAAACCATTGCAGCGGATATTTTTAAAGGTGTGACCTATCCGTGGGAAGTGCTTCCAAAGATTAAAGATTTCATTGTGGAATTGGGAAATACCTTAGATGTGTCAGTATATGAAAAACGCGGAGAGAACATCTGGGTAGCGAAATCTGCAAAGGTGGCAGAGACAGCATTTTTAAATGGACCTTTAATCATTGATGAAGGTGCCGAGGTCAGACATTGTGCCTTTATCAGAGGAAATGCCATCGTAGGAAAAAACTGCGTGGTGGGCAATTCTACCGAGTTGAAAAATGTGATACTTTTTAATTCCGTTCAGGTTCCGCATTATAACTATGTGGGGGATTCCATTTTAGGACATAAGTCTCATATGGGTGCGGGTTCGATTACATCTAATGTAAAGTCGGACAAGACACTTGTGGTTGTAAAAGACGGAAAAGAAGAAATTAAAACAGGACTTAAGAAATTCGGGGCGATGCTTGGAGATTATGTGGAGGTAGGATGCAATTCCGTTTTAAATCCGGGTACGGTCATTGGTGCTCATACCAATGTCTATCCGCTTTCTATGGTACGCGGAGTGGTAGCAGACCATTCTATTTATAAAAATCGCAATGAGGTTGTACAAAAGAACGAGTAAGAGGAGGTAGAAGTCGATGTTATATTTTGAAAATGACTATTCTGAGGGAGCACATGAGAAGGTGTTGAAGCACCTGATCGATACCAATATGGAGCAGTTGTCCGGCTACGGCCATGATACCTACTGTGAGCGGGCAAAGCAGAAAATCAAAGAGGCATGTGAATGTCCGGATGCGGAGATTTTTTTCATCAGTGGAGGAACGCAGACAAACCAGATTGTCATTGATGCGATGCTGCAAGGGTATGAGGGTGTCATTGCAGCTACGACAGGGCATGTCAGCGGACATGAGGCAGGAGCAATTGAATTTACCGGTCATAAGGTACTCACGATTCCACAGGAGAATGGAAAGATATCGGCAGAAGAATTAAAAAAATATTTAACAACTTACTACGGTGATGCAAGTTACGATCATATGGTGTTTCCGGGAATGGTATACATCACACATCCGACGGAATACGGAACACTGTATACAAAGTCAGAATTAGAAGAGATATCCGCAGTTTGCCATGAATACGATATTCCCCTATATTTAGATGGGGCGCGTCTTGGCTATGCATTAGCAAGTGCAGGCACAGATGTCAGCTTAACGGATATTGCAAACTATTGTGATGTTTTTTACATAGGCGGAACAAAAGTAGGGGCATTGTGCGGCGAAGCAGTTGTGTTTACAAAGAACAATATGCCGAAACATTTCTTTACCAGTGTCAAACAGCATGGCGGACTGCTGGCAAAGGGACGTTTGCTGGGCGTTCAGTTTGATGCATTGTTTACCGATTCTCTTTATTTTGAAATCGGAAAAAGTGCAATTTCCTGTGCACAGCAGTTAAAAGATGCGTTCCGCGACAAAGGATATACCTTTTATCTAGACTCGCCGACAAACCAGATTTTTATTGTGCTGGAGAATGAAAAAATGGCAGAACTGCAAAAAGAAGTGGTCTTCGGACGTTGGGAAAAGGCAGACGAAAACCACACCGTAGCCAGATTTGTGACAAGCTGGGCGACAAAAGAAGAGGATGTGAAACGGCTGATAGAACTATTGTAACATCAGATTGTTCTAATTTTTCAATATCCCCTTGATGTTTTCGACATTTTATGAGAAAATAACTACATCAGTGTGTTAAGAATTTAACGCAACTACAATTTCATCCAATCGAAAGGAGTCTTAAAATGATTTACACACAGGAAGTTCAAAACATGTGTCCGGTTGCTAAAGGTGCAAAACACGAACCGGCTCCAATCCCAGAAGAAGGCAAATGGGTACACTCCAAAAAAATCGAAGATATTTCAGGTTTTACACACGGTGTAGGCTGGTGTGCTCCACAGCAGGGTGCCTGCAAACTTTCATTAAACGTAAAGAATGGTATTATTGAGGAAGCATTAGTTGAGACTATCGGATGCTCCGGTATGACACACTCCGCAGCTATGGCAGCAGAGATTTTACAGGGCAAGACAATTTTAGAGGCATTAAATACAGACCTTGTATGTGATGCAATCAATACTGCAATGAGAGAATTATTCTTACAGATTGTATACGGACGTACACAGAGTGCATTCTCTGATGACGGACTTGCAATTGGTGCAGGATTAGAGGACTTAGGAAAAGGACTTCGTTCTCAGGTTGGTACTATGTACGCAACAAAAGAAAAAGGTGTTCGTTACTTAGAGATGGCAGAAGGCTATGTAACAGGTATCGCACTTGACGAAGACAACGAAGTAATCGGATATCAGTTCGTTTCTCTTGGAAAAATGACTGACTTTATCAAAGCAGGTGATGATCCTAACACAGCTTGGGAAAAAGCTAAAGGACAGTATGGCCGTGTAGATGATGCAGCAAAAATCATCGATCCAAGAAAAGAGTAATCGAAAGGAGACGAACAGAAATGGCATTATTTGAATCATATGAAAGAAGAATTGACCAGATCAATTCCGTTTTAAACAGTTATGGAATCAGCTCCATCGAAGAGGCTGAAAAAATTACAAAAGATGCTGGACTTGACGTTTACGAGCAGGTAAAGAAAATCCAGCCAATCTGTTTTGAGAACGCTTGCTGGGCTTACACAGTAGGAGCAGCTATCGCAATCAAAAAAGGCTGCAGAAAAGCAGCAGATGCAGCAGCAGCAATCGGAGAAGGTCTTCAGGCTTTCTGTATTCCGGGTTCCGTTGCAGACCACAGAAAAGTTGGTATCGGCCATGGTAACTTAGGAAAAATGTTATTAGAGGAAGAGACAGAGTGCTTCTGCTTCTTAGCAGGACATGAATCTTTTGCAGCAGCAGAAGGTGCGATCGGTATCGCTGAGAAAGCAAACAAAGTACGTCAGAAACCTTTACGAGTTATCTTAAACGGTCTTGGAAAAGACGCTGCACAGATCATCTCCCGTATCAACGGATTCACATTTGTTGAGACAAAGATGGATTACGCAAAGAATGAATTAAACGTAGTATATGAGAAATCCTATTCTAACGGACTTCGTGCTTCTGTAAAATGCTATGGTGCAGATGACGTAGTAGAAGGTGTTGCGATCATGCACAAAGAAAACGTAGGTGTATCTATCACAGGTAACTCTACAAACCCTACACGTTTCCAGCATCCGGTAGCAGGTACATACAAGAAAGAATGTATCGAGCAGGGCAAGAAATACTTTTCAGTAGCATCCGGTGGTGGTACAGGACGTACACTTCACCCGGACAACATGGCAGCAGGTCCTGCGTCCTACGGTATGACAGATACTATGGGACGTATGCACTCTGATGCACAGTTCGCTGGTTCTTCATCCGTACCGGCTCATGTAGAAATGATGGGCTTGATCGGAATGGGTAATAACCCAATGGTAGGTGCTACCGTAGCAGTTGCAGTATCTGTTGAGGAAGCTGCAAAGGCTGGTAAGTTCTAAGAAGAACTAAAGTATTAATTAAGAAAACGTCGAAAATGCCGTAATCTCAAGGGGTTACGGCATTTTTTTGAGTGTAAATATTTTTGGGTAAAATGATATCAGATTCCGCAAATTTTAGCTGACAGCATCTGAATGTAGTATCCATATTGCACTAAGCGTAGAAGCCAAAAGTATCCTTTACAGCAGCGGGAACTTATGATAAAATTCTCACAAAGCATACAGATTCTGGATATCTTATCAGGTGTATACCTGTCAATTCTATCTAATATCAAATCAAAAAATCTATGCTTTTAATTCAATTTAGAAAAAAGCAGGAGATGGATACGCAGACCGGTTTCTGGGGACAGACCACGGGAGCCAGAAAGCACCGGTATATCGGAAAACACACATATGGCATTAAAATCCGTGATTTAGTCCGTAAGACTGCCTTTGGCATTAATTTTGCCGTGATCGGCATTGAAAACCAGAACAACATCGATTATACATTTCCAGTATGGGCAATGTCTTACGATGTTGGAGAATACGAAAAGCAGCTTAAGTGTATCCGCAGAAGACTTCGCAGAAAAGGAAAGGATGGTCAGTATTTAACAGCAGCAGAGTATTTGTGTGGATTTCAAAAAGATATACGTCTTTATCCGGTTGTGACATTTGTGCTATACTATGGAAAAGACGAATGGGATGCAGCTACAGATTTGCATGGAATGTTGGATTTTATCCGCTGTTCTAAGGATGATGAGAGTATGCGGCAGTTAATGACGAAAGATCCTGAGTATGGAAAAATGGAAGAGGATGCCTACAATATGGCAGCTGCCTATACAGGATCAGAGAATTTACTTGCAGTTAAAGATGATTATATCGAAGGGGGCAGGGTCAATATGTGCAAAGCAATTGATGATTTAATACTGAAAGGGAAATTAGAAGGACGAGTAGAAGGAGAATTGGATAAAACAAAAACAATCGTTAAGAATATGTTGCGGCGTGGCATGGCAGATGCAGACATTTGTGCGTTAGCAGAATGTGATGAGGTATTCTTAGAAGGAGTGCGTAAAGAACTATAAAAACAGATAAAAGTCCGTAATGTGATAGAGGTTTATCGTACCTGTCACACTACGGATTTTTTAGAACTCTTTTTACAGTTTCACAAATTCCGCCTTCCGTCCCCGGAAAACCGTATAATAGCGAAAACCGGCATCCTGCAGAAACGAGGGCACTTTTTTAAAATCAAAGGCGAGGTGTTCCGGTTTGTGTCCGTCAGAACCGATCGTCAGGATCTCGCCGCCAAGTTCACGGTAGCGGCCAAGGGCATCTTCCGTTGGATGCGGATGTCCAAGACCGTATTTTAAACCGGCAGTATTTAACTCGATGCCTTTTCCACGGGAAATTAACTGCTTAAAAATCTCATCTATCACGTCAGAATATTTTCGATAAGAATAATCGGCATTTTTATTTGGACCATAGCGGACAACATAGTCGATGTGTCCGTAAACGTCAAAATCGTCATAAGCCTGAATATTTTCTAGAATGGATTCAAAATATTCTAAGTAAGCCTCATACTCCGTTTTTCCTTCATAATACTCAGGATAATAAGGATCGATCCCGTGCACAACATGGGAAGAACCAATGACAAAGTCTAAAATGCTGTTCTGTAAAAGCTGACGGTTATATTCCGCGGCCTGTGGCTGTAGACCGAGTTCCACACCAATGCAGATTGGCAGAACGTTTTGATATTTTTCCTTTAACTCAGACAACTCTTTTTGATAAGCATCCATATCGAATAAAAAAAGTTCCGGTTCCTTTGGATAGTCGTAATCAATATGATCGGTAAAGCAGATGCCATCCAAACCATGTTGAAGGGCAGCCTGAACCATATCTTCCGGTTCGGCAGTGCTGTCACCGGAATAACGTGTATGTAAATGGGTGTCCCAAAGCATTTGTAATCCTCCTGTGATTATTTCATTCAATTATGCGTTACCGTGTATGCATACACATCGCAGTGCCGCTCAAAAATCAAAGATTTTTTTGCTGTACGGGCATTCGCCCTATCATCCAACAAAAATATAATTGACTTTATGCAAGCACAAGTCAGTTATATTTTCGTTGGATGGCACTGCTCATCGCTTGCACTCATTATATCACAACCACAGCAAAAGATTCCACTTGTTCACATCCCTGTCCCATGTTATCATTTAATATAGTGACAAAGGAAGCAGAAAACATCTGCAATATACCAACAGGGAAGGAATCCACCGATGAAAAAAATACTATCAGGACTGCTTACGGTCTGCCTGCTTGTGTCCATGCTGGCTGTGGCAGATACACCGATAAAGGCAGAAGCAGCAAGTACAAGCGGAAGTTTAGAGCAGAGGATCACGCAGCTTCAGAAAAAATTTCCAAACGGAAAATACTGGAACCACTCAGGGAGTTTTGTAAATAACCCGGATGGCTGGACGGATACACCGTGTACGCATCATGGCAATTGTCTGGCAAAGGGATATCAGGGGCAGTGTGGCTGTAACAGTTTTTCTAATGCGATCCAGTGTATGGGATTTTCAGAAAAACTCGGTTATGATGTGTTCGGAAGTGCACCAAGAACCTGGTCTAGCCATACGAACCTGTCAAAAGTAAAAGCCGGGGATGTGATCCGTTACAGGTATAATACGCATTCCGTTTTTGTGACAAAGGTTACGGCAGATACGATCACGTTTGCAGACTGCAACTGGGACGGCCACTGCAAGATCCGATGGAACGTTACGATCCCAAAATCATCCATTACGGGCTTAACTTATATCCGCCATGCGAATAATTATGACAGTGTGGTAAAAATACCGCAGACCGTGAAGCTGACAACGGCAAAGAATAAAGCGACCAAAAAAGTGTGGTTAAAGTGGAACCGGAGCGATAAAACCAGCGGATATGAAGTATACCGTTCCACAAAAAAGAACTCCGGATATAAAAAAATAAAAACGATCAATTCAGCAAAGAACTGCAGCATGACAGACAAAAACCGGATGATCGGAAAAAAATACTACTATAAGATACGGGCATACCGGAATGTAAACGGACAAAGACTCTATGGGTCTTACAGTAATATCAAATCCATCACCATCCGAAAATAGAAGTGAAACAATACTGGGGGCAAAACGGTAGTTTTTGCCCCTGAATTCTTATACAAAATCCAATATGTGTAAAAAAATAGTGAAAAGTTTAACAAAGATACGAAATACCCTTGAAATTTTTCTAAGAATTAGTTAGAATATCAGTAGTTGGGCAAGCTAGCTCAAAAGTAAGAAAAAATTTCATTCAAAATTTCTAGGAGGAATAAGAAATGGCAGTAAGAGTAGCAATCAATGGTTTTGGCCGTATTGGTCGTCTTGCATTCAGACAGATGTTCGGTGCAGAAGGATACGAAGTAGTAGCAATCAACGATTTAACAAGCCCTAAAATGTTAGCACACTTGTTAAAATATGATTCTTCTCAGGGAAAATATGAGAAAGCTGACACAGTAACAGCTGGAGAAGATTCTATCACAGTTGATGGAAAAGAAATCAAAATCTACGCATTCCCAGATGCAAACAATTGCCCATGGGGTGAATTAAAAGTTGACGTTGTATTAGAGTGCTCCGGATTCTATACATCCAAAGAAAAAGCACAGGCACACATCAATGCAGGTGCTCGTAAAGTTGTTATTTCTGCTCCAGCAGGTAACGATCTTCCAACAATCGTATACAACACAAACCACGAGACATTAAAAGCTTCTGATACAATCATCTCAGCAGCTTCTTGTACAACAAACTGCTTAGCACCAATGGCAGATGCATTAAACAAATTTGCACCGATCCAGTCCGGTATCATGTGCACAATCCACGCTTACACAGGTGATCAGATGACATTAGACGGACCACAGAGAAAAGGTGATTTAAGAAGATCCCGTGCAGCAGCAGTTAACATCGTTCCTAACAGCACAGGTGCTGCAAAAGCAATCGGATTAGTTATCCCAGAGTTAAACGGAAAATTAATCGGTTCTGCACAGCGTGTTCCTACACCAACAGGTTCTACAACAATCTTAACAGCAGTTGTTAAAAAAGCTGGTGTAACAAAAGAAGACATCAATGCAGCTATGAAAGCAGCAACAAATGAATCCTTCGGATACAACGAGGATGAGATCGTATCTTCCGATATCGTAGGAATGAGATTTGGTTCTTTATTCGATGCAACTCAGACAATGGTAAATCCTATTTCTGATGATTTATACGAAGTACAGGTTGTTTCATGGTATGACAATGAGAACAGCTATACATCTCAGATGGTTCGTACAATCAAATACTTCTCAGAGTTAGCATAAGTATTGATGCCAGAGTAAAAAAGACTCAACATGGGTCCGGTCTTTAAAGGGCCGGACTCATTTTTTTCGTTTACGGAGATAAGGTTTCAGATTTCGGTAAACGTACATAACAATATCCAGGAGGAAAATAAAAATGGGATTAAACAAAAAATCAGTAGATGATATTAATGTAAAGGGACTTCGTGTTCTTTGCCGTTGTGATTTTAACGTACCATTAAAAGATGGAAAGATCACAGACGAGAACCGTTTAGTAGCAGCACTTCCTACGATCAAAAAATTAGTAGCGGATGGCGGAAAAGTAATTCTTTGCTCCCATTTAGGAAAACCAAAGGGAGAGCCAAAACCGGAGTTATCTTTAGCACCTGTAGCAGTAAGACTTTCCGAGTTATTAGGACAGGAAGTAAAATTTGCAGCAGATAACGAAGTAGTAGGACCAAATGCAAGAGCAGCCGTAAAGGCAATGAAAGATGGAGACATCATCCTTTTAGAGAACACACGTTACAGAGCAGAAGAGACAAAGAATGGAGAGGCTTTCTCAAAAGACCTTGCTTCTATCTGTGATGTATTTGTAAACGATGCATTCGGTACAGCTCATAGAGCACACTGCTCTAACGTAGGCGTTGCTGAATTAGTAGATACAGCAGTTGTTGGATACCTGATGCAGAAAGAGATTGATTTCTTAGGAAATGCCGTAGAGAATCCGGTAAGACCTTTCGTGGCAATCTTAGGTGGTGCAAAAGTAGCAGATAAATTAAACGTTATCTCTAACTTACTTGAGAAATGTGATACCCTTATCATCGGTGGTGGTATGGCTTACACATTCTTAAAAGCACAGGGAAAAGAGATCGGCTTATCTTTAGCAGATGACAGCAAGATTGATTATTGTAAAGAAATGATGGAAAAAGCTGAGAAGCTTGGTAAGAAATTATTACTTCCAATTGATACAACCATCGCAGCAGGATTCCCTGATCCGATCGATGCACCGATCGATGTAAAAGTAGTACCGGCAGATGCAATCCCGGCAGATATGGAAGGTTTAGACATCGGAACAGAGACAGCAAAATTATATGCAGATGCAGTGAAATCTGCTAAGACTGTTGTATGGAACGGACCGATGGGTGTATTTGAGAACCCGACACTTGCAGCAGGAACAATTGCAGTAGCAAAAGCATTAGCTGAGACAGATGCAACAACCATCATCGGTGGTGGTGATTCCGCAGCAGCAGTAAACCAGTTAGGATTTGGTGACAAGATGACCCATATCTCAACAGGTGGTGGAGCTTCCTTAGAGTTCTTAGAAGGAAAAGAGCTTCCGGGTGTAGCAGCAGCGAACGATAAATAGGATATTTCGTAAGTTCAAGTGTAGTGAAGAACGAACTTCCTTGTTTTTTATAGGATCAATACATACAAAAAAGGAGAATAAAACAATGGCAAGAAAGAAAATTATTGCAGGTAACTGGAAAATGAACAAGACTCCAAGCGAGGCAGTAGCATTAGTAAAGGAGTTAACTCCATTAGTAAAAAATGATGATGTAGACGTAGTATTCTGCGTACCTGCTATCGACATCATCCCGGCTATGGAAGCTGCAAAAGGTACAAATATCAACATCGGTGCTGAGAACATGTACTTTGAGGAGAGCGGAGCATACACAGGAGAGATCGCTCCAAACATGTTAGTAGATGCAGGCGTAAAATACGTTGTATTAGGACATTCCGAGAGAAGAGAGTACTTTGCAGAGACAGATGAGACTGTAAACAAAAAAGTATTAAAAGCATTTGAGCATGGTATTACACCGATCATCTGCTGCGGTGAGTCTTTAACACAGAGAAAACAGGGTATCTACATTGACTGGATCCGTATGCAGATCAAGATCGCATTCCAGGATGTAACAGCAGATCAGGCTAAGAAAGCAGTAATCGCTTACGAGCCGATCTGGGCTATCGGAACAGGCGAGACAGCTACATCTGATCAGGCAGAAGAAGTATGTGCAGCAATCCGTGCATGCATCGCAGAAGTATATGACGATGCAACAGCAGCAGAAATCCGTATCCAGTACGGCGGATCTGTAAATGCAGGAAATGCAGCAGAGTTATTTGCAAAACCTGACATTGACGGTGGTTTAGTTGGAGGAGCATCCCTCAAAGCTGACTTTGGTAAGATCGTAAACTACAAATAATCCTTTGACAACATCATATATTTGTCAATAAAACACAACAAAACGCCGCTAAATGCATTATATCTTTGGTGAAACTAACCATTGAAATGCATTTGGTGGCGTTTTATAATTTTCATAATATCACTTATATTTATCACTTTATCACTTGAATTTTCATCCCAAGAAAAAAGTGATAATAGAAAAAATCAAGTGATAGTTACCTGTAAAAGTGATAAAATATAGGAGGTAATTTAATATGTCTACAAGCAGACTCAGAGCCGAGAATGGACAGGGTAGCATAAGATGGATCAATGAACGAGAATGTGAATGTATCATACAGTCTCAGTATCTTAATCCAAAAACGGGTAAACCAAAACGATTCAAACGCAAATACAAAATAGACAAAAATACCAAACCAACTCGTAAAGTACAAGCTGAAACAGAAGAAAAAATCCGAGAATTAACCATACACGCAAAAGATGCTTGGGAAAAAGAACTTATCAAAGGCAATGACGTTAAAATAGATAAGTCTAAAACATATGGTGAATACATGAAAGAGTTTCTGAGTATTATAGAGGTCAATCTAACTGGTTCAGGATACAAGTCTTATATCAGCGCATTAAAGTGTAATTTTTTCAATCAACCAATAGCAAACTATCAATTACAGATGCTTAATGCTCAAGTATTTCAAGATTATTATGACACTATATTGAGTTTAAAAAGTAAAAAGACTTGTAGTATACCTATACAGCTCACAAAGCGATTATGCAAGTGGTTAGTAGATAAAAGCCTTCTGAAAGAGAATTATGCTGAACAAACTATGATTAAAGTAAAGATTGTGGACGAGTATAATCATAAACGAGAAGAAGAATTAAAAAATAAGAAAGAAGTATTCACACCTGAAGACATACAGAAATTCTATTACGCTTATAAAAATAACATGGGAGAAACAGCAGCCATCGTAATGTTTTTATTAGAAACTGGATTAAGGGCAGGTGAATTTGCGGCACTACGAATAGATAATATTGATTTACAAAAACGAAGAATAGATATTGTAGAAGCACAAGCAACAAGATATGTAAATAATGATCCAAGTCAAGGCGTAGAATCATATATTAAAGTGCCAAAAAATAAAAAATCTCGTTTTGTAATGATGTCGGATCTATGTGTAGAAGTAACTGAATATATGATAGAGCAGACAAAATTACATTGTAGATACGGTAATCCAGATAATCTTCTTTATCCTACATTTAGAACAGCAAAGCCACGTAGTTTGTCTACAATGGAGAACTGTTTCAAGGATTTATGCGATAAGCTAGAAATTGACAGAGATGTGAGAGTAACAAAAACTGGTGTTAAAAAGGGATTGTGTCTACATGCATTAAGGCACACTATGGATACAATAGCCAATACCTCAAAAGGTGCTAATGTAGTTAATACTGCTCTTGCAGTTGGACATACAGCTATTAGAACTGAAAATATTTATACTCATGCAACAGAAGAAGCATTAAGTAGTATTACAACTCCTTCCAAAGCAGTATTAGAACCTTATAAAAAGAAAGATGATAAAGATATTTCTGACGAAGAAATGTATGAAATGTATTTAAAATTAAAAGAAAAATTTGAACCAAAATCGTAAAAAATAGGGAACAGCATATAACTGTTCCCTATTGTATTATGTAAATATATATGTTAGAATTAATAACGTCTTGTAACATCTCATCTTCATAATAGATGAGAGGCTAGTGAAGTATCTCACTAGCCATTTTTTTTAAATAACTTGTGCTATAATAAAAATCAATCCAGTTGCCAAAGCACCCGCTACTGTACTAATCATGGCAGTAATAGCAGTACGCTTATAAGTATTTAAATTATCTGCTGGAGCACGTTCAATATCATCTACACGATTATCCATACGATCAACTTTTATATCTAAGGCACTTACAGTTTCGTTAGTATGTTTTACTTCCTCTACAAGCTGAATCATTGTTTTGGACATAGTATGAATTTCACCAACAATGGGTTCTAATTTTTCAAGTCTATGTGTATTGGATTTAGAACGTTCCTCTACCTTTGTTAATCTTTCAACGGTTTCTTTCTCATCCATGACATTCTCCTTTCAAAAAAGTAATAAAAACAGTAGTATATAACTACTGAAAATGATAGTTTATTTTAAGTTTTCTAATTTTTGATTTAACTCTGCAATATTGTCTCTAATATCATCGAGTTCTTTTTGCTGATTATGTACTACTTGTACGATCAATGTTATTAATTCTTCATATCTGAAAGAGTATCTATAGATGATATTCCCGTCTTCGTCTTTTTTAGTAACTTTTGAATCTTCGATCGGAACACCATCTTCATCAAATTTTGTATAATCGTATAAAATGTCTTTACAAATCATACCATAATCATTTTCTGATAATCCTAATTCGTGCATTGAATTTTCAAAATCCTGTGCTATTAAACCAATATGAATTCTATCCCCATCATTGAAGTAGTAAGTTTTTGGTTTTATTTTAAAAAATAATTTAATAAGATTATCGTCAATATCATGAATATCATGTTTAAGGTTTCTATCAGATGTAGAAATAGAAGTGTTTTTAGCATATACTTGTTTCCATCTTGCATAACCACCACCTAATGAAACTTTATTATCATAAGCCTCCATTACTCTGAATGCAGTATCATAGAAACCATATTGACAATTCAAGACGGATAATATAGCACTTGAAATATTATTATTTCCAGTAGATGTATTTCCTCCTATATGTAAATTAGCTGAATCGTTTACACAAATCATTCTATAAGATGCACCGTTAATAACTTCATATATAGGAAGATGGTATGATACTAATACATTATCTGGAGTTATTGCTAGTTTGGTATCTAAGCCACCATTGCTATCAGTAATAGCTTGGAAATACATACCATTTCCAGATTTCCAACGTATATAAGTTGCTGCTGTTGATAACATGATTAAATTGATTGCATTATTCCAAAAACTAGAAAAATTATTTACACCGACTTTTACATTTCCATCACAGATTAATGTTTGTACGTAAGATGTCCACGATGCAGGTTTCATTTGAATAGGACTTCCTTGCGAGAAACAAAGAGTGCCAGTCATTACTCCACCAACTAATTTTAGATAATCTGTATCTCCCCACCATGCAGTCCATGCTGAATTACAATAAGCTCTTTGTAAATATACATTTTGATTGCCACTAAGTCCTAACCCATTATATACAATAATTTCTTGTAGTGGCATACCATTAACCATTGTACTTCTAAAATAAAACCAAATTTCACTACTACCATATTGTGATGGATTTGTACCCGTATTATCAGTACTTCTAATCCAAGCTACACAATTTCTATCATTAGGAACAAACCATGTAGTATTATCTCCTTTACTATCACATTCAGCATATGGTTTATAAGTATCTAAATTAATGGTACGATTATTGTTATTAAACTGACCTAAATTAATATAGCCACCACTATTTTCATTGGCTACCCATTTAGCGATACCATCTGATTGCCAACCTAATACTTGTCCAGATGAACCACCAGACGGGATATGTTTATTTCCTGATGTGGTCGGATGAGTATATATTGTATCTGTAAATTTAGCATCAGCAGGAACATCACTGTTTACTGTGTGTCCGTTGACTGTAGAAGCATTCCCCCCATTAGCAGGCAAAGAGGATGGAAAATCACTGATTTCTGAAACAATGTGATTGTGATTTGAAGGAGTATATGTTTCTGGTTTGTCAGTAATTCCACTCCAAGGTACACTAGCAGCCGTACCAGCCGCATAAATTTCATAACCTTCTTTTGTAGAAAGTTTTGTTTCGTCTACTACATAATACATTTTCTCAGTAGAAGTAACCTTTACAGTATCGCCCTTCTGGACAGTAGCAGAAGTAAGTTTAAATCTTGCCGTATCATCAGTTACAACAATCAGTCTTTCCAATGCTCCCTGTGGAAGTCTGTCTATACTAATTGTACCACTTTTAATTTTACTTGCGTCAAGTGATGTAATATCTTCGTTTCCATGTGTATGACTGCTATTTGCTTTACCATTTAATTTTATATCAATCTCAGATTCAGTGTAATATCTATCGTCATGAGTATGAGACGAATCAGCTTTTCCTTTTAATAAATTAGATATATATGTTTTGCCTTTACTCCAAAAATAACTAAGACCATCAAAGTCTAATTTTGCCATTTGCGTTCCTCCTTATTTATAAGAATAACGAGTCAATTTGCTCGTGAGTTATTACATCATCTATTTCCTGTTCAATCTTATCATTAACAATTTTTACAGAATTTGGAGTAGCAGCGGTATCAATAGATGTACTTGAAACACTATCTGTTAATTTTGTATGTCCTTCTTGACTGATAGTTGCTTTTGTTGAAATATGACTTATCAAAGTGCTGATTGCCTTTTTGATTTTACCAAATGCAATAGATAATTTTTCGCCACTCGATATATTTTCAAATGTAGTAGCTTCTGTATAAGTTGGAGTTTGGTCATTTGTTGATACATTTTGGACATTTTCTAAACCAACTTGTGCTTTTGTTACTTTATGTGGATTTGCATAATCAATTAAATGCTTAATCATTTTATTTATTACATTTGACTCAATAGCAGATTCTATAGTTTTGCCATCAACAACAGATTTCTTTACAATAATATTAAATTTTCTTGATGTAACGATGGTATTAGATTCAATAATTTGAAATTCTGATTCACAAATACCTGGCACACATGTTGCTTGATCAGAAAGTATAATCGCAATTGTTCCATCTGTATTTCTGAATAAATGCGAAGTATCATCTTCGTCTATATATACAAAAGTTCCATCAGGTTTAGAAATCTTTAAATGAATTATAGAATTAGTTGGAACAGTATATGGTTTCCCTTTATCAGAGAGAGTAATCAATATCTTTCTTGATTCGTCGTCATCTTGTGAACAATGAACATTTTGTACCCTGTCTATGGTCAGATCTAAAGTAATCTTTTGATTAAAAATCATTCCGAAGTCACCTCCTAAATACCGACTTTCCGAATAGGAGAGTAAGTAATCTTAATTTTACAATCTAAATTTGGTGTAAAAATATTGCATCTATCATTATATGAATTAATAATTCTTGGGAAAAAGTAATTAAAATCATTTGCAAGATCATGTGATGATTCAGAAGATGATATTAATTGATTCTTACCATTGATGGATATTATCTCATTAGATACACAATTATCTATTTTCATAACTTTATTATCACGAGAGTTTTCTAATTTGAAATTACCTTTTGACAAAATTGTTATTTCTAAATTTGGTAATAATTGATTGTTAAAATCTGTAATCTCATCTGAATTATCCCAAAACTGAAATGAAGTACCTGCCGAGCAATTATACTCAACAGATACTTCGTCCATAAAAGCAAATGAAGAATCGGTATATAATGTTAGTTCTAAGCCGATTATTTGACCATTTAGCTCAATTTGTTTACTACTAAATGTTCCGTTCCAATGAACGTGTTCAAAGCCATCCTGATTAATTTTAAAGCGTTTATACCCATCTTTACGACATAACCAACGTTGAATAGCCGAAATTTCTTCAATTGAAAGACTCATTTCATCTTGACTAGATGCAAGACATGGATTACGAAAAACTTCAAATGAGGTGCTATAAGCAGATTCATATACTGCTGATGTGATATTGAACCTACTGCTTCCTACGGGACGTACCTGATTAAATGTAAGTTCAGCCCCCGAAGAAACAGTTTGAACACCACTAGAACCATTTATTACACCAACCATTAGTTTGTAATCGGATAAGGACTCTCCATCATATTCAAAATCTGTAAACATAATTTTATTCCTCTAAGAGATTGATTATAGGCAGAATATCTTTTGGTGCAATATTCATATCTTCAAAAGCTTTTTTAGGTATCTTTTTTAACTCTACATCGACAGAAGAGAGCATCAGATTATTTATATCATCATTAAATTTTTTGATATCCACAATCTTTACAGTACCATCATCCGCATAATCAATTTCCCCTTCTTTATTTTTCTGTGCATATTTAGCAATGATTTCATTTCTTTTTGCATCAATCGTTTCTCTTGGAACAGATAAATTATTAAGATTGCCTGCAATAAGGCAAGCTGTATTAAGATCAAATTCTTTTTCTGAGATTTTTGCTAATGATTCGCATATTGCTAAAATATTAAATGCTGTTAGTTTCATGATTTTAATTCCTCCATTTTATTCCATAATACTTGTACCGCTTTTGTTATTAATCCAATAAATTCTTCATAACGCAATGAATAGATATATTGAACATTACCATTTTCATCTAAATCATCTGATTCAATTTCATCTCCATTTTCGTCAGTGGTATATTTCTTTTTAATATCCTTACAGAATCCAGCAAATTCTAGGTCTGATATTCCGCATTTAATCATCGCTTCTTCTACATCCTGTGATATAAACCCTATATGAGTTCTTCCACTTGTTCCATTTTTGAATAAATATGATACAGGTTGTAATAATAAAAATAATTGTAGATATTTTTCGTCTAGTGGTGTGATATCTTTTTTTAAATTTTTATCAGAAGTGGAAATAGCAGAATTTGAAGAATAGATTTGTCCAAATTTATTACTAGCTGTGCCCAATTTAAGTGAACCTGCACATTTAGATAATGGTCTGAATGCTATATCATCCTTACTTAAGACAGTACCGATTGTGTCTGTATCTAAAGAGATTATTCCATCGTCATTAAAAATAGTGTTATTAGAGACATCAAAATTACTAATAGTACAATATTTTCCAAGATTAACATATTCAGTATGAAAAATAATACTTCTATCTTGAGACATATCTTCAAATGACATATAATTTAAATTATCGGAGTAACCATTTTTAGATAATCTTCCTATATTATATTTTGTGTCACTTGTATTATCTGACGTATACGATAAAATTTTATTGGCACTGTCAAAGTCTGTATCATATATATAATAAGATCCTTTTGCTTTTATTGACGTAGCTGTTATATTGCCGACTATGGAAGCATTTGAAGCTTTTAATTTACCATTAATATCCACACTAAAAACATTATTCCCAATATTTATGCTTCCGCCAGAAATAGTAGAACCGCTTATGCTTCCGCCAGAAATAGTTCCAGTACAAGTAATTATGTTAGAAAAAGTACCACCATTTGCATTTATAATACCAGTAAACGTTCCACTTGTTGCAGTTACTTTGCCTATAACATTCAATCCGTTAGTGACATCATATGTAATACCACCATTTGCTAAACTCATACTTCCTTTTGATACTATATTTCCATTAGAATTAACAACAAAATTATCATTATTTGACCCACCAATACCAATAGAGCCACCACGAAAAGAAGCACTCTTAATAATTCCAGTCATATTCAGATTCCCATTATTATCCACATAAAAGATATCCTCACTGCCTTTAGATATTTTCAATAGACCTGAATTATCATTAGGATTTACTGTGAATGTATTTATACTATTAGTAATCTTCAATCCATTAGCATCGAATGTTAAGCTACCATTGTTATTGTAAATTCCCAATGTTTCACCTAAAATAAATTTACCTACAATAGTTTCAGCTAATACACCCATCGTAGCTTTCATTTCCTGTGTAGTTGGATCTTTATATATATATTTACCGATAGCAGCTTTTACAGAGCCCCAATTATCATCAGTTACATATGTTCCGCTACCAATAATACGCAATTGACAGTCATCAAAATTGCTCGCAATATCATCATATTGTTTACACCAAATACCATTCTTGTCGATAACAATATCTTGTGAATATGGATTGTTAATAATTTGAGTCGTAGCATAAAATCCATCTTTTACCCAATCATCAACAATAGATGTACTGTCCGAAGTTTTTTTTACTTGTTGTGTAGTATTACTGTAAGAACCTGCGATTGAAGATACACTATCTATTACACTTTTAACATCTGTTGTTCCATTGTAGATTTTTTCAACTGTGGAAAATTCAACAGATATATCTCCAAGATTACCGAAATCAATTTCATATGATAGTAATCTCAGACGATAAATTTCTTCATCTATTTCACATCTGATCCAATTTCCACATTCAAAGCTATCTGTTAATGGAGCAAATTCTTTCATATTTAAAAGATTATTAATCGTAGAAGTGAGAGCGTATTGTGGATTGGAAGCTTTATACAACTCTTTGGTTGCAATATCATATAATTCATTGGCTCTTTCTAACAACTGAGCATTGTTTAATCCATCCGATATATAATTATCATTTTGATATTTTTCTTCTCTACGATATGAACAAAATATTTTCCATAAATCTTTACCAAGATAAGAATTTAAATTTAGAACATTTTTGGTACTAGAGATAAGTTTTGTCATATAATCAAATATCGCTTGTGCATATGAAGCTTGAACATTTCTGGTTGTAAGTTCTGCATCTACATATGATTTTCTTTTAGAATATAAAGAGTACATTTGATTATAAACTGTCGTTTCAAATGTGGCTTTAGAATTAAGAATTATATTCAAACAAGAGTTAAATTCTTGTCCTAATGATGTAAGTGAACTAACTCCGTATAAATGAAGTCTATCTTTAAAAATAGATTCACTCATTTCCATATTAGTAATATCTACAGCATCATTGACATCAGATTTATTCATAGCTCTTTGTATCTGTTGCTGAAGATAAGTTAGTTCATCATCATTAAATTTGATGGTCAGTTCTGTTGTATGACGTGTGTCTGTTTCATCTTCTAAAGAAGTCAATACGATTTTACCTTTCCAAGTACCAACAGTGCCCTTGGTATATGTAGAATAATCTATATCGACATCATATAGTGCTGTGTTTATCAAAACTTTCGCCATTCCAATAACTGCATTATCTGCATTAGTTTTCAGTAACGTAGAAGGAGATGATACTGCAATAGGAGACATATTTGCACTTGTTAATTTATTTATTGCGTCATCTATACTTTGCCCATCTATATCTACTGTTGGCATCATTGATGTATTGATAAATAAATCTGCATCAATAACATCATAATAGTTTTTCATTAAATTTTTATAACCAATGATAGGAGATGAGATAGAGGACAACTCTGTATCTGGAAAATATTTTTTTACATAAGAGATTACCGAATTATAATTGGAGAGTATTGTTGAATCAATAGAAAATGTTTTTCTAGTTTGATAATTTTCAAATTCTGAATTGTAGGCTTTTAACTTAGTTACAAGTTCTGCTGGCATATCATTATAAGTATCATCTGTAAAACGATAAATATAATTACTTCCATTTGAATTAATATTTTTTACTGCTTCTGTGATATTATCATCTCCACCTTTAATACAGAAGCAGTTTTTGATAGAAGATGTGTCACATTCAAGTTTTATGTCTTGGGCTAAATTATGAGATGATATAAATATAGTAGTATCTTCTCCATCTTGACCGTTGAATTTTGTACTACCACATTCAGGACATTTGTTGTTAAAATCACCACGATAACCACAATCCTCACAAGTATTATATAAATCATATACGGAGATTTCTCTTGTCATGGAATTAAATTTAAATATAACACCATATTCTTCAGAAATTTCTCCTGTCAATTCATCGTATATGCTTTTATCATCTATAGTAAACGTTTTTATGTCAGATAGTTTTTTCAATGAATCTTGCACATATTTTATAGAATAATTTGGGGCTTTATCTAATAATCTATGTAACAGTGAACCTCGTTTTAATACATTGATTTTTTGAGTATCTGTATAGTTGAGATATTTCCCATTGTATTTCGTATCATTCCAATTATACAGATTTACATCTAACTCACGATAGAAGATAGTGGGGAAATTTTCATCATAATCATCAAATATGATATCGTCCTCTGTATTTACCTCGATGTTGTACAAAATTGTGTTAGATAATTCTGCTTCGCATAATGATGTACCAGTAACATCTTTTATAATAGAATTTTCTTCTGTTTTAGACACACATATTTCAAATCGTTCTTTCAGTTCTGGAATATACAATACTTTAAAATTAGTTACAATATCCCATGATAAGTTTTTATTTCCATCTATAAATTTATCAATAGTAAAAGAAGTTTCATTGGCAGCATTGTAATTTTCCTTGTATGTTAGTTCTTTCGCACCTCTTATTGTATTCAATGTTTCAAATGCTTTGGTTTGTAATATCAATGTGACAGTATCCATTGTACCATCTTTGTTTAATAAAATTCGAGACATATTTCACCACCAATCTTATATATTATTTGTTTCTAAATGTCACGTTTTATGTCTGATAACAAATGTAAATATTCACTTTTATATCCTTCTAATTCTTTGGATAATTCAGAATATTTTTTATAGCACTCATCTAGTTCTCTCATTTTTTCCTTATATTTTTCAACATTGTATAATTTTAGTTGTTCTTTTAAACAGTGATTTTCATCTTGCAGCTTTTCAATGATATCTTTTTGTATAGATATTTTTTTATCTTTAGTAGATAAATAAAATTTCATTCTGCTCATTTTACGCCCTCCTTTATTTAAAAACCCTATATAAGCTATGACACTTATATAGGGTATAACTGTGATAGATAAAACTATTTATATAACTTTGCTTTTCCAATACCTTTTCCAAGTTGAGTAGAAGATATAGCTTCAGTTATACATTTAGTTGTTTTACCGCCTTTGCAAATTTCTTCTCTTAATTGTTTGCCAAACGTTTCAACATCGTTCACGCCTTGCATAACAATATCACCAACTTCAACAATAGTAGTGGTAGTTCTATCAGCTTGCGGAATATTCAAGGAATTAAGTTTTAAATTCTTAGACCAATCAACAGGAGTTAACTGTGACAATTTCCAAAGATTTTGAGCTTGTTCATTAGTGAACACTTTATCACCTTGACCAACCTCTCTTAACACACCTTGTTCCTTACTAAAATGTAATTCATTTCCCGCTTCGCCAAGTACAGCAAGCATATCTTTCGGAATGTTGCGAGATCCTACTTTAAATCCTGGAACACCAATTTCCTTCAGTTTCTTATAGAGATTTCCTGATTTATTTTTATTGTCAAATTTTACGCCAAGTAATTTAGCTAATTTTTTCATTTCAGATTCAGAAAGAACTCTTTGACCATACTTATCATATAACGCCTTATTCAAATCCGATAGTTTATCTCTCGAAGAATCTGTAGTATTCAAATGTGATTTTAAATAATTCAAAGCATTGTTTTGCTTTTTCATATTTTTATAAATATCATTTTGAACATTGTAAGATTTGTTTAATTCATTATATTTACTGTTAGCTATGTCATATTTAGACTTTAATTCTTTGGCTTTTGTACTATTTTTACTATGAGTTTTAATATAGTCCTCGTACTGTTTTTTAAGTGAATCTCTATTCGCTTTCGCTTCATCACGACTTATTTTAGCATTGTTTTTAAGCCCTTTGAAATAACTCAATTTAGAGTTTGAATCAGAAATAGCTTTTGATAATGTATTTTCACCATCAGAACGAATCTTATCCTTTACACTTTGACCACCAGTAGTAGTAGATGTTGAATTAGCAAGTAAATTTGCATATTCTGTCATCTTAGTCTGGAAATCTTTTATGGTATCAATTAAATTTTGAGTAGTTGTCACTACATTTGTTCCATTTAAAATCTCTTTAAACTCGTCAGTTGGTGTATATCCAATGCCGTTCATTTCGCCCTTAATAGTAGCAACAGCACTATTAGATGTTTTAGATATGCCATCCAATAACTCTTTGAAATTTTCTGATAAAGAATCAATTACATCTTGAATTACATCATCAAAATTATCTTGTAAATCAGATAACATATCCTTTGTATCAGATATGAGTTTATCATATTCGGATTCTCGTAAGTCTTTTTCTGCATCTTTTAAGGAAACATTTAAAGACTGTATTTTAGAACGAGTTTCTTCAGATACATCTCCTGAATAAGCAATTAATTGCTTACGAAGGTCTGCAATCTGTTTTGTTTTCTCTGATATAGTATTCTGCCAATCATATGCATTCTTTTCAGCATCCATAAGTTTTTCATATTCTGATATTAAATCAGAAATACGATTCTTGAGTGCTTCATAGCCTTGCGTATACAAGTCTATAATTGCATATTTTTCATCTTGTGCAGCAGATATAGCATCTTGATAGGACTTAACAAGTGCTTCTTTACGCTCAATAAGTGTTTTATTGTATGGATCTTTTGCAAGTTCCTTTTCAATCTTAGATACTTCTTTCTCATAATCTTTTGCCTGATTAAGATAAGCGGTGTAATTAGAAGCATGGAGATAAGCAACCGCCTTACCTCTGTCAGTAAAATCACCTATATCATCGCTTGTTAAGTCTTCACGAGATAATTCATTAATCATGAAATCAACCTCAGAAGTTACTGTCTTAATACGTTCTTCTAAATAATCAAAATTATCCCATTTGATTTGACGTAACTGGTTATTATACTCGATAAGAGATTTTGTAGATTCATCAATAGAATTGGTAATATCGTCTATCTGTTTAGACATTTCATACCATTCATCTGAATACATCTTAACTGAACCATTCTTTAATGAATCAGCCAACGATTTTACTAACTTCTTACGTTCCTCTACTAAAGACGCATTGTTCTTTTTCTCCTCAGAAACAAGTTTAGAATAATACTTTGTACTAATCTGATATCCTTTTGCTTCATTAATATCTATGGCACTATTCAGTTCGTTCGCTCTTTGTTCGTAACCTTGTCTTCTGTTAGAATAATATGTATCTATATTATCTAACTTTTCTTGAGCAAGGTCGCTTTTTTTGCTGATGTTTTCTTGCTTCTGTAAATCGTATGTTGCTTTATCAGTTTCATACGCAGCAAGATAAGCATTGTATTTCAAACACTTATTATAAAGACCACTATCTATAGATAATGCTTTACTAAGAGTCGATGAAGAGATTTCTTTTCCGGAGTTAACACAAGATTTTATATTTTTAAGAATACTCTTATTAGCTTTAGTGGTTTTCGTTCTGTTGATAGATTTCTTGGCTGAGTTTAACTCAGTTTTATCATTTCGATATGCTTTTTGGTAAGCAGATAATTCCTTATCAAGATAAGAACTTTCTTTTGATAACATATTGTTCTTACTTGTATATTTAGTATAATTCTCTTTCTTTGCTTCTAATAGGTCGATAGAAGAGGAGTATTTGTCTATCTTATTTTCTGCATATTCGGAGTTTAACTTTGCTAATGCTTCGTATTCGTCCTGAATAGATCTCGTAAGATCGTCTGTTGCATCTTTTGCTTTCTTAGCCTTTTCATACCATGTCTGATAAGATTCAATCTGTTCTTTTAAAGCATCGTCTTTGACATCTTTGATACTAATAGCACCATTACGAACTTTTTTCTTCCATTCTTCACTAAGACCTACACTATTGGCTTTTTGCATATATCTGTCATATGCTTTATTCTGTGTTTTTAATTCAGAGAAGAGTGTAGAAATTTCTTTTTTATAATTATATATACGACTACTAAAGAAACGTTTTGCATCTTCGGCACGTTTTTGGAACTTACTAATTTTAGATTCTAAACGGTCAATGCGTGTCTCGATAAAATCAAAGGTCTGTGTTGTCTGTTCTTTGGCTTTTTCTTGCTCTTTGGCTTTCTTTTCTTCATCTTTTTTTCCTTCAATTTTAGGAGAATAATCTGTTTTAAAATCAGTAGAAATATTAGATAAATCAATTTTTAAAGCATCAGTCATTGATTTATACTGATCGTAATAAGTCATGAAAGCTTTAGCTTTTTCGTAAGCCTCTTTGGATATACCATTACGAGTATTATTACTTAAATTAAGAGGATCATTTCCATTATTGTTTTTAAAAGATGCTGAATTCCACTTATTTACAATGGCTTTTGCTTTTCCATAATCAGATAACGCACTAGAACCATCACCTAAGTTAATTTGACTTCCTTTTATCGCATTGATAAAATTATTATATGCTGTGGCTTTACCAGCTAAAAGATTAGTCCAATTATCATAATCGCTTCGATAAGTAGAACCTAATGCATTTATCAATGAAGTATTTTTAGAATTTACATCATTAATATAATCAGAATCGGCTTTAATTTTACCATTTACAAGTTGGATATGACCATTAAGCCATTCTGTTTCTGCTGCTGTTATTAACTCATTCTCTTCATTTATACAAGTCTTTGCAGCCGTTACAACTTCTTCAGCATTGGTTACTCCGATTTCTTTTAAATTGGCAATATAGGTCTGAAGTGTACTTTCATCGGCATTAATCAGATTTGAAAGAGTTTCACTTGATACTAAATATTCATGAACAATATCATTAAAAGCCTGTTGGATTTTTTCTTGACCACTTGTAGGATCACCAATAATTTTAGAAAATAAATCAAATCCTTCTAATTTCTGTAATTCTTCTGGAATAGCAGAAATCGTTTCTGCAAGAACAAAACCATTTTCTTTAAATTCTTTATAAGAATCTTCAAGACCAGACAATATTTTTGATGCATCTGCAAGTTTGCCAATATAATCAGCATTTGTTGTATCGTCAACTTTTTGTGCAACATCGTCTTGTACAAAGCCCCATTCAACTAATTTGTCAATCAACGTATCAACAGATATGCCGTATTCATCAGCTTTATCCTTTAATTTTTCAAAGCCTTCTTCTCCCTCTTGTATCATTCCATCTTTAGAATTAAATGCCATTACATCTTCGACAGTATATCCTAAAAGTCTAAGACTTTCTGCATATGATTTTAAGTTGGAATCCTTATTAAATGCATCTGTAAATTTATATAAATTCATAGATGCATCATCCAACTGTTCGTTTAATTGATCGAATAATGGTTTGAATTCATTATTCTTTTTTAAAACAGCGTCTACGGATTTACCAATATTCTCGTAATTACCTCTTGCTTTTTCAACGCCTTCACCATCAGCTAATGCTTTATTTAATTCATCTATGGACTTAGCATATTGCTTATAGATGTCATATGGATCACCTGAATCATCACCCATATTACGCATATCATTAGCTAAATCTCTCAAGTAATTAGCTTCGTTTTCTTCCACTATATCACTTGCTTTAGAATAACTTTTTGACATGCTATCCTGTAAGGATTCAATTTGTGCGACAGTTGCTTCATCAGCACCTTTTTTTGCTTCATCCAATTTGTCCATTACTTCGCTAATGGTAGATTCAACACTTTTAGCATCGCCTTTAATTTTGATGGTAAATGCAGCACCTGCCATACCACCCGAACCACCAACGAGTTCAAGACCTTTATCTTTGAAGTCTTTTACAATATCTGTAACAATATCATAACTTTCGCTGTCCGAACTGATATTACCTAAATTATAGGTTTTCTTCTCAGTCATCCGCTTTGTGGATTCATCAGCACCTTTTCGATTTTCTTCATCTTTGAAGTAATCTTTTAACTGTGATTCGCTTAAATCATTCAACAAGTCAATCTGTTTCTCAAGATTTCCATTGACAAGGTTGATGCTTTCAGCTTCTTTACCATATTTTTCAACAAGACTATCCTGAATACCAAGCAGTTCCTGTTTAATATTTTTGGCTTCTTCCTGTGTGGTGGAATTATCGGCAAGCTGTTCACGAAGTTCTTTTACCTTTTCAATCTGCTCATTAATAGATTTTGTGTTTTCATCTATCTCTGATCCTGCTTCAGATGCAGCTTTGACCGCTTCATCCATTTGTCTCTGGTAATTCTTATAAAGAGCAAAAGCGGCAGTACCAGCAGCAGCAACAGCAGCGAATATTCCAACACCAAGTTTGAAACCTGCCATTTGTGCATTTGTGATACCTAATCTATAACCTAATTTTTCAACAGATAAAGATAACATTTCTGTAAATGTTAATTCTTTAGCCATTCCACTGTTAAGTTTCAGTGTATTAATAATTTCTTCTTCTTTTTCTGTATTGTTGAGCTGTCTTGCTAGTGCTTCTCGTAATTCGGCTTCTGTACATGAATTATTAAGAAGAAGTTCCTTTTTTTCTTCATCATAAAGACCAACACTCTTTAAAATTGCTTTTCTTTTTTCTTCATTATCAATGCTTTGTGCGAGGGTAGACGCTACTAAAGAAGCTTTTATTTTATCTTTAGAAGCAATTAAACCTGCTTCGACTAAAACCTGTTCTTTTTGAGCGGAAGATAGGGCGGTAGTAGATAAAGTAAACTGTGCTTGCTGTAAGTTCAATCCTTTTAACTGATCTGAATACTTTTTAAGATAAGTATCATTCAGCATACCAGATTCATCTGTCATCCACCATCTATAACTAAGGTCGGATAATCCACTTCTAGCTGTCGAAATCTTTTTTAAACTATCTATATAGTTACCTAAATTCAGACAAATTCTAAATAAATGGTTGAGGTCATCTATTTAATATGTTACTATAATTAAAAAAGATAGGAGAGTAGAAATATGGGTTATTATCTAACGTTTTCTTTAAATGTAAAACAAGAAAAAATTCCTGAAAATGTAGTAATTGCTAAAAAATTATTAATGGAAGTAGTGGGGTACTCGGAAAAAGATGTTGAAAAATTAGTCTTTATACGACCAGATGAAACCATCTTAGTCAATCTCACAATAGAAGAGGCAATTAAGATTGCTCAGCCATTTAAAGACCATGATTTAAGACCATGCCTTTATAATCATGCCACAAATGCTATGGAGGCATGGAATGACTACCATTTCTTCGTAAAGCAACCAATCAAAGACCATTACGAATGTCTGGCAAGACCTGAATGTAGAATCAATCCTGATCAAAAATACATCACACAAGAACCATATGTTCCTACACCAAAAGTACAACCTTCAAAACCAAGTGTGGAATGTCCGTACTGTCATAGCACGAATACTAAGAAGATAAGTGGTGTATCAAAAGCTGGTAGTGTTGCATTATTTGGATTGTTCTCACAGAAAGCGAGACATCAGTGGCATTGTAATGATTGTAAGAGTGACTTTTAAATAAAATATATGAGTTGATTATGAGATAGAAAATCAGCGAGAAATAAAAAGAATGAAAAAACTTAGAAATTAAAGAGAGAGGTTTAAATGCAGCCTCTCTCATAATATCTTCACTATATATTTTTAATTTAAAATCTAATGTTTTTGATAATTTTAGTATATTTTTTAAAGATGGATATTTTTTAATAAATATTCTATCTTGTATATCTTCTAAAACCATCACATAATAATTATCATCAAAATGATCATCTGAAAAGTATATTCCCATTTTTTTCTATCTTTCTGATTGTTTCAAAATTCAAATTATTATCTATTGTATTGTCGAATTTTGAACCATCATTGACTACCTCCTGCATAATATTTTTCCATTGTCGTATTGTTAGTTGTTTTTTATTTTTAAAATATTGATTTTGTGCCAAAATTTGAAACTTATCTTTATGTTCCTGTAAGCCAGCTATTACTGCCTTATATGGAAAATCTTTTTTCTTATGTACTTTTACCATTCCGTCAGGTAAACCAATTATTGAACCAAGACTCAAAGTAATAATTTCAAATTCATTTCCATTAAAACCACAAATTATATCTTCTATATTATATCGTTTCTTATTTGTTTTGTGTTCATCATACATTTCACTAAATTTATTTGAAATAATATTTACAAAATCATTATATAAAATATCAATTGAGTCATCTGTATTTTGAAACCCTTTTTTCACATAATAACGACAATATCCTTCAAATAATTTAAAACTATCCGATGGATTACCACTAACTCCAAACATTATTTGATTATTTAATTTAATAATTTTATTAAAATTAGAAAAATATGCTCCATTTTGGATATTTGTTACACGACTATCACCAGAAATTACACAAATTTTATCTGTTATAACAGCTTGAATTATGCTCATAATAATCCCCCATCCATTGATATTATTTTTCATTATATACCAATAATTATCAAGAAACAATTCAAAAATTCTGTTCTATGCGTATAATCGTGTCGAAAAATGTCGGATAAGGTGCTTGAACTGATGTTTGGGATTTATTAATGAATGAAGTGATGATAGAATAAAAATGTACAGGACAGACTGTGAACGCACCACAGTCTTGTGCGTTGTCCTGTCATGTAACTAAATAATTTCACATTTCCTAGTTCTTAGGAGGAAAGTGAGTGTAACGCTCTTGGAAGAAAAACATCTTGTGGGTTCTCCACACCGAATTCCCGACCGTTATCTACATCACGGAAAGGAGGTGAAAAATGGCAGAACTTGTACTCACATTTATTGTGAAGATTGCTGGATTAGCATTATGTTATTATCTGGCACATAATATCTTTTCTAAAAGAACTAAAAGCTTTCATTTATCTGCAAGTCAAAGCGGAATTGAAGTAGATAGTACTTTCTATGAAGAGTAGTTTTTCATCATCAATAGTTTCATCATTGTGTCAAGAGTAGGAGAGTATCATCATCAAAGTAGAGTCTGTACACCAATTACAGGCTCTACTTATTTATATTCTCCAAAACCTGCTATATGTATTAATCCAACGCAACCACACGCCAATGTGTTTCATCATTATATTCTCCAAAAATTTTATCAATTGAATCCTTTGTGAAAAACCCTTGATCATATATTTGTGCATAAATACCTGAAATATCTAAAATTATTATATGTACTAAATCTGGTTGTAAGTTTACCGTCATTATGCCACCTCCAAATATCCATATTTACGAAGCAGCTTTGTTATGTAAGGAGCATCTTTCTTTGTAATATATGTACTAGGTCTATATTTTCCATCAACAAAAGAAGATTTGATAACTTTGAATAAACCTTGATTCATAAAATGTTGATATAGAATATTTATTCCATTTCTATCATCAATCTTTTTTAACATTATTCTTGCATCAAAATGATTTATCCATTCTGCAACATCTGATACCATAAATAATGGACTTCCAATTGTGTTATACATTTTAATTTTTCTTCCAAGAATTTCAGCCTCTTGAATAACTCTTAAAATTGTATCATTTTTCATAGTGATACCTCCTTTAAAATATATTGAATATTCCAGAAAAAACATGTATAATGTGTAATATGACGTACTATACACGTTCCAAAATCCTTACTAAACTTTGGTCGGTGGAGTAAGGATTTTTATATTTGACGGAAACATCAAATATGTGATATATTCATATTATACTTATTGAGTATTAATGTCAAGATGAAAATGTAAAATTTTCAAAAAAATGAAAAAACATCAAAAAGGAAGCGTTCATATGGATAATGAATTATTAGTAAAATCAATACGTGAAATATGTAAAGTAAATAATATTACTCCTTCTCAATTAGAAAATGAACTTAATTTTGGCGCTGGTCTTATTAGTAGATGGACAAAAAGTTCTCCGTCTCTCGATAAAATAGTAGACATAGCAGATTACTTCCATATATCAATTGATAAATTAATAGGTAGAAATTATGATGCAGACGATAGTTTTCTAAAAATAGTTGATAGACAAACATTTAAACATATTCTTAAATGGAATATTCTTGATGATAACATTGATCAAAATATATCGAAACCTATAATGTATGGAGAAGTAACTGATACTGAAAATAAAACTCATACTTATTATAATCAAAGTATTTATAATGAATATTTCTGTTATACTTCATATAATGAAGGTTTTATTATCATAGGTGCTGTTTGTGCAAAGCATGAACTTAATAAACCACAATATATCAGTTTGTATATTCAACCAACAGAAAAATCAGAAGCAATAAGACAAGACTATATTAAAGAACAATTGGAATCACTTTGGATTAAAGTTTTAAAATCTTTATCGGATAAAACACCTTCTGAAATATTAGTTGAAGATTTTAAACAACAGATGTTGGCTGGTGAAGAAGTTGATTTATTAAAATATTGTCAAGAGTTTATTGAACAAACACCTGATAATAAAAATGACATTAATAAATTACTAAAGGATGAAAAAGCCAAAGAAGTTTTAATAAAAGCAAATGACCCTGCCGTACAACAATTAATATCAACATTTTCCAATCCTAAAGTAATACAAACAATCGATTCTACTAATAGACTGGTTAAGTATATGATGGAAATTGATAAATTACGAAATAAAAAAGATAAACAGAACTAATGTTCCGACTATACTTATTTCAATTTTTAGTATATACTGAAAATTATCTCAATAAGAAGGGAGGAGTTGTGAAATGCCAACTACAGGAGAAAAACCAGGCAAGGGCGAATACACATGTGACAATTGTGGACAGGTAGTTGTATTAGATGATGATACAGATACAATGCCACCATGCCCAAGATGTGATGGAACAGAGTTCCACTAATTAGCCAAAGTATATCGTTTAATATTGAATGGTTTACCAAACCACTGAGTCCAGATTGTGAGTTCTTTAGCTCCATTCTGGACTTTGTATTTTGAATAATAAGTTAATGGTAACAGTTGTTTTAATGTGTAAATAATTTTTTTCATAGTTTTTAATTCCTTTCTTTTTGCATAATAAAAGAGCCAACTACAAAGTAATTGACTCTTATAACATATATACAATTTTATATTCCTTATAAAGTTTTTAAAATTTCTCTCCAATAATTCAATCTAAATCGAACAGAATCCGCAGATGTTGTTCCACCTCCAAGTTTTTCTTTATATTCAGTATTATTATCATATCCAGTTAAAAATTCCACAACTTTCAAAGAAAATTTTTCATAATTCTTTTTATCTTTATATACTCTATATGAAGCATAACATAAAACCGAGATACTTGTTTTTGGAATTTTCACATCTTCTTCAAGGACTCCATCAAGCTTATTTATTGCAGTTTTAATAAGCTCTATTTTATCTGATTCGACACGATTATTATAATACTCAATAAATCGCTTTCTACCTTTCTCAGTAAATAAAGCAAAATCGTTATCTTTGTTTGTATTACAAAACATTAGTATCTCTAAAGCAGCACTCTGATCGACTGAACTTTTCAACTGGGCAGATGTTAATCTTTTTTCAAAAAATGGAAGAGAAATAATATCAAAAATTGTATCACTAAGTTCATCTGACATATCAGGTGTAAGCTTCTGCGAAGTATTCAGAGGCTTTCCTGAATTAAGTCTTCGGAACATTTCTCTTACGTCTTTATCAGTATATTCTGTAATTTCATACATCGTAATAGCAGAACTATCTAACTCGTCCTTTACAACTTGATCAAGTTTGCTAAATTTCAACCCTGCAATATTATATTCAGTTCCTTCAATTATAACCGGTTCTGCTTTTTTAGATATTGCAAACTCATCATTATAGAATCCTTTTAACGTGCTTAATCGCTGTACACCATCAATTACATATTGAACCCCATCTTCAGAAATGGTATAAACTGGTGGCACAATATATCCTCTTAAAAGAGAGTCAATAAGCAATGATTTGTTTGGATTAGACCAAACAGATTCTCTTCTCTGTAATTTGTGTTTTAATACAATTTTCTCTCGTTTCATTTTGCCTATTAATGGTTTAACTGGACAATTTTCTCTTGAAACTTTCATCATGTTACCTCCTTCAAAAAATTAAAAATTTTTACTATTTTGAAGATAGCACAGATGGAATTTTTTGTAAAGATTTTTGAAAAATTTTGATTATTTTTCGTATTACATAAATCGACAAAACCTATGTTCTGGATTTATGAAATTGGAAGTATATGGTAATATAATACCAAGCAAACTGCGACTGTATTACCACATTGCAGTCCATTGTCACGGCAAGTGCTTGGTATTCATACCATGTGGGAGTACCTTATGTAAGTGGTACTAGGATGAACATTTCAGTCCGTTCTGGACAAATACAACATTCCTGAAAATGAAATATCTTACAGGAAAGGAGGGTAGAAGAGATTGTACATTGTTATATTATTTTGTGCAATCATCGGATTACTTGCGGTGCGTAGATATTTTAAATCACAAGATCACGCCATTGATCAGATTGCTAATCATCCAGAAATATCCGATGAAAAAGCAGACGCTATCGCAAGAATTTCGACAAAACAACATAAAATCTTTAAGAAAGCTAGTTAATCACCATTCTCCAATTTGTATCAATATTCATCTCATTTATTTATTCTCTTTAGAGGGAAAGTCATCACGACTGTCCTCTATTTTATTTATTCTCTATTTGTTTGTAATTTGTTATAAAACCCTCAACTGAATTATAACAATTAGTTTTACAACTTTTTACCTATCCGTTACACTCAAATAGGAGAGCAGTTATACTCATGTACACATGAACACGTATCATACTTACGTTTACCTGGACTATACCATCATGAAGATTATTCTCCATGCGACTATTATCGTCTCTGAGCGTTCCTAGCATTTTTTAATGTACGACTAGGCTTCGTTGCGGATTTTCCCCAATAACACAAAATAAGATGTTACTCTTAATCCCTTTCGAGTTAAGTTTCATTTCAAAATTTCGTACTTCTTTTGAATGATAGTTTTATTTTGCTGTTGAATTCCCGATATTTGTTCACTAAATACTTTTCATTTTAAGTCGTTGTTTACGTTATCGAAAACTATATTTGTGTAAATAATATAGAACCAATAACCACCATACTCCTCATTATTAATATAACTTGTTCCATGTTACCATGCTAGTATGGGTGGGCAAGACGGTAACTATATAGACACTGGAACTATATAATGTTCACCCACGTTTTTAAAGGCAATGCCTGCACCAATTCCTGTTAGGAGTGTTGGGAGGATGCCTATTGTGTCTACGAAATCTGTAGCACCTTTTGTTAATGTTGTTAATAAATCTATTCCTTTCTTAATAGTTTCTGAATCAATGACTCTGAACCAGAATTCTTGTGCTCTGTTGGAGAGCTGTTGTAATTTAGCATCGACGCTATCAAGGTAGGAGTTTAGTTCGTTTTCTGCTGAACCCTCTGAATTTTGAGCATCTTCATATACTGATTTAAGCATTTCACCATTTTGGAGAATAGATGCCGCAATATTACTGCGATTTTTGCCCGCTATTGTCTCCAAAAGTAAGTTAAGATTATTAGTTCCTAATTCCTTATCTTTGGTAACAATGTCATCATATAAGTCTGCAAGTCCTTGCATGATTTCATATGTACTTTTATAATTTCCATTAGAATCAAGAATATCAAAACCTTTACCATCTGCTGATGCAGCTTTAGTTGCATCCATGATTGTATCTCTAAGTTTAGAAACGGTTGTAATCATCCCATCTGTTTCTTCACCCAAATCTGAGAGCTCTTGTTTAGCAGCCTCTGTACCAACCAATCTGAGAGAAATCGTTCTTAAACCTGCTCCTACCTTAGATGGATCTTGAGTTATAGCGTTACCAGCCGTAGTCAACGAAACAGCTTCATTAAGATCGTTGTTTGCAGTTACTAATGCACTTGCGGAATCTTTAAGAGCAGTTGCTAATCCATCTGTTGAGATACTATAATTGTTACCAATATTATTGAGAACATCAATTATATCCATTTTATCAAGGTCTTTATAAGCCTGGCTCATAGATACAAGAGATTCTGTCGCTTCATCAATTCCCTCAAATTCAGATACATTGAAAAGAATATTTGCGTCCTTTGCACTCTCGGCGGCTTCTGACATGGATTCACCTAAACGCATCCAATCTGCCGTGGAATTTTGTATCTGTTTTGCAGTAGTACCAACCACATTTGCTACATCAAAAGTCGTATTCTGATAATTTTTTAAGCTTTGTGTTGTTTCTTCAGATACTTTTCTCATTTCTGTAAGAGCAGTATTAAGTTCACGAACAGTAGATAGTCCATTCCTAAAAGAATTCATCATTCCGTAGAAACCAACATACATACTCAAATAACTTTGCATCTGACCAATAAATCCATAATAAGATTTTGATGCTAAAATATCGAAAAAGTTTTTTCCAGCTCTACCTGCTAATTCTTCAGCATTTTTAATTTCCATTACCTTTGTATGAATTGCTTCAAGATTAACGGTCGGATCACCAGACATTAATTGAGTAATTAATGACCTTAGTTCAATTTTTGCTTCTTTAGAATAACGTGTATTCTCTCTTAAAAGTTGATTGATTTTATCAATTTCTTTTTGTACAGAAACAGATTTCATACCTTTCTCAGAAGCAGACATATTTTTTAATGCTTTTTGAGCTTCTTCTGCATTTTGGGTAAGACGTTTAAAACTATCAATCTGTTCTTGTTTAACAAACTCGCCATTAGAAATTGAACTTGATAAATTCTTTAAGTCATTTAAACTAGAATTGAAAGACGAAAGTTTATCAGAAAACTCAACACTCGGATTATAGCCATTTCGAGATGCATCAGTTGAATATTTATCATAGCTATTTTGGAAACGTTTAATAACAGAATTCATATATTCAATCTGAGAATTATTTGCATTTCTCATAGCATCTTCTAATCTTGCAATAGACCTAGTAGACCCTTGTGATGCTTGGTCAAATTGCTTCATAACATTAACCCATTTTTCCCATGTGTTAACATCAGCTTTATTAGAATTAGCAATGGACGATAATGTTTTTTTTGCTTCATATGCAATATTTTTTAAACGTTCAACTTCTTGTTCTTGGTCAGCAATAACACTTGCATTTTTGCCAGTTCCTTTATCTTTTGCCTTGAGATGATTTAATTCTGTAACAGCATCCATATATTTCTGAATTGCTTTTACATTCTTGTCCCATTTATTTTTGTCAAAAGCATTATTTTCATCTTTGATTGCACCAACACTTGCGTTTGCACTATCTTTGACTTCTTGATTAGCTTTTGCAAATTTTTTCTTACTATTAGCTGCCTTTTCAGCACTTTGAGCAGTTTGCTCTAATGCATTATTCTCTTCTTTAATAGCAGAAGTAGAAGCGTTTGTAGTTGAAGAGTTATCAACTTGAAATGCGTCTTTCTTTGGATTTTGAGAAGCAGATGCTCCTAGTTTTTTAACGGCTGAAGTTGTTTCAACCGCAGCCTCTTTAAATCTAACAAGCCTATCTGGATCAAAAATAGTATAAAAAGAACCATTGCTACGATCCATTTTAATAGCATCGTATCCAATGGCTTGAAATAAATCACCTATATCTTTTCCTAAATAGCTAGCAAGAGATTTCATTTTTTCAACCACAGTTGTTTCTTCAGGATCGAATTTTATATAAGAATCGAAGAATTCATCAAAATCCATTCGCTTTCCAAATATATTAAGAAGCTGACTTCCAAATTCATTATATAATTTCTGAGCTTCTTTCAATGTAAGTCGTCCTTCTTCATTCATGACCTTTCTTACATTCGCATACCATTGCGTTACAACACTTCCGTAACCCTCTGCACCCTTTTGAGATTCAATTAAATATGCACCCTTACCATAAATTTGATTGTTTTGATTATTAGAGCGACTTAAATCAAATTTATCAAATTCCGTATCACTACCATGATAAAGACGGATAATTTTCCCTTGCTCGTCAAGCAAAGTAGTGCCTTTTAGAAGTTTGGAATTTGCTTCGTCCAGTTCTCTTCCGTAGTTATCAGTTAGCTTTATAATATCGGATATGTCTTTTTTTTTCTGTTCAACGGCAGAATTAGAATCTGAAGTATTTGATTCATTGGATTGTGTTTCTTTATTTATTGTTGCGACTTTTTTACGAGCCTCGGCAACAATATCAACCATTTTCATAGAATCATCGGCGAATGCATTCAGATCTCTATATGCATCATCAAAAACTTTTCCACCAACAATATTATTTTCGAAGAATAATTTATCAAGTGCATTTTTACAAGATTCATAATCTTTAGCTGCTTCAATTAATTTCTCAGCAACTTCTTGTACTGATATATCTGGATTTAAAACCATATCTCTAATTTCAGGATTATTTTTTCCAGATGGCGTTAATGTTTTTAATGCGTCTATTTGCATTTGATATGCTTGTGCATTTTTCGATTCAACACCAAAATTGTTAAGTATATCTTCTTCGGTTCGTCCACCACCAACAACTCCGAGCATTCGTATTTTTTCAATGCGTTCTATCATTTGATCTAATAAGGTTTTTTCTTGTCCTAAACCGTTATTGATTTCAGCAATTTGACCTTCTTGTTTTTGTAAAGCGGTGTTTTCTTCAACAATTGAATCAACATTCCCCAATGAAATATTCGTTTCAGAAGAAGTAAAAGATACCTCTTTCTGCGTTTCTGCTAATTTTTTTTCTGCTTCAGCAGTAGCAATTGCTTGGATTTCTTGTGTTTTTAATGAATCTGTATAATTATAATTCTGTTCTTGTGCTTTATATATTGCACTATCTAAAAAATATTTAGCACTTGATTCATCTTGGGCAATAATATCTTTATCATCAGATTTATGCCAGCTTTTCAGATATCTCACCTTATCTAATAATTCAACATAGTGTTCTATATTAGAAATTATCTCTGGTGTTATTGGTGCTTCGCCAAGATTCTTTTTTACTTCAGCATAAGCACTGCTAAAATCTTTTAATTTTCCATCTAACGAAGCAATTTCCAAAGATAAATCCGATAAATCGCCACCGTATTTTTGATAATTTTCAAATTCTTTAATTCTCCGACTAGATAAATCAGATGAATTGAAATTATAACCTTTTTCTACATCAATAGTAACCTTTTCTAGTCTTGTCTGTGCCACACCTTTTTTTAAAGCTTCTTCATATGCTTTATAATAATTATAAGCGGCTTGAGTACCTTCTTGTGTAGCCATTGCTTTTTCATTACCATAAAACTTTTCATATGCAACAGATGCTTCCTTTAATTGATTAAAAGCTTCTGTCTTATTTTTTGTTGAAAATGATTTATTTAAAATCTCACTTGTTTTATTAAGAGATTTATTTATCTTGTCAATTTCTTTAATAGTGGAAGAGGAGTCAATAATAGATTTTCCTTTTCCTAAATTAATAATCTCATTTATCTTATTCTCTAATTTGTCAAATGTTTGTAGCTGTTCTTTTAATCCAGAATTACCAAACTCGAATGTGAATTTATCTAATTTAAGTTTCTGTAATTCCTTAATTTTATCAATTACCTTATCATCTTTTGCATCTAACTGAATTGTAATTTTCTGTTTACCAGCCTTAGAACTAATTCCGTCAAATACACCATTTGTGTCTTTTTCAAATTGTGCAAGACTGGATCTGTAATCAAAACCAATCTTGATAATATCTGAACTTGCCATAATTCACATCCTTTCTAAATTGTGCAACGTTTTCTATATTCATCCTTTAATCGTTCATGATACTTATGCATTTCTCTATACACACTGAAACTAGCAGGAATGTTATACCAACCATGATAAGTACCTTTCGGATTGTAAATAAAATCTGACATAAGATCTGAAGGTGTAATTTGATCATAGTTATCAAACATTCTTTCAGGCGTTACTTCGACACCACCATAAAAAATAGTGCCATGACTATTTTTATAAAATTTGTTATAAGACCTATACAAATTATGAGTTCTTACATATTGTTGTGGTGTGTAATCGCTATAATATAAATCAATAAATGACACATAACCATCTGTTAATCTCTGTTGAGCTTCATGTGCTAATTCAGAAGCTTTTTTCTGAGCCTGTTTTTCTAAATATTTAATAGTGTCTTTATTTAATCCCATTTATCATCACCTCCAAAATTTTCACTATTTTTACACCAAAATAAGAGAGCAGTAGTAACCACTCACCATAAGAAAAGCCCTATGACATTTGACCGTCATAGAGCCTATTTATAATTTCCATTCCTTGTGCTATAATTAAATTGTCTGATAGTAGATTGTGTGCAAAAGTGGCACAATTCGTTATGCATTATTATCAGATGAGAAACACAATTTCTCCACAAAGATACATGACTTGCGTCATAGAAAGGAGCATATTGATGATAGCAATTTTATTCATCATCATGCCGCTAATAGTCTTACTTCCAGTTTGGATTTATGTACGAAACCACCGTATGAAAGACATTCATGTGAAGTTAGCATTATTTAGTGGTATTGATATTAAGTGCTCTTTCTATAAGGAGTAGAAAGACACAAGGAATGAAAGGAGAACGAAGAAGTCCGTGGCAAACCAGCCACGGCTTTTTTATTTTATGACATTTACCAAATAATATGAAAATGCGTATCAGATTCATTCACCTTATAGCCATTTTCTTTTAGAATCTCGGTAGTTTCTTTGCTAATGAATCCATTAACCATAATTGAAAATTTTCCTTCATGAATGGCATCGTCAATACAATAATCAATTTCATCAATAGACTTTTGCAATTTTAATCGACTTTCTTCTGTGATTTTTCTAGCTTCATTTGCAGAAATCATTTTTATACCTCCATCTTCATATTTTCCCAATTTTTTATAATCAAAAAGACCAGGAGTAGTAGTGTTAAGATTTTTAACAGAACCTACTGCCTTATTTATATTTCTAGGAATTAACTTTACTTTTTTCTTCTTTTTCTTCGACATAAAACACCTCTTGAAATTTGAATTTCTTGCTTTGTTGAATAAGTTCAAAATTTATGATATAATACCGACAAAAACGGAGGTATTGCATATGAATCCAGAACTTACTAACAAAGCAGCATACGATTTGGCATTAGAATATACTCGCCAAAATAATTTACTAAAAAGATCTACTGAAGTTGCACTTGAACAACAAATAGAAAATTTTAAGAAAATACATAACGAGATATTAAAACACCTAAACAAACAATTATAATTCGTTAATTGGTGTATTCCCTAATTTTTTAATAATAGAATTGAATACCATTGCAGACTGAGTAAGAGAGAGATTATTTTTCTTTATAGTAGAAATAATCTCTTTTTGAATTTCTTCTTTATTATTAGGAATGTCTAACACATCACCTTTTGATAAAGTGAAAATATTGTTATATATTAGATCGTAAAAATCCATATCTTATACCTCCTTAAATCCACCTTTCTTAGCAAACTCAACAATCTTGACTAAATCTTCCTCAGATAAACTATCAAGTTTCTCTTTTACAACAGTAGCAAGTGGCGTAAGAGTGCATTCACCCAAGTCTTTAAATCTATCAACCTGTCTTTTTACGAATACATCAATAGAAGATTCAGTTGTAAGCAAGTCATTTTTCTTCATTTCGATAATTGTTCTCAGTTCTGCAATTTCCTCCTCTGGAATAATTGAATTTTCACCACCCATTAAAATGTTAAGCAGTCCAGAGGTCTTGAGTGCATCATAATCAGTATCAAAATGTTCTTTATCAATTTCCAAATTTGTATATTCTTCAATTACAGTACGACAAAACAGTATGTACCCAATAAACGTATTTACCTTTACATTTTCAGTTAAACGAGTTTTAGTTGTTCCATCCTCTGCAATATAATTTTCATATTCAAACACAGTTCTTCTTGCAATAATATCAGCAAGTGCGTCTTTTCTTAATACAGGTACATAAGGTGTGATTTTAATCTTATTCAAACACTGTTTCTTTAATGTCTCGTTTCCTAATTTACTATATTCTGTACAAATTTCTTTTACTGTCATTTTCCTTTTCCTCCAATTAAAAAGAAGCCAAGTATAATACTTGACTTCATAATTATCTACTAATCTGCTATATGTATTTTTCTATTTCGTAATTTCGCATGGCAATAATAACCATTTACAGTTGGGATACTTATTAATATTTTGTTTGACAAACTCATGTATCTCATCTAATGTTTTTCTGTTTGTATCTTCATTGATACGATATTCAAATACGTTATTGTCATCAATACAAACAATTTTAAAAAACACATTATTTTCCATAACTCGTCACCCCCTCCATATTTATTTAATACAAAATAAATCGTATAAATCCGCATGGAGTACCTTTGACAAGATTATGGCATTAGACAACATTATATCCTTCGAGACATTATTTTCAATATTTGATAATTCACCAACTGAAATGCCTGTTAATTTTGATAATTGCTTTAATGTTAAATTACGTTCATTTCTATAATACCATACTTTATTTTCCATACAGAACACCTTTTTTCTTTTTAGTGTTCCCAACGATTTGTTTTATATTATGGTATTATTTTACAATACCTAAATTTCAATAAACTGAAAATTAGATATGGTATAATTAAATTTTATGATTATATTTATAATATTTTTCACATTTTCCTTCGTATATTTCTTTTTGAATTCGACCTTCAATTGCTTTTTTGAGTAGACTACAATTTCGTTTGTACCTCTTACATCCGATGCAGTGAGACTTAAACGTATCTAACTGTGAAGCATTATCAAAAACTCCAATGTAATCAACAGGTCGTATTGTTATTTCAATTCTTGGATTATCTGAATCATAGTATATTGCTTGCACTCGTTCGCATAACTGAGTATCGTCTATCCAAACAGATTCGCTATCTGTAATAGCGTCAGCAAGACATTTAAAACAATTATTTGCATCCTTATCCACCCTGTCAAAATAAAACACACAATCCATATAATAATGTTGTAATTTATTTTCAGATTTAATCCATCCTTGTTTTTTAGCTTCTTTTTTTACATATTCAGCAAACTCTTTCTGATATTTTATTGCTTCTGGTTTTTTGTATCCTATTGCCATAGGTTTACCACCTTTAATAACAGCTCTCCATCCAAGATAATGATTGACTGAAGGACTGATAGGAGATATTAATTTTAATTCTTGTATTTTCCTTTCACCTCTTTACATAACAAAAGAGTGACTTCCGAAGAAATCACTCTTTCAAATTAAATTAACTGCAAAAATTCAGAAGCAGTGATCTTTAATCCATCATCTCCAAATTTATGTTTAGATGCATTAGTAAGACCATTTCCATATATACCAGGATACTCAACACCATTTGGATTATATCCATTAAGATACATTAATATTTCTGCGGCAGTTACCATATATTGTTTTTCACCTTTTTTAACATAATGATTTCCTAATGCTTTTTTAGAAGCACGACCAAATTTTCCATCTTCAACAAGACTGGATTTATAATCTAAATTAATAGCATGTTGCAATACTCTTGACTTCATTTTATTTGTATTTTTTCCACAAATACCATCAATTGCAATATTTACACCAGTAAATTTAACTGCTTCCTGTTGACCACGTTTAATTAAAGCATTTCCAGCTACGGCACTTGCAACAGTAGTTTTTACTGTGTTCTGAGATGTTTTAGAACCATCTGTATAAGCAACAATTACATGTTTTCCTGGGGCAACAATAATATCTCCACACTCAATATATTCAGATTTACCAAGATATTTAGAAGCTTTTAATTCTTGGAATAAACCTGTATTTAAAAGTGCTTTTCCGATATTACCAGAATATACAGATGATGAAATCATAGATTTTCCATATGCTACATTTACTGCACAAGCAGCTAACTCAGAACAATCTATTTCAACAGGAGATTTAACATTTGCAACAACCCATCCTGCATTTTTAAGAGCATTATATCCTGTTGTTCTATGATTTTGACAATAGCCAAAATTATTATTAGTTGCCATTCCTTTTGCAGCCGCACCGATTCTAACCGCCTTATTTCTATTTTTACAACGGTATACTCGTGTCTGTCCAAAATTATAGATTCTTCCGCATTTTACTTCTTTACCTGTTTGATCACCAGCTTTACCACCATTAACTTTACCTAATTCATTAACAGAAGCCCATGCACACATTACAGCCATAATAATTTTCTCCCTTCATTATTTTTTTGGAATTTTATAAGTAAGAGCAGTAGTAGAATCACCAATTCCTCTTGTAGTTGGGTCAGTAATTGCATTGAATAATGATACTAATGCCATGACCACAACATAAGGATTACTTACTGCCTGTACAAAAGTTTCCCATACCTTCGACCAAGTTGTTAAATCTGAAGCTTGCAATCCAAAATATGTAAGAATTGGAATTACAACAGAAATAACAATCTGTGCGATAAACAAAATATTTTCTTTATTAAAACGTACTTTCCAATTAATTTTATTCATTTCTACTCCTCCTTAATTAGTTTAATTTCTTTAATATTTCTACATTTTTTTTGATTTTTTCACATACATAATCTAATTCTTTTTTATTTTCATTGCCAGAAAAAGTGATTCTAATACAGCTATTTATATCCTTCTTATCCATCCCAATTGATTGTAAAGTAGTAGATGATGTTAAATCTCCACTCGTACAAGCAGAACCCGTTGATACTTGAATATCTTTCATATCAAGTAATATCATAAGTGATTCGCCCTGAATTCCTTTAAAGCACACATATAAATTATGTGATAATCTGTGTTTTAAATCTGCACCAACTAGATAGCTATCTGGGATATTTTTTAAGATATATTCATAGATATAATCTCTATTTTTAGATGAGATAGAAGAGTAGTTATATTTTTCAACTGCTTTTCCAATAGATGCAATTCCGAGAACATTCTCAGTTCCTGCAAACAATCCATTATTTTGTATTCCATATATAAGAGGTTCTAATTGTATATCTGATTTCTTATATAAAACTCCAATACCTTTTAAAGCATGGATTTTATGTCCACTAAATCCTATCATATCAGCATCTAATTTTTTAACATCTATAGGAATTTGACTAATTGAACCTGTACAATCTACGTAAACTTTTGCATTGTAAAAATGACATAAATCTATAATTTCTTTTACATTTTGAATTGTACCAATCTCTGAATTAGCATACTCAATTACAACTAGATATTTTTCACGAGCATTTAACAATCCTTTCAAATCTTGTATATCAATAAATCCTTGTGAATTTACTTTTAATGGATATGCCTTTTTAATATGTTCCACGCATTTAAGAATTGATTTATGACATGTTGGTTGATATAAAATAATACAATTGTTTTTTTCGTAATAACCTTTTACAGCTAAAGAGTTTGATGCTGAACCACCACTTGTAAAGATAATATCTTCTGGATTAGCATTGATAAATTTCGCTATGCTATTTCTAGCAGTAGATATAATCTGTTTTACATTTACACCTGACTGATACATAGAAGATGGATTCTGATATGTATCTAATAGAGATATAATATAATCCTTAACTTCTTGTGTTAAAGGAGTAGTCGAAGCATTATCAAGATACATGTATATTAGTCCTCCTTAATTTGACTCATAATTACACCATTTCTTATATACCTCAATTGTGTCACTTCTAAGAAAAATCATTACAATAATTTTTCTGTCATTCTTAGGATTATAGCTTGGATATAAATCTATCGGATAAACGCCAGAATTAACATAAAAAGTTTGCTGATCTCTGTTGTATATCCGAACGACTTCTTTTTCACTATAATCTCTTCCATGTAAATTACTTTTAATAATCATCCTTTTATTCCTCGTATAACGTAAAAAATAGGGAACATAAAACCATTGAATAGTAATTATGTTCCCTATTAATATTTTTCAAAATCACTATTCAACATTACCATCAGTCTTTTTCTTCGACTTTTGTAACAATACCATTTTTAGTAAATTCTTCATATACTTTATTTTCTTTCTTATTTACTGTTTTCTTCAGTTGTGTTTTTATTTTCATAATAGAAGCAATAGATTTCTGATAACTTTCACCAAAGTTATTTTTTCTTGACAAATCCAACTTAGATAATTTTTCTTTTGCTTCAATATCTGTCATTCGTCCATCTTCATATGCAGAAGTTACATTATAAATGTCCTTACAATTTTCGGAACAATATGCGAAATACCAAGTTGGTTTGTTCACATCTTCTGGGTCACAGACTGGACAATAAGAAAATTTGCCATGACAAACACAACACATTCTTAAATCTTTTTTAGCCATTGATCCTCCTTATAAGAAAGGGCAGTAGTTAAACTGCCCAAATAATCTTAATTAGATATCTTCCTCTTCCTCGTCAATGTAGTAGATAGAGAAAAGCTCAGAGTCAGTAGAACAAGCATTAAGCATCATAGCTCCCTTGTAATCCATTGTCTGAGAATCACCACCCTGAAGGGCAAGAGTGAACTCTGGACTTGGCATAAATGATGGAATGTGAATAATAGCAGCTCTAAGAGTCTCTGTATCACATTTATCAACAACTAATGCCTTGAAGAACAATTCATGAGCTTTCGGGAATTTCTTACCAGAGTTAGTAATCTTAGCGCCGCTATGAATTGTCTTCTTATATTTAACGATGTACTGTGTCTCACCATCTGCTGTTGGAGGCTCCAATACGTCACTTGCGGCTACAGAACCTGGTTCTCCTGGAGTTCCAGAAGCATCTGTATGTTTAATATTAAACTCTGTTGCAGTAGCAGAAGATCCCTTTGTGTATACTTCCTTACCCATAGAACCTTTTGGAGACAGAGAATTTACAACTACAGAACCGTCAACATATCCTGTAATATCAAGAGTCTCACCTGCCTTTACAATCTGAATCATTGGCATAACAATACCCTTGTCTTCAGTTGCAATTTCTGCATCTGTAGCTGAAATAGCTTCAACAACAGCAAGGTTAAGGAATGCATTAGTTGCAGTTACTTCACCTTTCTTACCCGTATATTTTCTATATACAAGATTTCCATCCTTATCATTGATATCAGTAGAATCAGCGGTAATATCAATATTTGCTTCTGTAAGCTGAGTTAAAGCGTACAGTGGTGTACCGTTAGATTTTGCACCGTAACCAAACTGAAGTCTATCAACGATTACGTCACCTAATTTAAATGCCATAATTATTTTCCTCCTTTAAAAATTGTTTTTATGCAATAAAAATGAGCGATTATAAATCGCCCATAAAATTGATTAAGTCGTTTGGTATGTCTTTTGCTGAAACCATACCACCATAAATTCCATGTAAAGCAGCTATGCCTTGTTCATACTTTTGTATTCTTTGCACAGAATCCATAAATTGACATATATTTACTTGTTTTAAGTCTTCCAATTTGTATTTAAAACCAGGATGATTTATACAAGCAGACACAAGTGGCAAAAGAGTGGAAGAATCTTTTTTGTCATTGTTTTGTTGTGCTTTCATCCTATCTTCTTGAAGCATCCAATGTTTTGTTGTTTTACCTTTTGCTTTTTCTGTCTTTGGATGTATATTCATCATCGCTCGAATAAACTCGGCAATCTCAAGATAATCATCATCGTAAATGATTACGTTTTTCTCTCCATTAAATAATGCCAAATGATTAAATTCAGTATCATCAATGTTTTTCTTTGCTGAAGTTAATTCAAATCCATCAAAAGAAAAGTCTTTAAAAATCAATCTTAATGGTTCTTTGTCTTGTAAAATTTGATACAAAATATAAAATACTTCTATATCTTTTGTCTTATTCCAATCCTTTTTAAATGCATCATAAAGCATAACTCTTACAGATGTTGGATTATTTAAGAACGGAGACAATGATTGATAAAATCTCTGTTCTCCAATATTCAAAATATCCCCGATAGTTGGAATAGAAATAGTAATACCATTTATCTCATAATCCTCGCCAAAATACATTTTGAGTTTGTCAAAGTGATATTCTGGTTTATTATTCTGAGATTGTTTTTTTTCTGAGTCTTTTTCAGCAGCATTTTGCAGATTATCCAGTGTTTCTAATACATCCACTCAATCACCGCCTAACTCCATAATTTGTGATTGAAGTTTTTCCATCTATTGTTTTGTAAATACCGTTAGTGTCAACTACTTGGAATACAAGAGTACGAACAAGATAATTATTATCTGTTGTGGATTCTTTAGACGAAATAAGATGTGTCTGCATACCAAAGATATTAGACCAGTTGAATCGTTCCCTTATAATGGAAGCAATTAGGTCATGACGTGGAATACCTGTTAATTTATCATCTCTATCATTACCATGAACAAATATTGTAAATGTAATATTTGTATACTTTAACGTATCCTGATAACGAGGAGTTTCATCAAATGCTACCTGATAACAGATATAATGTTTTACTTCTGTCTGAGTTTCAGGAATGAATAAATAAGGACGGATATTTGAACCACTGCCAAAATATCTATCCCATTCACCTAAAGGTTCGTATTCGCCTAAATCTTCATTCCATTCCCAATTAATGTTTCCGTTTTTATCAAATAACTCCGATTCTAAATCTTTTTCATTTAGAGCATATAATAGACAAGGGTTTGACAATAAAGCTTTCTCAATTTTCTTCTTGTATTGAATATTCTCATCATCAGGATTCTTGCTATACGCACGAAGTTTTGATAATAAATCTTTCTTAGTTTCTAATTTTTCCATATAGCACCTCCTTATTCTATAAGCTCGAATGAAATAGTTTCAGATTCAATTGTTGTATTATCTTTTTCAATAGTGCATTTAACTGTCAGAATTTTTCCGATAGTAGAAGTGTCACTAGGAAACTTCAATTTCTTTTGGTTGAACTCTGTACCATCTCGCCAAGTCACTTTATCAGTCCAATCTTCATTATCTATACTGCAAGACCATGTAAAGGTAGCGTCTGAATATTCAGTTGTAATATCTTCGTTGGAATCATTGTAGAGATTTACAGTAAGAGATTTGTATGAACCACCAACTTTGATTGTTGAGGTAGATGCTGAAATCTTAGCTGTGATAGAAGATGGAGTAGGAGTGGATGGATCAGTTGGGGTTACACTACCAAAGTAATTAGCCCAAAGTCCAATAATAAGACCATTTTCATCTTTTTCAATATAGTCTGTTGTACTATTGAAAGGTTTCTGATACAAAGTAAGTTTTGTTCTACCTCGAACATTTACTCGTTCCACCTTAGAAACCACCCATGTATTAGGTGTCCAATTATCAATAGAATAATTTGAAACATCAACGATAAGACGCTGATTGTTTTCATCAGATTCAGAAACATAGTAAATAGTATCAGATACTTCGTTTGTTGGAATGAATAGTAACTCCTGATTCTGTTGGCTCGCTGTTACGTTGTCCACCCAAATTCCCGAATTATAAGACGATTGCGATTTCAGAACACACCACATACTTCGTCTATATCTTTTATCTGCTTTGGTCTGTACCCATTGTAAAAGATAGTCACAAGGAAG